>Ga0209514_10004886_pt1 | contig 17647 bp, 15 predicted proteins | sample Subgrocontami58m_FD_187452 | JGI IMG/M metagenome (GOLD analysis project Ga0209514, IMG submission 187452) | Subsurface groundwater microbial communities from S. Glens Falls, New York, USA - GMW37 contaminated, 5.8 m (SPAdes) (version 3) | ecosystem: Environmental > Aquatic > Deep subsurface >...
GTCGTCGCGGGCGTTCATCACGAAGAGGGCCGTAGCAGATGATGGGCTCGCTCAGGTGCTGCCAGGCCCCTGCCGTTGCTCCGCGCCAACCACCGGCTCGACGACTACGAGGCCCACTCAGGACTACTTACACACTTGACGGGCCTCATACATCGCGTGGCTAGAGATGAGCCTGCCTAGTCAGGCTAAGCCGACGAAGAACCAGGCCTAGCATGTCTTGCAGCAAGGGCCTGTTGGCGTGACGTGTACTCGTAGGCATCGCGGAGCCACTCTTCAGGGAACGGTTGCCCCGGCCGCCATTTCGGCCTTGGTTTTTCCAGCCATGTTCCTTCAAAGGCGCCCGGGATGATCTCGAAAGGCACTCTACCGGGGATCGGTGGCGCGTAGCGAACGACATCGTATGGATGATTGTTCTTCCAGTGCGAGACAGTGACGAGTAGCCATGGGTCGCTCCAGTCCGCTATCAAGGTGGCGACGACCGGGACACTCGGCCATGGGTCGGTACGGGATATGCGTTGCGCAAGGTCTGCCCGACCACGCTCAATAGCCCACAGAACCCAGAACCAGCCGATCTCAGCCTTCGGTGCCACAAGGGTCCGACGCAGCCTAGTGTCTTCCCTCGGCTCGCATCCCGTCGGCTCTACTACGATGGGGCAGCCCCACCCCGTCACCATCTCGAATCCACGCATGCCCCGAAGTCTCTGTCGCGGGGGTTGCCCCGCGCCTGAACGACGGCGGATGAGTTCGGCGTAGCGATGAGTGATCCCACTTTCATGATAACTGTACTTCCCTTCGAGTAGTTGAGGAGCGTGGGTTGTCACGTACAAATCGCCGTGTTTCTCCATCCAGACCTTGGCAACCAGTACTGAGTCCGGAGGCTGACCGAGGACCGTGTAGAGTTCTAGGAGCTTTTTCGACATGTCTCGCTACTGTTCATTGGCCAGGATCTTTGACCCACCCATCGCCACGAGCATTGGACCACCCGGGCAGGTAGCGGTCAGCTTGTAGCACGGGGTCAGGGGCGTCAACATCTCCCGAGGATAGGTAGTAGGTCAGGTTGGCCTGAAACTGACCCACTACCCGGCGATGGGGTGACAGGCGCTCTCGGTAGCTCTTCCCATCAATGACGGTTTGGAAGGTGGCGTCGGATGGGTCGGAAGCGTGACGGGGTCAGCGGCCCTAACTGATCATAGCGTCGGTCGAGCCCGAGGCGGCGCGGAATCTCTTGGGCGGGCGCAGGATCATCATCCAGGCGACGCTTGAGGTAATCGAACAGCTCGACGGCCGTGATCGGGGCCCAGTTCTGCTTGGCAGCCAAAGATTTCATCTGGGTGGAGAAGCTCTGATCGGGGGATCGGAGCGCGGGACGCTTCCGCTTGGGCTGCATGCCCGGTACAGGCTCTGGTCCTGCCTTGAGTGGCGCACCCCTGCTAGAGGCCGAGCTCCTCGTCTACCACGGCCTTGAGAGCCGGAAGATGCGCAGCGATGACATCCCAGACTCGCTCCGGTTTGACATCGAGGTAGCCGTGGGCGAGCCGGTTCCGGAAGTCGCCGATGGAGCGCCAGGGGACGTCGGAATGCCGCTGCTTGAGAGAGTCAGAGAGGTGCGATACGGCGTCAGAGAGGGTTTCGAGGCGGTGAAAGAGCGCCTCGAGGAGCACTTCATCGGCGAGGACGGCGTCGCGGCCGGGGGCGGTCCAGCGCTGTACACGCTCGATGCTGTCGCGGATGTAAGCGAGGTAGTCTGCATCCTTTCTGCTCACAACGGCACCAGGTCCCGCTCCACGTTCTCGCGAGCGGGCGCCTGCACAGCCTCGCCAACGTCCACCGGGTAGCCGAGGAGCTCTTCCAACGCCCTTCGGAGGTCCTCGATCAGGCCGAAGAACTCGAACCCCCGGCGGTCCGTATCGAGGTCGACGAGGAAGTCGACATCGCTCTCCGGGGCGGCGTCGCCCCGGGCCACGGAGCCGAACACGCGGACATTGCGCGCGCCGTGCGCAGCGGCGATCCGCAGGATCTCCTCCCGTCGGGCGCGCAAGCCATCCAGAGTCGGCACGCGTCGCGCGGCTGGGTGCGGCGTGAGGCCGACATGGGGAGTAATCGCAAAGCGGAGGCCCAAGACATCCGCCAGACGGCAGAGCGTCTCGACGGTCGGCGTGATGGTACCGCTCTCCAGCCGGGCGATCGCCGACTGGGTCGTGGCGACCTTGGCCGCCAGCTCCGCCTGGGTCAGGCCGGCCGCGAGCCTGGCTTCGACCAGCACCTCACGGAAGGCTTCCTGCGGGCGGAGGCCGGCGCGCGCTGTCCGGGAGCCGGAGTCCCGGGCTGCGCAGTCTACCGCGTTGGAGCGATGGCCCATGCGCGACACTGCTCCCATCGAGCATTATAGCAGCGATGCTATGATGCTGCTGGGAGATATGTAGAGCTACTGCTCCAGGACTTGGGCCGGCTGGAACGCGCCGGGCCAGCCGCCGTGGGCCTCGATGACCTCGTCGATCTCGCGCATGATGCGGATCGTCTCGTGCAACGCGATGACGATGCGGTGGTAGTGAGCGAGGTCTTCCGCGGTAAGCGTGCGGCCCTTGCGGTCCTTCAGCCACTTCTCGCAGACCTGATAGCCCCCGATCTGGAAGTTCCAGACCTCTTCCTGCACGCCGCGGAAGCCGACGCTGCCGTTTACTCCCGCGTCGCCGGCGCCCTTGCGCGGCTTGACGGCGTCAATCCAGACCGTGTCGTTGGACCACCCCACCTGCCTGACGACGGGGTTCTCGGGGCCCTTGAACGACAGAGAGACGGGCGGGCGCTGCCCCGCCGCGACCTCGTAGCGCCACGCCTTGGCAGCATTACTGTAGCGGGCCGCGAGCGCCTGCTGCGCCGGCGCCTCTACGAGGTGGAGGGCGACCAGCTCGCCGCCGAGCCGCGCCAGCTCGCGGAACAGTTCCAAGCTGCACGTGAGCGGCAGGCGCGGGAAGTCGATCTTCAGGAACCCGGCGTAGCGCGCTCGATAGCCAGGGCTGTGGAACACGGCGTACATGAAGTTGAAGATGTCTTCGGGGGTGAGCCCTCGAGGCAAGCCATGCTCCCGATCTTGCGAGACAGATAGACAATCAGCCACCGCGCGCAAGAACGCCGGGTTCAGGTTCAACCGACGCTTCCTTTCCAAGAGGGCGGGAGCGTGGCTATCGCTACCAGACTGAATCCACAGTGGAAAAACGATAGTGTTGCGGTCGTGTGATGCCACCTTGTACTCCGCGCATAGTGCTTTGTGGCGAACACATTGTTAAAGGGCAGTCGAGTGACCCGTCTCGTCGTAAGAAGGCCCATATTCGGCTCGTCAAACTGAGATGTAATCCGCTTCCGCGCGATGGTGACTACGTTGCGGTCAAAGACGGTGAAACGATAGTCGAACGGGCGATACAAGCAGCGCCTCGTAAGCCTTCGGATATCCAGCCCCTTTAGCTCCGCCTTCGCTCTGTCGAAGTTCCACTGATTCGTTGAACAAAACTCGAACTTCTCCCATAGCGCGTCTTCGCGCGCCCGACTGTTGAGGAACTCACATACATTGTCGGCAACGTCCACTTCGGAAAAGCCAATCGCGAACCTATCCTGCTGGGTCACAAAGCCAGCGCCATATGATTCGTGATTGTCTGCTTCTCGGTTACCAGTCCCAAATACGTCGTATAGGTGCCAACCAGCCTGATACTCCGCCTCAGCCTCCTTCTCAATCGGTATGAACAAGAACAACGTGGGAGTAGGCTGGAGCGGCTCGAACTTGATGTGACTCGCTAGTCCGGATTGGAGAGCTTTGTAACGATCCTGTCGGCTTCCCCACACTTCCACATATCCCACACTGCCAAGTCGTTGAGGCGGCTCCTTGCGCCACATAACCGTTGCCGCCACCCCCTGCTGAATGTCGAAAATATTCTCGTCGGCCTTGCCATCCGGCGGGGAGAATCGCTTGCGGGAATCACCGTGGAGATTGAGAATGCGAATGCCCTCAAAGAATGCCAGCATCGAACTCCGCATATCGCGGAAAAGCGGACCGTCGAGAAAACCGTTGTTGTTGATATAGCCCAGGATACCGACTCGACTCTGCTCCAGGGCGAAGTGCCCCAATCGAAGGAACTTTGAATAGTCATCCGACAGGGATTGTATTTGCGTTTCAGCACTCCGAACGGTGCGCTTGTATTCCTCCATTAATTGTGCAATCCATCGGCCCTGGTTCTGCGACGACTTGGCATACGGTGGATTGCCGACGACGACCGTGAAGGGCGTGTGACGCTTGACCTCGTTGACGGCGCGGGCCTCGTGGGCCAGGGCCGGAGCCATGATGTCGAACTGGCCCGAGAAGTCCTGGGCCGGTTCGAGGGAATTGGTGAGGTAGATGCGAAGGCGTTCGCTCGCCAAGAACCTGTAGCCGGTTTCGCTGAGCTTCAGGCCGATCTTCATGTGGGCGATGGCGTAGGGCGCCATCATCAGCTCGAAGCCGTAGAGCCGAGGCAAGAGGTGGTTGGGGACATACTCGTTCCAGAGCCCAGGGATCTCCAGATCCATGTGCCCCTGCTGGCGCCACTTTTCCCGCATCGTCTTGTGGATGAGGTCGATGACCTCGACGAGGAAGGTGCCGGTCCCAACGGCGGGGTCGAGGACCTGGACAAAAGGGGTCCCGGCGGTAGCGCCTTCGGGAAGGTTGAGCCCCGGGAACTTCGCCAGCATCTCGCCCCAGGTGGCGGTACTGGCGAGGCCGTCTTCGAGGCCGAACTCGGTCTGGAGAAGCTCGTGGACGGACCGGACGATATAGGAGACGACGGGGCGCGGGGTGTAGAAGATCCCCCGCTGAATCTTCTGCTTGCGGTTGTACTCGCTGAGGAAGTCCTCGTAGAAGTGAATGACGGGGTCCTCGCCGGGCTTTGCCCGGCCGAAGTCCTCGACCACGGCCCCGATGTTGGCACAGTTCAGCAGCGCCACGAGTGCGTCGATCCCAAGCTCGTCGAAATCGAGGGACGCGGTCAGCCCGCTGACGTCCGTGAATTGCCCAAGGATGTCGCGCAGGAAGGGGTTGGTGGAGGGGACCATGTCTCGGGCATTCTCGGCGGTAATCCCCATCGGGCGGGAGCGCCGGGCGGCGAAGAGGCCGTAGGTGATGGTCTGGGCATACATGTCGGCGAAGCCGTCTGCGTCGAGGTCATGTAGCAGGACATCGCGGAACGCGGCGTGCAGCCGACGCAGGGGGCCTTTCTCCGATTCAACCTCCATGGCGGCGTTGACGCGACCCCGAATCAGCTTCGCCAGGCGGGCCATCTCCGAGGCGAGCTTCTTCGCTGTGTCAGGGACTTCGCCCGGCTTGAGGGCGAAGGCGGAGGCCCAGCGCAGGCGCCAGTCTTCGAGGCTTTCGCCCGGCCAGCGCCAGCTCAGTTGCTTCAGCTCGGCGCTCGTGCGGAGCATGTGGAAGTGGGTGTCGGCCTCGTCCCATTCGACGACGCGAAGGGTGGCTCTGCGAGTAATGGGATCCCTCGCTGAAGTGGGCCAGATTGAGGTCGCGGTTGGCTTTATCGCCGAGTACCGAGATGAACAGGAGGTCATCCATCTGCCACGTCTGGCGGTCGGGCAGATTCGAGGAGCGCTTCTTGACGACGACGGTGCGAAGGATGCGACGGAGGACGGTGATGGGCAGGTCGCCGGGAAAGAAGTCGATGAAGAAGATCCCCCAAGGCTGGTCGAAAACGATGGGGCGAAGGCGGCGAATGGAGCGAACCTTGACGGCGCTCTGGGGGTCGAGCCCGGCGTCCTCCGGGGTGTACTCGAAGGTGAGGTCTTCGATATCCCAATCGGCGATGGGCCACTCCAGTTCGTCGCGGAGGTATGCCGTAAGGGACTCAAGGTTGCGGACAGCGCGGAGCTTCCCGATGGCCTGGTCGAAGGCGGGCGCGGTCATGAGAGCTCCATCCAGGCCTTGAGGGTGGGGGATACGCCGACGGGGGCGTTAGTCTGCTTGAGGTAGGTGTTCTTGATGTAGTCGTCGAGCTTCTTGCGGGCATCGACGAGGGTGGGTTGGTTGATGACGGTACGGCGCGGCGTATCTAGCCCGCACTGGATGTCGCGGAAGATCTCGGAGGCATCGGAGAGGATCTCGCCGGTGGCGAGGTCGTAGAGGTACCAGGCGGTTCGGCCAGCAGACTCGGTCCAGGCCGCCCAAGGGGCGTCGGGATCTGGTGTGAGGGAGCGATCAAGTCCGGGGAGGGCGTAACAGAAGAAGACGGCGGCGGAATCGGCGCCGAATAGCTGGCCAGGGGCTTGGCCGGGGCTCCGTGCCTTGCCGCTGAAGATGCGGTTCGGGAGACCGTTCAGGCGTTGTTCGAGGCCGGGGTTGTCCTGCAGCAGTTGCTGGAAGGCGAGGTGCATCTCCTCATCGCTGGTCAGGTGGCCCTCGTAGGCCTCGTTGAACTCCCTAAGGGCATCGTAGTCATCCTCGGGGCGTAGGAGCTTCTTCCCCTCGATGCCAAGAGTCTTCGAGATTCTGAGGGTCTTTCGAGCGAGCGTGCTGTAGATGTGGAGGAGGCTGTCCAGCTCCTTGGGTGGGAGGAAGTTCCAGTAGCGGACGGCCCCCCGGACCTTCGCGCGCGCGGGCTCCTCGACCCTGATGCGTTGCTCGATCTCGGGGTTGAGACGGCGGTCCACGCGGCCAATGCGCTGCATGAGGCGGACCGGGTTCCAGTGGAGGTCGTAGTTAATGAGGAAGGTGGCATCCTGGAGGTTGAGTCCTTCGGAAAGGATGTCGGTCGCGATCAGGACACGGGTCTCCGGCTGCCTCTTGGATTTGAGCTGGGAGGGCGAGCTGCCGTTGTAGTAGGGGGCGAAGCGTGCGAGCAGGTCGGCTCGGTTTCCCTTGACGTTGCTGTCCATCTCATCAACACCGGCGATGCCCGCTTTCGTCAGCTCGGCCTTCAGGTAGCGGGCGGTTTCCATGAACTCACTGAACACAAGCACCTTGTGTTTGGCGAGCAGCGGCTCTGAGGTCAGCAGGTGAACCAGCCGGGCAAGCTTGTCGTCGTGGACCGGGGTGAACTGCTGCAGCTTCTCGAGCATGCGACAGATCTCGCCGAGGTCCATGAAGGTCTCGCTGAGTATCTCCGGGACGTCGAAGTCGGTACGGGACAGAGGCTCCATCCTTTCGAGGACATCGTCGGGAACGAGCTCATAGTCCTCGTCGTCGTCTGCGTCGCTCCCGCCGTGGGAGGCCTGCCAATTGGCGATGACGCGTGCGATGACATTGGCCTCCCGCGCCTCCCAGACTTTGAGACGCTGCAATTCGGCGGGAGTGGTGCAGTTCCTCTTGGCGAACGCGTAGAGCTTGCGGAGCAGTGCCTCGCAGGAGCTCTCGAAGGCGCGGGCCGAGCTCTCGAAACGCGTAAGGAGCCGGATGCGGATAAGACGGACGACCTGTTTCTGGCGGCCCGCCTGGAACTCGAAGCCCGAAAGCGGGCCGGCGGCGCCGCCCAGCGTAGCCTCGAGCTTCGCCCGATCGCCGATGTAGTACTTCAGAGGGTAGTAGGGAGTCAGGAAGAAGAGGGGCTCATCCTTGTCGAAGGCCTTCTCAACGTAGTCGAGGATGGGGCCATACGTCTGCTTCAGCGAGTAGCTGACGACCGCTGGCGGTTTGCGCTCCGGGAAGATGGCGGCCGCGCCATGCTGCTGGAGCTGGCTCTTTCGCACGTAGGCACGGCTCCGCTGCACGACCACGGCGCGGAAGAGGCTGTCGTTCAGCAAGACCTTGCTAGCTTCGGCTTCGTCCGTAACCTCTTCTTCGCCGTTCTCGGCCCTCTTGGCTTGCCTATCGAGGTGCTCGGTGACTATCTGCTCCAGTTGGCGTTCCATCTGGCGGAAATGACCCTGGAGCGAATGGATTCCGAGAGGGGCATCCTTGAAGTAATCCTGCCTCTCACGCGAGAACAATTCGATCATGTGCTGGAGGTCGCGTAAGGAGTTGTTCACCGGTGTAGCGGTGAGCATGAAGACCTGCTTGTCTTCAAGCAGGTCGAACATCGCTCGGTAGCGCGAAGGCCTGGTGGCAGCGCCTTGGCCCGTGGTGCCGCGGTTGCGGAAGTGGTGGGCCTCGTCGATTACGACGGCGTCGACCATCTCCTTGACGCGCTGCAGCTCCAGGGGATAATCGGCGCCGCGTTGGAGGTCGGTGTGGTTGAAGACCTGGAGCCGGTTGTAGCTCCTGCCGAGCAGCTCTGGCAGATATAGCCGCAATGCCGCCTCCCACACCGGCTGGTTGGCAGCCTTCGGGACGAACAGCGCCACGTTCTTGCGGTCGTGTAGGAGGCGCTCGATAACCATCAGCCCGACGAAGGTCTTGCCCAGCCCGACGCCGTCGCAAAGGAAGGCGCCGTTATGGGTGCCAGCGATCTTCATAAGGGCCTGGTAGCCGTCGCGCTGGTACTGATCCAGCAGTGGCCAGATCTTCGACCGGGTCCGTTCCCATTCAGTGACGGTCTCTTCGTGGGCCTTGAAGTACTCCTGGAGCGACCGGGCGTAGACCTCGAAAGGGGTGAAGGCGGCCGTGTGACGTTCGATGACCCTGAGAAGGTCTTCAGTCACGTCCTGGGCATCGTCCCAGTACCGCTCGAACCACGCCTGCAGCTGATCGACCTCGCTGCGGATGTGGACATTCAGCTCGACGTTGGCGTTGAGGCCGGGCAGCGTGAAGTTGGAGGAGCCGACCAGGGCGCGAGAGCCTATGACGGCGGAGCGGGCGTGGGTGATGTAGGTCTTAGCGTGGAACTTGGCCTTGGTGTACACACGGCATTCGATCTTGCCTGCCTGGAGAGCCTTAACGATTGAAGGCACGCCGACAAGGAAGTCGTTCGTCCGTTTTTCCTTTTCGACGGACCCGTCCAAGGCTCCTCGCACTCCTTCAAGAATGACTCTCCGGGTGCGGGACGCCAGCTCGTCGCCCATCAGGACGCGAATCTTGTCGAGCTTCTGCCACTCGCCATCCAGGGCGAGGAGGGCACCTATCTCAAAGTAGGCGGTGGCGATGTCGAAGGAGTCGGCAATGTCGCACCACTCATGGAGGTAGGTGCGGACCTTCCAGTCGGAATCGCTGTTGTCTACGATGAATAGGTCGCCACCCGCGGTCTTACGCTCTGCCATGGGAGTACTAGTCTACTCCAGCCAACGCCCACCGACACGGTGGGCTCATCGTGTCACTGCGGGAGGGGGGGCAGCCCCGCCCGCCTCTGGAGAAGCCCGCCAGCACAGGCATGAGCCGCGTCGCCGCGACCAAGCCCTCCCAGACCACCCTCGCCGCGCGCAGCTCGCCCCCAATGGCGCACGGCGCTCTGGCCTCAACCGCGGGCGATAGTCGCTCAGCCGAGCAGCGCCAGGGCGCCTTCGATGTTCGCCTCGGCACCCGAGTTGCGACTGACGCGCCCCTCGTCGATGCCGTCGTAGATGAGGCCGCGTCCACTGTCATAGACGGGCTGGCCCGCGGCGTTGTGCCCGAAGAACCACGAGCGCGCTCGCGCCGCGGCGTCGGCATACCGTGCGTCTCCCGTCGCCCGCGTCACGGCAGCGAGTCCGGCCACGACGCAGCTCAGGTCGAAGGGCAGGACACACTCGGCCGAGAGACACGCGGCCACGGCAGGCAGGAGCAGTGACTCGGCGCTGGCGCGCGCGCGCTCCACCAGGTCGGGCCGATCGAGGGCCCGGCCGGCCTCCGCCAGCGCGGCCTCCTGCAGGTGGCCCCACAGGTGAATGGGCTCCACCCCGGCGGCATTGCGCAAGGAGTCGCCGCTGCGCTGGCCGGCGATCTCTTCGCACCAGGCCAGCGCCCGTTCGGCCGACGAGGCAGATCCTGTCGCCTGCCAGTGCTCCAGCGCCGCCAGCACACACACCGCCCGCACGTCCAGGTAGGGAATGAACTCGTCCACCCAGGGGAGCCCCCGGCGGAACCGCTCGTCCCACTCGCCGCCCAAGGTGGCTACGCCGCAGGCCAGGGCATGCAGGGCCCTCGCCTGCCATTGCGGCCCGCCCGGACACGAGGTGCTCCCGGTGCGGTTCCGGCGGCCCTGCCAGTCGAGGATGAAATTGACGAACCGTCCATCATCCTCTTGCATGTACGCCAGAAACCGCAGCAGACCCTGCGCGGCAGTCCGGTCCGCTGAGCGGCCTCGGCGACGCCACGCGGCGCAGTAGAGCACCACGGCCCGCGCCGCGTCGTCCACGCAGGCCACCCCTTCGTATCCCCGCTCGCCCGCTGGCCGCAGGGTCTCGGGCAGGCCCTCGTGAGCGGAAGCCGCCTCTGCATACACCGCGATGGCGCGCGCGGCCGGCCCGGCCAGTGGCACCCCACGCGTCAGCCGCCGGAGCTGGGGGACCACGCTCTGGCTTGTGAGCCTACCACTCCCGCCGAGCACGCTCGGGCGGCCGTCAGGCGACAGGGACGAGGTCTTTGTGCCCGGCGGCGGCCGCGAGGGACCGTGCCGGCGGCCGAACGTCACTCATCTGCACCACGGGACTCGACGCCGCCCGGCGCAAGACGGCCAGCATCCGCTCACCGACCCGCGGCCACGAGGTCTCACGCCCGTAGGTGTAGGCGTTGTGCTCGAGCCGGCGCTTCAGGTCAGGCTCAAGCAGAATGCGCAGGGTCGCCTCGGCGAGCTGCCCCGCACTGCGAAAATCCACCAGGAGCCCGCGCTCGCTCGCCAGCACCTCGGCCGCGTGGAGATAGCGCGTCGAGACGATGGCCTTGCCGGCCCCCAGCGCGTAGGCCAGCGTGCCGCTGGTGATCTGCGTGGGGTCGAGGTAGGGCGTGACGTAAACGTCGCTGGCCAGCAGATACTCCACGATCTGGGGCTGAGTGAGGTACTCGTCCACGAAGGCGACGTGCTCCTCGAGCCCTCGGTCCTGGACCAATTGCCACAAGCCCTTGCGATAGGTCTCGCCCTCTCGCCGGAGCAGCTCAGGATGGGTCTTGCCGACGATGAGGTACAGGGCGCCTGGGGCCTGGCCGCGGACCTCCGGCATGGCCTCGATCATGTACTCAAGCCCCTTGCGCGGGTCCACCAGACCAAAGGTGGTGATGATCGTCCGCGCGCTGAGCCCGAACCGCTCCTTCATGCGCGTTCGTCCGTGGGGCTCCACCGGAGGCACGCCGTGCGGAATCACACACACCTTCTCGGGAGCAAGGCCGTACACCTCGACCAGCAGCGACCGGGCTCGTTCCGCCATCACGACCACCTGCCGGCTGTGGTAGCCGATGCGTCGGACCGACGCGCGTACGGACGGCGTCGGGTCTGGCAGAACGGAGTGGAGGGTCGTCACCAGCGGCTTCTGGAGGGCGGCCAGGAACGGCGGCAGGTGATCGTCAAACGGATCGCCCCAGGTGCCGTACAGCCCGAACTCGTGCTGCAGGCTGACCACGTCCACGCGCGCGCGGTTGATCTGCTCAGCCGCCTCGCGATAGCTCTCGGGATGCCCCTGGCGGATGGGCCAACACACCTTTGGCCCGTAAGGATGGATGGTCGTCGGTTCATTGATCGCGGCCCAGGAGACGCGAACCGATCGATCGGCGGCCTCCAATGCCCCCTCGAGGTCCTTGGCAAACGTGGCGATGCCGCATTGCCGGGGCGGGCAGGTGGCGACAAAGCCAACAGAGAGCATCAGGCCACGACACCCGGCGCAGCCGGAGCGGGCCGCGTGCGCGGCCAGCCCAGGATGTCAGCAATCTGCGCCGTCATCAGGCCCACGCACGTATCAGCCGCGCCCCGGCGCGCGGAAGTCCGCTAGATTACTCCTCTTCCCCTGCGACCGCTCAACAGGTTGAGCACGACCACGATGATCGCGAGAACCAGCAGCAGGTGCACAAGACCGCCCACGGCGGGCAAGCTCACCGCACCCAGGGCCCAAAGGACCAAGAGAATCACCGCCAGTGTCCAAAGCATGCTTGACATTCCGCGCCTCCTTTGCGAGATTCGCCTGCCGAGTCTGAGCCTGGGTCTCTGGCGACCTGCGGCTCCTCCAACTCGACATTCCTAGTGTGCAGCCTGGCCCGGGCCTTGTCATGAGCATTTCTTCATACCCAAGTGGGATGCCTTGCCCGCACGGCCGTGCCCAGCTAGTGGCACCCCACGCGTCAACCGCCGGAGATGGAGGATCACGCTGGGCGTTCTGACCCTGACACCCTCTGGGAGGAGGCCCCGGGCGGTCGTCAGGCGGCCGGGAGGAGATCTTCGGGCATCACTGGGCTCGACGCCACCCCACGCAAGAGGTTCAGCATCCGCTCGCCCACGCGCGGCCACGAGGTCTCACGACCGTAGGCATAGGCGTTGTGCTCGAGCCGGCTCTTCAGGTCAGGATCACCCAGGATGCGCAGGGTGGCTTCGGCGAGCTGCCCCGCGCTGCGAAAGTCCACCAGTAGCCCGCGCTCGCTCGCCAGCACCTCGGCGGCGTGGAGATAGCGTGTCGAGACGATGGCCTTGCCTGCCCCCAACGCGTAGGCCAACGTGCCGCTGGTGATCTGCGTGGGGTCGAGGTAGGGCGTGACGTAGACGTCGCTGGCGAGCAGATACTCCACGATCTGGGGCTGGGTGAGGTACTCGTCGACGAAGGCGACGTGCTCCTCGAGCCCTCGGTCCTGGACCAGTTGCCACAAGCCCTTCCGATAGGTCTCGCCCTCTCGCCGGAGCAGCTCGGGATGGGTCTTGCCGACGATGAGGTACAGTGCGCTTGGCGCCTGGCGGCGGACCTCCGGCATGGCCTCGATCATGAACTCGAGCCCCTTCCGCGCGTCCACCAGGCCAAAGGTGGTGATGATCGTCCGCGCGCTGAGGCCGAACCGCTCCTTCATCCGTGTTCGTCCGTGGGGCTCCACGGGAGGCACGCCATGGGGAATCACACACACCTTCTCGGGAGCAAGGCCGTACACCTCGACCAGCAGCGACCGCGCTCGCTCGGCCATCACCACCACCTGCCGGCTGTGGTGGCCGATGCGTTGGACCGACGCGCGTACGGACGGCGTCGGGTCCGGCAGAACGGAGTGGAGGGTGGTCACCAGCGGTTTGCGGAGGGCGACCAGGAACGGAGGCAGGTGATCGTCAAACGGATCGCCCCAGGTGCCGTACAGCCCGAACTCGTGCTGCAGGCTGACCACGTCCACGCGCGCGCGGTTCAGATGCTCCGCCGCCTCGCGATAGCTCTCGGGATGCCCCTGGCGGATGCGCCACCGCACCTCCGGCCCGTAAAGGTGGAGGGACGTGGGTTCATTGATCGCGGCCCAGGAGACGCGAACCGATCTACCGGCCGCCTTCAGCGCCCGCTCGAGGTCCTTGGCAAAGGTGGCGATGCCGCATTGCCGGGGTGGGCAGGTAGCCACAAAGGCCACGGACAGCATCAGGCCCCGCCCACCGGCGCGGCTGGCGCAGGTTGCGTGCGCAGCCAGTCCAGGATGTCCCCGATCTGGGCCGTCATCAGGCCCACGCATGTATCAGCGGCGCCGTAGTAGAGGCGGAACTCGCCCGACGCTGGGTCGAGGACCGCGCCACAGGGGAAGACAACGTTGGGAATCTCGCCGGCCACCTCATAGGGGGCCTGGGGATTGACCACCCACTCATCCCCCCGTCTCAGCACGCGCCGAGGATCGTCCAGGTCCAGCAAGGCCAGCCCGACGCGGTAGAGGGTGCCGGCCGGCGTCTGGCGTGCGCCGTGATAGACGATGAGCCACCCTTCATCCGTGGCGATCGGCTGGGGCGACAACCCGATCTTCCCCGCGTCCCACCAGGCACCGTCCCGTGCCTCGAGCAGCACGGTGTGGTCACCCCAGTGCCGTAGGTCCTTCGAGAACGACAGCCACATGTTGGCCTTGGCCTCGGCCTGGCGGGGGACGGGACGATGGATCAGGGCCCACCGGCCGCCGAACTGTCGCGGGAAGAAGGCCGCGTCCTTGTCCTCGGGGGGCATGATCGCGCCGTGGCGCTCGAACGTCTTGAAGTCCTCGGTCATCGCCAGAGCGACCAGGGGGCCGGCGCGCGAGTAGGCCGTGTAGGTCATGGCGAAGCAGCCGAGCCCGTCCAGCCGTACGATGCGGGCGTCCTCGACGCCCCACAGCTCCTCCGGGTACCGCTCCGGCCAGGGGGCGAACGTCGGCTGTGGATCGACTTGCCAGTCGTGGACGCCGTCCCGGCTGCGGGCCGCGGTCAGGTGGGAGATGCCGCGCCGGTCCTCAACCCGGACGAGGAGCAACGTCTCCCCCGACGGCAGCCGCGTCGCGCCTGGGTTGAAGACGGTGTTCGCGGCATACGGCCAGGTGGCCGCCGTCAGCAGGGGGTTGCCCGGGTGCCGGCGGAAGAGATCCAGAACGTGGTGGTTGAGCTGCGATCCCTCGCCAGGCGAGCTCAAGGAGCCGGTTTCTTCAGTGCTTCCCGTTCACGCTCTTCGTGAGGCCGATGCCCCACCTTGGGGGTCTTGGGCTTCTTGCCCGTGCCCGAGTCCTTGCCCTTACCCTTGTCACCCATGGCAGTTCCTTTCTCCTTCGCGCCTTTCGAGGCGGCCCTACCGGTCGAGATAGGTCGCTGGGATCGTCCCCATGCGGCCGGCTCGGTGGTCGTCGAAGGCCTGCATGATCTCCTCGCGGGTGTTCATCACGAAGGGGCCGTACCAGGAGATGGGCTCGCGCAGCGGTAGACCGCCGAGCAGCAGGACCTCGAGGTTCGGCGATCGGCTCTCCTGGCGCGGCGCCGCCTCGACCCGCACCGCGTCACCCGGCCCGAACACCGCCAGTTGGCCCTCCCGCAGCGGCCGTCCCTCCGGCCCGGCGCTGCCCAGGCCCGCCAGCACGTAGGCCAGGGCGTTGAAATCGGCCCGCCAGGGGGCGTCGAGCCGCGCGCCCGGGCTCAGGCTCACGTGGGCATACGTGATGGGGGTCCAGGTCACGCCGGGGCCCGGGTGCCCGGCCAGGTCGCCGGCGATGAGGCGCACCAGCGCGCCACCGTCGTCTGAGCGCAGCAGCACCAGCTTCGCGGCACCGATCTCTTGGTAGCGTGGCGGGCTGAGCTTCAGCTCCCGGGGTAGATTCACCCAGAGCTGCACGCCGTGAAACAACCCGCCCTGGCGCACCAGCTCCTCCGTCGGCATCTCGTCGTGCAGGATGCCCGCGCCCGCCGTCATCCACTGCGTGGCGCCGTCGGTGATGAGACCGCCACCGCCCGTGGAGTCATGGTGCTGGATCGCCCCATCGATAACGTAGGTGACTGTCTCGAAGCCCCGGTGCGGGTGCCAGGGCGCCCCCTTGGCTTCTCCCGGAGCATATTCGACGGCACCGAGGTGGTCCAGGAGCAGGAAGGGATCGGCCAGGTGCAGATCGGTGCCGGGGAAGGCCCGGCGCACCTGAAAGCCGGCCCCCTCGATCGTGGTGGGCGCCGTGACAACCGTTACCACCGGCCGTAGCTGCGCGGCCGGGTCCGGCCGCGGAATGGCCGGGAGGGCTAACGTGTCGGCGACGGCGACAGCAGGCATCTATACATTTCCCATTCCACTACACCCATTGTAGTGATATGGGCGCGGGCCGTGCGGCGGCCAGCCTGGTGTATGCTGGCGGGGCTGTGGCGACCGGCCCGCGCCAGCTACCGGCGAAGTCGCCCACCGAGCGACAGGGGCGGGCCGGCTGGACCCCCTGGGCCCTGGCGGCCGGCGCCGTCACGCTATGGAGCTCCCTCGGCGTGGTCAGCCGGTACTTCCTGGCCGACCTGCGACCGGACCAGCGCCTGGTTGGCGTCCTCTTCTTCACGGTGGTGGCCTTGTCCGCCATCGTGGCGTGGCAGCGGGACACCCCGCTGTCCGGGGGATGGGCGCCCTTCCTCACCCCCTTGAGGGAAGCGGTCCCCATGGGCCTCCTGTCGCCCTTCCTCTACTTTCTGCTCTTCTCCTCCTCGGCCGCCCTGCTGCCCGCCCACGAAACCCAGTTCCTCAACGCCGCCTGGCCCCTCGTGGCTTATCTCCTCGATCCCCAGCGCCAGGGACGGACCACTATCCTTTTCGCCGTCATCACGGCCACCTGCTACGTGCTCTTCTGGGGATATCGAGCCACCCAGCAGCCGCTGCTCGACACCGACCTCCTGGGCATTCTGCTGGGGGGCGGTGCCGCCCTGGCCTTCGGATCCTATTCGGCCTTCGCGAACAGACTGCGCTGGTGGCAGGCAGCCAACCTGCTTTCCCTGCTCTTGCTGGCCTCGCTGTCGGCTCTGCTGCTTTCGCTGCTGTGGTACGGCGGAGCCGAGCTCTTCGGCGCTTGGCGGGTGGAAGCGATGCCGACTGGCTGCCCCCTGCTCAGCGGATTCCCGGCGCCCGTCTTGCACCTGGCCGGATTCATCCTCCTGGGTACCTGCAATTCAGCCTTGGCCTACCTGATGTGGATCAGGTCCATGATCGGCACGACCCCAGCCGGGCGCGCCTATCTGGGGCTGCTCACGCTGCCGCTGGCCGTGCTGTGGATCGGGCTGCTGGGTCCACAGGCCTGCCGCCCGGAGGTGCTGCCCCTGGAGCCGGTCCTGTTCACCGGGATCCTGCTCGGGGTCCTCTTTGCCAACGAAAGGATCGCTCGGCGCCAGGCTGACTAGCTTGTCGGCGCGGAGGGCTGCCACCGGCGCAGCGCGGGCGAGCCGAGCGCCACGGCCAGCATCGCCAGCACCATGCCGGCGCCGCCCGCCACCAGCGCCACGGGAACGGAGCTCTGGCTGGCGATGCCGCCCAGGAGCAGATTGCCCAGCGACGTCGAGCCCAGAAAGGCGATCAGGTTCATCCCCATCACTCGACCGAGGACGTGGTCGGGCACCATGAGCTGCAGCATGGTCGTACCCAGGGCGCTGAGCAGGGTACTCGTCAGACCCACCAGGAACAGGCTCACCAGGGCGGGAACGAGAAACTGGCTCAGGCCGAGGCCCAGGAGGGCCACACCGTAGAGGGCCCCGCTGAGCAGCAAGAGGCTCCCTCGCGCCCCCCTGGTGCCGAGCCCTGCCATGACGGTTGCCCCCGCGAAGCCGCCGACCCCCGAGGCGGCCAGCAGGAGCCCCAGGCCTCCCGCCCCGAGACCCAGCACATCCCGCGCCACGAAGGGCATGAGAGCCACATAGGTGCGACCGAGCATGCTGGGAATCATGATGGAGAGGAGAACGGCGAGAACGACGGGATCACCCACGGCGTAGCGCAAGCCCTCCTGCAGGCTCCGCAGGGGAGCCTGCGCACCACGCTGCGGCGGCCGGCCCCGGTCGGCGGTGATGGCCCTGGCACTCCACAGGCTAGAGAAGTAGCAGAGGGCAGCACCCAGAAAGGCGAATCCCACGCCCAGGGCATCCATCAGAAGTCCCGCCAGAGCCGGTCCCAGGCTCCGGCCGCCGTTGGGCAGGTAGGAGCCCAGGGCGTTGGCATTGGCCAATTGCTCCCTGGGCACGAGCCGGGGCACCAGGGCCTGGCTGGCAGGCATCCAGAAGGAGATGATGACACCGCTGAGCCCCGAGAACAGAACGAGGTGCCACGCCTGGATCCCGCCCATGAGGACGAGTACTCCCAGAACCGCGATCGTGGCGCTGCTGAGGCCCACCGAGGTCATCACCAGCCGGCGCCGGTCCCAGCGATCGGCCGCGACGCC
>Ga0209514_10004889_pt1 | contig 17643 bp, 14 predicted proteins | sample Subgrocontami58m_FD_187452 | JGI IMG/M metagenome (GOLD analysis project Ga0209514, IMG submission 187452) | Subsurface groundwater microbial communities from S. Glens Falls, New York, USA - GMW37 contaminated, 5.8 m (SPAdes) (version 3) | ecosystem: Environmental > Aquatic > Deep subsurface >...
CGGCGGGCGGCTGCGGCGCTTCCCGCCGAGCCCGGCGATCCGCTCGTCGAGCCTTGCGATCATCTTCGCGAGGACCTCGCGCTCCTCTTCGAGGATCTGCCGCTCGGCCCGGCGAATCTCGTCGGCGAGCATGTCGCCGATCCGGTCGAGGCCGAGCTTTCGCACCAGGGCGTTGATCATTGGGGGCTCCTACGGCAACGGGGATATCCTACGCTGGGGCGGCAAGGAGGGCAAGGCGATCGCGAACAGGAGACATGAAGCCGGCGGTGGTCGTGCGGTACCGATTGATCCGCTCCTCCAGGGCGCCCGCGTCCATGTTCGCGGCTCTCCAGGGAGGCTTGCCTGGGGTACGGAAGCGCGTATACTGATGATCGCCTGGCCAGGCCACGGACTTCTTCGAGCCCACCGGATCCGCGCGAGGTCGGCACGTATCGACTCGCGGAAGCTGCGCACTATCTGCGGTTGCCCAAGAGCACGCTCCGTTCCTGGGTGATCGGGCAAGCGTATCCCACGGAGAGCGGGCGGCGATTCTTCCGGCCCCCCGTCGAGATCGCCGACCCGGACCAGAAGCTGCTGTCGTTCTTCAATCTCGTCGAGGTGCATGTCCTCGACGCGCGGACCATGAAGTGAAGGGCGTCGAAATCCAGGAGGCGATCCGCTACGAGCTGACGCTTGATGTCGCTTGACGCGCCTGTCTTCTTCCTGGACCGCGACCTCGGCAGCAAGTCCCTCCTACCGAAGACCGTGTCATGGAGCCAGTCGTTTCGTCACCTCGAAGAACTCAGATGATCAACGCCCCGTCATCCTCCCCGAGCACCCCGGCTGGCGCGTTCGACGCGCGCGCGTGGCAGCTTTGGGGCAAGGCCACTCCCGCTTCTAGCGCGGAAGGTGGACCGGAATGGCATCCGCTGCTTTGTCATCTGCTCGATGTCGTCGCGTGCGGCGAGCGCTTGCTCCTCGGGGTCCGCCCCGACCGGCTCGAAGCGCTCGGGACGGCGATGGTCCTGCCGGGGGAAACGGCCCTCCCATGGCTGCTTTTCTTCGTCGCGCTCCACGATCTCGGCAAAGCCACTCCGCCATTCCAGATCAAGTTGGCGAAGCGCGTCGATGCGCTGATCGCCTTGGGACTCGATTTTCCGGATCGCGATGAGCCGCACGGCAGCCTGTCGGCGTCGCTCGCCACCAGCGCCCTCGCGCGTCGGGGAGTGCCACCACGGCTTGCTCGTTGGGTTGCTCGGTCCATCGGCGCCCATCACGGGGAGTTCGCGTCGCTGTCGAAGCTGGAGAACATCGAGATCGACAAGGGAACGCTGCTCGGCGCGTATGCAGGCACAAAGCCGCTCTGGGGCGATCTCCGCGCCCACCTGGTCGAGGCCCTCGCGGACGTGTGCGGCATCCGCGCAACCACACCGCGCCCCTCGCTCCCGCCGAGCGCGGTTGCGCGCCATGCCTTCATGGCCGACCTCGCCGGGCTCACCACCGTCGCCGATTGGCTGGGCTCGAACGCCGCTTTCTTCAAGTACGTGGCGCCGCCCGCCTCTCCGGCCGAGTACCTGGCACTCGCGCGTGAACGCGCCATGCGCACCCTCGAAGACGCTGGCTGGCGCAGTCCACCCGTGTCGCCCGGCCGCACGTTTCACGCGCTTTTCGACAAAGACCCCTGGCCTCTGCACCAAGCCGTCGATGCGCTCACACCGACGCTCGCCGGTCCATCGCTCGTGATCGTCGAGGCGCCCATGGGCGAAGGCAAGACCGAAGCGGCTCTCGCGATCTTCGACGCGCTCGCGGCCCGCGGTGCGACGGGGCTTTACTTCGCGCTTCCGACCCAGGCCACGAGCAACCAAATCTTCGGGCGCGTGGAGAAGTTCATCCGCTGCGCCTTTCCCGACGAGACGCACGGCCTCCACCTCGTCCACGGCGACGCTGGCCTTTCGGAGCGCTACGACGCGCTCAAGGCGCGGGCGTTCGCCATCCGGTCGGTTGGGGGCGTCACCGGGAAGGACGAGGGACCCATCGCAGATGCGTGGTTCGCCCGAGGCAAGCGGGCACTGCTCGCACCGCTTGGGGTCGGCACCGTCGATCAGGCGCTTCTCGGCGTCCTCGGCGTTCGACATGGGTTCCTCCGGCTCCACGGGCTCGCCGGCAAGGTCATCGTCATCGACGAGGTCCACGCGTACGACACCTACACCTCCGAGCTTCTGGATCGGCTATTGTTTTGGCTGCGCGCGCTCGGCTCGACCGTGGTGCTCCTCTCCGCCACGCTCCCCGCCGCGCGCCGCGAAGCGCTCGTGAGAGCCTTCGGCGCGGCGCCGCCAACGCCCACGCCCTATCCGCGGATCACCGTCGCTTGCGGAGGCGTGGCGTCGAGTCGCTCCTTCGAGGCGCGGCGCGCGCCGATCCCCGTATCAGTCGTCTGGCAGCCCGCAGACACCCTGCCCACCCGGCTCGCGGAGGCGCTGGCCGGCGGAGGATGCGCCGCCTGGATCGTGAACACCGTCAGGTGCGCACAGCAGACCTACCTCGCGCTGCGGGATCTCCAGGCACGCGGGCTCCTGCACGCGGATCTCACCCTTGGCCTCCTCCACGCGCGCTTTCCGTTCGACGCACGCGCGGTGCGGGAGCGGGCAGCCGAGGAGTCCTTCGGGCCCGGGGAGGCGAAGCGCCCGCGCGCCGCCATCCTCGTCGGCACGCAGGTCCTCGAACAGAGCCTCGACCTCGACTTCGACCTCATGGTCACCGAGCTCGCCCCGGTCGACTTGGTCCTCCAGCGCGCCGGGCGCCTCCACCGCCATGCGCGCAAGAATACGCGCCCCGCGTCCGTCGCCCGGCCTGCCCTGTGGCTGGTGCGGCCCGAGGACGACGATCGCCCCGAGGGGCCGAGCTTTGGCGCGAGCGCATACGTGTACGACGAGTCGATCCTGCTCCGGAGCTGGCTCACGCTCCGCGAGCGCACCGAGGTCATGCTGCCGACCGACATCGAACCGCTCATCGAGTCGGTCTACGGCGGCGGCGCTGCAGCTCCGGCCCCCGCGCTTGCTACGCGCCTCGCCGATCTCGATCGCAAGCACGCCGAGGAGCGCCTCGCCGACAGCAACAAGGCGCGCAGCGTTGTCCTCCGGCAGCCCGACGGCGACGACCCCTTGGGGGACCTGGCGAGCGTCTCCGACGACGAGGATCCCTCGCTCCACCCGGCCCTGCGTGCGGCGACGCGACTCGGCGATCCCAACGTCGAGGTCGTGCCTATCCTCGATCAAGGCGGGCGTACGGTGCTCGCGGGCACACCGCACCTCGCCATCGACCTCGACGCGAAGGGGCCCCCTCCCCGCGACATCGTCGTCGCCGCCGCGCGCCAGGCCGTGCGGATTGGCCACCGCGTCGTCGTCCCCGCCCTGCTCCGCCAGCCTGTCCCGCGCACCTTCGAGGCGAGCGGGCAGCTGCGCTTCCATCGCGCTCTTCGTCTTGATGATGCTGGACGAGCGACCGTCGCCGGGATTACCCTCACGCTCGATCCCCATCTCGGCCTCGTGGTCGGCTCGCTCGACGATGGCGCTTCCCCGGAGAGCCCCGCATGACGCAAGCGGAACGGCCTCGCTTCGATCTCACCCGAGAGCGCTGGATCCCCTGCGAGACGCTCGACGGAGGGCGCGTCGAGCTCGGCTTCGAGGACGTGCTGCTCCGCGCGCACGAACTCGCTGCCATCCATGACGAGTCTCCTCTAGCGACCGCGGTCATTCATCGTCTCTTGCTCGCCATCCTCCACCGCGTCGTAGACGGGCCGCGCTCGCTGGAGGCGTGGGAGGCGCTCTGGGACCAGAAGTGCTTCGAGGCCGACCGCGTTCGTGCGTACCTCGATCGGTGGCGCCATCGATTCGATCTCTTTGACGCAGAGCGGCCGTTCCATCAGGTGCCGCGACTCGCGGACGCGCTGCTTGCCGAGATGAAGGGGAAGGAAGCAGAGGTCATTCCGTCTCGGCGTCTTGCAGTCGAGTGCTCGACCTACGCGCGTGGGCCGGTCAGCCTACTTGAGCACGGCGGCGATGAGCGCGGCCTCACACCCGGAGAGGCCGTGCGCGCAATCCTCGGCTTCCAGGGTTTTGGGCCAGGGGGCAAGATCCGCAACTTCTCGGGTTCCGCGAAGCAGTGCCCGCTGCGCGCTGGCGCGGTCGTGCTGGCACGCGAGGAATCGGTCCATCGGACCCTCCTCCTCAATCTCCTCGTGATCGAGCCAGACCGCCCGATTCCCAGCACCGCCGCCGACGCACCCTCCTGGGAGCAAGAGACGGCGGCACCGCGCGTGGAGCGCGCGGTACAAGGCTGGCTCGATGCCCTCACCTGGCAATCTCGCCGAGTGGAGCTCGTGTGGCAGGGGACCGGTCCAGAGACCCTCGTGACCAGCGCCATCACCGGAGTCGGCGTCCAACCGAAAGGCGAGTGGATCGAGCCGATGCACGCCACCTTCGTTCGCGATCCGAAGCGGGGTCCGGAGGCCGTCCGGTTTGACCCGGATCGAAGCCCGTGGCGTGACTGCACTGTCTTGTTCCAGGCGACCGATGCGAAGGAAGGGCACCGTCGCCCCGCGGTCTGTTCGCAGATGGCGATGCTCGTCGAACGGGACATGCTCAAGCGCGAGCGTCGTTTCACGCTCGACCTCTACGGGCTCGCCAGCAGCCAGGCTGCGATCGGGCTCTGGCGCGCCGAGCACATGCCGCTGCCGCTGACACTGCTCACCGACGCGGAGCGGCTCGACGTCGTTCGCAACGCCCTCGCGGCCGCCGAGGACGCGGAGAAGGCCCTCAAGGGGAGCGTCTGGCTCCTGGCGCGCTTCGCGCTCGCGTCGGGGGATCGCAGCCCCGACAAGAAAGACATCGGCGCGCTCGTCGACCGATTGGACGCGAAGCCGCGCTACTGGGCCGCGCTCGGAGCCCGCTTCGACGAACTTCTCCATGACATCGGGACCAGCGCGAGCGTCGAGGTGGTCCTTGCGGCGTGGAAGGTGACGTCGCGCGACTGCGCCCGTCGCGCCCTCGCCGAAGCCGCTCAGCAGCTCGGTACGAACGCTCGCGCCCTGCAAGCCTGCGCTCAAGCCGAGCGCCACCTCGCAAGGGAACTCGCCGAGCTTTCTCCCCAGCTTGCTTCCACGTCGCCCCGGGAAGGAGCATCCGCATGACCGACCCACAAGCTGGCCCCGCCAGTGCCCGCACGCCGCACGCCGACCGCGTGACCGCCTTCGTGGCACACCTTCGACGCCTCGCGGACGAGGAGAACCGTGGCGCGCTCGCTGCGCTCCGCGCCAGCCTGCAAGATCCGAACGGGATGGCCGTCGCGGCCTGCCCCCACGTCGTCCCCTTCCTGGCGCCGACGGAGAACCTCTATCGCGACCGCGCATTCTTCCTCGTCGGCGCGCTCTTCGCGCTCCACCCCGAGCCGGGCGGCGGAAGCCTCGGGCACGCCTTCCGCGCCATCAACGGCGATCAGGAAGGCCCCACCGGCGGCGACAACGAGAGCCTCCGCGGACGGTTTGTCGCGCTGCTCGACGCCGATGCCGAGGACCTCCCGAACCATCTCCGCCACGCCGTCTCGCTCGCGCGAGCCAAGGAGAAGCCCCTCGACTGGGAGCGCCTGCTCCACGACGTGCTCGACTGGCGACATCAGACCCGTCACGTTCAGCGTCGCCTCGCACGCGACTTCTGGAAGACGCCCTACGACGCCCTCAAGACCGAAGGAGAGAACCCATGATGAAGCTCGAACTCCATATCCTGCAGAACTTCGCCCCATCCAACCTGAACCGCGACGACACCGGCTCGCCGAAGGACTGCGATCTGGGAGGCGTGCGCCGGGCCCGCATCTCCAGCCAGTGCTACAAGCGCGCGATCCGCGAGGCGTTCGTCACGCACCAGCTCCTCGACGAGAAAGAATGGGCGATCCGCACGAAGCGGCTCGTCGAGGCCGTCTCAGAGCGCGTGGTCGCGATCGCGAAGATCGATCCCGATCGCGCCAAGCAGACTGTCGTCCGGGCGCTCGGCGGCGCGAAGCTCACGGCAGAGCTCAAGCCCGAAGGGGACCATCAGGTCTGGAAGACGCAGTACCTCCTCTTCCTTCCGTCGCGCATCGTCGAGGAGCTGGCATTGCTCGTGAGCGGGCACCTCGACGCCCTGGCGCCTCCTCCCGCGAAGGCGGAGGAGCCCAAACCCGAGACGGCTGCGAAGGCGAAGCCCAAGTCGAAGAAACAGGAGAAGTCCGAGGCCAAGGATGAGGTCCCCGTCGAACTCCGCAAGCAGATCGAGCAGCTCCTCGCGGACGGCTCCCGCACGCCGGAGCTCGGGCTCTTCGGTCGCATGATCGCCGACGCGCCCGAGTGGAACGTGGACGCCGCCTGCCAGGTCGCGCACGCCGTATCCACTCACCGCGTCTCGATGGAATTCGACTTCTACACGGCCATCGACGATCTCAAGCCCGAGGACACGGCGGGGAGCGACATGATGGGGACGATCCCCTTCAACTCTGCGTGCTTCTATCGCTACCTGGTCCTCGATGTGAACGATCTCACTCGGAATCTGGGCGACGACGCCGACGCCAAGAAGCAGGCAAAGAAGACGTTCGCGGCGTTCATTCGCGCCGCGGTGCTCGCCATCCCGAGCGGCAAGCAGAACTCCATGGCTGCCCACAACCCGCCGTCTTTCATCCTCACCGTCGTGCGGGACGGCGGCGCCCCGCGGTCGCTGGCCAACGCCTTTGTCGATCCCGTGCGCCCCAAGACGGGCGATCACGGCGACCTGGTCGGCCAGTCCGTGGTGAAGCTGAGCAAGCTCCTCGCCGCGCTCGATGGCGTCTATGGCATCGAGGGACGGAAGGACCTCTCGTTCTGCGTCGTCGATCCGGACGGGACGCTGGCGAAGACGTTCACGGAGAAGGCGCCCGAGGCCCACCACCGCACGTCGCTCGACGCGCTCGTGCAGGCTGCGACGGCGGCGGCCTTCGGGGGGACGGCATGAAAAGCGTCCTCCTTCGCCTGGAAGGGCCGCTCCAGGCGTGGGGAACGCGTAGCCGCTTCCCCGAGCGCGACACGGAGCGCGAACCCTCGAAGAGCGGCGTCCTCGGCGTCGTCGCCGCGGCGCTGGGGATGCCGCGCGACGATGACGCGCGCCTCGCCGCGCTGGCGATGGCTCGAATGGGCGTGCGCGTCGATCGTGAGGGGGGAACGCTGGTCGATTACCACACCGCCGGCGCGGGCCGCTTCGCCGGCGTGGAACACCGCGTACACGGGACCGACGATCCCGTCATTACGCGGCGGGCCTACCTCACCGACGCGAGCTTCCTCGTCGCCCTCGGCTTCGAAGATGAGGCGCTCGCGGCCGAGGTCGATCACGCCCTCGGCTCACCTCGCTGGCCGATCTTCCTGGGGCGACGAGCGTGCCCGCCGTCGCTCCCCGTGCGAGCGGGCCTCGTCTCGATGGATCCAGAGGTCGCCCTCCGCGCGGCGCTCTGGCCGAGCCACGCCCGGCCCAACGAGAACGTTCGCCTCGTCCTCGAGTGCGCTCGCGACGAGGGCGAGCCACGCCAGGACCACCCGCTGTCGTTTCGCCTCCACGCGCGCCACTTCGCACGGCGCTTCGTGAAGACCGCGTGGATCGCGCCCGACGATCTCACCCTCCTGCCCACGGATATGTCGCTGACTTCGCTCGTGGCGTTGCGCGAAGCGATGCGCCCTGCTGCCCCCTAGCCTCCGAAGGATGCACTGTGTTTCTTTCGCGTTTGATCCTCGACCCGCGTCAAGGCGCCGTCCGACGGGACCTGGGCGACTGCCGGCAGATGCACCGGACCGTCATGTCGGGCTTCCCCCAGGCCGAAGATCCCGCTCGGGCTCGCGTTTCCTTCCAGGTCCTCTACCGGCTCGACGTCCTCGCCTCCGCGGGCGAGACCCATGTGCTCGTGCAGTCTAAGATCTCCCCAGACTGGTCCACGCTCCCCGAGGGCTACCTCCTCGGCCCCGATGCAGACCGAGAGAACCCCGCCTGTCGTCCGCTGGAGCCCCTCTGGGGGCGGATCCGCGCGGGCAGCGTCCTCAGATTCCGTCTGCGTGCCAACCCGACCCGGAAGATCGAGGACCGCGGCCGAGGATGCGGCAGGCGGGTGCAATTGTTGCGCGAGGAGGAGCAGTACGAGTGGCTCGCCAGAAAGGCAGAGCCCGGCGGGTTCGAGATGCCGGGTCCCGGAGCCGTGCGGGTCGTGTCCGACCGCACCACCGGCGGGCGTAGCGCCGAGCTCGTCTTCGGCTCCGTGCTCTTTGAGGGGCATCTTCGCGTGCTGGATGCCGATAAGTTCCGGGAGGCCCTGCGGTGTGGCATCGGGCCAGGAAAGGCGTTCGGCCACGGCCTCCTCTCGGTCTCCCCGGTCGGTGCCTCTGCGGATGAAGGACCTCCACCTCCTGCCGAAGTTCCGTGACGGGTGGAGTTACCTCTACGTCGAGCACTGCAAGATCGACCAGGAGGACAAGGCCGTTGCCATCCATGATGCGAATGGCAAGGTCCCGGTCCCGTGCGCCGCGCTCGCGCTCATGATGCTCGGGCCCGGGGTGTCGATCACGCACGCAGCGGTCACGACGCTCGCCGACAACGGCTGCCTGGTCGCTTGGTGCGGCGAGCAGGGCGTGAGGTTCTATGCTCTGGGCCTGGGGGAGACCCGGGACGCCCGGAACCTCCTCCGCCAAGCACGTCTCTGGGCGGACTCCACACGACACCTCGAGGTCGTCTTCCGCATGTACCGCATCCGGTTCGCCGAGCCGGTGCCCGAGGGGTTGACGCTGCAGCAGCTCCGCGGTCGGGAAGGAATCCGCGTCCGCGAGGCGTATGCGCACGCATCCAAGGAGACGGGCGTGGCCTGGAGTGGCCGGGAGTTCCGCCGCGGGTCGTGGGGCGACACGGACCCGGTGAACCGGGCTCTCTCGGTGGCGAATAGCTGCCTCTACGGCATCGTGCACGCTGGCATTGTGTCGGCGGGCTTTTCGCCCGCGCTCGGTTTCATTCACACGGGCAAGATGCTCTCGTTCGTATACGACATCGCGGACCTGTACAAGGCCGAGTTGACGATACCCCTCGCCTTCCGCGAGACCGCGCAAAGCGTCGAAGGCATCGATCGCCGGGTACGACTGGCGTGCCGTGACGCCTTCTGCGGGGGGAAGCTCCTCATGCGCATCGTCCCCGACATCTACCGAGTCCTTGCGGTGGGAGAGCGGCAGGATGCCGAAGTCGACGATCCGTATGCCAGCGACGAAGGGCGCCCGGGGGGGCTGTGGGACCCCAAGAACGGCGATGTCCCGGGCGGCGTGAATCACTCGGAACCGGATGGAGTTCCCCATGGTGGTGATGATCCTCGAACGGGTCCCGACGACACTTCGCGGGGACCTGACGCGCTGGATGCTTGAGCCCCGGGCCGGTGTCTTCGTCGGAACCCTGTCGGCAATGGTTCGGGACACCCTTTGGGAGAGGGTCTGCCGTCGGCTTGGCGAGGGAGCTGCAACTCTGATATTCTCATCGAACACCGAGCAGGGTTTCGCCGTCCGATCGTCCGGGAAGGGCAGTCGTCGGGTCGAGGACTTCGAGGGGCTCCTCCTCGTCAGAGTGCCCTAGAAGCGGTCCTTTCCAGTGCCGTCCCCACGCGCGTGGGGGTGAACCGACGCACTCGATACCAGAGGTGAAGTCGCGCACGCCGTCCCCACGCGCGTGGGGGTGAACCGATGACGGAGTTCCCCGCGATCACCGTCCCCGTGCCGTCCCCACGCGCGTGGGGGTGAACCGGTATCGTAGTCGCGTTGGTAGGCGGGATCGAGGCCGTCCCCACGCGCGTGGGGGTGAACCGTAGGCCGCGTTGTCGACGACGAGGGAGGTGGCGCCGTCCCCACGCGCGTGGGGGGGAACCGCCTCCCGCCGACTTCGCCATGCACCACGCTGCGCCGTCCCCACGCGCGTGGGGGTGAACCGAGATCGCGTACGGACCCGGCCGCATGGTCCTGAGCCGTCCCCACGCGCGTGGGGGTGAACCGAGGGCATCGACGACGCGCCACGCTTCCTCGAGGCCGTCCCCACGCGCGTGGGGGTGAACCGCTAGCGGAGTCAGCGTGCAAGCAGTCTTCCTGCGCCGTCCCCACGCGCGTGGGGGTGAACCGGACGACCAAGCCGCCGAGCAGGCCGAGCGCCAGCCGTCCCCACGCGCGTGGGGGTGAACCGGGAGCCAAGGCCCGATGGAAGAACCGAAAGCCGCCGTCCCCACGCGCGTGGGGGTGAACCGGTGTGCAACGCGCTTTCCGGTATCGACGAGTCGCCGTCCCCACGCGCGTGGGGGTGAACCGAAGTGGTTCCGCGTCGCGCTCGGATACGCAGTCGCCGTCCCCACGCGCGTGGGGGTGAACCGGGTGACGGAGGCGCGTCCGTCCCAGACACCGCGCCGTCCCCACGCGCGTGGGGGTGAACCGAGCCTCCCAGGCTCCCCGCGGCCGCCGTAGCCGCCGTCCCCACGCGCGTGGGGGTGAACCGTGGACGTCCTGACGTGCGGCCAGCCCCGTGCGGCCGTCCCCACGCGCGTGGGGGTGAACCGAGAACACCCTCGCCCATGGCGTCCACGCGACGGCCGTCCCCACGCGCGTGGGGGTGAACCGCAGCCGCGCAAGCCGCTCGCGTTCGTCAGTCCGCCGTCCCCACGCGCGTGGGGGTGAACCGGAGCTGCTCCCCACGTACCCCGCGAAGGGATCGCCGTCCCCACGCGCGTGGGGGTGAACCGCACATGCGAGAGAAGACCGTCGGAGTAGGTGCGCCGTCCCCACGCGCGTGGGGGTGAACCGAGAAGGCGAGGGGGACGGAGGCGCAAGCTGGCGCCGTCCCCACGCGCGTGGGGGTGAACCGGCGTGATCGGGGGTCCCTACGTCGAGGTCCCCGCCGTCCCCACGCGCGTGGGGGTGAACCGAGGGCGGCCCGCACGCGCGCCAGGCCGGCCGTGGCCGTCCCCACGCGCGTGGGGGTGAACCGTCCATCGAGGAAAGCGCGATCAGCCCCGACGCGCCGTCCCCACGCGCGTGGGGGTGAACCGAAACCACGTCCGGCCCCTCGCACAAGGGCCAGGCCGTCCCCACGCGCGTGGGGGTGAACCGCAGCAACATGATGCTCGTCTGTGACGAGCAACGCCGTCCCCACGCGCGTGGGGGTGAACCGGTCGCCTCGCTCAAGGTTCGCGTCCGTTTCCTGCCGTCCCCACGCGCGTGGGGGTGAACCGCGAGTACAAGATCGCACGTCGAAGGACAAGGAGCCGTCCCCACGCGCGTGGGGGTGAACCGCAATGCCAGTGGTGCGTGCCTTCCTCCCAGAGGCCGTCCCCACGCGCGTGGGGGTGAACCGTTGAGCGTCTCGCGTCCGAGGCGCACGGGCGGGCCGTCCCCACGCGCGTGGGGGTGAACCGCAGGTCGCTCGGCATCAAGTGGGTCTGTGCGCGCCGTCCCCACGCGCGTGGGGGTGAACCGTCAAGCTCTCCGTCCACGACATAGCGGGAGAGGCCGTCCCCACGCGCGTGGGGGTGAACCGATGAGCGCCATGTACATCCGATTCAGTTAGACGCCGTCCCCACGCGCGTGGGGGTGAACCGCAGATTCAATCCTCTTCACCCGACAGGGTATAGCCGTCCCCACGCGCGTGGGGGTGAACCGACCAGACACCCGCTCCGGTGAAGTCCTCTGGCGCCGTCCCCACGCGCGTGGGGGTGAACCGCGAGCACCTCGATGCACTCCTCGATCGCCACGGCCGTCCCCACGCGCGTGGGGGTGAACCGATACCCCGCTCAAATCGAATCCTACGAGGTTGGCCGTCCCCACGCGCGTGGGGGTGAACCGCCCGCGTCATGGGCGAAAGGTTGGAAGACGCCGCCGTCCCCACGCGCGTGGGGGTGAACCGTAGCGGTCGAACATCTCCCCGTACGTCTCGCGGCCGTCCCCACGCGCGTGGGGGTGAACCGCAGGCGGGGGTGGAGCGGGCTAGCTGGCTTTCGCCGTCCCCACGCGCGTGGGGGTGAACCGTACGGCGGGTTCCTTGATCCGAATCTCCCCGAGCCGTCCCCACGCGCGTGGGGGTGAACCGGGGAGGTCGAGGCGCCGCTTCGCGGCGCCTCGACCTCCCCGGTTCTTTCCGGGCCTTGATGGAATCTTAGACGAGCGGACTCCCGTGTCAGATCGGCAAAGGTGGCAGGAGCCACACATGCTACGCCTCGCGGAGGTAGCAGGTCAGCCCTGGATCTCGCGCACGCACTTTGAGGCCGCGGCGGTATCGAGCAGCACCGTCGTGTCGAGGTGGAGCTGCAGGAACGAGGCGGGGCAGGAGGCCTCCACCGCCCCGCCCAGCGCCCGCGCGACGATCGGCGCCTTGTGCACCCCCGTCGCGAGCAGGACGACGCGCCGAGCGTCGAGGAGGTCGGCGATCCCAACCGTCAGCGCCTCTCGGGGTCAGAGACCGTCTGCGGAGGCGCTTGGCCCTGACATGGGCGGACTCGTTGACGCACCAGGAGTCTCCCGATAGGATCGCAAACGGCACTCTTGTGACGGGCGCGATTCATTCTCGAGCGCGACTCGAGGGTGGCTCCCACGTGGTCGCCCCGTGCGGGCCATGCTAGAATCCGGGCCTTCGGACAAGGATCTGCCCCGCTGAAATTGGATGGACCCCGAAGGTGCGCTTCGCCCGGATTGAACTGACGAACTGGAAGAACTTCAAGGCCGCCAGCGTTGCCTTGGGCGGTCGCGTGTTCCTCGTTGGTCCGGCAGCGTCCGGAAAGTCCAACTTTCTGGACGCATTCCGGTTCCTGAAGGACCTTGCGAGCGATGGCGGAGGCCTCGGGAAGGCGATCGATCAGCGAGACGGCATGCCTCGTGTGCGGACGCTCTACGCGCGCAAAAATGTTGAGGTCGGAATTCGCGTCGAGGTACACACCGACAACCATGATGGTTGGACGTACCAGATCGGGCTGCGACCCGTCTCCCAGCGCGATTCGCGCCCGGTGATCGCCTCGGAGAGGGTCCAACGGGTCGCCGATGGCTCGGCCGCTGAAGTCCTCCTCGATCGCCCCGACGAGAAGGATCGCGGGGATCCCGAGCGACTCTTCCAATCTTCGATCCAACAGGTTGCCGAGAATCGCCGCTTCCGTGAATTGGTGGAGTTCTTCCGCAGCATCTCCTACCTTCACCTGGTCCCACAGCTTGTCCGGGAGCAACAGTCACCACGCGCCAATGGAATCGGCCTCGACCCGTTCGGAAGAGACCTCCTCGACCGCATCCGCAACACGCCAACTTCCACACGACGGGGAAGGCTCTCGAGGATCCAGAAGGTCCTCAAGATTGTCGCGCCGCAGATGAAGGACCTGGAACTGTGGATCGACGAGCACGGCAGACCCCACCTGCGAGTTCGCTTCGAGCACTGGCGACCTCACGGCGCCTATCAGAATGAATCGCAATTCTCGGACGGCACCTTGCGCCTCATTGGTCTGCTGTGGTCCCTCCAGGAGCCGGCAGGACCACTCCTCCTCGAGGAGCCGGAGCTCTCCCTCCATCCGGCGATCGTGAGGCGGCTCGCACCGTTCATTCATCGGGCGCAGACGGCTGGACAGGGACGGCAGGTCATCCTGTCCACGCACAGCACGGAACTGCTGACCGACCCAGGCATCCCACCCGATGAAGTCCTTCTTGTGCAACCCGCCTCGGAAGGATCAAGAATCACGGAAGGGGCGTCCGTGCCGGAAATCGTTCGCCTGATGAGAGCGGGGATCCCTGCATCGGAGGCAATCCTGCCACGGACGGAACCAGGGCAACTCCACCTGTTCGACAAGGCGAAGGCATGAGTCGCCGAGTCGACCTTGTCGTTGGGGAGCAAGGGCGTGGTTGGCAAAGGCTACCTGCCCCTCATGTCCGAGTTCGTTCGCAACCACTGGAATCCGCTCGTTGCCCGGAAGCGCTCGGAGAGCCTTCACCGAGCCATGACGACCCTCGCGAAGGTGATCTGCGCATAGGGCGTCCGAATCCCACGCTGGTCGAGGTGAGGGCATGCCTGGAACTGTCATTCGAACATGTCTTCTCGAGGGAGTTCCAGAAGGTCTGAGGACCATGGAACTCTCCAACGCCACGCGGCGATGAGCGATTACGCCAGGGAGCCGAGCCCGGACGCAGCCGAGGCGTCGAGCAGCACCGTCACGCCGAGATGGAGCTGCAGGAACGAGGCGGGGCAGGAGGCCTCCACCGCCCCGCCCAGCGCCCGCGCGACGATCGACGCCTTGTGCGCCCCCGTCGCAAGCAGGACGACGCGACGCGAGTCGAGGAGGTCGGCGATCCCCACCGTCAGCGCCTCGCGCGGCGCCTCGGCGGGCGCGAACGCCGCCCGCAGCTCGTCGCGCGTCGAGGCCTCGAGCGCGACGACCCGGATGCGCGAGGTCGCCTCCGACCCCGGCTCGTTGAACGCGATGTGCCCGTTCAGGCCGATGCCGAGGATCGCCAGGTCGAGCGCGCCGTCGAACCCCACCTCGCACGCCTCCGCGACGTCGACGTGATCGAGGAGTTCTCTGCGCAGGAACGCCCGGAAGCTACGCGCGTCGTCGAGCGGCACGCCGACAAGCTCGTCGAGCTGGACGGGGATCATCCCTCGGAAGGAGACCCCCTCGTCGCGGTGCCTCCGCACCAGCTCCGCGTAGAGCGCCACCGGCGTCCGTCCTGTCGGCAGGCCGATCGCGACACGCGGGTGGGACGCGAGGCAGGCACACACGACATCGGCTGCCGCGGTGGCGATGGCGGCGGCGTCCGGCAGAGTTACGACCTTCATGCCGCGAATGAGCAAGACTCAATACGCAATGTGCATGTAATTCTCCAAGAGGAAAGCCTCAAGGAACCCTCAACGAGCGAACTCCGGGGGCGCCCCCGGAGCCTGGTCTTGAGGATTCCTTGAGGCTTTCCTCTTGGAGAATTACATGCACATTGCGCATTGAGTCTTGCACATTTCCCGCCCTACTTCGCCTTCACCGCGTCGACGACGCCCGGCACCGGCGGCAGCGCCCCATAGCTCTCCGACCACGCCAGCAGGCCCTTCTCGCGCGCCTGCGCGAACACGACGTGCTCCGCCCCCTCGGCGAAGAACCCCGGATGGAGCCGCGGCTGCGCGTCGCAGAGCCGTGCGCCCGCCACGAGGTAGAACGCAACCGTCACCGTGTCCCCCTCCGCCTTCCCCTTGTACGTCTCCAGCACCTTGTAGGTGACCTCCTGCATCGCAGCGATCGTCCCCGACCAGATGCCGGGCGACTTGCCGACCGAGACGACCTTCCCGCGGAAGACGACCGTCGACGACGAGGAGAGCTCCGCGAGGGCCTTCTCCGCGATCCGCAGCCCGCCCCACCTGCAATCCTCGAGGAGCGACAGGGCGCGGACGCGCACCTCCGCGTCGGTCGAGCCGACCGCCTCCGCGAGGAGCGGCAGGGCCTCGGCGCCGGCGGCGCGGATGCGCGAGGAGGCCTCCTCCCGCTCGCTCCAGTCGGCGCTCCCGAGCCGCTTCACCCAGTCGGGGAGGGAGATCCGCGCGCCGTCCTTCATCGCGATCGAGAGCTCGCGACCGCTCGAGGTGCGGATAACGATCGTCCGCTCGGCCCCTCCGGGCAGGAGCGCGATCTGCGAGAACCACGGCGCCGTCGGCTTCCCCGAGAGCATCACCTCCTGCAGCTCCTTGTCGTCGAGGAGGTCCTTCGCGGTGAACTCGGCGATCGCCTTCCCCGCGGCGTCGCGGATCGAGAGGACCTTCTTCTCGGCGGGCTTCGCCGGGTCGCACTCCTCGACCGTCACGAACCCGTTCGCCCCGTCGGGGACGAGCGCGTAGGTGGGCATCGGGATGGTGTCCTTCCAGACCGCCTTCGGCGTGCCGTCGTCCTGGAAGACGAGGAGCTGGGCGAGGCACTTCCCCTCCCCCGCCGGCGCGAGCCAGAGGGCGACCTTGTGGGAGGCGGACCAGACGGTCCGATCCTTGGTCGCGGCGGAATCCTCGGCCAGAAGACCGAGAGAGAGGGTGAGGAGCAGCAGGGCGATTCGCATGGGACCTCCGGAAATGGGGCGGCAGTCTAGCAGACAATGAGCAATCGTCAATGCGCAATGTGCATGTAAGGTGCAAGCTTCAAGGCGAATTGTGGATTGCACCTTGCATGCACATTGCGCATTGACGATTGCTCATTCTCCCGCCTGTCTGCTATAAGTTCGCGATTCCTATGCGACCCATCGACGGCGTCACCAGCATCACACGTCGCGTCCCGAAGGCCCCGCCGAAGGGGGCCGCGGCCGGCGCTACGGACACGCTCGGCAAGACCATCCTCCAGTTCAGCGGCCAGGTCGCCCTCTACCTCGGCCACCTCTGGCGCACGATCAAGGGGATCAAGGGCGTCCGCTGGGGCATGGTCGTCGAGTCGTGCGCCGCGACCGGGATCGAGGCGATCCCGATCCTCCTGCTCATCGGCTTCCTCATGGGCCTCATCCTCGCCATGCAGGCCGCCGAGCAGCTCCGCCAGTTCGGCGCCAGCATCTTCGTCGCCGACCTCGTCGGCGTCGCCATGGCGCGGGAGATCGGCCCCCTCATCACCGGCATCCTCGTCGCAGGCCGCAGCGCGAGCGGCTTCGCGGCCGAGATCGGCGCGATGCGGATCAACGAGGAGGTCGACGCCCTCGAGACCATGGGCTTCGACCCGCACCGCTACCTCTTCACGCCGAAGGTCCTCGCCACCATCATGGTCATGCCCTTCCTCACCCTCGTCACGGACAGCATCGGGGCGTTCGGAGGATACGTCATCGGCGTCTCGAACCTCCACATCTCGACCCGCGCCTATCTCCAGGAGACGCAGCACGCGGTGAAGACGGCGGACGTGGTGAACGGGCTCGCGAAGGCGGCCATCTTCGGCCTCATCATCTCCCTCGTCGGGTCCGTGAAGGGCTTCCTCGTGGTGCGCGGGGCCCCCGAGGTCGGCCGCGCCGCGCGGGCCGCCGTCGTCCTCTCCATCATCCTCATCATCATCGCGGACGCGATCTTCACCGTCATCTTCCACGGCGGATAGAGAATGCCCGACGTCCCCGCCGCCGCTGCCTACGTGAACGCGATCGAGGCCGACCGCCTCGACGTCGCCTTCGCCCCCGGGCTGCCCCCCGCCCTCAACGACATGAAGTTCCATGTGCCGAAGCACAAGATCACCTACATGGTCGGACCGAGCGGGATCGGGAAGAGCACCCTGATCAAGGTGATCATCGGGAAGCTCCGCCCGATGCGAGGGACGATCAAGGTCCTCGGCACCGCCATGGAGAACGCCCTCGAGAAGCAGATCCAGGAGATCCGCCAGCAGATGGGGATCCTCTACCAGAACGGCGCCCTCTTCCAGTCGATCTCCCTCGTCGAGAACGTCATGTTCCCGCTGATCGAACGCCGGATCTGCGACGAGAAGGAGGCCCGCAGCCGCTCCCTCGACGCCCTCGCGAAGGTCGGCCTCGACCACCGCGCGAACGCGATGCCCGACCAGCTCTCGGGGGGACAGCGGAAGAGAGGCGGCCTCGCCCGCGCCCTCGTCCCGCACCCGAAGCTGCTCCTCTGCGACGAGCCGTCGAGCGGCCTC
>Ga0209514_10004890_pt1 | contig 17635 bp, 7 predicted proteins | sample Subgrocontami58m_FD_187452 | JGI IMG/M metagenome (GOLD analysis project Ga0209514, IMG submission 187452) | Subsurface groundwater microbial communities from S. Glens Falls, New York, USA - GMW37 contaminated, 5.8 m (SPAdes) (version 3) | ecosystem: Environmental > Aquatic > Deep subsurface >...
TATGAACCACACCCCGTAAACGGCAAAAAATCAAACCTGTTATGGATAGGGACATATAGCGGTGGGCTTAACCTCTTTGATAAAGCAAAGCAAGAATTCAGTTATTTTACCGAAAAAGACGGACTTTCCAATAACAGAATAAACGGAATTCTGGAGGACAACTCAGGCAACCTCTGGTTAAGCACAAACAAAGGCTTATCCAAATTCACACCTGCTACAAAACGTTTCCGCCGTTATGATTTTACCGATGGACTGCAAAGCAACGAATTTATTCGCGGCGCATATTGCAAAACTTCAACAGGCGAAATGTTCTTCGGCGGAATAAACGGAATGAACAGTTTCTATCCCGGAACTATTTATGACAATCCCTACATACCGCCGGTTGTGCTAACAAATTTTATGAAATTCGATAAGCGCATGAAGTTCTCGACCGATGTTTCTTCTCTGAACGAAGTCACATTTTCGTATGAAGATAATTTCTTCTCTATCGAATTCTCTGCATTAGATTATGCTTCTCCTTCAAAAAATCAATACTCCTATAAAATGGAGGGCTTTGATAATGAGTGGATCTATGCGGGGTCGCGCCGCTTTGCAAGTTATACGAACTTAGATCCCGGCACATATATTTTCAGGTACAAGGGTTCTAATAACGACGGCGTATGGAACGATACCGGCGGCTTGGTAACAATTCACATCACACCGCCATTTTATAAAACCAAACTCTTCCGGGCATCAAGTATTTTATTCGTATTGCTTGTGGTGTATGGAACGTATCGTTTTCGAGTACGAAACATACAGGCTCAAAAGAAGAAATTAGAACTTCTCGTCACAGAACGAACACATGAGTTAAATGCCAAAACTCAAGAACTCGAAAAAGCGCACCACGAGTTAGAGCAACGTGTCCTCGATAGAACTGTTGAATTACGTGCGAGCAATGAGCTACTCCGCAAGCTCAAAGAGTTCAATGAAAACCTCATTCAGACTATGGCTGAGGGCATAATGGTGTACAACGAAAAAGGTTTTGTTACGTACGTAAACCCCGCCATTGCCGAACAACTTGCATATCCGCATGATGAGCTTATCGGAAAGCACTGGTCGCAGTTTGTTCCTTCAAACATGCACCACATCATAAACGAAGCAGATAAACGCAGAATGCAAGGCATTTCAGACCATTACGAAATCCAACTCATCCGTAAAGACGGAGTCAGAAATTATTTCCTTGTCGGCGGCAGTCCTATTTTTGAAAACGGAATATTTGCCGGCACATTCACGGTCTTCACAAATATAACGGAACGCAAACACGCTGAAGAACAAATACAGGATCAAGCCGCGCTTATTGAAAGCGCCCGCGATGCAATTGTTGTGTGCGATATTGAGGGAAGAATTATCTATTGGAATACCAGCGCAGAAATAATCTACGGATGGAAAAAAGGAGATGTCCTGAACAAAAACCTTGGAGATCTGCTTTATCAAGAAGGATCGCCGGAACATACAGAAGCTCTGCGGAGTGTGCTGGAGCGGGGAGAATGGACAGGTGAACTTCACCAGACACGCAATGACAAAAAAATCGTTATTGTTGATAGTCGCTGGACTCTGTTGCACGACCAGGAAGGATTCCCCAAATCTATTTTGCTGATTAATACAGATATCACCGAGCGAGTAAAATTGCAGATGCAATTTCTCCGCACCCAACGACTTGAAAGCCTCGGCACGCTTGCAAGCGGAATTGCACACGATTTGAATAACGTTCTCTCACCGATTCTTCTCGCCGTACAAATTATTAAGAATAAAACAACCGATGAGGGAAGTAAGCGATTATTGGAAACACTTGAGTCAAGCGCAAAGCGCGCCTCAGGAATTGTACGGCAGGTATTAACATTTGCACGAGGAGCAGAAGGGAAGAAAGAAAGCCTTCAATCCAAACATTTCATCAAAGAATTAGAAACAATCATCGCTGAAACGTTCCCTAAATCCATTCAGTTGAAAACTGAAATACAAAATGATTTGTGGACTGTAAGCGCAGACCCGACACAGCTTCATCAGGTACTGCTTAATCTCTGCGTTAATGCACGCGATGCTATGCCCGATGGCGGGACTCTCACTCTTGGTGTAGAAAATGTGCTTCTTGATGAAGTAACTTCACGTTTCCACCCTCAGGCAAAAGCGGGAACTTATGTCGCATTTTCCGTTGAAGATACAGGAACCGGAATGAGTAAAGAAGTCGTTGAAAAAATATTTGAACCTTTCTTTACAACAAAAGGAATTGGTAAGGGGACGGGATTGGGTCTTTCAACCGTAAGCGGTATAGTAAAATCACATGGCGGGTTTGTCAATATTTACAGCGAACCCGGCAAGGGCTCAACATTTAAAGTGTATCTCCCCTCCGGTTCTGTTGCTTTAGAAGAAAAACAATCAATTCTTACAAATTTGCCTTCCGGCAATGGTGAAACCATTTTGGTGGTTGATGATGAAATCGCCATTCGACAGATTACCAAAGGAACACTTGAAACCTATGGGTACAAAATATTTACGGCAAACAACGGTATCGAAGCGGAAGAACTGTTTAGAACACATCAACAGGAAATACAACTTGTCATCACTGATATGATGATGCCCTTGCGCGGCGGTGCAGAAACGATAACAATATTAAAAGAACTAAAACCGAAATTAAAATTTATTGTTACAAGCGGATTAGTCTCACATGAACATGCTACTGCTGAATTGGGAAAACATGTAAGCGCATTCCTGCCCAAACCATACACAGCAGAAAAACTCTTACGAACAATAAGTGAAGTGATAAACGGGTAGAGAAGATCTACAGAAAAGACCGGCAGAACAGACGTTTAACTAAACCTTTCCATCGGAACTTGTATGTCGTGTTTATGACTTGGCTCTCTTTCGAGTCACGGGATAATCTGAACAGTATCGTGCCAATCGTAAACATACAAATGCGGGCGGATTAATCGCGTTGTATGGTAACAACCGTTGAGTGTTTTAGTCGAGATAATTCGTATTTGATGGTGGGAATGAGAGGTGTGAGTGACTGATAAGAATTGTCCTCGGCACTAAGCACAAAAACAGTAATCTTATATCGCGACAAGTTTTGTTGGTACTTTAAATTTTTATCAAATGTCACAAGAAGATCAAATCCTTCTTTTGTCATTAACTGCATTAGTTCACCGTTAAGTTTCCCCTTCCATCCCATTTCGACGACGGTATATACTTGATGGTCCGGAAAATGCTGTTTCAGCTTTTTAGGTAAATTCTCATCAAGCAAAATTTTCATAAACCGACTTCAAGTTTTTTGAGGTAATCATGCTTTCGGCTATTTCTAATACTTCGATGGCTTGTTCTTTCGTCACAGAAGGGAAATCATCCAGAAACTCTTCAAGCGTAATACCTTTTTCGAGATGGACAAACAATGTTTCGATGGGAACACGTGTTCCTTGAAACACCGGCGTTCCGCTCAGTTTTTCGGGGTTAATTTCAATAACATTAAGATTCGTCAACATAGCAGTATTTCCTTTCTGATTCAATATAAGAAGGGTTAACGAAATGAAAAAATTGAGAGGTAGATTGTCGAAACATGTGCCACTCACCTGTACCTGCTTAGATTTGTAATCAATTAAAAGGTACAATATTCTACAATGAATAAGTTAGCGGCACTTCACTTATCATATACTTCAAAAAAAAGACCTTCAAGGACTTGAAAACCTTGAAGGTCTAAAGTATAAAACGTATTATCTCACCAACTTAAAACGGTCTGCTTAACCTCAAAAACACATGCACGGGCTCGGCTATATCGGTTCTCCATGCAAACCCAAGACGAATTTTTGCATCACGCGATCCAATACCGAAGCCCCAATCTGTTTTTAATGTTTGCAATGTTGCCGAGCTGAACCCTTCATTAAATTTTGATTCACCTGAAACGGCGTTTGTGAATCCTGCATCATAGAATAAAATAAAATTTGTATTGCGTAATAACCATGAAGGGAATATGTCAACATTATCTAAAATTTTTCCGTTCAATAAATACTCGGCATTTACCAATGCAACACGATTTCCCTGAAACTCTTTGTAAGAGAATGCAGGCAGCGTACTGATTCCTCCAAGCTCAAACCATTTTTGCACGGGTGCATCGCCCGTGGTGGAACCAACGTGGAGACGTACATTTAAATTTTCATATCTGCTTAATGGTTGATATCGCGTAACATCGACCTGATACTTATTAAAACCAAAATCTCCGCCGAATGATTTTCCCGCAATCTCTGCGCTTACTGCCGCTTTCCATCCTGCCGTAAAATAGGAACGCTGGTGCTCTTCATGCATTTCAAACGAGGCAAGAATACTTCTCATCCGTCCTTCGTTAATTGCCGGGTTATTTCGGAACGACTTATCTCCACCGCCAAAAATTGACCAATTTGTGCGCCAATCTAACGATTCATACTGGTCATTCAGGTAAGAGACCTTCACCTGCATATCCGAATTTCTCCACTTACCGTACACGCCCAGCCATGCAGACATACCTTCTCTGCCGAAATAATCGCGGTTATCATCGCGCACAAACAACGCCGCGACAGTGTTTTCCCCTTCATCGTTTAACCACCGGTCTTTGGTATCGGTGAGGCTGTGCGCCTCAACGCCGGCTTCAATCATTGTCTTTCCCATTCCGAATTGTTGCGCCACACCGCCGTTATATCTCCAGCGATGTGAGGAAGTTCCCCAACCGCCCGAACCAAATAATGAGATCGAGCGATGATCCCATGAATACCTGTTCGGAAAACCAATGCCGAGAAATAATGCTTCAACGCGATTATAACGAAACAACAAATTCTCATTCATAAATTCCCACGGGAGCGCCTGACTTGACGTGAGATTTAATCGTGAACCTACACTGCCGCTATATAATCTTGAACCATTCCGGTCCAATCTTCGCCAACGGTTGTTATCGTATGACCAATCATAATCTTCATCACTCTCACTTAACGCTGAGGGTTCTTCTGTGAAAATATAGGTATTGTATTTTTCATCGAACCGGGAGAAGGCATCCTGCACAACAGAATCAATCATCGAATCGAATCCGCCATCAGTTTCCTGCGCCATTACGCTTCCGGCAAATACTAAACAACCAAGTAATCCAAAAAGTAGTAGATATTGTTTCATGGGTGTATTCCTTTTATTGATCATCTTTATATAATGTAATTCCCCACATCGTAGGATCATCGGGTTCGTCTGAATTCCAATTATGATACGAATGAGAATCATCTGTTACATAATGGAGTATATACTCACCCTTTTCAAGTACAATTGTTGTGTTCACAGATCTGTTCTTTCGTGCACCGCCTGCATGGAATGTCATTCCATACGTCATTTCCCAAACCGTTACTCCGTTACGCGCATTTTCTATCCACCCGTAATCAAACATTTCATGGTTTTGTCCTTCGCCGATTGAATACACACGGATATGACTTTTTGTATCAACCGTAAATCGTTCCGATCGTTTCTCGTCATTCTGTACTTGAACAATTTGTGCAATAACACCTTCGCGTTTCGCGGTTACATTCTTCTCCACATTTTCTTTGTTGAAACGTTCACCTTCACCCATGATGGTGATGCCATATCGTTTCGGATCTGCGGGCGGATCGGAGTTCCAATCGTGATAGGAGTGCGAATCATCAGTTTTATAAAACACGGTGTACGTCCCCTTCGGAAGAGTAATGATTTCATCAACCATTCTATTTTTCTGTCCGCCGCCTGCGTGTTCCGTATGATTTGCTTCCATTGACCATACCTTGTCACGGGTTTTTGAATTAATAATCCATCCGTAATCTGCCATATCTGTCTTCGTAGAACGCTCGCCGACGCAATACACGCGTATATCGGTCTCTTCTTTTAATGAAAATGATTCATTCCGCGTCTCATCATCACCAACCCTTGTTAACTGAAGAATAACATTTTTAAACTCCTGAGCTTCAACAAGCTTGAAGTTGTTTTTATCTTCATCATTTGTTGCCATAAGTGTAATGCCGTAGTTAAACGGATCTTCCGGTGGTGCGCTGTTCCAATCAAGATAGGAATGCGAGGCATCGCTTACATACGTCAGTATATACTCCCCGGCGGGAAGGGTAACGGTCTCATCCACTTTTTTATTCTTATTTGCACCACCAGCATCATTGCTATACCCGTCGCTCATTTCCCATACGCGTTTATAGGTTTTTGTGCTCACAATCCATCCATAATCGGCAAGCTGGTCGTCACCTGAGTTAAATTCACCGAGAGCATAAACCCGCAATTTCGTCTCTTTAGCAAGGCTAAAACCCTGCTTTTGGTTATCATTTTCCCCAATTTTCACCATTTTGAACAAAACATGAGGAAGTTCCTTGGGTACATTAAACATAACTTCATCCACCGTTGGATCGGAGAGTGATATGTTAATACCCCATGTTTTTGAGCGTTTTTCGAAATCTTTGTAGAAATCTTCAGTAAAAAAGCCATAAAACCAAGAAAAAGGACCCCAATCTTTCTCTATGCTTTTTTTTGTCCGTTTTTCACGTCTATCAACGTTCATTTCCATGGTTCCAAACCCCGATTTCGTTTGAAATCCGTATGCGGCAAAATACACTTCATAGTTTCCGGCAGGCAAATTAACAGATCCATTGAAAACACGGTCTTTATCCTGTGTATTTGTATTGTCTACCGTCATAACCCAAACACGGTTACGGGTATCTGCGTTAATAATCCAACCATAAGCATACATCCCTGTCCCCTCATCGTCAGGTTCGCGCTTTTTGCCTGCACCTAATGCTTCAATATGGACAGAAACACCATGTGGAAGGCTAAATCCGGCACCTTTTACCTCAACCTGAGAGAAATCGCGCAGCTGGATGACGTGTCGTTCGCTTGCATCAGCCTCACGGCGAGCCGCAAACAACGATACCGCCATAAATAAGGCGATGAGCATCGGTTTTGATAGTTTTCGTGTGTACATGACTATGGGTTTCTTAATACGTTATATAGATATCTTACCTTATTCTAAAGTACGGTAAAAATAATAGAGAAGTTTCATTTAGGTGTCAATTTCTCATATTTTATACCTTTTTTTACTCTACGTGTGCGTTAAAACACTCACTATCGTTTCTTAATGTCAAAACAACTCTTCTTTTTTTGAGAATTTAGGAATTAAGGCAACTTTATTCGCCGAAACGCTGTTAAACTATACACAATGTGGCATAATAACTTGCTATTGACAGACCTTTTTCCTATTTTTTTACTTAGCTTTTGAACATAACCCGCTTGGTTCAGGTTCGGGTTTTTTACACGCAAGTATTTTCTACATTATTAACTAAATGATTTTTCAGAAAGGAACGTTGGTATCGGTTCTTGGTAACAGTTTAACTCTTCACGGCAAGATAAATTGCCTGAGCTGTCGTATTTTTTACTAACAAGATCGAATTATTAACGTGCCTTGGAGTACTTTAGCGCACGGTGAAATCGTTACTCGCCGTACTACGCTATCACATATCATCTCGTTGAAGGATGCCGCCTACGCGCCCCGAATTATTACCGGTGGAGCGGCTGTTTTATTCCTTATGCTTATCGCGCGCGCGATAATTTCCTTCTCACCATTCCTCCTTTCAACTCAACACAGTACGGCTACGCCTCCGTCGCATCAGTTCGCGTCTTCGTTTCTTCCTATCGTTGATACAGGTGTTGCCAAAGGAGATACGGTAAAAAATACTATTCCTCAGGGACAACCTCCAACATCCCCCGTTGTTGTTCCTTCAGATACAACAACAGATGAGGATATTGAAAATGATTCTCTGGATCAAGAACAAGATTCAACAGAAACCGGCGACGAAGAGATCGTCCCCCAAGACGAGGAAGATGCTACCCCAACCGGAGATTCTACTACTACGAATCTTCCCATTGTTGATACTGTAAAACGCTCTGCCGATACACTCCAACAAACGAAGAAGACAACACTTCTCCCTGATTCAACAGGAAAAAATCATCCGGCGGTAGATTCACTAAAACCATCACAGGGTAAAGTTCCTAAACCTCCCATTCAACTTGTTGATACTACCATTACCGGTGATGAAGAAAACCTTGAACCGGATTCGCTTGATATGGTATCCGATTCGACAAGCGCTGATTCGACAAGAAGTGATTCGTTATATACCGTATTTCTTGATTCAACGTGGCGTGTTCAACAACATACCCATCATCGTAACGATTATTCTGTTGTAGCGCCATTCTCTCCGTACAATTCATCATTGTATCTTAAGCTAAACTCACCTGCCATTGTGAGAGAAACTATCATGGATACAACGGGACAATTTGTAACGGTGCGCGAACGCGTTAACGGACTCGATATTAAAGTACCTGTAACAATGACGCTTGATGATTACATCCGCATGAGAATTGAAAACGACCGGAAATCGAATTGGCGAACAATGACGTACGAGTATGACCTTGCCGCACACGAAAAGGGATTGGGGCAACTTTTCAGTTCATTTACAAACATTGAAATCCCTGTTCCCGCAAACCCGATTTTCAGTATTTTCGGTAAAAATAAAATCAGTTTACGTATCACCGGTTCGGTTGATATTCAAGCAGGATTTAAGAGCACCACATCGGATGTACAAACCTTAGCCCGGCAGGATCAATCGTTAAATGAGCCTAATTTTAACCAAAATGTACAAATTAACGTAGATGGTACGGTTGGCGATAAATTAAAAATCGGCGCCGACTGGAACACCCAGCGTACCTTTGAATATGAAAACTCATTAAAAATTAAATATCAGGGATACGATGATGAAATCATCAAAACGGTTGAAGCGGGTAATGTCTCGTTAAGTGTACCGTCATTTGTCGGCAGTAGTCAGGCATTGTTCGGTATTAAAACATTAATGCAATTTGGCCCGTTAAATTTAACCGCTCTCGTTTCACAAAAGAAAGGTTCGTCGAAAGAAGTTTCTATTTCCGGCGGTTCACAAATCAAACCTACCGGAATCTCAATAACAAATTATTCCAAAAATCATTACTTCTTAGATACTGTTTATCACCATATTTTTGAGGAATATCATGTCCAGCAAACACCTCAAATTCCGGCAGAAGACGACGCGTATCGTATTGATCAATTTTATGTTTGGAAATCAACAACAAGCCCCTCTGTCACCAACGCGCGTGAAGCAGATGCATATTTTGATCTCCCGCCGAAACTATCAGGCGAAACACAATATGATACAACATTGCTTAACACACTCAGCAAAAACTCCGGTGACGGAAGTTATGCATCCTTACGATTCGTGCAATTAGATGCCAATAAAGATTATGTGATGCACTTGCAAGAAGGATACATTTCACTTTCATCACAGCCGGGAGAAGATGAAGTTATTGCTGTTGCCTATAGTACTGTTGGTAATAACGGTTTCAACAAATTTTACTATGGAGAATTTGCCAACAACACCACCACCGACACATCTCACCGCTTAGTTCTCAAACTGATTAAACCGGCCCGTTTAAGCGAGAACACCAAGGGATGGAACCTTATGTTGAAAAATATCTATGCGCTTAACGGAAGAGATATTAAAAAAGAAGGTCTCGATCTAAAAATTTACTACAGACAAAACGGAGTTGCCGATGCTGTGGATGTTAACGGCGTAAACTTGCTCCAACTCCTCCGGCTTGATAGATTTAATTCTAACGGAAGCGTTGGACCCGATTACACGTTCGATTTTTTACAAGGTGTCACCATTGATCCGGCAAGAGGAGAACTCATCTTCCCCGAACTGCGCCCATTTGATTCTACCTTAGCCAGAGAATTCCGCATCAATAAAATTGAAAATTACGACTCACTCCTTGTAAGTGATATTTATAATAAAAAAATATCAGACCAAGAACGCAACTCGGCGCGCAACAATATGTACTCCATTAATGCGGCTGTAGCGGGAGCGGCAAGCGCGCGTATCCAACTTCAATCGTTTAATATCGTCGAGGGAAGTGTTCAGGTCTTGTTTAACGGGGCGCCCCTTACCCCCGGCGTTGATTATGATGTGAATTATATCATCGGTGAAGTAAATATTCGCAAAGAAGAAGCGTTGGTTCCCGGTGCAAACGTGCAGGTGAAGTACGAACAAAACGATATGTTTGCTCTCGCTTCAAAAACATTAATGGGCGCACGCGGCGAACTTGATGTAGGCAGAGATTCCAAACTCGGATTCACCATCATGAATTTGAATCAGGAGACGTTAAGCGATAAAGTCCGTATCGGCGAAGAACCGACCAGCAACACTATTTTAGGCGTTGATGGATCTTCGCAATGGAATTTACCGTTCCTGACCACCGCGCTAAATTATATACCTGGACTCCATTCGAGAGAGATGTCATCGTTCAAAATCTCCGGGGAAGCCGCGTACATTTTGCCGAATCCGAACACGAAAAAAAGCACCATCATCAGTGATAACGGAGCGAGTATTGCCTATATCGATGACTTTGAAGGCTCGCGCCGTATAGTCCCCCTCAACGTGAACTATACTTCGTGGAGACCGGCAAGCGCTCCCGTTCATACATTGCTCAATCCGTTTTCCACGATTCCCGAAGAATCAAAAATGTTCTCCAAAGGGAAAATGTCGTGGTTCAACAACTCGCAAGCCTACGAGCCTGTTTCTGTTCAGGAAATTTGGCCAGATAAGAGCGTAAGACGTGGCGAAGAACTCGTGCCATTTTTAATTATGGATTTTGACCCTACGCGTCGAGGTATGTTTAACTACTCTTTGAATATCGATTCAACCCTGTATCAACAACCCGATAAAGGCTGGAATGGTATTCAACGGTATGTTGCAAATATCGCCGGCGATTTGACCCAGCAAAATCTTAATTATCTTGAGTTATGGGTAAAAGCGTCATCCACCGATTCCATTGATTTACGCAGGGGAAGACTCTATGTCGATATAGGAAGAATCAGCGAAGATGTTATACCGAATGGAAAAATCAATTCCGAAGATGTCATCAAGACAACAGACAATCCCAGTGGGATTGCCAACGGTATCGTGAACAACGGAGAAGATGTCGGTCTCGATATGTTAACTAACGATCAGGAACGTGCAACTTATTCCGCACTCATTGAAGAAGACCCGGATATGGCGGGCGATCCGAGCGGCGATGATTTTAATTATACAACCGGCAGTAACAACTTTGATATGCTGAACGGAACAGAAGATAATTTCACGAAAAATGCAATTGACGGAAGAACCCCCGACACTGAAGACTTGAACAATAGCAGTGGCGTCGATCCGACGAATGATTACATTGAATATGAAATCCCTCTCACCGATACATTAGCCAACGGCGATCCGAACAGATTTATCGTTGGAGGCGGAGTAAATAAATGGTATCAGATTCGCATTGCTTTGCTTGATACAACACGAGTTGAAGGATCAAGCCCTGCATCCAATATTCTTCAGGGTGTTCAGTATGTTCGTCTTTGGCTTTCGGGCTACCAAAAACCCGTCCGTGTTCGTATTGCTGAAATCAATTTTGTCGGCAACCAATGGTTAGAATCAAAACGCGATTCCGTCTTAAAGGTTTCCGTCGTAAACGTTGAAGACAATCCGGCATACACAATTCCGCCGGGCGTCATAAGAGAACGCGACCGCACACAGCCCGATCAGGAAGTCTATGGCAACGAACAATCTCTCTCGCTTCTCCTTAACGAACTTCGCGCCGGAGACAGCAGGGAAGTGGCAAAATATTTTGCCCAGCGTCCTATGGATATGTTCAGTTACAAAGCATTAAAATTATTTGTTCATGGAGATGCTTCATTCGGTGAAGACGCTGAAGTGTATATGCGTTTCGGCGCAGATACATCAAATTATTATGAATACAGCCAGCCATTACATTCCGATTGGGATGAAATGAGTATCGTGTTTACGGAATTAACATCCGTAAAAGCGGCGCGCGATTCGGGTTCGACCTATCAGAAAATCCCCGCTCCAAGCGGTCCTCCCGGCTCGTACTACAGTATTCGCGGAAACCCCGCTATCACCCGCGTGCAATATCTCGGTATCGGTGTACGCAACGTTTCGGGTACACCCCCATTAAAATCGCGTTACACCAATCCTCCAAGAGCATTGACCGGAGATGTTTGGATTAACGAAATGCGTGTTGTTGATGTTGACGACAGCCCGGGCGGAGCATATCGTTTTAATACCGAACTTAAACTTGCCGATTTTGCGAATGCATCATTTAACTATTCGTACACTGATCCGAATTTCCATGGGATTGATGTTGCATTCGGTGATCGTGTTACCCGTAAATCGTGGGCGGTGAATACAAATATCTCGCTTCATCAATTGCTCCCGCAAGATTGGAAGGGTGCCTCGCTCCCGATTGCGTACAGCCATCAGGAGAACATGCAAATGCCAAAATATTTACCCAACACCGATGTTGTGGTAAGTGAAGCCGCCCTTCGCGCCGGAGAGCGGAAATCGACAGTTGAAGCGCAACAAGCCGCCGCCGATAAGATTACAACCGAATCACAAACCATCAGCGTATCCGATAATGTGACCATATCCAATTTTAAATTCGGCTTACCATGGAACGTATGGTACATTCGCGACATTATTAACAATATTGGGTTACGTTTCAACTATTCTCAATCCAACAGCCGCGACCCCGCAACGTTTACGGCAAATACATGGCAGTGGGGATTTGGGATGAACTATCAACTTAACCTCAATCACAACCTGACTGTTACGCCTTTTTCGTCACTCTTCGAGGGAATACCGGTTCTTGAAGATTACAAAGATTGGAAACTCTATCTTTTCCCGATCACAGGATTCAGCGGCAGTCTCGACGGTTCGCGTTCGCGCAACTATGCTCAAAGCAGAAATCTCAATTCGCAACCGCGCGATACGAGAACATTCGCAGGTTCAAAACAATTGAACTTCAATTGGAAAATCACCGAAGGCGGGTTAATAGGTATTGGCGGAGATTACGGCATCAACGTAAAACGTGATTTGCTTTTTGCGGATACTGCCGGCAACCGCGATTTCTCACAAATTCTTCGCGCGCTGTTCTTTGGCGGAAGAGACGGGCAATACTCGCAGGGTATCAACTTTGCTTTGAAACCCAAATTTCCAAACGTGTTTGATATCAATAAATATCTCGATCAAATATCAGCCGGATACCGTGTCAACTACGGCTGGCAGAATAATTTTTCAAGTGGAAATCTCGGCAAAAGCGCCGCATGGGAAAACAGCATAAACCTCGGTACAAACTTCCATTTGAAAGCGCTTGCCGATCAATGGTTCAAGGATGATGAAACTGATGCAGTGCAAGTGAAGACACCTGCAAAGCGAACACCTCCTGCTCCAAAATCACCAACCGATACAACAGCGGGAACAACTGTTGATACAACAGCGGTTGATGAAGAACCAAGCGTCAGCCCGTTCAAGAAATTGAAACTCGTTGCAAAAATTCTTATTAAATATCCGTTGCTTGATTATGAGAACATCGGTATATCATTTTCGCAATCGAATCGTTCTGCAAATACCGGAATAGTCGGCGGTACCGGCTTCATGAATTTCTGGGGTGTGATGCCGTTTCAGGATCCGCATTCCGATACAAACGGCTATGGTCCTTCCAGAATGTATCAATTAGGACTTGTGTCAGACCCAAGCGCAACATTGCGTTTTGTCAACCACTTCCCGTTCTTTGAACAAGTATCGTACCGTGGTCCCGATGGCTGGTTACCAAATACAATGGGCATACGCGCAAAAGGGGCTAATTTAACCAATGATTTTTCACAAAAAAATGATATCAGCTTAAAAACAAATCGTCCTCTCTGGGAGGGCGCATCTCTCGAATTAAATTGGAAAGTCAGCTGGCAATACCATAAGGTAACAACATTCACCACCGATACGCTTCTCGGTCTTCCGTTAAATGGTACCGTACGTACGAGCGGCAGTGTTGAACGGTCATTTATGTCTTTACCACCCGTATTCTTGTTTAAGGTGTTCAAGAGCGGCTTAGAAGAGGTCGGGAAACGCTACGACCAAAATATTAAATCCGATGAATATCTGAACAATACGGGCGGAGCCGCGGCAAATGCATTTGAGCATGGCATGGAAGCATTTCCATTCTTAAATAAATTCTTCGGCGAATTTGTTCCTCGAGCCAATTGGAATCTTAACTGGTCGGGAATTGAAAAAATTGCAGGCATCCAATCATGGATGCAAACGCTTTCATTAACACACAGCTACCGTTCATCGTTCAGACGTGATTTCCATATCGGAGAAAACGGCTCGGAGATTACCGATGTTGAACGCATCAGCTACGATTTTGCCCCGCTTATCGGAGTCAACGCAACATTCAAAGAACTCCTGAAGGGGAATGTCGGCGGATCATTCCAGTACAAAACAAGTACCTCGTACGATCTCAGTATGAGCAACCAAACAATTACCGAAGATGTCACCACCGAAATGGCGCTTTCGTTGAATTACTCACGCCATGGATTTGAATTCCCGCTCTTCGGGTTGCACCTGAAAAATGATTTAGAGTTTTCCTTTACATTCTCGCGCGCATTAAAATCGCGCCGGCTACACAACCCGATACTCCTCCAAACCAATCAAGACGGTACTCCGTTGGGTGGAGATATTCGTACAACAATGGAACCGCGCATTCGTTACACGCTCAGCGCACGTGTTACCGCATCAATCTATTATCGTTACACGCGAACCGCCCCCGATGAAGGCGGCTCTACAATTCCGGGCACAACAAGCAACGAAGCCGGGCTTGATCTCCGTATTTCAATTAATTAGGGATGCGCTTTACAAATTAATCGGTTTGTTGGATTTTTGGACAGGTTATACCTTCCAATTTCACAGGTATGACCATCTGAATCACCTGAGCCGGAAAACGCCCATCATATCATTATTTTATCCTTTCGGAAACAGTCGGAAGGAAGAACAGAAACATAGAAATTGCATCTAGGGGGTGGTTCTAAAAACCTCTTACGCTCGGTTCTGCGTCCTCGCAGAACCACGAAATCAAATAGGATTGAGCACTCTGCGAGGACGCAGAGTAGAGCCGTGGTAGGTTTTAGAATCGCATCTAAAGTAATTGTTGAAACGAACACACTACTTTGTTTCTCTGTACCGAAATATGTATCTTAAAAATTAAACTATGACAGCATCAAAAGGTAAAATTCTCTGGGTTGATGATGAAATCGACCTGCTTCGTTCTCATATCTATTTTCTGACGGAAAAAGGATATACCGTTGAAACAGCAACAAACGGTGAGGACGCTCTCGATTTAGTCCGTTCGAAAAACTTCGATCTGGTCTTTCTCGATGAAATGATGGCAGGAATGGGCGGATTGCAAACGCTCTCGCTTATAAAAGATGAACGCCCGTCGTTACCTGTCGTCATGGTCACCAAGAACGAGGATGAGGGCTTAATGGAAGACGCTATCGGCACGAAGATAAGCGACTACCTCACAAAGCCGGTCAATCCAAGTCAGATATTATTAACCTGCAAGAAATTTCTTGAAGGAAAGAAAATCACCGAACAATACGTTTCGCGTGATTATATTAAAGAGTTACAGGATATTTCGATTTCTCTGCAATCGTCGCTCACGGCAGATGAATGGGTATCGTTGTATGAAAAAGTATCCTTGTGGGGGATTGAACTCGATTCGCATCCTGAATCAGGATTACAGCAAACACTTGGCGATCAGATTCGCGAGTGTAATGTTGAGTTTTCTAAATTTATTGAACGGAATTTCCGCCACTGGCTGGAACAAAAAAATCGCCCCGCACTTTCAATCGATGTTGTCGATAAATTTGTGATACCGGAATTGCAGGAAAACAAATCTGTTTTCCTGTTTGTCATCGATTGCATGAGACTTGATCAGTGGTTAACGTTTGAGGAAGTGTTACACGAGTATTTTAATATCTCGAAGCAGTATTACTATTCCATTCTGCCGACCGCGACACCGTATTCGCGTAACGCGATATTCAGCGGAGCGTTCCCTGATGAAATTGAAACCCGTTTCCCCGATATCTGGGAAGTGTGGGAAGATGATGATAACAGCCGCAATAAGCACGAGCCGGAATTCTTGAACAATCTTCTCCAAAGGAGAAGGGTGAACATAAAAGACCCGAAGTATGTAAAAATTCTTGATGCCGATTACGGGCGCGGAATTGAACAGAACATACTTTCGTTTATGAATAATAAACTCACTGCTATCGTGGTGAACTTTGTTGACATGCTTGCACACGGCAGATCCGATTCTCAGCTCTTGAAAGAAATTGCTCCGAATGAATCGGCATACCGTATGCTGACTAAATCGTGGTTTATGCACTCATCATTTTTAGGAATGTTGAGAACGCTTTCGCGACAAAAAAATACTACTATTATCATTACAACCGATCATGGAAGCATCCGTTGCTTACGCCATACTAAAGTAATTGCCGATAGAGAAGCATCAACAAATTTACGGTATAAATTCGGCAGAAACCTCAAAGTTGATGAACGGAATGCCATTTTTGTTAAAAATCCAAAGGATTTTCGGTTACCGAACCGCGGATTAACGGTGAACTATCTCATTGCGAAGGAAGATTATTTCTTTGTGTACCCGACCGACTATCATCGATATGTCGCTCAGTACAGAGATAGTTTCCAGCATGGAGGTATTTCTATGGAAGAGATGATTCTTCCCGCTATTAAGCTCGAACCCAAGGGGTAGGGTGAGGATTGCAAACAATTCTCACATACAACGAGCAAGAAACAATTGACGCAGGGAAACAATTTGCTCTGAAGTTACAGCCCGGCGATGTTGTTGCCTGTTACGGCAATCTCGGAGCGGGAAAAACACGGTTTATAAAAGGCATTTGTGAAACGCTTGGCGTTCACAAACATGTTGCAAGCCCGACGTTTACGATCATCAATGTGTATACAACGGAAACGAGAACGATCTACCATTTTGATTTGTATCGTATAAATACGCCGGATGAATTATTTGAACTTGGCTTTGAAGAATATACCACCGGAAACGGAACCTGTCTCATTGAATGGGCTGAGAAAGCCGGAGACATGCTACCGCCGGAACGATATGATGTTCGCTTTCAATTAGGAACTTCTGAAAATGAACGCGAAATTATGATTGAAAAAACAGTTGGGGTAACGGCATGAAGATATTAGCCATCGAAACCTCAACGGCGATATGCGCCGCCGCGTTCATCTCGAACAGCACTGTGATTGCAGAACAATCGCGGAATGAACCGCAGGTACATTCCGAACAACTGCTAACACTTGTTGATGCCGTTCTTTCTTCTTATGATTCGAGCAACAAACCAGTTGATGCAGTTGCCGTTTCAATCGGTCCCGGTTCGTTTACGGGTTTACGGATTGGGTTAAGTGTTGCAAAAGGATTATGTTTTGCGTGGGATACACCAATTATTGCCGTACCGACATTAACCGCACTGGCATGGAATTGTAAACAATACTCCATCGGCAATAGCGGTGATTATATTTTATCAATGATTGATGCCCGACGTAATGAAGCGTATGCGGCATTGTTCCGGATACAAGACGGTGATACTCTTGAGTCCCCTCCGGAGAGGGGTAAGGGT
>Ga0209514_10004891_pt1 | contig 17632 bp, 10 predicted proteins | sample Subgrocontami58m_FD_187452 | JGI IMG/M metagenome (GOLD analysis project Ga0209514, IMG submission 187452) | Subsurface groundwater microbial communities from S. Glens Falls, New York, USA - GMW37 contaminated, 5.8 m (SPAdes) (version 3) | ecosystem: Environmental > Aquatic > Deep subsurface >...
GCGGAATTTATCCGTTCCGGTGCCCGCCTCTCCATCCCAACGCTGAAAGAACCGCGGGCGACGACCTCCGCAACCTGCAACATCATGGTGCTGGATAAAGCGCCGCATCCCAACGCCGCCCGGTTGTTCGCCAACTGGCTTTTGAGCAGGGAAGGAGCGACGATCTTTTCCAAGTCTTACGGGTATCCTTCCACGCGTTTGGATGTGCCTACCGAGGGAATCGATCCAGGTCTATTCCTGGGGCCCAATGAGGTAATCCTCGGCGAGGACTACCAACTGGCAAAGGGCGAAATGCGGAAACTGGCTGCGGAAATATTTCGCGGCCAGATAAAGTGATCATTTGAGGATAGCGGGCAATGAATAGACTGGGTTTCATAGGTACGGGCGGCATGGGTAGCCCGATGGTGGTCAACTTGCTTAAAGCGGGATTCAGGGTCACTGTTTTCGATAACAAACGGGAGGCGACCAGGGCCCTGGAGAAGAACGGGGCCTCTTATGCCTCCAGTCCCCAGGCCATAGCCGAGTCCTCGGAGGCAGTACTTTCTATGCTGCCCTTTGACGATTCCCTCCGGGAAGTGGCCCTCGGGGAAAGGGGACTCATACAAGCCGTTTCCGGAGCCAGAATCTGGATTGACCTGAGCAGCGTTGCGCGAGAGGCCGTCACCTGCCTGGAAAAGGACCTGCAAGTCAAGGGTTGGACAATAATTGACGCGAGCGCCGGCGGCGTTGAGGAAGACGCCGCGGCCGGCGTCCTGGCCATTAACGTGAGCGGTGAAAAGGCCACGGTGGATCTGATCGGGCCGGTGCTAGCAGCGCTGGGGAAAAAGATCACTTACTGCGGCGCCCTCGGAAATGCCAAACTGGTGAAAACCGGGACGGCAATGCAGGCGGCGGTGCAGACCTGGGCAACCGTGGAAATATTCAACTGGCTTAAGTCTTGCGGCATCAGTGAAGAAGTTACCTACGAGGTGTTTAAAGATTCTCTTGTCTGGTCCGCCGAAATGGAGCGCCATTGCACGAGGATAGTGGACAAGAAGTTCAAGCCGCGCAAGTCCTGGATGCCCAAGGATATCGGCTTCGGTCTCGCGAATGCCCAGGAAAAAGGGGTACCGCTCCCCTTCACCGCCCTGGCCAGTCAGATGTTTAACGTCGGCCGCTCTAATAATGTGGACGGTTACGAGCAGGTAGGGATTGCCTATAAGGTTTTCGAGATCCTGGGCGGCGGGGGGAAAGGGAAATAGAAATAACACCGGAGGAAACTCCATGTAGCAACTGGTAAGTACTATGCTCCATTTTCATTCCTCTTTGATGTATCCTTTACTTCGGTGCCGCAAAAATCCTTTTGGATATCTCTATCGCCTCATCCGTGAACAGGGCAAATTCCTCATCCTGGACGAAGAGTTTTTCGCCGGGAAGAGGCAACGCCATCTGACTGAGACCGTCTGTTTTTGTCCCTAACCGTGCCGCAGGGGCGCCATAGCCCTTGCTATAAATCTCTTGTCCACGGGAGCTTAGCAGCCAATTAAAGACGGCGGCTGCCGCGTGAGGATGAGGCCGTTTCACAGGCATTACCAGATAACTCCCGCCACCAGTCAGGATGCCGCCTTCCTCAGCCGCCAACCTGGCAATGGGGGCGCCGGTCTTTTGCATTTGGTAGGCCGCCTGCTGGTCAAGAGCAATGCTAACCGGGTAGCGGCCTCGCGCCACCCACTCGCTCTGGAGGCGTGAATCCTTGGTGAGCACCGGCTCCTGAAGGGCGAACTTCCTCAAGAATATTTCCCCCTCCGGAGGTTTGTATGCTTTGGTCATTATCAGACCGACCCAAGTCGTACCTGTGCCGCCACCTGTAGGGTCGAACATCCCGATTTTTCCCTTCCATTGAGGCTGCAGCAGATCTCGGTAAGCCTTGATTTGTCCAGGTTTTACGATATTCGTATTGACCACGAGGTACTGGCTGACCTCTAATGCCAGAGGCAGGATCTTCTTCTGTTTGTCGAGAAAAGGCAATTTGCCGTTGGGCCAGTTTTTAGAATCGAGGACATCAGGCAAAATCAGCTGCGACTCTAAATTATCCCAGGTGGTGTACAAATCAGGAGCTGTTCGTAAGGCATTGGGGCCCCCGAGCAAGATGTCTGCCGACGGGATGCCCGCCCGCATTTCCGTGGCAAACCGAGTGAGAACCGTTCTGCCTGAACCAGGAACGAGATCCAGGTCCAAGCCCAGATCTTTTTTTATCGCCGCTGTTAATGCTACCCGGAGTTCTGGCCCGACTTGGCCGTATATAGTTACCTTTCCTTCTTTTTTTGCTTCGGCCACCGTACTTTCCCACTTCTCCGGCCACAAGCCTTTAGCAGGTTTAGTAATAGTAAGAGGGTCAGCGCCATAGGTAGTCACAGCTAATAGTGGCAAGATGCCGAGTGCGAAAATTAATGCCCCTCCGGAGAAAGCGGCCACCCAGTGTTTTCTGCCGGGATTAGGGATCGGCTTCCGCATGACGGTGATATTTTCATCGGACCTGTCGCCTCCCCGGACCGGGCGTTTGGGAAAACCATGACCGGTTTTAGCTAATCTCGTCACCATCATTCCGTAGATCATCCTCTCCCTCCTCCGCTTTTAGAACGTTGCGCCAATGTTTTGCAAAAAAAACTGCCACTTTTGTCATGGGTGAATTCGACCAAAAAGTTATTTTCGAAATTTACTCCCTTTCAAGCTCAATTTCAACAAAAATTATGACACACTATTCATGCATCCATTACCTCAATGTATCTTAATTATGGTGAGTTAAGTTGGATTAAATAAACATGATAGAAGGATTCGTGCTGGTGCCATAGGCTGGATTGATCCATGAAAAGCGTCGGCGCCGATTGTTCTTTAGTCGCCGGTGACTACGATATTGAGCAGAAAGCAGGTCCAAACATTTACAGTAGGATGTCCTTACCATTGTGCTTCCATTTAATCATCATTGCCCACGGAATCGGCCGGCAGTAATCTATAGCGCGGAGGTTCTCTCATGAATAAACGAAATATGCATGTGTTCTTGTTCCTGGTGCTGGTCAGCATGGTGGCGCACTCTTGGGCGGGGGGCGGTGCGGACGTTACGGCAGGCGGGGAAGCGAGACTGGATCTTACGGGGAGCAGGCAGGGGCAGGCAGTGGGATTTGCGGACGTGGACGGCGATGGGATCGATGACAAGCTGGTAGGGGCGCCCTTTGCCAACCTGTCCTCCCGGACGGGCGCCGTCCTGGTTTACAAGGGCGATGCGGCGGGGTATGGCTCTCAGCCGGCGATGATCATGAGGGGTGACGAAAATTATGGGTACACCCTGGCGAATCTCGGCGATGTAGATGGAGATGGAAAGAATGACTTCGCCGTGGGCGCCATCAGCGGGAGCGGTGCAGAAGCTGCCGAAGCGTCCCTGAGTGGTACGGTCTCCATTTACAAAGGGGGCAGCAGGGGGCAGTTGATCAGGAAGGTGGCCGGTGACGGTCCGCTGGATAAGTTCGGGATGTCCCTGGCCGCGGGCGATCTGAACAATGACGGCTATAATGACCTTATTGTCGGCGCTCCCTTCCATACACCGGCGCCCTCCCTGTATCAGCAAGGGGCTGTCTATGTCTACTTGGGACCAGATTTCAAAACGCGCATGGCCCTTACCGCCGCGAAGACCAACTCCGGTCTGGGCTGGGCGGTGACCGTGGGCGACATGAACGGCGACGACATCCCCGATCTCCTGATCGCGGCGAGCGGCAAGGTTCTGGGTTTTTACGGCGGCAGCTCCTTTGCCCCGACTCTCAATTCTCCCGATGTCACTATTGGCAGCTCCGCTGCGGGTTTCGGTAAGGCCATGGCGGTCATCGGAGATGTGGACGGCGATGGGAAAAAAGAAATCGCCCTGGGCGCTCCCCAGGCGACGGTCAATAAACAGCGCGACCGGGGAAGCGTCTTTATCGTTAAGGGAGGAACGGGCCGGAGGACGGTCAATCTCGATGCCGCCCCAGCGGATCTGATCTGCCGTATCGATGGTGGGGGACTTTTTCACCGCTTCGGTGCGGCGCTCTCCCCCGTCGGCGATGGGAATGGCGAAGCCCAGCCCGGACTGGCCGTCGGCGCCCCGCTGGCCGATGGCGATCCCGGCGATCTTGCCGGCAAGGTGTACTTCTTCCGGGGAAAGGATATCAGTCCCGCCACGACCCTGGCCGCTGGCCGGTCGTTAAACGGCATGGTTAAAAATCAGGCCTATGGGACGGCGCTCGCGGCTGGCAGGAAAGGGCAGCTGCTCATCGGGGGGCCCAGCTCCACCGGGGGCACGGGAGGAGTAGCCCTGGTGGACGTCTCTGCCGGTGATGCAGTCACGGGCGGGAGCAGCGGCGGGAGCGAAGGAGCGGGAGATGCTTGCCATTAACCGGCCTGCGCTCTATTGCGGAAAAAGGGAAGTCCTTGCGGCTTCTCTGAGAAAAGGGAGGCTCCTTTTCCCCCCCAGGGAAACTGACCGTGTCCCACATTTTGTCTGGACACCGTGGGGGATTCAATAAAAACTTGTGAGGTCAATTTTCCGATGAGAAAAAGCATCTTGATTGTTTTGCTGTCTTTCCTCCTCCTGGCCGGAGGCTTGGTCTGCCCCGCCGGGGCCCAGGATTACGGCGCCTTTAATTTTTCGGCCCAGGGGAGGAAGCTCCAGCCCCCTCCGGTCGGGCACAAGCCGGGCCGGGACAACGGAACGGGAAAGGGGACGCATAATGCCGGAGAAGACTGCGGCATCTGCCACCGGCCCGGGGGAAGGGCGGCCAACCATGTCTTTGCCATTTCCGGAACTTTCTACGAGGACCGGGCGGCCAGGAAAGTCTTGCCCGGCGGTGAGGTCATCCTGCAGGATATTGACGGCAAGGTGATCAGCATGACGAGCAACGAAGCCGGTAATTTCTGGACCTACGCGCCCATAGGCAGCAACCCGCGAGCTGTGGCGAGCCACGGCGGCAAAACTGAGGTGCTCGGCCGCCAGGAAAAAGACGGCGCCTTCATTCCTGCCGCCGCGGCTGATTCGCGGACCTGGCAATACAAAGCCTGGGTCCGGAACGGCGACCGTTTCATCAGGATGGTCACGATCGCGCCCGTCGGCGGAGCCACCGACCCCGCCTCACGGATGAGTTGCAACATGCATCATGCCGCGCTGGGCAGCAGGGGTGGACTCTGGGTTTCGGCGAAAAGCACCCTCCCGTCTTATCCCGCCGCCGGCCTTGGCTTCAGGAAGCATGTTCTGCCCGTGTTAGTGAACAAATGCGTGCCCTGCCATCTTGCCGGAGATACGGTGACCAGGCCGGTGACCGGGTCGGACCTGCTAACTCCTGCTACAACCGTTGATTTCAGCGGTGGCCTCGACCTTACGTCCTATGGAGGATCGACGGTAAAGGGCGTAACGAAGAGTGGCCCCGGAGACCTCGCCGCGCCTTATCAAGCCGGTCCCGATGCCAGTCCGCTGCTTGCCGTGCCGGTTTCCCCGGAGGTTCATCCCGCGGGCCGGATTTGGGACAGGGCGGATGCCGATTACCGGGCGATCAGGCAGTGGATTGCTGAAGGGGCAAAGAATAACTGAACCCTGCCTGTCCCGGAAAGGCAAACATGTGCCGCCATCCCGCTATCGCCTGGCAGGATCTTGGCAAATGGTTTATCGAAGCGGGTGGCGCTGTTTTTTATTGCCTACAGCAGCTCCAGACTTTACGGGGGTAAGGCCGCCAGAAATAGCTTGACAAGGTTTCCCTCAGCCCTTATCTTCCGCCTGTCATGCGCCCTGGGCATATTTGATGTGACAAAACCGGGGCTCTGTCAATAAACCGTTAATTAAGCAGATACTTCGTGCAAAACAGCAGGATTAAAAACCTCTTCGTCGATCCGGCCTTCAGGAGACTTGAAGAACTTATCGGGCGGGGGGAAAAAAAGTTAAGGATCGGCGGTCTTCAGCAGGCGTCGAAAGCCTTTCTTCTGGCCCACCTTTTTCAGCGCCTGGCCAAGCCCCTGGTGGTAATCAGCCCCACGGAAAGTGAAGCCCGGACCTTGTATCAGGATCTCGCCTTCTTCTTGGGGAAAGAGCAGATCTTTCTTTACCCCGCCTGGGATGTTCGGGCCACCGAGATGTTTACGTTTCAAGCGGAAACAACGCTGCGGCGAATGGAAATATTAGGCCACCTCGCCGGTAACAAAGCGGCGGTTTTCGTGCTCCCTCTCAAGGCATTGATGCAGAAAGTCCTGCCGCGGTCGACTTTTGCCGCTTACTTGGAAACAGTTGCGCTGGGAGACCTGCGGGACAGAGATCAACTGGCGGAAAAACTGCTCTCCGGCGGGTACAGCCGGGTATCGCTGGTGGAGGGCAAGGGGGAGTTTGCCGTTCGGGGCAGCATCCTGGACATCTTTCCCCTCACCGCCGCCGATCCCCTACGGCTGGAATTTTTGGGTGATGAACTGGAGTCAATCCGTGTTTTTAATACCGCCACGCAGCGGTCGGCGGAGGAGATATGCGATTTTTCACTTTGTCCGGCCGGCGAAATCATCCTTTCCGATAAACGCAGGCAATTGGCGGTGGCCAATATCAGGCGCCGGGCCAATGAGTTGGGGCTTTCAGCACTGCTCAAGAACCGTCTGGCCGAGGCGGTGTCCAATGGCTCTTCAGCGTCTGTAAATTCTCTTTTCCTGTCCCTGTTCTATGAATCCGCCGACAGTTACGCAAGCAGTGATGACAAGCCCGGCCGATTATACGATTACCTCCCCCGGGATGCCTGGCTGGTCGGTGACAATTCCTTTGCCCTGGGCCAGGCGGAGCAGGAAATAGAAGAAGAGATCGATGAACTCCTCAGCAAGGCGGAAAGGGAAGAATCGTTTTACCTCGGAAAAACAGCATCATATCTCGTCGGTGCCGACCTTTTTGCCCCCTGGAAAGACTATGCGCAAATCCATTTCGATGTCCCGGAGCAGACCGGCGGTGGCACGCCCCTGGCGACGCCGGACCTCGGTGTAAAGTTTAGTACGGAAAGGAACGTCATCGCCCGGGATGCCTGGAAGCTGCACGCTCATGGCGATGCCGGTCCTCTGGGCTTTCTCGTGGCGCATATCAAAAGGCATTTGGAAGAGGGGGCGTTGGTGGTTTTCCTGTGCCTGGGTTCGGAGGAGGCCGGGCGGATGGCCCAATTACTTCTCCAGCATGATCTTGCCGTTCCCCGCAATTTTACTGCACCAGCTTTTTGGTCGGCATTGCAGGAACATCAGGGCCGGGGAAAGCTGATTATCCTGGACGGCCAGCTCTCGGGCGGTTTTCATTTCCCGGCCTGCAAGCTGGTCTTGATGACGGAAGAGGAACTGTTCGGCAGGAAGATTGCCCGGAGAAAAGCCAAGCCCCCGGGGGAGGGATATTTTCTCCGGTCCTTCGGCGAACTGAATGACGGCGACCATGTGGTGCATACGGAGCATGGCATCGGTCTCTACCGGGGCCTGCATAAGCTTACCATCGACGGCCTGGAAAACGATTATCTCCTGCTGGAATATCAGCAGGGCGATAAGCTATATATCCCTGTCTACCGGCTCGATGCCCTCCAGAGGTATGTGGGCCCCGCGGACTACCTGCCCACTCTGGACAAACTGGGCAGCAACGCCTGGGAAGCGGTCAAAGAGAAGGTCAAGAAATCAGTAAGGGTAATGGCGCAGGAACTGGCGGCCATTTATAGTGCCAGGCAGGCCCTGGAGGGACATTCTTTTTCTTTGCCGGTGGGTATATATGACGAATTTTGCACCGGGTTTGAGTTCGAAGAGACACCTGATCAGGCCAGGGCCATTGCCGATGTCGAGGCGGATCTCGCCGATCCTAAACCGATGGACCGGCTGATCTGCGGCGATGCCGGTTTCGGTAAGACCGAGGTGGCGATCCGGGCCTCTTTTATGGCCGCCATGGAGGGAAAGCAGGTGGCAGTACTGGTGCCCACGACTATTCTGGCCGAGCAGCACTTTCAGACTTTTTCCCGGAGGTTCAGGGACTGGCCCGTGCGCGTGGAAGTCATGAATCGTTTCAAGTCGAAAGCGGAACAACAGAAGATTGTCGAAGGGATCAGGCAGGGGGCCGTGGACATTGTGATCGGCACCCACCGCCTGGTACAAAAGGACATTGAATTCAAAGACCTGGGGTTGATGATCATCGACGAGGAGCAGCAGTTTGGCGTAGCCCATAAAGAAAAGCTCAAAAAACTGCGCACCATGGTCGATGTGCTCACCCTGACGGCCACGCCTATCCCCCGTACGCTGCATATGTCCATGATGGGCATTCGTGATCTGACGGTAATCAATACTCCTCCCGAGGATCGCCTGCCCACCAGGTCATATCTGGTGGAATTTGATGAAGACGTGATTAAAGAGGCAATTGAGGGTGAGCTGGCGCGGGGAGGACAGGTCTTCTTTCTTCACGACCGCGTCCGATCTATGCCGGCCATGGTCCGGTTGATAAAAAGGATTGTTCCCGAAGTCAGGATCGGTGTTGTCCATGGACAAATGAAGCCCCAGGAGATTGAGGAGGTCATGACCGGTTTTGTCCGGCGGGATTATGACGTCCTGGTCTGTACGACCATAATCGGTGCGGGCCTCGATATCCCGACGGCCAATACCATTGTTATTAATCGTGCCGACCGTTTCGGATTGGCCCAGCTTTACCAGATCAAAGGGCGGGTAGGCCGCGCGAAGGAAGAGGGGAGGGCCTATCTGATGATTCCCAAGGGCATGATGCTTTCCCGGGATGCCCGCCGCCGTTTGCAGGCGATCATGGATTTTTCGGAACACGGCTCGGGTTTCCGCATTTCCTATCAGGATATGGAGATCCGTGGTGGCGGGAACATCCTGGGGGCTTCCCAGTCCGGTCAAATGTCCGCGGTGGGCTATGAGCTCTATACCGAGATCATGGAACAGACCTTGCGGGAGGTAAAGGGGCAGGAACCGCCGCTGGAAGTGCAGAAGCCGGAGATTCACCTGGGCGTGGCGGCTTTTATTCCGGAAGAATATATGAGCGATGTCCGGGGGCGCCTGATTGCCTACAAAAGGCTGTCCATGGCGGAAAGTGATGAAGAATTGGCTTCCATCAGGGATGAACTCTGTGATTGCTATGGCTTTATCCCTTCCCAGCTGAACAATCTCCTGGAAGTATTGAGTGTAAAGATCATCTTGCAAAGAATACGCGGAAAAAAGATGGGCTATGACAAGAAAAATATGGTTGTCACTTTTCGTCCGGACAGTAACGTTGACCCCGACATGATCCTGCGGCTGGCCCGGGAAAAATGGCCGGCGCTCCGTCTGACACCCGACCTCCAACTCAGCATACCCATGGTTGACCTTCAGGAGGAAGAAATACTGAGAGAAGCTAAAGGGCTGTTGCGGCTTTTAAGCGCCGGGGGGCGCGAAGATCCAGCTTGATGTCCGGGACGCTGATATTGGTCCGATAGCTGGAATTCAGGTGTAAAGGCTGAATTTAATTCTTTCCGGGCGGTTGTACGGTTGCGCAAGCCGGGTGTTCGTGCTGATTGAAGAAAGTGGGATATTTTGTTAGTAAGTTAGAAATTAATGCTGGCGTTTCTTGCCGGCAATAATTTCGTTAACTTACTTATGCCGTATTATCGGTGTTAGTAAGTTAGAAATTAATGCTGGCGTTTCTTGCCGGCAATAATTTCGTTAACTTGCTTATGCCGTTTATCGGGGGTATGATAACAAGTTATCGAAAGATTTAGAGGGGAGAGGGCAATGAAATTCAAAGGCTGGTGGCTTGTGGTGCTAATGTTACTCCCTTATCCGGTATATGCCGAAGTGGCGGACCGGATCGTGGCGGTTGTTAATGAGGAGATCATTATCTTATCGGAATTTAACACCGCCTTTGAACCATACCGGAGAAGGATCGAAGAGGCTTATCGGGGTGCGGAGCGGGAAAAGGTGCTGATAGAATCCCGGCGTGCCTTCCTCAACAAGCTGATCGACGGCAGCCTGATCGAACAGGAGGCAAAGAAGAACAACATCTCCGTCAAGGATGAGGAAGTAGCAGCAGCGCTGCAGGACTTCCTCAACCGCAAGAAATTAACCCTGGATGAACTTGCCCGGGACCTGGCGAAGGAAGGCGTCTCGTTGGAATCATATAAAAGAGATATCAGGGAGCAGCTGATCAGGATGCGTCTTCTCCGGCGGCAGCTGCAATCCAAGATAATGGTGACGGCTGAGGAAATAGGGGAGTACTATGGACAGCATCGAAGTGAATATGAGGGCAAGGAAGGCGTCCGGGTGAAGCAGATCTTTCTGGCTTTTCCCCGAGGGGCGGACGAGGCTGCAAGGGAGACAGTGCGAAAAAACGCCGCGTTGATTGTCCGGCGGCTGAAAGATGGTGAACCCTTCGATGCACTGGCCGCCCAATATTCCCAGGGACCAACTGCCGGTGGCGGTGATTTGGGGTTCATTGAAAGGGGGATGGTGCGTCCGGAGGTAGAAAAAGTCGCCTTCGACCTGAAAAAGGATGAGATTGGCGGTCCCGTCGAATCCGCTGCCGGTTTTCATATCCTCCAGGTGGTTGACAGGCGGGGAGCCGGTCTGAAACCCATCGGGGAAGTGCGCGAGGAAATCCAGGCCAGGATCGAAGAGCAGAAGATGAGCAAGAAATTCGACGAGTGGATGGAGGCGCTGCGGAAGAGGGCCCATATCGAAGTAAAATTATAATGGAATACATCAAAATCCGAGGTGCTGCACAGCACAACCTTAAGAATATCAACCTGGACATCCCGCGGGATAAGCTGGTGGTTATCACCGGCGTGAGCGGTTCCGGCAAATCATCACTCGCTTTCGATACCATCTATGCCGAGGGACAGAGACGTTACGTAGAATCGCTTTCTACCTATGCCCGCCAATTTATCGGCCAGATGGATAAGCCGGAAGTCGAATCGATCGAAGGTTTGTCTCCTGCGATTGCCATAGAACAACGAGCGGCGAGTCATAATCCCCGTTCGACCGTGGGTACGGTGACGGAGATTTATGATTACCTGCGCCTCCTTTTTGCGCGGATCGGTTTGCCCCATTGCTATCAGTGCGGCCGGGAAATCAAGTCCCAGACCATCGATACCATGGTGGACAGTGTTCTATCCTATCCGCCCCAGACGAAAATTACCATTATGGCGCCCATTACGCGGGGCAAAAAGGGCGAGTTTCAGAAGGAACTGAAAAAACTGCAAAAAGAAGGTTACGTGCGGGTCCGTGTGGACGGTATCCAACGCGATTTAGGCGAAGATATCGTCCTGGACAAGAACAAAAGACATGATATCGATGTCATTGTGGACCGGCTGATCTTGAAGAGCACAATCAGAAAACGTCTGCGTGACTCGCTGGAACTGGCTTCGTCCTTGGCTGAAGGATTGGTGAGGGTGGAAGCGAACGGCGAGGAGGTGCTGTTCAGTGAAAAATATGCCTGCCCGGAATGCGGCATCAGTGTCTCGGAACTGGCGCCCCGGATGTTTTCCTTCAACAGCCCTTACGGGGCCTGTCCCGATTGCGTCGGTTTAGGCAGCAAGATGTTCTTTGATGAAGAGCTGGTGGCACCGGACCGTGAACTGTCACTCCGGGAAGGAGCCATCGTGCCCTGGTCAGGACGGAATGCCCTGCACTATCACGAAGTGCTGGATATCCTGGCCAAACATTATCATTTTGACATCAATACCAGTTTTAGTTCCCTGCCCGAAGAGGTCCAAGGAGTAATTCTTTACGGTTCCGGGAAAGAGGAAATACGTTTTCATATCGACAAGGGCGGGCAGCGTTTCTTTTACACGAAACCTTTCGAAGGGGTCATCAACCGGCTGGACCGGCGCTACCGCGAAACGGAGTCTCCCGCCGTGCGCAGCGAACTGGAAAAATATATCAGCCTGACGGAATGCCCTACCTGCGGCGGTACAAGATTGAAAAAAGAAAGCCTGGCGGTCAAGCTGGCCGGCAGGAATATCTATGAACTGTGCCGGCTATCGATCGGCGAGAGCATGGAATTCTTCAATAGTCTGGCGCTGACTGCGCAGGAAATGCTCATTGCGGAGCGGATATTGAAGGAGATCAGGGAGCGCCTGCGTTTTCTTCTCGACGTGGGACTGGGCTACCTCAGCCTGGATCGCGCCGCAGCCAGTCTTTCCGGCGGGGAGGCGCAGCGGATCCGCCTGGCCACCCAGATCGGCTCCGGTCTGGTGGGCGTGCTCTACGTTCTTGATGAACCGACGATCGGACTGCACCAGAGCGATAACGTGCGCCTCATCGGCACGCTGAAAAGGCTGCGGGATATGGGAAACTCGGTGCTGGTGGTGGAACACGATACCGATATGATGTTGGATTCGGACCACATTATCGATATGGGACCGGGGGCGGGAATAACGGGCGGCGAAGTGATATTTCAGGGCGGTCCGGTAGAAATCTGCCGGGACGAAAATTCCGTTACGGGCGGCTATCTTTCCGGAAGGCTCACCATTCCCGTACCGCACAAGAGGCGCCTGTCGGACCGCTCCATCATTCTGGAAGGGGCCTACGAGCACAACCTAAAGGAGATCGACATTCGCATCCCCATAGGTGTTTTTACGGCCGTAACCGGTGTTTCCGGTTCCGGAAAGAGTACCATGATTGTGGAGACCCTTTACGGGGCTTTGACCCGGCATCTGAGTATCCAGAAGGGAGGCGCCCGCACAATTAAGATAAAGCGCATCCGGGATCTGGGCGGCGTGGAGCGGGTCATCATGATCAACCAGCAACCGATTGGCCGCACCCCCCGCTCGAATCCCTCCACTTATACGGGGGTATTCTCTCCGATCCGCGATCTGTTTACGGGCCTTCCCGAGGCCAGGATCAGGGGTTATAAACCGGGGCGTTTCAGCTTCAACGTCAAAGGGGGAAGGTGCGAGTCCTGCGAAGGCAATGGTCTGATCCGCATCGAAATGCATTTTCTTCCCGATGTGTACGTCACCTGCGACGTCTGCGGGGGCAAGCGCTTTAATCAGGATACCCTGGAGATCCGGTACAAGGATAAAAGCATTGCCGATGTCTTGGATATGACGGTGCAGCAGGCCTTGCACTTTTTTGAGAACATTCCTGCCATCAGGGCCAGGTTGCAGTTCTTGGCCGAAGTGGGCATGGGTTATATCTGTTTGGGACAGGCAGCGACGACCCTGTCGGGGGGCGAGGCGCAACGGATCAAGCTTTCCCGCGAACTAGCCAAGAAGACAAACAGCAATACCCTCTATATACTTGATGAACCGACGATCGGCTTGCACTTCGATGACATAAAAAAGCTGCTGGAAGTGCTGATGCGTCTGGTCGACATGGGAAATACGGTGGTGGTTATCGAGCATAATCTCGACGTAATCAAAACAGCCGACCATGTGATCGACCTCGGTCCGGAAGGAGGTCCGGGCGGGGGAAGGATTGTCGCCAGCGGCACGCCGGAGGAGGTGGTGGAGCGGGAGGAGTCTGTTACCGGCCGCTTCCTGCGCCAGGTTCTTGATAAAAAACCGCGCTGCCCCGGGGCAGGGCTTAGCCTGCCCTCGGAAGCATCAATGTCCAAGCGGCGTTAATAAAGGAGGTTAGCATGAAGACGGTTAAGATCAAAGGGATGTCCTGTCAGCACTGTGTGATGGCTGTTACCAAAGCCCTCCGCGGCGTCGCCGGGATAAAAGACGTCAAAGTCGATCTGGCGACGGGCGAGGCCGCCATCGAAGAGGAAACGGCGGTGGACTTACAGGCAATTACCGATGCCATAAAGAAAGCAGGTTACGAGGTTGGCTGATAAAGAAAACGACGCCCGGCAGACGGTGACTATTTCCGTTGGCGGTATGACCTGTGCGGCCTGCGTTCGCCGGGTGGAGCAGGCCATCAAGTCAATTGCCGGTGTAACCGATGTGGCCGTGAATCTGGCCACGGGCCGGGCAACGGTGCAGCACGACCGGGAATGGGCGGGCCAGGTTGTCTTGAGGCAGGTTATTACCGACCAGGGTTATGAGTATCTGGGGGTATTGGGCGAGACCGGCGGCGATCCCATAGGTGCCGCCCGGGAGCGCGAATTCCTGGACCTCAGGATAAAATTCGGCGTGGGCGCTTTCTTAAGCGTCTTTATCTTTCTGGGTTCCATGCAGCACTGGTTTCCCTTTCTCCACTTCATCCCCCGCGGCCTGATGCTTTGGGCGCTTTTCTTTCTTACCACGCCGGTAGTCTTCTGGGCGGGGGGCCGTTTTTTTGTCGGCGCCGTCAAAGCAGCGCGCCAGAGAACCAACGACATGAATACGCTGGTGGCCGTGGGCGTGTTATCGGCTTACCTGTATTCGGCATTGGCCACTTTTTTCCCCTCTGTGCTGGCCGGTGCCGACTTGGCGGCGCATGTGTATTATGACGGCGCGGCGACCATTGTCACCTTGATTCTTCTCGGGCGTCTCCTGGAGGCGAAAGCCAAGGGCAGGACATCCAGGGCTATTCAGAAATTGATCGGCTTGAAGCCGCGCACCGCCAGGGTGATCCGCCAGGGGAAAGAAGAAGACATTCCCTTGGAAGAATTGGTGAAAGGGGATGTGGTCATCGTCCGGCCCGGGGAAAAGATACCTACGGACGGCGAAGTACTCTCCGGGATCTCCACGGTGGATGAATCCATGCTTACCGGCGAGAGCATGCCCGTGGTTAAGGAGCCGGGGAAGCAGGTTTTTGCCGCCACGATCAACAAGAGCGGCAGTTTTACCTTCCTGGCGACCAGGATCGGAGCGGAAACGATGCTGGCCCAGATCATCCGGCTGGTGGAAGAGGCCCAGGGCTCCAAGGCGCCGATCCAGCGCTTGGCCGATCAGGTGGCGGCGGTATTTGTGCCGACGGTGTTTGTGATCGCCGCGGTAACCTTTGCCATCTGGTACTATTTACCTGCCGAACCCATCTTCACCCGGGCTCTCCTCAATTTTGTTTCCGTACTCGTTATTGCCTGCCCCTGTGCCCTGGGTCTGGCGACTCCCACGGCGGTCATGGTGGGCACCGGTCTGGGGGCCGAGAAGGGTATCCTGATCAAGGGCGGAGAATCACTGGAACGGGCCGGCAAGCTGAAGGTGATTGTGTTCGACAAAACCGGGACCCTCACCCGGGGAGAACCGGAAGTAACGGATGTCCTGACCGCCGCCGGCGTTATTGAAGAGCGGCTTCTGCAAACGGCCATGTCTCTCGAGACAGTTTCGGAGCATCCCCTGGCGCCGGCTATTGTGCTGAGAGCGAGGAACGATGGAATATTGCCGCTGCCGGTTGAACAGTTTGAGGCCCAACCGGGATTAGGCGTGCAGGCGATCCTGCAGGGAAGCCTGTACACCTTGGGCAACCTCCGGTTCATGAAGAACAGGGGTGTGGAGCTTCAGGGGATGGACACCGCAGCGGAACGACTCTCTCGGGAAGGGAAAAGCTGTGTTTTCATAGCCGATGAAAAGCAGGTCCTGGGTCTTATCGGTCTTTCCGATCTGCCGAAGGCCTCGGCCGCAGAAGCAATCAGGGCGCTGAAGGGAAGGGGGCTTCAGACAGTGATGATCACGGGGGATAACCTTGAGACCGCACAAGCCGTTGCGCGCGCCGTGGGCATCGATCAGGTGCTGGCGGAAGTATTGCCCCAGGATAAAGCCAGGGAAATAAAGCGGTTACAACAAAAAGGCGACCTCGTAGCCATGGTGGGCGATGGAATAAATGATGCGCCGGCCCTGGCGTCAGCGGATATCGGGATTGCCCTGGGTGCCGGCACCGATGTGGCCATTGAGGCGGGCGATATCACGCTCATGAACAACGATTTAAGATCCGTCGTGATGGCGATCGATCTTTCCGTGGCAACGATGAGGGTTATTAAACAAAACCTCTTCTGGGCATTTATTTACAACATCATCGGCATCCCGATTGCGGCGGGTGTCCTTTACCCCTTCTGGGGCATCCTGCTGAATCCGGAATTTGCCGCTGCCGCCATGGCCCTCAGTTCGGTCTCTGTGGTCAGCAATTCGCTCCGGCTCCGGCGGTCATGGAAGCCGGCCTGGTAGGAGCAAGTCTGGGGTCAGGTCTTGCAAGCATGCATCGATGTCTCATGCTTTTTCACTGCCCGGCATACAGTCGCATAATGAACTCCGAAGAGGAATTGTCGGATTGCAAGACCTGACCCTGAATTTCTGACTGCCTCGGCCCTCCGGTTTGTTCAACCCCTTTGTCCGCTTCCGGCGCGATCTCGCTTCACTCGAACGGGCACGCGGCATCAAGTCCTTCCAAGGCGCTCACTTCCAGTGGGTAGCCGGCTTCCTTCCATCCCTTAATGGAAGGATCGGCGAGAACCTTGACGTCGCTGAAACCGAGCCTCACGAGTTGCTCTGCGACGTTGGCGCTGGTGCTGTTCCCAGAACCGCAGGTGCAATACGTCACGATCGGCTTGTCGCGCGGCAGGCTGGAGACGTCCTGGAGGGTGATCATCGCCTTCCAGGGAAGGGAGACGGCACCCTTGATATGGACCTTCTCGAAGATGGCCTTGGGCTGTGTGTCGAGGATCATCACGCTCTCCCCCCGATCGATCATGACTTTCAACTCATGGATGGTGATGCGCGGTATCTCGACCTGAGCCGCTGCCCTCGCCCCCATCATCAACAGAAGTGTGCCGAGTGCCAGGACCAGTGCAACATGATGTCTTCGCCCCATGACGCTCTCCTTTTTTCCCATGGATCTCAAACCCTCTCCGTGCCATGAGCCGCTGCTATTTGAGGAAAAACTCCTTCAGCGGGCGATATCCCGCCTTCGCCATGAGTTCGTCCCATTTTGCCGGCAGTTTTATTTCCTTGATGGCGGCGCCGGGGCCGCCCGCTAGCGTTTGCACCTTATTTCGTGCCGGGTCGCCGCAGACGATAAATTCAACCTGCCTGATGGCCGGCGACGTTTCGATATTTTCCCAACCGGGGAATCTGGGGTACCACGGCGGCAGCATCCCTTTTTGGGTATTCTTATTTTTCAGGGCCTTTTGGAGCTCGGCTTCGAAGGAACCGTATACTGGCCCGAAGGAACCGTATACCTTCGAGAAGACGGCCTCATGGGTGATCTTTCTCCCCGTTTTCATGAGGTCTTGCCTGAGGTTCTGCTTTGTATAGCCCCCTTCAGCGAGAATTTTGGCTACGCCGGGCTCGATGAGCATGTATCGACGACTCCCCGTAAATCCGCTGGCAAAGGCTTCCGTGTTGACCATCCCGTAGGCCATGATCTGCATGAGGGCCTTTGGATCGGACGTCGAGGGGATCAGATTGCGGCCCCACACGGTGCTGTTCCCGGCGGACAGGGTGTTCGCGTTCTTCGCAAAGCCTTTCTCCACATGGTACGGTTCCCATCCCAATTTACTCATCGCCGCTTCATCTTCCGCCAGGACCCATGACAGTTGTTTCCCGAAACTGCCCATCTGGGTTTCCTTAATCCTGAGGCCGGTGATGTTTCTCTCGATAAGGCTCATGGCGCGACCGATGACGCTGTTAACCCAATGAGCAATGAGTCCCTGTCCATAGTCGATCCCGAGCTGTCTCGCGAGCGGTCCGTTGACCCAAAAGAAGTTCATAAAAGAATGGGTGCTGCCGCCGTTGTTCGCGTA
>Ga0209514_10004893_pt1 | contig 17629 bp, 14 predicted proteins | sample Subgrocontami58m_FD_187452 | JGI IMG/M metagenome (GOLD analysis project Ga0209514, IMG submission 187452) | Subsurface groundwater microbial communities from S. Glens Falls, New York, USA - GMW37 contaminated, 5.8 m (SPAdes) (version 3) | ecosystem: Environmental > Aquatic > Deep subsurface >...
TCGACGTTGGCGCGGGACGGGGAAACTCTTCCCCGGTCTGTCCAAGAACATCTGGCAGAAAGGCTGGTCATAGTTCCTCCGCCCCAGCACTCAACACGTTACTACCTAAAAGAAAAAGCATACAAGGCGGGGATGGGGGTGTGTATCTTATCCCACCCGCTCGTACAGAAGCGTGTGCTTCTTCAGCGCCGCTTCGTCGATGTTGATGCCGAGCCCCGGACCGCGCGGTACGTCGACGTGGCCATCGCGCACCACGAAATCGCTTTCCGGGCAAATCGGATCCCTGGCTGTCGCATTGAGGCCGAACACGAATTCGGCAGCCCCCATCATGCGGGAAGCCGGGGTGCTCGCGTAGAAATGCGCGCCGGCCGCCGCTTCCAGTTGCGACTGCACCGCGAGTCCGCCGCAATTCAACTGGATGTTCGCGGCTTCCGCAATGCCGGCGATCTTCTTCGCGGGGGTAATGCCGCCGATCTTGTAGAGCTTGATGCAGTATGCGTCGACTGCGCGCGCTTCGGCGAGCGCGTACGCGTCCTGAATCGTGAAGATCCCCTCATCCGCCATCACCGGCACGCCGTCCGCCGCGCGGCGGATTTCGGCCATCCCCTTCAGGTCGCGCCGCGCGATCGGCTGCTCGATGTAGCCGAGATCCATCTTCTTGATCTCGCGGATCGCCGAAAGCGCATCCGCCATGGTCCAGCCGGTGTTGGGATCGACACCGATCAGTATTCCGTCGCCCACCGCCTTTCGCACTGTCTCGAACACCTTTACGTCATAACGCCAGCCGCGGCGGTCGGCCATCTTGAGGCACAGCACGCGGATGCCGAACTCGTCCACCGCGCGCTTCGCTTCCGCGACCATCGTCGCCACGTCGTCAGCCATGCTGACCGACCATTCGAGCGGAATGTGGGGCTGGCAGCATCCGCCGAGCAGGTTGTAGAGCGGCTGGTTGAGCGCCTTGCCCATCGCATCGCGCACCGCGATATCGAGCACCGCGCGCGCCGCCGGATTGTTCGCCAGCCGCGCGTCGAACATTTCGTTGATCGCCTCGATGTCAAAGATCGATTTGCCGATCAGCCCCGGACCGTAGATTTCCTTGATCGCGGCGACGACGCTGTGCGTCGTGTCGGCCACGAAATGGCCCGGACTGATCGGACGGATCTGCGCGCACCCAACCACGCCGTCGGCATAAATCTTCACCAGCACCGGCTTGGAAAGCAGCCGCTCCGCCGGCCCCGTGTCATAACTGCCGCTCGAGAAAATGCGCTGCACACGCACCGGCAGCCCCGTCACGAAAATTTCAATCCGCTCGATCATGAGATTTTCCATCATTACTCCGCCATCAAATTCAAAAGGGACTCCTTCCTCCTTGACGAGGAAAGTCCAAGGCAACTCCTTCCCCCTTGACGGGGGAAGATCCTATGGTTTTTGTCAAGCGATTTTAAAATGTTTTTGAGCGTCAAAGACTTCACCGGACTTATAAAGCGCAAAAGCAATGCGCGCGAGTTTGCGCGCCAGGATCACGATCGCCTCAGTGGTCTGCAGCCCGCGTTCGAGCAGTTGCTTATACACGGGCTTGAATACTTTGCTGTTGGCCGCGGCCATGCCGGCGTTGTAGAGCTGGCAACGCAGCAGGGGCGGTCCGTGTTTGGACAGGCTGCGTCGGCCGCGATGACCCCCCGAATCGTTGGGGCGAGGATCGAGGCCTGTGTAGGCGATGAATGCGCCGGCGCGCGCAAAGCTCAGCGTGCTGAACACCGCCACCAACTGTGCTGCCACCACTGGGCCTATGCCGACGATGCTCTTCAGGCGCTCATACAAAGCCGCTGCGCCCGGCAGGCGCGCCATTTCGTGCCGGATCAGCAGGTCGAGCCGTCCCACCGTGCGCTCCAGGCTCGCCAACAGGCTCTGGCGCGCTGCTTTGAGTATCGGCAGGCCAGAGAGGCTCTGCGAAAGCGTCTGGCGCACGCCCACCACGGTGTGCCGGCGCTCCAGCAGCTGCGAGAGCCGGTCGGCCGCCCGTGCCGGGGGCTGCCAACGTCGCAGCTTCGCCTGCTCATGCGCCACATAGCGGGCGATCATGCGCGCATCGCAGTTGTCGGTCTTGCCGCGCTGTCCAATGGCCCACGCGTAGTGCTTGAGCGTTTGGGGATTGAGCACATACACCCGCATGCCCGCCGCGTGCGCCAGGTGCGCGAGCAGCCGGTGGTAAATACCAGTGGCTTCCATCGCCACCACCGCCCCCTTGGGCAGACCCGCCAGCCAGGCGGCAATCGATTCGGGCCGGTTGTCCACCTCGGCCAGCGTCTGCACGTCGTCTTGCGCAACCACCAGTTTCGCCTTGGATACATCGACTCCGTACACCACAGTGTTGTGATCCATGATTGACCTCGCTAAACTAAAGGAGCTGGGGCGGTGAACTTCCGCGCACGTTACCTTGCAGTTCATCGACGGTCGAAACTCGCCGTACGATCCCTTATCGACGTTGGCGCGGGACGGGGAAACTCTTCCCCGGTCTGTCCAAGAACATCTGGCAGAAAGGCTGGTCATAGTTCCTCCGCCCCAGCACTCAACACGTTACTACCTAAAAGAAAAAGCATACAAGGTTGGGATGGGGGTGAAAACGTTCCGAATCATGTCCCATCCTCCTCGGGAGAGCAACAGTGTCAAGAGGAAGGCTGAACTTTCCATGTTTGATTCGTTTTTAACATTGCATTGAGGATGATCAGCAACTTTCGCATGCATACGGTCATACGACTTGCCGGACGCCGTTAGCATCGGCGACTCCTAACGCTGCAGATGACGCGCCGGGACGACTGCGAAGCAGTGGGCTTGGTCGCTGTCCATCAGCTTGTTACGTCTGGCGGCTGCTCATCCTCTCAGCCAACCAAAAAACACACCGATACCCGTAGCCACAAACAGCACCGCCGCAACACATCTGACCGCTTGCACGGGCACTTTCTGCGAGACCCATTCTCCTATTAAGATCACCGGAACATTGGCTAATAGCATTCCAAATGTACTGCCAACAACGACAATTGCAATCCGCTCGAACTCGATAGCCAAAGCAAAGGTTGCCACTTCTGTCTTGTCACCTATCTCGGCGAGAAAGAATGCCCAAACCGTTGTAAGAAACACTCCATATCGTCCGGCGGCACCCATTCCCCCCTCTTTGTCGGGAATTAACACCCATACTGCAAACGCCAGACAGGAGGCTGCAACGAGGTATCGCATCCATGTCTCGAACTGCACTTTGCCAACCGCCAAACTTCCGAGATGCTCAACACCGCCAGCGACCGCTCCAGTTAAACCATGGTTCAGGAGCGTCGCTATTAAGATCCCCCAAAAGATCGGCCACCCACTCCGTGGGAACCGGGTGATCAGTGTGAACGTCAATAGCTGCGTCTTATCACCAATTTCCGCGAGGGCGACGAGGCCTGCAGTGAGGACAAATTCTTTCATTTTCCCGGTCTAGCCGATCCGTTACTGACCACGACCCCGCCAGGCCAAGTAAAGAACACAGAAACTCAATAACCCAAAGCTCGCCAGGGCAAAGGGACCAACGACCTCGATAACAACACGATGCACCGCTAGTGTTTGTTTACCGAATAGATTCCAAATGTCACTAATGACTGCAACAATCACTGGCACAAGTGTTGTCGCAAACACACCGACGCACGTCCAGAGTAGTCTTCTGCTCGTATCACTTTGTTGATACCCCGAATGAAAAAGGAACGCCGGCGCCATGAGTACTTTCAATAAGAACGCTCTTGAGGTTGCGACGCTTAGACAGAGCCAGGCTGTACTTAGATAGTGGAAATACAGATGCACCGGAAAACTATTAGGCCAGTCAACTAAAAAGTCCCGCTCGCTTGGCCCCCGATTATCCCTTGGTTTCGAGTTCTCGCGAACGAATTTTGCATCGATTATGGCTTTTCTCCGGTCCGTCCGTTGGAGGGACGACCGTTCTCCTTCTTGCACCCTGTGGTAGTTATCTATCATCGACACGAGGCCGACACCGGAATGCGTTGCCACTACGACTTGGCATTTTTTATGGCTCAACAGTGACAGTAGTTCGCGAAAAAAGGCCCGTTGCGTAAACGTGGACAAATGTAGTTCTGGTTCATCAAGCAGCACAATGGAGTTTTCGGCTATCAGGCCATGTACCATCAAGAACAGGAAAAAACATTCATTCTCTCCCGCACTCATATAATCTAGAAGCACATCAACGGGTTTACCTCGACGATGCGCGTTAAATCTAAGGTGCCTCTCCTCCTCACTATATTTACATTCGCGTATTTCAAATACAGCTTCCGAATCGGGACCCCCAGGTGGATCAAAATGTGGATATTTATTTAGGATCTGTTTCAGGTGAGTGTTTAGGTCGGCCAGAAAGTCCAATGATCGGTACGTTCCTTCGGCCTGCAGGAGGAATGGGATCTCGAGCCGATGAATCAGCTCACGAGGGAAATCGCCGGTGATGTCTTTGGGAGTCTCTCGAAGATCATTCCCTTTACCGAAATCATTTAAGTCTGTATTGATGTATGAAACAATCCCCCAAGAGGCCTTTGCTGCCTTCTGCTGGCGCGGTAGGATCCTGTCTTTGAGAATGTGTGGGCGTGTAGCGAAAACTCGATCGATCAGTTCGTCTACTTTTGCGTTTACCTTTGGGCCGTATTCGTCGCGCTCCGCGATTATCGCCATAACATTGTCCATCTCTTCGTCTGGATACTGCCGCGAAAGAGCTTTGGTTATAGTTACTTCACGAGGAGACTTGTCACCGAAGTCGTAGGAGTGCTTTCGCACAAAAATGTATAGCTGTATGTCCTTAATACCGTTGGATAGGTGAATTACATACTGGATGGCGGCGCCATCACGACCATCTCGGGGGACAGCTTCGAACCAATCCTGCAATGTGCCGTAGGTCTCGAGGCTAGATTTCAACGGGTTAAATACTTCATCATCAGCCGGCAACTCTCTACCCATTTCTCGCCACAATCTAGACGGGCGTTGTTCAACGGCCAACTTTCCAGATTTTGTGTATGCGAGAACTTGCCGCATACAAGAAACGTGACCGATTAAGGATAGAGCCTCAAGGATGGTGGTCTTGCCGACTCCATTGTTTGCGAATAGGAGAGTGGCATCTGCACCCTCGCCGAATGCAATTTTGATATCAGACAAATTCTTGAGTCCTCTGATATGCACGCTTTTTATTCGCATCGGCTCCTCCTATGACTGCCTTAGTCGAGTATGCGTCCCGCGCTATCGGACCTGACTTTTCGGTTCAGGCGCGCGGGGCCTGCGCCGCGGTCGCCTCTGGTACCGGGGGGTTAGACGGATGATTTCGTAAACTACTGCCAAGGCCACTTTGACGCTCCTATCCGGTAAGAAATACTTGCGACAGCGATCAACAGTCCGGCAATGGCAGAGCCGAGCGCCCAAAGCTGCACAACCGTCAACCGTTTCAGTAACTCACCCACGGTAATTTTTGATACGTCCAATTCACAGACCAATGAGGAACTCGATGCACGGCCAGCGTGCGCAAGAACTGCTGCCTTCCACGATTGAAGCCACCCAGTGAATCGTTCGGACCGAAAGTCTGACGGCTCGAAATTAGTCCAGTACACATTCCAATCGTACATGCCCTCCAAAAGGCCCTGTTCCCAAAGGCCACGTTCGGCAATGACCAAAAGCGGTAGATCATTCGCATACCCAATTGCCGCTTCTATTTGATTCCAAACTGTCGGAAGGCGCTTGTGCGCGAGCGCTATTTCCCCCTGTTTCGTGCGCTCGGTTCCAGAGGTGAATGCGAATCTCTCAAACGCAATTAGTGCGATCCCATCGCATTCTCCAATGACCTTTCGAATGGCCCTCAACGGTTGGTCGTGCGACCATTCGTTTACGCCCATTCGGCGCGGAGACAGTCCTGCGTTTTCAAGGCAGTTCGCGACGATCTCAATCGCCTGCTGTTGGGTCGGCGTTGCAACCGCTCCTGCGCTAATAAAAACCTTGGGCGTCACGGCACCAATCTCATCCGCCTAACGAGGCTGTAGAAAAACTCTGGGCACTTCGACTCTTGCTGTTTTCGCTCTATCTTTGGTATGCATTTACCCCTCCGAAACATTTTGCGTGGATCCAGCGTTCTATGAGGTCACATTTTGTAGGCCTTGCGCAAGACTGGCTTTCGGGGCCTTATTCTACAGCCTCAACGTCTGAACTCATCGGCTTGCGCGACTCTTTGCGCAGGTCCGGTGGAATGATGGGTTAGCCAGTGCTATTTCAAATGGGCTTCGAGAAGTTCTTCCAAGCCTTCGATCATTTGACGCAGGTCACGCTTGTCGAACGCATCCCACTCCGCATGAAAGGCACGATTACGTAAAGCGGCGTACGACCGCAAGCGCTCCGCTTTGACCTTGCCGACGACTTGATTCGCCTTCAGTGCACTGATCAACGAATCCAACGTCTTATCCTCTGTCGCAATGTTGTGCTTCGCACACAACTTCTTCATAGTGTCTTCTAAGACCGCGCTCGCCAATACCGCTGCCTCAAGTTTTTTGTCGCTGTCGTTGTAGACGGTGGCGTGCCTCAGAAAGTCCTCAAACGCCAAGCCAACGAAATGGAACTCCAGTGTGTTGATCAACCCATTCGTCCACTCAGCATTGGCGGATTTCAGGATTCCAAGGACGTTCGCCAGATTCCCTGGCCAGATGGTGACGTCGGCTGGCGGGAGCAGGCGTTGCGCCTCAACTCGGTAGCGGTTGCCCGAAGGCATTGCGACTTCGAGAAGGTTTACGACAGACAACATCCAAGCGACACACTCCGGGCGATCCTGAAAATCAATTGCATTATTTTCGTTGAACTTTTTCAGCAGTTTCTCACCAGCGAAGACGAGTTCCAACAGGCGGCGTCCGATCGTCAGTTCAGCTTTGTCTACCATCGAAATACTGTCCGGCGAGACTGACAACGTTCCCAGCAACCGGCGCCGTACCAGCGGCGCGCCGTTGGCACGGCGTCCGCGTTCACTGAGTGGTTAGCCTTCATGCTGATTTTGAGGCGGCCTGCGTTAGGCCCCCCATCTCGAAATCGATGTAGCGCATAAGCGTCACGGCCGCACTGTCGTTAAAACAAACGCGAGCGGTACAAAGAAACGGGCCGTACGCGGCAGTAACGATTGGGAAACCTCTACTACGGTCGGTTGAAGGGTAGATTTTGTTTCCCCAATGGTGCCCAAAAAAATACTCGACCTTACTGACTCCCGCAAGTGAGGCGCCTTTGTGAGGAATTACATAGATAAGGATGTCGTAAAGCTGGCGCTCCTGGTTGGAACGCTGAATACGATGAACAAGCATCACATCGCGCGTCACCTGGTACAGGCCGTCACGTTCTTTGGCGCGAATGCCATCGTCAACGTACACACCAACCCGCGTATCCTCATTTGAGAAATCGCCTGGCGCTGCGACGAGTCCAGATGCCGGTCCAATCTCAAAAGAACCGACTTTAATGGGGCCTCCAGATTTGAGTCGACTAACGAGCGCGGACAAGAGAGCCTTCAACTCGGCCCTGAGCCACCAAACCAGGCCGGCTATCAGCAATACCCACACGATGCTCGGAACAGCGCTCCAAAAAGCAGAATCAAAGAATAGCTTTGCGCTCTCCGTGTTGCTGGTCATGCCTGTGGTCGCGCTCATGAAGGCTAACTTGTAATGTAATTAGTTGACACTTTTCGTCCAGCTATTCCCCATTACCTTAGTCATACCCGGTCATCTATTTCCTATGATCCCTACGTTACGCCAGATAGGGCGCCCGCGCAATTCTGCATTGAACCCTGAGAGGGGGCACATGAATGACCGTGACATACAAGGTCCGCCAGTGGAGACCGCGCGTCCGCGGCTTCTTGATTTGGCGCGCGAGGCGATCCGGCGGCGGCGTTACAGCCACCCCCACGCACGATTGCGGATATTTGACGTCCGGAAGCGCTCACCGGCGCGCGCTACGTGCACGTCCCGTGGAACGCTTTGTCAAACCACGACCGGCACGTGCACCGACGAACAGGGATCGAAGCGCCTTATTTACGGCAGTAGCATTTTTGAAATGAGCGGCGACGTCGGGTTCGAGCACCACGACATTGCTGCTTTGATGATACCGTTTGTAATACTTGCCACGAACGGCGTCCGAGAAATCGTACTCCGGGCGCATCTCGTCCACCGGTTTTCCGCTCTCAGGATTCGTAGCTTTTTCGGCATGCACGGTGGATTAGATCCTATTCGTTGAGCGGCGCGCGTTGACACGGTAAGTCAGGCGGATGTCGGGGAACGTTGCGCGTACCCCGACCTACGCCTACATTTCCACCCTCTGCCGCGGTTATGCACCCTCAGGAAACGTATCGCTTGTGAGACCCAACGCAAACGCCAAAGCACGATCCAGCAACGTTTGCTTGGCCGGCGACAGAGAACCGATGAAGCTCGTAAGGGAACTCTTGGAAAGACTCATGAGTTCGTCGCAGTGAATGCTGCTTTCGTGCTTTAAACCCTCCTCGATACCAACGTCAACTTGCGTGTGTAGACCGTCGCGACGGGTATACACCGGGGCGCAAATCACGGAGGAGAACGAAGAGTTGACCAGAAGTTGACGACTGACGATGACAAACACCCGCTGCCTGCGCGGATCGCGTGACGAGGGATGTTGTACGAGATACAGTTCCCCGCGTTTCAAAGGGGAACCTGGTAGGAAAGCGCGTCCTCTGCCTCCGCGTTGAGTTCCTCGGCGTGCGCGTTGATAACGGTAAGGTCTGACGCATCTTCTCCCGGACGCGGCCAGGCGAAATAGGCCCGCAAAGCTGCAGCCACGAGTTCGTTGCGCTCAGGGGGACTGGGCGCACGGCGGTCCAGGGTCGCCTTGATGTCCTCGGGCAAAGCAACAACGGTTTCAATGTTCATGGTGCAATGGTACGGCCATTGGCTCATTCGGTGCAAGGGGCCATCAGGCGCGCACCGCCGCGAGCACCATGTCGGCGCCCTTTTCCCCGATGGCAAGCGCAGCCGCATTGGTATTCGACGACGGTATCGTCGGGCAGATCGAGGTGTCGACCACCCGCAGGTTGGCGATGCCGCGCACGCGCAGTTGGGGATCGACCACGGACGCGTCGTCGACGCCCATTTTGCAGGTGCCGATCATGTGCCAGCTCGTCTGCGCGGTTTCACGCACGTAATCGAGCAATGCAGCGTCATCGTTCGTCCCCGGCCCGGGGCGCGTTTCGCGCACGATCATCGCTTTCATTGCAGGCTGCTGTGCGACCCGGCGCGCGATGCGAATGCCGTCGAGAAAGAGCTGCGCGTCGGCCTCATGCGAGAGATACCGCGGGTCCATCGCAGGCTGGTCGTGCGGGTCGGTCGAGCGGATGTGGAGCGCTCCCACCGAACGCGGCTGCAGCGGCGTGATGCCGAAGGTAAATCCCGGATACGGGTCGAGGCCGTAACGCGCGGTGCGCGCGTAGCGGTCCTTGCCGGATACCGGCAGCAGGCGCAGCACCAGATCGGGCTGCTTCACACCGGGCGAGCTGCGCAGGTTGGTCTGCGCGGACGCCGAACAGATCGTGAGCAGTCCTTTGCGCTGGAGTATGAAGCGCAATCCTGCCTTGACCCTCAGCAGCGGATTGCGCAGCACGTCGTTGATCGTGATGGGCTTCGTGCACTCGAACGTCAGCCGCACGTTCGGATGATCGTGCAGATTCTCGCCGACGCCGGGCAGATTGTGCACGGGGCTGATGCCGAACTTCCGCAGCACCTCCGCGTTGCCGATGCCGGAAAGCTCCAGGATCTGCGGCGACTTGAGCGGGCCTGCCGAAAGCACGACTTCGCGGCGTGCCCGGATCTGCTGCAGCGCTCCACCGCACGAAACTTCAATACCCGTCGCACGCTTGCCTTCGGTCAGCACCCGCGTCGCCGCAGCGTTGGTCAACACCGTCAAATTCGGCCGCTTGACCGCCGGACGCAGATAAGCGGCGGCGGAGCTCGATCGCAGGCCGTTGCGCGTCGAATACTGGAGCGGAAACGTGCCTTCGTAGCTGCCGTCGTTATAGTCGGACAGGCGCTTCGAACCGTTCTGCTCGCAGGCATCGACGAATGCATCGACGAGCGCGTCGAAATGTCCGAGATTCGTGACACCGATCGGGCCGCCGCGGCCGCGGATTGCCGGATCGCCTTCGGGATAATCCTCGAGGCGTTTGAAATAGGGCAGCAGGTCGGAGTAACCCCACCCCGCGCAGCCCGCGTCACGCCATTTGTCGTACTCGGCCGGATCGCCGCGCACGAACAGCAGCCCGTTGATGGAGTTCGAGCCGCCGATGACCCGGCCGCGCACCCACAGCTGCGGCTTGCCGTTGAGATGAGTCTGCGGCTCGGTCTTGAACGGCCAGGTCACGCGCTCGTCCATCAGCAGCTTCGCAACCATCAGCGGAATCTGGATGTTGAGCTTGTTGTCGCGCCCGCCGGCTTCGATGAGCAGCACCTGGTGCCTGCCGTCGGCGCTCAGACGATCGGCGACGACACAGCCCGACGAGCCGGCGCCGACGATGATGTAATCGAATTCTGCGTTCTGCGGAAGCGCTGCAACGTACATTTGACCCTCCTTCTGCGGGTTGCCCGATGTTATTCGGCCTTCAGGTTCAGGTCACGGATCATCTTGCCCCACCGGGTGTGTTCTTCCCTGAGGAAGGCTGCGTACTGGTCGGGCGTATTGTGAACGATTTCGAATCCCATCTTGAGCAGCTGGTCCCTGACGTGCGGCTGCGATACCGACTGCACGATCTCGCCGTTCAGCTTGTTGATGATGTCTCTGGGCGTAGCGGCCGGCACCAGTATCCCGAACCACGTGATGACTTCGAAGCCCGCGAGCCCCGATTCGGCGATCGTCGGAAACTCCGCGGCCACCGTCGAGCGTTTGAGGCTCGTCACGGCGATGCCCCGCAATCTGCCCGCGCGTGCATGCGGCAGCAGGACCGAAATGCTCGAGGTCAGCATCGGGACCTGGCCGCCGAGCACATCGATGACCGCGGCGCCGTCGCCCTTGTAATGCACGGGCACCATGTCGAGCCTGGTCAGGCTCTTCAGCCACTCCATCGACATGTGGGGCGACGAACCGATGCCGCCCGTCGCGAAGTTGATCTGGCCGGGACGCGCCCTGGCAAGCGCGATCAGGTCCTTGACCGTTTTGACCGGTAGCGAGGGATTGACCACCATCAGCAGCGGGTTGTGAACGACGCGCACCACCGTTGCGAAATCCTTGAGCGGGTCGTAACCGACCTTGGCATAAAGCGCGGGCGCCACCGCATGCGTAGTCTGGCTCGCCAGGTACATCATGTAGCCGTCAGGCGGCGCTTTGGCGACGAGTTCCGCGCCGATGGTACCAGTCGCCCCGGGGCGGTTTTCAACCACGAAAGGCTGCCCGAGCCGTTCGCTCAGTTGCTGCGCCACCATGCGCGCGACGACATCGGACGGTCCGCCTGCCGCGAAACCTACGATGATACGCGATGTTTTCGACGGATACGGTTGCGCATGCGCGAGGGCTGCGCACGCGACGAACAAGAGCAGGAATCGAGTCGTGAAGTTCATGGTTTCCTCCATTTGAATGTACAGCTTTTTGGAACGTCCTGGTTACGAAACAGATCGCTCAGCTCCCGCACCGGGCTCAGCAGCCCGGCATCGCGTTCATCGCGTGCTAGTCGACTTTTGCACCGGCGGTCTTTATCGCGGCGCCCCACTTCCTGATCTCGCTCGCAATGAACGCGCCGAACTGCTCGGGCGTGCTGCCCACGGCTTCGCTGCCCTGCTCCGCGAGCTGTTGCTGCACGCCCGGCGACCGCAGAGATTTCGTGACCTGCAGCTGCACCGCCTGGATGATCGGCCGCGGCGTTCCGGCGGGCGCGAGCAATCCATACCATGCACTCACGTCGTAATCCGGGAAACCGGATTCGGCGACGGTCGGCAGATCGGGCAGCAGCGCCGAGCGCTTTTTGCCGGTGATCGCGATCGCGCGCACGCGTCCCGCTTTGATTTGCGGCACGGTGCTGACGAGCGCGCCGATGTAGACCTGCTGGCGGCCGCTCATCACATCGGTCAATGCCGCGACCGCGCCTTTGAACGGCACGTGCACGAGATCGATGCCCGCCATCGCTTTCAGCATCTCGGGCGCAAGATGGTTAAGCGTGCCATTCCCCGCCGACGCGTAGAGGATCTTGCCGGGATTCGCCTTGGCATGCGCCACCAGCTCTTTGACGGTAGTCGCAGGCAGCGACGGATGCACGACGAGCACATCGGTCACCAGATTCACCAGCGAAACCGGCGCGAAGCTCTTGCGTGCATCGTACGGCAGCGTGGCGTAGAGACCCGGCGTGATCGCGAAGCTCACGTCAGTCATGAGCAGCGTGTAGCCGTCCGGCGGCGCTTTGGCAACGACCGCAGCCCCGATGGTCGTGCCAGCCCCGGGCCGGTTATCGACGACGATAGTCTGTCCCCAGCTCGCGGTGAACTGCGGGCCCATGACGCGCGCCAGCAGATCGATGCCGCCGCCCGGCGGATACACCACGACGAGCCGCACCGGCTTCGTCGGATAGTCGGCCGCCGCGACGGGAATTGCGCAACACGACAGCAGGAACGCTGCGGTTACTCGGAAAACCATGGCCTTCATGGACGTCTTATTGATTCATTTGGCATCGCATTTCTGGACACCGGCTTTCACCGGTGTGACGAATCGTTTTTGACCGGCCGTTATGCCGCCCTTCTCTGTTTCGCGAAATCGCCTGCGCTCGCGCCCGCGAGCCGGCCAAAGACCGCACCGCTTGTGAGCCCGCTCGCTCCGGGATAATTGAAGTAGAAAATGCCGCCGACCATTTCGCCCGCGGCAAAGAGCCCCGGAATCACTTCGTGGTTCGTATCGATTACCTGTCCGTCGGTGTTGATGCGCACGCCGCCGAACGTGAACGTGATGCCGCACGTGATCGCGTACGCTTCGAACGGCGGCTGATCGATCGTATTCGCCCAGTTCGAGCGCGGCACCTCGAGCCCGGACGCCGAGCGGCCATCCTTGATGTTCGGATCGAAAGGCACGTCGGTCCTGACCGCCGCATTGAAGTCGCGCACGGTCTTCAGGAACTGCGGCTTGTTGACGTCTTCCATCTTGTCCGCGAGCTCTTCGAGCGTGTTCGCAGTGACTTTCGTGACCTGGCGCGTGCGGTATTCGTCCAGCAGCAGATGCGCAACCTTGGCGTCGTAGATCTGCCACGCGTACTGTCCGGGTTGCTCGAGCACGATGTGCCCGTACTTGGCGTAGGTGTAGCTGCGAAAATCCGCACCTTCATCGAGGAAGCGTCTGCCGTCGGCGTTCACCATGATGGCGAACGTGTAGCTGTGGCGCTGGAAATTCGGGGTCTGGATGAGATCGCCGAAATCAGAGGCGTAACGTTCCCAGCCCGTCGCGTGGCATCCGGACCAGTGGCCGTACGGCTGCGCGCCGATCCTGAGCGCCATCGCAAGCCCGTCGCCGGTGTTGTACTTGGTGCCGCGCACCTTCGCGAGATCCCAGCCGCGGCCGAGATAGCGCGAGCGCCACTCGGTATTGGCTTCGAATCCGCCGCACGCGAGGATCACCGCGCCCGTCCGGATCGTCTGCGTTTCGCCGTCGATCTTGGCAATCACGCCGCTGACCCCGCGGTCCGAGTGCACGAGCTCCTGCGCCCACGCTTTGTAGACGACCTCGATGCCCTGTTTCTCGGCCGATTTGAACAGCGCATCGACGAGACCCTGGCCGCCGCCCGACACCACGATCGGCGCGCCGCCCCAGAACTTGAATCTGCCGCCGACGCGATACGCCTGACGGCCGTAGTTGGGATGGAAGCGCACGCCGTTCGCCTTCATCCAGCGCAACGTGGCCCGGCTTTGCCTGACGAGTATTTCGCACAGGTCCGGATCGGTGCGGTTCTGCGTGATCCGCGCCATGTCGTCGAAAAAATCCGCCTCGGTATAGTGCCCGAAATCGCTGCGTTCGATTTCCTCGGGACTCAGGTCGGAGCTCAGCGCGACGATGTCGTCGACGCCCTCGTACACGACGCGCATCTTGCCGTCGGTGTAGACGCTGTTGCCGCCGCGCTCGCTGACGGGGGCCCGCTCCAGGACGAGCACGCTCGCGCCTCGTTCGCGCGCCGACAAGGCCGCGCACAGCGCCGCGTTGCCCGCACCGACGACGATCACGTCGTAGCTGTGCGATCGCAGTGGCATGGTTTTGCTCCGGGGGATCAGGAAACATTGTAATCTAGCAGCAGCGAGCATAGCCTGCCAGAATATTGTATTATTCTGCTATTCCAAACCGTTATAGCTGGAACGCCGATGAACCTGAAGCAACTGGGGTACATCTGCGAAGTGTGCCGGCACGGCAATCACATCTCGGCGGCGGCCGAGGCACTCCACACTTCGCAGCCGGGCATCAGCAAACAGATCCAGATGATCGAGGCGGAGCTCGGCTTCGAAATCTTCCTGCGCCGCCGCAATCGCATCCTCGGCTTGACGGAGCCGGGGCAGGAAGCGGTCGCCATCGCGCAGCGCGTGCTGACCGAAGTGGGCAATCTCAGGAACCTGGCCCAGGACTTCAATGCCATCGGCGGCGGGCACCTCACCATCGCAACGACGCACACCATGGCGCGCTACGTGTTGCCCAGGATCATCGACAAGTTCATGAAGAAATACCCTGCGATCCACCTCGGCCTGCGGCAAGGCAATCCCGAGCAGGTGTGCGAGCTGCTCGACGCGGGCGAGGCCGACATGGCGATTGTTTCCGACACGGTGCGCCCGTTTCCCACGCTCTCCGCCATTCCGTGCTTTCCGCTGTCCCGCAGCGTGGTAGCCAAAGTGGGGCATCCCATACTGAAAGTGCGAAATCTGACGCTCGAGGAGATTGCCAAGCATCCGATCATCACCTATGACCCGGCCTATAGCGGCCGCTGGAAGGTCATGGCCGCGTTCAAGAAAGCCCGCATAGAACCCAACGTGGTATTCGGTGCGGTGGACGCGGACGTGAGCAAAACCTACGTGGAACTCGGGATCGGGATTGCGATCCTCACCACAATCACCTTTGACAAATACCACGATCGCGGCCTGCGCGCACGCGATGCGAGCCATCTTTTCGAGCCCAGCACGACGTACGTGCGGCTGCGCGCGAATACTTACCTGCGCAAATTCCTGCTCGATTTCATCCGCATGCTGGCGCCACACTTGAGCGAGGAGGAAATCCGCGCCTCGCGCAACCAGGACACCGGCCGGTAGCCTTACTGCGCCGTGATGCCGGCCGCCTTCACGACCTTCTCCCAGCGCGGCAGCTCTTCGCGTATGAACCTGGCAAATCCCTCCGGATCGTTACCGACCGGCTCGAAACCCTGGCTCAGCATTCTCTCCTTGATGTCCGGGGCGCGCATGATCGTCACGATTTCGCGGGAAAGCGTGGCGATCGTGCTTTGCGGCACCCCCGTGGGCAGAAGCAGGCCATACCAGGACGCCGCATAGTAGCCGGACAGCCCCGCTTCGTGGATGGTGGGCACATCAGGCAGCGCGCTGCTGCGTTGGGAAATCGAAACACCGATCGCTTTCATCCTGCCGGCATTGATCTGCGGCAGCGCGGCGGGGATGGAACTGAACAGCAGGTGCACTTCACCGCTGACCAGTCCGATCACCGACGGCGCACCGCCTTTGTATGGCACGTGCACCATGTCGATGCCGGCCATGGCGGCGAAAAGCTCCATGGCAAGATGGGTCACGTTGCCGAGTCCGCCCGATCCGAACGACAATTGTTTCGGCTTCGCTTTGGCGAGCGCGATCAGACCCTTTACGTCGTGCACCGCAAGGCTCGGATGCACCACCAGCACCGATGGGCCGATGGCAATCAGGCTGAGCGGCGCGAAATCCTTGCGGACGTCGTAGGCGAGCTTCACGAACAGACTGGGAATGGCGATCGTCGAGTTTGCCATGAGCATCGTGTAACCGTCGGGGTTTGCTTTCGCCACGATTTCGGCCGCGATATTGCCCGCGGCGCCGGAGCGGTTGTCGACAATGAAGGAACCGCCGAGGGCATCATTGAGTTTCAGCGCGATGGCACGCGCCGCAATGTCGGTCGCCCCGCCCGGCTGGAAGCCGACCACGATGCGCACGGATTTTGCAGGATACTTCTGGGCGATCGCCGCGCCCGCGTGCAGAGTCAGCATACTGAGGCCGATTACGGCCAGAAGCTCGCGCGTTTTCATGCGTTTTCCTCAAGGACCTGGGCAAGAAAGCCTAGCGCAGTGCCACCATAACTGACAAGACTGTTACGTTATGCCAGCATAAGCAGACGCTATACTACGCTTGACGGCAACGCGTTGCTATTGATGAACGCCGGCAACCTCGCGGTCCATCGCGTCTTGCCGCGCTCCGGCGAGACGGGCATACTGCCGGCTCGATCAGCAATGCAGGCGAGGAATCTCAAGATGCAACTCGAATCGCGTCACTATGCAGCGCCCGACGTGGACGCCGCCATGGAGCTTTGCGCCGCCAAGGGGTGGACGGATGGTTTGCCGGTCGTGCCGCCAACCGAACCGCGCATCAGCGCCATGCTGGCCGCGGCCGGTCTGGAACCTGGCCTTGAAATCGCTTTCATCGAAAACCGCCAGGTCTCGGTGACCGCGGAAAAAGTCGCGATCAATGCGGTGCTGGCCGGCTGCAAACCCGAATACATGCCGGTCGTCATCGCGGCGGTCGAAGCGCTCGCGGATCCGCTCTACGGCTACCATGGCCCCGCCACCAGCACCGGGGGCTCGGCGGTCTTCATGGTCGTGAACGGCCCGATCGCCCGCGAGCTCGACATCAATTGCGGCGACAACCTCTTCGGGCCGGGCTGGCGCGCGAACGCGACGATAGGCCGCGCGGTGCGGCTCACCATGCGCAACACCATCGGCACGCTCCCCGGCGTGCTCGATCGCAGCAGCCTGGGACACGGCGGCAAGTACAGCTTCTGCATCGCCGAGAACGAGGCGGAGAGCCCGTGGCCGCCGTTGCACGTGGCGCGCGGCTTCAAGCGTGAACAGAATGCGGTGACGATCATGGCAGCGCTCGCCCCGCACCAGTACTCCAACGGCCTGAGCAACACGCCGGAAGGTATCCTCACCACGGCCTGCGCCAACATGCGGATTTGTGCTGGTACGGGACGCCATCCGCAGTACGCGCTGGTATTCGCCGGCGAACACATGGCCACCATGGCCAAAGCCGGCTGGACCCGGGAAGACGTGCAGCGCTACTGCTTCGAGCACACCCGGATCTCGGCTGCCGAATTGAAGCGCATCAACCTGCTGGACGGCGCTGTCGGCCCCGGCGATGAAACCGATATGCATACACTCGTTGAAACGCCGCAGGACTTTCTCGTCATCGCCGCGGGCGGGAACGCGGGCGTACAATCCGCCTATATTCCGGGCTGGGGCAGCAAGAGCGGTTCGCAAAGCGTCACGAAGGAAATACACCGTCGTTAAACCAAAGGAGGGCATCATGACTATCCAGATATACGATCCCACCATCGAGGCCAAGGGGCGGCACATCGCTTACGCGCCGCGGCCAAAATC
>Ga0209514_10004897_pt1 | contig 17618 bp, 19 predicted proteins | sample Subgrocontami58m_FD_187452 | JGI IMG/M metagenome (GOLD analysis project Ga0209514, IMG submission 187452) | Subsurface groundwater microbial communities from S. Glens Falls, New York, USA - GMW37 contaminated, 5.8 m (SPAdes) (version 3) | ecosystem: Environmental > Aquatic > Deep subsurface >...
CAGAATTGCCGCGTCAATGAACATGGCTACCCCCGCTGCGCATGTCCGCCAATTGCGGCGCAACAGTAAGATCACTGAATTAATAATCCCAAATTGTTGAGTAGGATTGCATTGTCTGTCCGTGCTGGCTCCCCACTTTGAAGGCAAAAGTAACTTAGCGAATATAAGCATGATATCCAATTTGAGATGAAACGATGGTAGCCAGTTGTTACCATCCATCCTAACCTAATGCCTATCAAGTTTCGTTGATATACGTCACCCTTGTTGCATGAATATGAAAGTTTATGGATGTAAAACACGTCTCCTTCTAACAAAACCGGTCTACAAAAAACTTATGTGGACCGGTTATGCGAAGATTATTCCCTAAGTAATGATCGGCCCGAGGCCGGAAGAACTAGGCATCGAGCGCCATTTCACGATGTGCCACATACCATTCAACGGTAGATCGGATACCATCTTCGAGAGAAATCTTCGCTTTCCATCCGAGCCTTTGCAACTTTGAAACATCCAGTAATTTTCGTGGCGTTCCGTCAGGTTTGGTATGGTCAAATCGCAACTCCCCTTGAAATTCAACCGTAGCCTTGATGAGTGACGCAAGTTCTTTGATCGATACATCCTGTCCCATTCCAATATTGACGATTTCCGAGTCATCATACGTTTGCATCAGATGAACGCAGGCATCAGCGCAATCATCCACGTGAAGAAACTCTCTTCGCGGCGAGCCACTCCCCCATATCTCCACGAATTCGAGTTTGTTGTTCTTTGCTTCAACGAATTTTCTAATCAGAGCCGGGAGAACATGCGCATTCATCAGATCGAAGTTATCATTCGGTCCGTACAGATTGGTCGGCATGACAGAAATGAACTTTGTACCATACTGCCGGTTATATGCCTGGCACATTTTGATGCCCGCTATCTTCGCGATGGCATACGGCTCATTCGTGGGCTCGAGCTTACCGTCAAGCAAGTATTCTTCCTTCATTGGCTGGGGCGCAAGGCGCGGGTAAATACATGAACTTCCGAGGAACAGAAGCTTCTTCACGCCGCTAGTGTAACTCGCATGGATTACATTTGCTTGAGGTACAAGGTTTTCGTAAATGAACTCTGCAGGATACGTACTGTTTGCATAAATGCCGCCGACCTTTGCCGCAGCGACAAAAACATAATCAGGTTTCTCTGCCTCAAAGAAGTCATACACTGCGCGCTGATCAAGCAAGTCCAGCTCTATGCGCGTCCGCCCAATGATATTCGTAAACCCTCGGTTCCTCAAGTTTCGAGCAATTGCTGATCCGACGAGGCCACGATGGCCGGCGATATAGATTTTTGAGTCGTATTTCATCAATCCAAATTCCCTTTTGATTTTTTCGGAAAAAGACTTACGAGAAGATAATAAATGAATTTCATATTAGTAACAGTGTATCGTCGCCACAATCTTTTTGGTTCTTGAAAGAGGCGGAACAACCATTCCAAGCCAGCGTTCATCATCCACCGGGGAGCTTGACGAACTCGGCCTGTAAGAAAATCGAATGCGGCGCCAACGCCATGTAACAACGCTGCATCAATCTTTTCACGATGACGAAACATCCAGATGTCTTGCTTTGGGGACCCAAGTCCTACCCAGACGATGTCCGGGCGGGTGGCATTGATCATTTCACAAAGTTTGTTGTCCTCTTCTTCAGTGAGCTCGCGAAATGGTGGTGAATATGTTCCGACGATACTCAATCCCGGATATCGGCGCATAAGCACGGCCTTTAACTCGTCTGGCACTCCTTCTTTCCCACCGAGCAAATAGCAGCGCCATCCATGAAGAGCACCTTCTTCACAAAGCAGCAACATCAAATCTGGACCATAAACTCTTGTTTTGAGACGGTGCCCCCTTACTCTCAAAAGCCAGACTAATGGCATCCCATCAGGAACAGAAAGATCAGCGCACTGGAGTGTTTTTGCATACAGTTCACTTTCTTGTGCACGAACGAGCGTATGGACGTTGGCATGAACGACAAAGGCAGAAGGACGATGCTTCAACTGGATCCATTTAGCTACATGTTCAACTGTTTGCTTGTAATCTACAGGGTGAACCGGTACGTTAAGAAGTCGTTCGGTCACATCGCCTCTTCTTATTGTTCTCAATTGCCCTCCGATAAATGCTTATCAGCATCTCGTAGTTGCGCTCGGGTGTGTAGTTTTCCTCGAACGCCTTCCTTGCATTTATGCCCATCTGCCTCATGTGATCGGGATGTTCGAGTGCCCAACGAACTTTGTCCGCAAGTTCCACTTCGTTTCCCGGCTCAAAGAGCAAGCCCGTCACCCCATCACTAACTATCTCTGCCATTGCACCAAGACGACTTGCTATTACGGGCTTCCCGCATGCAAATGCCTCAACGATTGCCAGAGGGAAATTCTCATAACACAAGGAACTGAAAACAAGAAATGAACTCCGCTGTATCTGCGATATAACGTCAGCGTGAGGTATTCCCCCCATGAACTCGACATTCACCAGTTCACTTTCTCTCGTTTTGGTTTCCAACACAGACCGAAGTTGCCCGTCTCCAATGATCTTCAATGGCAGTGTCTGACCTTTCCAAGCTTTGAGCAAAACATCCACCCCCTTTTCCGGACTCAACCTCCCGACGGAGACCGCATACGAGGAGTGACGATAATCTGGCGCAACATCCACATGTATGAAGTTCGGCTTTACAACAATTCTTGATTCCTGGATACCACCTTCAACGAACTTTTCCTTGCTGAATCTGCTCAAGGCAATAAACGTATCAATATTTTTGTCCCACGTATTCAACGCCCGATGAACCCACAACATTTGGGCAACAGTGTACGATTGCAACTTTGAGTCTCTGTAACAAGAATAGCGGACACTGTTCCAGAGAGAATCATGCAGACACGCGTTGCATACTTTCCCCTCACGAAAAAACGTCGCCTTCGGGCAAAATATTCGAAAGTTATGTAGTGTCTGAACAACGGGTAGCGAGGCTTGCTTCGCTGCATACAACACCGAAGGCGAGATCAAAGGAAAGGTGTTGTGTACGTGGATAATGTCTGGTCTCTCTTGCTGAATAGCTCGCTTCATTCTTTGAAAACTCTTTTGAGACCACGAGGTTCTGAAGAAGAGTTTCGCATTCTCGACATGTGAGTAGGAGGCGATCTCGGAATTATCTTCGTGGTATGGAATAATGGTTTCCCCCTTTGATTGTAACAGCAAGCGTTCGGATTCCACGGCGATATCCTCACCCGCACGGATTTGATATGAATTATGGACCTGAATAATCTTCATCCAATCAATCCACACCGACCTTCGACAACCTGAAGATGTGCCTGGTGGCAGGAATTAACCACCAAAGCTTCCCGCCGAGTTCTTGGTGAAACCCCTGATACGAATAGGACAGGCACTCGATTCCGTCCAAGAATCTCTCACATTCTCTTCGCATATATCCCACCATGTAAGGAGCATGAAATGGATTCCGATGCAATCGGTTATAGAAGTCTACCCACGCAATACCGTTGTTAGCAAGAGAGCGAACAATTGCCGACAAAAACCTTCGAGCCATCAAATCACCGTAGATCAAGGTATCAGTGCAAATCATGGTATCAAAGCAGTTCTCGGCAAAAGGTGAAGCGAAAAGATCACAGCGAACGAACAGAATATTGTTTCTCGTTGCTCGGGTTGCCTTATTCATAACATAGTTCAAGTTGGTAACATCCAGATCGCAATTGACAACAAGTTTTGCGGAAGCTGAGAGCGGGAGAGAAAAATATCCCGCGCCGGCTGAAACATCACATACGATGCTATCAGACTCCTTACCTGATTCTTTGATGGACGCAATCAACTGTGCTATCTGAGAAAGCTTCCTTCTATGTGCCTTGACCGAAATCCTCTCGGGTGCCCCCCAAGCGATTGCATTGGAGCTTGCTTTGAACTTTGCATGCGATAGCTGGTTGTAGTAGGCGAAGAATCTTTCTTCGTGAGCATTCTGGTACGTTGACGGCGGCTTGTATGGCTCTTTCGGTAGTAACTCAATGCAGTTATGAGCCAGAATCGCAAACGTCCTACTGCAGTTCTTGCATTCCAGGAAATCATTCGACTGGACCCTCACAACAGATTGGTCGTCAGGACAACGGAGAAGATATGCATAAGTGTGTACAAGGGATGTCATATCAAGTGCCTCGCGAGAGCGCTCCCTCACGATTTGACAAACGTGTAGTTCCATCCATCTTGCGCCACTACTGAGAAACCATTGCCCGTAAGTCGCCTTATCGTTTTCAAGACTGTTCTTACCGACATCGGTTGATTGAATTCGACGCAAAGGATCTTGAGATCGATCTTATCCTCGAGCAATGTTTGAATAACTTCATGTTCAGCACCCTCAATATCCATTTTCAAAAGATCGATGTGATCATGTCCTAATTCGCGCATGAGCGATGAAAGGCTCCGACAGTCTGCCTCGAAAAATTGACCGGTGTGCTGCAAGTTGAGAATGGAGTGGGACACGTCAAACGGGTTTTTGGGCGCGTAGAATTTTGTCGCAATGTCAGACGACCAAAGCCCGATATTCCTAAAATGATATTTCGGAATTGATCTTGCCGTTCTTTCAACGTGCGCTTTTGCCCGGGGGGTGGGATCAAAAGCAAACACCGAACAAGAAAATCGATTGATCAATTCTAGATCAAAAGTTATGTCCTCACCAACGCCGGCACAGTAACAGACTGCATCGGGAGTTATGCGATCAGTCGGCACTATCCAGCCACCGTACTCGCTCCCCAGCTTTTCCAGACCATCACAAGAAGAAAGAGGAACGACACGTCTAACGAATTCTCTTTTGAGGCGAACGATTATCCTTGATAACATCGAGTCCCTGTCACATCGTAGAGGGTATCAGCGTAGAGAGTTCGCCGTTGGTTACATACCGAAAATCTGACCTTTTGGAGAGCAATGACAAAATCATGTCTAATTCTTTCCAGGAGTTGTTGTTATCGATTTCCCAGGAATGTCCCCACAGATGAAATACTCCACCTTCATTTTCAATTTTCTCCAGAAACAGTCGTGTCATCTCCACCAAGTCGGTAGTGCCTCGGAAGTCGAATAGCAGAACTCGGAGACCGGAAAAGTTGCTTCGTTTGAGAGAGTTTTTCAGGTATGAACTCATACGATGTTTATACATTTGCAACGTGGTTGGTGCGTGATAGGCTCCAAGAACATCGGTTCTTAGCAACTGTACAGTTCGAGCGTAGGCAAAGTTCGCGGCTTTCACAGATCCAACATTCACAGTTGTGAACCGTCCTGCTGGGTAGCAAAAGGATCTTGCGGGCAGACCCAGGATGTCACTTAACCACTTCTGGCAACCAAGTATCTCGTCATTGGCTGCCGAAGCATCGAGTCGATCGAGCAAGACATGGTTCAGCGTATGCCCGCCTATTTCGAACTCAGTTGAGAGTTCTTTGATTTCATTCTCCGGCAAGACATCTCGTTCAGGATTTGTCCTTGGAATGTAGAATGTAGCCTTGATTTGATACTTCACGAGTAGATCAGCAAGTTTCCGATCAGCAGGATGACCATCGTCCCAACTGGTTGTAATGATTTTCGGTTGTGAGCCTCTCATCTTGGATTCCTTGTTGCGTACTGAACGGCCTCAACAAAGCCTGCTGCCCATCGCTCGAACGTCCACTCCTTGATGGTGCGCGCCGCTTCTTCCCTCATTCTCGATGCAAGCTCGTTATCCGACAATATTTTGTTTATTGCCGCGGCAAGCGCTTCAGCGTTTCGTTCAGGAACAACAAAGCCATTTTTCCCGTTGTGAACAAGACCGCCAACTCCAGCACCAACAGCATCGGTGACAACGGCCGGACATCCTTGGTTCATTGCTTCGTTCACCACCAATCCCCAGGCTTCTTTCACATGGGGAAGACTAACGGATGGGAGAACGAGAGCGGAAGCTGCCGCGTAGAGGACAGGAAGTTCGTGTGGTGGCAGGTATCCCAGAAACAGAACGTTGCCTGCGTTGCCGTATTGATGCTTCAGCCCCTCTTCCAGAGGTCCTCGACCGACGATAAGGAGGGTAACATCCTGTCTTTCAATGAGTCGTAGCGCTTCAATCAAAAACGGAAGACCTTTGACAGGGATTAATTGCCCCACATAGAGGATGATCTTCTTCTGCTGCAAACCCAATCTCTGGCGCAGTTCCGATTGTTCACTGTCTGTCACTGAGCGGTTGAAGGAACTATTGTCTACCGCTTGCCATGCGATTCTAATCTTCCCGGACGACACTCCCTCGGATTCCAGAAACCTCTTCCCGTGTTCACCATAGACGACAATAGCGTCGGCATGCATCCAAATGTGTTTCTGCAATGGATAGGAAAGCCGGTGAAAGAACGTCGCTGGATGATACCAAATCGTTTGCCAAAGTATGAACTTCTTTCGACGCAGCTTGGCAATCAAGTACGACACAGGCAGTGCAAACCTACCATTGGTGCATTTGATCACGATAGCGTAGTCATCCCGCAATAGGTGCCATATGAGCCCCGGAGAAACCCGTACGCGTGGAAGCAGTGGAAAACCGGATAATTGCACGTGAGCAAACTTTCCACCGCCCGTCGGGTTTCTTTTCTCCCAATAAGGTTCTGATTCTGAGAAGAAATAGAAATTGACGAGCATACGTCGTGCAAGTTCCTCAAAGGCACCAACCCGGTAGTGCGGACAAAAGTTTGTGACAAAAACCGCTCTCATTCTCCCTTTTTCCTTTTCGTTCGAAACTGATTCACTAGAGAGCCTAGAATCAATCGCCCCATGTCACACAGAAAAAAAAATGGGAGCAGCCACATAGGACAAATTAACCGAGCAAAGTTCCATCTATATCGAATGCTGTATGGGGATCGAATGGAAAAAAAACTCGAAGCGAGTTTGCGCCATGGCAACGGAGCATACTGATTGTTCATTCCAGTTGTCCGGACGCTCGAGAACAGAAATGCCTTGTGACTAACCAGAAGTCGATACCCATTTCTTTTCGCTCGAACACTGAACTCATAATCAGCACCATACTGGGGTAATTGATCGGCGTCAAAAATGCCTACTTCCTTAAACACTGAAATGGGAATCAAAGTCCCACGCCCTGGTAAAGCATCCACGTTCTGTATTGGGTCGCCCGACTTCAACAATTCTGTATAGATTGTATTCGACCTCAGCGCTTCGTACTTTGCAGTTAGGTAGTTTATCCGCACACCCGCTTCAACAATTTCTGTCCGATTCTGATCATTAAGTGAAGTAGAACCAATGAGTGACATTGGGTTTTCTTCGGCGCAGCGAACAAGTTCCAGCAGGTATGTGGGTGGACACACAGTATCATTATTCAGAGTGAGAACGTAGTCGTCAACATTTGCGGTCTCCAGAGTTTTCTGAATTCCAAGGTTCGTGGCACCGGCCCACCAGAGATCTCCATCCACACGAAGAACAGTAACCCATCCGAACTCTTTCTCAATTGTGCCTGAGGTACCATCGGCCGAGCCATCATCCACTACTATTACCACAAACTGTTTGTAGGTTTGTTCCATCAGTGATTTCAGGCACTTGCGTGTTAGCGCTATCCGATTGTGGACGGGGATGATAACTGAGATTTTTGGCTGCGTGACGCTCATTAGAAAGTTGCTACCTCCTGAGAAGTCTTTGCCACCTGTTGTTCAGACTTCTTCCTTACCAGACCTGAAAGCACAAGGGCGAGACCCAATAAGAAGGAGAAGATATACTGCCGTTCAGCTGCTGTTTCCAAGGTTTTGCGCGCCCCGTAGTTTCTGGCACTTGTCCACCATAGGTCGCCATCTCCGCGAAGAACCGTGGCCCATGCAAACTCTTTCTCAATCGTCTTTGAAGTATCATCTGTAAAGCCATTGTCAACTACGTAGGTTTTTTGGTTTGAGTAAGACTGTTTCAGCAAAAAGCTGAGACATTGTATCGTTAAGTTAACACTATTGTGGACTGGAATTATTACAAAGACCATTTGTATTAAAATGATTTAGGAATTTGAACCTATCTATCTAAGTATCTTGCGGGCAGAAATACTTTATTCCCGGTCTGCGTTGGTTGAGAAGCCCACTGGATATCATAAAAGGTGAAGTCCTTTGTTTCAAGCAATAGTTTGTGGGCAAAGTCATTCAAGTGCGCTTCCCAAACGCGTGCAACATCAAAAATGTCCTTCTTCTTTGAAAGAACTAACACTGAATTGCCATGACTAACCAACATAGTTCTTATGCTATCTGCATTCTTCACATTGTTGACAAGAACAGCATCTTTGATATTATTCCAACAGGGTGGCATGTAGACTGTTCGAAACCGGAGACCGTAATAAGATGCGGTAATTGCATTCCCGTTCCAAAGAATCGTCTTGTTATTACCAGCAAAGTCTATTGCCTTTTCGACGGCCGATTTATAGTCATCTTTCTGATATTTCTGATCAAACCTTATGTTGTAATCTGAAATGAGCCACAGCATTGCCAGCACAAACAAAGCGTACATGAGATGTGGCGATGTCTTGTTATCCAGAATTTTGATAATTAGTTGTGCGAAGAAAAAAATCCCTGATGGTAAAAGAGAAATAATATGCCGCCCCCAGAAACGAAAATCAGCCACATAGGAGGCTGCAAAAAAGAAACCTAGCCCGATTACAAATCCAGCGATACAGGGAAAACCATACATGCCAAGCATCGGCTTGTCTCTCCAGCTTGCGACAAGTAGCAAGAGGGCTACCACCACCAACGTAACCGCCAGAACAAAAACGAGAAAATAGGGCTCGAAGGTGCCGAACGAATTATTCGTTCGCAGCTCATTTCTCGGCGGTCCCAAACCTTGAAATCCAAAGAATTCATAAAGAACAAAGGCAAGATTAGCAATTCCTGGGCGCTCACGCTGACCACCAGACCCCTTAGAAATCGTAACGGCGTAATAGATGGCCATAAGTAGATAGAAAGGAATCGTTAAAAGAACCGGCTTGCGCCAGTCCCGAACAAGGACACTTAGTTTATTCCGCGAATGAGCAATAGCAATTGCAATAATTACGGGGATTATAAAAAAAGATAGCATCGAGAACGCGCATGCGAGGAGAATACTCACTGCTACAACGTACGGACCAATCTTCCTTAGTTTGTTTTTCCCGTCGTAGTAGTAAGCCAAACCACAGATACCTATGCCCGACAAAGAGAAAACTGCGACATAATAACGTGCTTCGTTTAGGTAAACCCACAATATGGGGCTTAGCAACATCAGCCCAATCAAGACTTTCTTAAACCTAATGTGAGCTGGCAGTAGCGTTGCACTCATGAAAAACAAAAGTATGAACGGAAGATTACTCAAGCGCAACGCAATCTCAGAGTGGCCAAATAGCCGAACCCAAATCCACATGAAGCTCAAGTACCCCGGCAGTTGGGCTTCTGACCCCTCAGCATTGTATACTTCGCGCAACAATGTCACAAGAGAAGATTGTGAGGAAAACCATGCAGTAACTCCTTCATCAATCCATAAGCCTTGAGATGAGATGGGGATGAGAATCACACCAACGGACAATAGCGCGAAAAAAATGTTTTTTATTTTGGGAGTATTTGAAAACATCCGATTAAACAAACTACCACCGCCCATTTGTTTTCTATCTATTAAGCTTGTCATTCAAATTTCCTTCAGGCAACGAAGCTTGAGGGATAACGTTGCCCACATTCAGAACCGCAATTCCAACGCCGAAAAATAACCATGTATAATATTCATATGCGTAAACGAAATAATAGATATGCGACGCAATTAGAATTACAAATGAAATAACCACAAGGACATACTCGGGCTGGTGCGCTCGCCGATGTTCGTAAATCCAGTGCTTAAGAATTCTTAGAACTCTCCCAATAACTAGAAGATAGAGAACTGTCCCCGCAAGACCGAGTTTTATGAGATTTTGAATATACAGACTATGAGGGGAGACCGTATATTCCTGGTGAAGCTCCGGTATGTATATCTGCCAATATCCGCCAAAGCCTTGACCCAAAATAGGAGTATTTGAGAATTGTTCTAGGTTTGCGGCCCACATTAGCAATCTCCAATTTGACGTTGGATCATCTTCAGGATTTACAAATGCTGAAGCTCTGCTCGACATATACTCACCTACTGGTAATCCAACCTGCGCTAGAACAATCAGCGCAATTACAAACAACACTCCAACTTGTACCACCGTGCGTAGATTGATCCGAAGTCGGATTTCCTGTAAGATTGCCAGCGTGACAATAACTACCATTGATGCAAGCCAGACAGATCGATGACTATCGACAATTAGGATCAAGAGCACAGGTATAGCCGTTATCCAAATCAACAGCGGTTGAACGTGGATAATGCGATATTTTCGCGCAACGAGCATCGCAAAGAAACCATAAGCCACACCTAGTGAAGCACTAGCTGGCAGAAAACGATTCTCTGGACCAACGGCCCATCCTTTGAAAAAACCAATTATTGGTATAACCAAAATTGTAACATAAACAGATATAACTATTAATGCTCGCAAGGCCGATCTTCGCAGAGAAGGGGTTTCCAGATAAAAATACATATATAGAGGAATGACAAGTACTAAATATCGAAAGCGAAACTCACCCGGAGCTGACCACCCAAAGACATCAAAATTGCGGATAACCTCGAACAAAAGAAAAGCAAGAAATGCGGCGAGATAAATAATAAAACTAGTTGATTCTTTCGATGTCTTGAGAGCCTTTCTTATTTTGAAGGCTGATGCAGCAGCCATTCCGATTAAGACCATGTCAACCGCAAAGAATCCTCCCCCGATGACACCGTAATCTTCAGGGTACAAATTCGTCGCGATAAGTGCATCGCCAATAATCCCCGTAAGAAACAAACAATTCAGTACCAGAATTGGTGAACGAGCAGCAATGTACGTCGCGATACAAATTAAGACGAAGTATATCATTTGATGCTGGGCTCAGAAAACAATAACTCGTTCAGAATAATTCTAAGTGCGAAGGAATAAGCCATCGATTTGTAGAATTTCTTTCGTTTGAGGATGCTGCAGCTGACCCACATGACCCATGAAACGAAAACCAGAAGCACGAAGTACGTCATATACCTCATCAAACAAAGGTTGCCCCTTGTATAAGGGCCTGAAAGAGATTTCGCAAATGATTGCATCTGTGACATTCAATGTTTGTTTTGCCCCTTCGAGAACAAACTTCTCATACCCTTGTACATCAATCTTCATTAAAAGAGGTCGCAATAATTGCTCCGACAACAAGATGGAATCAAGCATTCGCAATTGAATGTTGTCCTGTATTTCCTCTGCACTATAGGGGAAAGCAGCCTTATGCAGTTCATCCATTTCCAAAAGAGAACTGGAATAATCGTAGCTGCTTCTGTGTATTGTTGCCGCCGTGTTGTTATTTCCGATTGCAACATTGTAGCATTTCAATCTCTCTATGGAATGCTGCAATCGTGATAGTTCCTCAAAGCAATTATCTAAGGGCTCGAATGCATAGAACGATGCGTCTGGAAAAACAAAACTCGAACATTTTGTAAACATTCCTTTGTTTGCCCCGATATCAAGAACAGTTTTGGGATTGATTCCCATTGCCTCGATACCTTTTAACATTTTATAGAGGTTCAAATAACAACCTTGACGCCAAGCAGCCAACCCCCCCGGGGTGGTAAGAATAATATCCACCGAAGCAAGCTTGTTCCGGAAAATTTCGGAGATACTCATATTGGAATTTGAATCAGCAACTCACATTCGTCGTAAACTAGCAAATCTTAATTCAAGCCTCCAGTTTCAGGCACAAGTCGTGAGATAGACATCTCGCGTAAGAGCGGCACTCTTTTCCCACGAGAACTCTTTCAATCTTTGAATACCCAATTGGATCAATTCTTGCCTCAAACCTCCATCATAAATGATCTTGGCGATGGCTTCCCTCATCGAAGTCTCATTGCTCGGATCGAAGTAAAGAGCTGCGTCGCTTGCTACTTCCCTGAGCGAAGTTGTATTGCTAATTGTGGCAGGACAACGGCACGAAAAAGCCTCGAGCACTGGCAAACCGAATCCTTCATATAAAGTTGGGAAAACAAATGAAATTGCTTTCGCATACAATAAGATCATGACGTCGTTGCTTGGTGCGTAATGAACAACTCGAGTCCCGATCCCTAACTCTGTGAATAATGATTGCTCGCTCTTTGTTAAGGGACCACCTCCAGCACAAACAATGGTAAGGTCCAAATCAGATTTCAGAATGGGAGTAATGGCCCGAATGAAAGGGACAAAATTCTTGTAAATTGTCCGATGCCCTACAAAGAGCAAATAGCGATCTGGAAGCACATGGGGCAAACTTAACCGTTCGGGTAACGAGAAAGATGTCGCTAGATGTATGACCTTTATCTTTTCCTCCGCTATTCCATAGTGCTTCATGATATCAGTTTTTGTGCTTTCACTAATAGCAATGATAGCTGCCGCTCTTCTCACCAACGACGCTTTCCGAGCAGTTAACATGCCATCATAATTAAACATCTGAGGATAGATTTCGTGAATCATATCAAATACTGTTACGACAAATGGCTTGGATTTTAAATCATCAAGAAAATACGGATCATAGTATGTAGGGTGAAAAACGTCGAACTCACGTTTGCGGATCAAATGTCTACTGTATGCCCCGTTAACAGCGAGCAGAGTACGGGTCATTTTTCCCGATTGCAGACTGTGGGGAATTGCAATGGACCTAGAACAATTAAGAGATTTAACATATGCATTATTTGAAATCAGAAGAGACAGACTAACGTCAATATCCTTATGTCTGTCTAACCTCTTCATCAACTCAAAGAAATAATTAGATGCGCCTCCGTAAACTTGTGTAGAGAAAATCTGATGATCAAACAACACGTTCAACAGTCAAACCTCCTTCGCAAACCTACGCTCTTCTTAGAACGTCCACAAATCTATTCAAGACCTTGTTTTGAATTTGAGCCGGTACTATTTGTGCGAGGCGCAGTAACACTTCGCGTCGCAGCAGCTTTTGCGGGCCCCAAAAAAAGAACACCAGCCAGGCAAACAATCCCATGATGACGTCAATAAGTAGAATACCCCATTGCACCATTCCGATCGAAGACAAGAGGCTTGATGTGCCCCAAACGGTACACCCCACGACGAGCCCACTCAAGACAGGTGGCGCATAAATATCCAAATGCTCTCTGTAACTAATGGAAAGAAGATTTCCAACAATGACCGCATAAGCTAGCTGGCGAACAATTTCGCCGATACCGAGAGCTGCTGCAAACCCGACTACCCCGAAGTCTCTTAATGAGTAGAAAAGAACGACCAGAAGCCCAATGTGAAACACTTGAATCCACACCTTTATGCGAAATCTCGCTTTCGCGTCACAGATTATTCCAGAGAATTGAACAAGCATAGCAGATGGAGTCGCTATTGCTAAGACTTGTACCACAGGTACTGCCGACGCCCATCTGCCGCCAAGGATTACATGAATGATCTCGTCTGATGCCGCCATAATACCGATGCAAATGGGAAAAACCAAGCCGGAGGCAACAAGGATGGCTGAGACATATGCCCGTTGCAACAGATCGGGCGATGTTCGAAGCTGACTGAATGAAGGGAATAATACTTTTGTTGTGCTTGACGTAATGTAATAGACGGGAAGATTTACGAGCATGAAAGCCCTGTTATATATACCTAGCGGCGCGGCGCCACCAAGATGACCAATCAAAACAGAATCAATGTTCGCTGCAACTGCCTCCAGCACGCCTACGACTGAAGTTTTGCTCCCGTATGCGAATAGCTCTTTAACATTCCTCCAAACTTTTACCAAACGGATGCCATGTTTAATGAAAGAATAACTTCCAACAGCCGTAAAGACCACTTGACCTAATGACGCTGCGACTAAACTCCAAACACCATACCCTTGATACGCCATTGAAACCCCTATGACACCGTAGCCGAAAAAATATGACGTAACTTCAACTATGGCCAAAGCGCGGAAATTCATTTGCCGTCTCAAGACACTTATCGCTGTTATTGAGACACCATTCAAAATAAATGTGAGCGACATGATCTTGATAATTGCAACGATATTATCATTATGAAAAACACGGACAGCAAATGGTGCAAGAAACCAAGTTAAGAGAGTTACAATTCCGCCTAGAACAAGTGATGCTATGAAAGCGGAATGGATTTCCTCGTTACTCAGTTCCTTTTTTTGAACCAGTGCAGATCCAAATCCGATTTGTGCAAAATAACTCCCAAACCGCAAAACAACTCCTGCCATTGCAACAAGTCCAAAGCTGGCAGGCTCGAGCAAACGGGATAAGATTGCAGTAAATCCGATTTGTAATATGGCATTGAAAGCTGTTGCAGCATAACTCCATTTAAGGCCGCGGAGCGTTTTGGAAACTACAGTTCCATCCATTGTATCCTTAATCAAGTTATCACTATGAAACTGAGTGTTTTAGATTCAGGAAGGATACTTTACATTGGAACGACGAAATGAATTGAAAAACTTATGGTATCTCTCACCATAAACATCACGAAAGCCATAGTACGCAGACATGAACGATATTGCCAGTAAAAAAACCATCCCTGTATTCAAAAGTCGCTTCGGTCGTTCTTTCCTTACTGGCGCTCTCCCCGGATCAAGCACATTTACAATCGAAATATTCTTGATCTCTTCCAGCTTCGCCAGCTCGTACTGTTTTTTCAGCTCGATGAAGACCGTTGCCTTCACTTGTACATCGCGCGCAAGTCGTTCTTGTTCTAAAAGTAATTGCGGAGAATCGGCAACGCGCCGGTTGCGCTCTCTAAAGTCTTTCAGCTTCTCCTCCGCCATCTTCATTTCACTCTCTACCTCTTTGATGCGCACGGCAATCCACTTCACTTGCTCTGACGCATTGGTGACTCTCTTGCTTCTCATGAAACCATCAAGCTCCGCTACCACAGAATTCAGAACGTTCGCTGCAAGTTCTGGCTCCGGCATTTCCACCGACATTGTCACGACACTCGTTTTATTGTCAAACGTCGCTGTCAGCAAACCCTTTAAGTTCGCAAGCGTTTTCGCCATGTTTATCTCCGGAGTGTATTCGGTATACTCGAAATACTGCATCAAGTTAAGAGAATCCGTGAACTCAGTTGTCTTGTACTTTTTTTCTATGACATTTCGGAGAATTGTTTCGCTTGTAACAATGGTGGGATACAGCCGTGCAATCTCACTGCCGGGCACACTCACACCCGCGAGTTGCGCGATATCGGCAAACTGCCCCAGTGCCGAGAGCTTGTCCTTTTGCGTCTCCGGCAGCAGCGTTGCAGTGGATTTATAATACACCGGCAGCAAAAAGTTTATGCCGAGCGTCAAAAGGCTCACCGCTACGGAAATGAGCAGGATGCGTTTCCTGTTTGCCCAAATGGGGACGAGGATTTCCTGTAGCGACGGTCCCTCTTTTCCCAAGTCGGTCAGCGGGGTAGATTGTTGAATCGCTTCTGCCATTTCATGTGTCCGTTTTGCCAACGCATCGTTTCCCAAGGAATCATACACCATTCTCTTGTCTCTCGTACACCCACACCACGTCACGGGCAATCTTCTGAGCCGAGTGGCGCTTCTCTTGGAGTCTATGCCATTCTTGACGAGTATACACTACAACATCCGCCGGCACGGGTAAGGTGGTGGCGTCCCAACCGACCGAACGTCTCTCAAACGAGTTCTGTGAACTCTCCACGATGACAAGAATATCCACATCGCTCCCCACACCCCAATCCCCTCGTGCGTACGAACCATGGTAACCGATCAGCAAGGTCTCAGGGTGACGTGAAGCCGAGATAGCAGCCCAATCCCGTACTGCACGCTCAACCGTTTGGCGGTTCGGCCATGCGAGCACGGACGAACTCAATGATCTCACCGGCATAACGTGTTGCTTCCTCGCTTTGTAAAGAACCGTAGTGTTCAAATGGCGCTCCCTCGGGGTGCCCGTTGGGGTACCGAGACGGCATGTAGTAGGAATCAAGGACGTGCGCCTTCTCGACAAGCTCCGAAGGAACCTCTACTTTTTGGGGCAAGTCCACTAACAGTCTTGCGACGACATGTCCCCATGCTTCCTGCCCCAGCGAAAGGTGAAGGGCTTTCACCGCTTTCTCTGCCGATTGCTGAGCAGCAAAGCAGGCCCACTCATGGCGGCACGATTCCCTGGAATCCTTCGCCTGCTCCAAGTCGCGCACTGCCTGGTTTAGCCAATCTTGGCTGCGGTTCGGCATCAGGGATTCTCCTGCCTTGCCAATACAATATCCATTGTCTCCGACGCTTTACGATGGACAGCGTTGAACTTCTTTGCACTAAGGTGCTGGCAAATATCGATGGCCGCTTCTACTGCAATGATGAACTGGTATTTGATATTCCCTAACCTTTCAGGTGATGCCAAGATCTCCGCTCTCGAAGTATTTGCATAGGACGAAAGCTGTGCTACTGCATTTCGACATTCGCCGATCAGTGTGAGAATCTTTTCCTTGTTGACAGGAGACATATCATGTAAACATGTCAATCAGTGCCTGACGGCACTTGGGCTGAATATCAAGGTACCGCTTCCATGACCGCAGGATCCAGTCCGTGCGAAAATCTTCATCGCGATCCACGAGGACTTCTCCCTTGGAAACGGAATGAATAAGATGGTCGGGAGCCTTGTTCATCAGAACGACATCAACTTCATACCCCGTTGCCCGCTCAAGCGCGAGACTCCGGCGAATGATGTACGTCAGCCAGTCCTGAAGCACCTGCTCATCCCGTACGAAGACTCCTACATCAAGATCGCGAAACGTTTCCTCTTCCGTGAACGAGCCGAACACGTAGGCAAAAAGTATTTCGAGCCTCTGCTCAAGCTCAGCCTTGAGCACCGGAAGTATTGCCGGTTTCGGAAGCTGCTTCATTCCAATCACTTTGTTATCTGTACCATCGCCACCGTTATCGCCGCAAGACTCGCCAATATCGTTGCGAGATCCCTGACGAGTGGCAGTGTCTTGTCTTCCTTCTCGATAATCTTGGGAACTGTAATTGTGCTGCCCGGCGGAAGCTCCGGGTCGGAAAAGAAAAACCATCCAGACTCCCACTTCTTGCCGCTCGGTAGAAACGCGACAACGCGGCTTTCATCGGCTTCTTGCCTGAAACCTCCGGCTTGACGAATGTAGTAGTCTACGCTCTCTCCTTTTTTGTATAGGATCGCCGAGGGTGAAAACACTTCACCATACACGTACACTACATCGTCGTGAAATGCTACATGTATTGAATCTGCTTCATTGAGAACAACGTTATCGCGTGAGCTTGTTTCACCGAGCGCTTTCTCGAAATCAAGAGGAATCGTCCCCGCATCATTCATCTTCCGAACGAATCGCGATCCTCCCAGATAAGCACCTGGGCGTAGTCCACCTGCCCTCTCGATCAATTCTGCAAGACGCTCACCTTCGTAGCGGATCGCGTACTGCCCAGGGCTCATCACATAGCCTGTTAGTTTCACCAGTTTGTTCTGAGTGAATTTTGGCTCAATAGGGATGAAGACGAAATCAAAATCCTGAAGCTGAAAACCCTGATCGTGTTGTGTATTCCAATAA
>Ga0209514_10004900_pt1 | contig 17613 bp, 11 predicted proteins | sample Subgrocontami58m_FD_187452 | JGI IMG/M metagenome (GOLD analysis project Ga0209514, IMG submission 187452) | Subsurface groundwater microbial communities from S. Glens Falls, New York, USA - GMW37 contaminated, 5.8 m (SPAdes) (version 3) | ecosystem: Environmental > Aquatic > Deep subsurface >...
GCGAAGGGGAAAAGCCCTCCCTGCACTTGCCTTCACAAGAACTTGTCGCTGGCCGGCTTGCGATGCGGGCTTCAGAGCCTCGAAAAGATCTGGGTAAAGATAAGGCCTTCGGCCTGGGCTTTTCCATGCCGCCCCTTCGGGGCTGACCTCGAGAGTAGCGTTGTAGGACTAGGCGAGGCGGGCACGGATTTTCACCCGCGCCCGTCGTTCATGCCCTACCGATTGTAGATGCGGAACTCGTTTGCGTGACAGCTAGGACACGCGTTCGAGTTGCAGAACACCGCGCCGCAGTGCACGCACTGGTAGTGCTGCGCGTGGCAGTGCGCGTAGTGGTCCTGCCAGGCCCTGTCCTGGTCAGCGTGATCCATCTCGTGCCCGATGATCGCGCCGCCGACGGCGCCGATGGCCGCTCCACCCAGGATCCACCAGGGGCTTGCGCCCGCGGCGGTCGCGATGAGGCCCGCTCCGGCGCCGGCGCCTCCGCCGATGAGGGCGCCTTCCTCGGTCCGGTTGCCCTGGTGGCAGCCGACTGCGCCGAGGCTGACCGCGAGCACCAACAGTGTCGCAACGAACTTGATCTTCATGTTCCCTCCTCTTGACGTGCAGAACAGGGCGAGCACAGACCCCCTGTCGTTCAGCGAAGAATAACACCCGGGCCTGCAACTGTCAAAGCCCGGTCTTTCCCGTCCGATTAACGAGCGCCGCGGCATATCCTGCGCCGAACCCGTTGTCGATGTTCACGACCGTGACCCCCGCCGCGCAGGAGTTGAGCATCGCCAGGAGCGCCGCGAGGCCGCCGAAGCTCGCCCCGTAGCCGATGCTGGTCGGCACCGCGATCACGGGACGCGAGACGAGGCCCCCGACGACGCTCGGCAGCGCCCCCTCCATCCCCGCGGCGACGACGATCGAGCGCGCCTCCGCGAGGAGGTCCCGTCCGGCGAGGACGCGGTGGAGGCCTGCGACGCCGACGTCGTAGAGCCTCTCGACGCGCGCCCCGAGCATCCCGGCCGTGACGGCCGCCTCCTCCGCGACGGGGATGTCGCTCGTCCCCGCGCAGCAGACGACGACGAGGCCTTCTCCCTTCCGCTCGCGGCGCCTCACGGTGATCGCGCGCGCCGCGTCGTGGTACTTCGCGCCGCGTGCGATGCGGCGGACGGCCGCGAACTGTTTGCGGTCGGCGCGCGTGGCCAGAAGGTCCCCTCCGCCCGAGAGCAGCTCCCGGGCGATCCCGGCGACCGCCGAGGGGGACTTCCCCTCGCAGAAGATGACCTCGGGGAAGCCGGTGCGAAGCGAGCGGTGCGTGTCGACGCGGGCGTAGCCGAGGTCGCGGAACGGCATGCCGGCGAGGAGGCGGAGGGCCTCCTCGACAGAGGTCTTCCCGGCCTGTATCTTCGTGAAGAGCGCGCGCAGCTTTTCGCGGTCCATCGCGCGCGGAGCGTAGCAGGGAAAGTGGCCGGTGGCCAGGGGTCAGTGGCCAGGACCGCGACGAAAGTGGCTGCGTGGATCGACGACCTCCACTTCCTCGAGCCGTCTTCCTCGACGCGGCGGGGACGCTCGTCCGGTGCGAGCCGTCCGTGGCGGCGATCTACGCGCGTGTGAGCGCACGTCTCAGCGCGCAGGTCCCAGAGGCGGCCTTTGCCGCGGCCTTCGCCGACCTCTGGCCCAGGCACACCGCGGCGGCGCGCGCCCGCGGGTCGGTGACCTCCGAGGCGATCGAGCGGACCTGGTGGGAGGGATTCACACGGGAGGTCGCCTCGCGCGTGGGGCTCGGCGTCGACGTCGAGGCCTGGTTTCTCGCGTTGTGGGAGGAATTCGCGCGGCCGGAGGTGTGGGGGCTCTTCCGCGAGGTGGAGTCGACGCTCGTCGGGCTGCGCGCGGCGGGGGTCCGGACCGGCATCCTGACGAACTGGGACGCCAGGTGCCTTCGGGTCTTCGAGGGGCTCGGCCTGACGCGCCTCGTCGACTTCGTGCTGGTCTCCTCGCAGGTGGGGGTGAGGAAGCCGGGGCCGGGGATCTTCGAGGAGGCCCTGCGTCGCGCGGGGGTCGCGGCCTCGGAGGCGCTGCACGTGGGCGACTCTTTCGCCGACGACGTCGCGGGGGCGCGAGCCGCGGGGATCGAAGCGGTCCTCCTCGTGCGGCGGGGGGCTGGGCCCGAGGGCGTGTTGTGCGAGAAGGACCTAGGCTTCCTCCTCGCACCATGACGAGGTGTCCGTGAGGGCACCATGGAGAGGCGCCCGTGAGGGCGCCGTGGAGAGGCGCCCGTGAGGGCGCCGTGGCGCGGCACGCGTAAGCGTGCCGCATGCGCGGGAGAAACGCTATGGAAGCGGGCGACCGCCTCGGCGAAGGGGGCTTCGGAGAGGTCTGGAAGGCGCACAACCCCGACCTCCCGGGGTCTGTCGTCGCGATCAAGGTTCCGACGAAGGGGGACGTCGTCGCGGCGCTCCGGCGCGAGGGGGCGATGCAGCACGCCGTCGCGCACCCAAACGTCGTGCGGACGATCACGATCAACACAGCGAACGACCCGCCCTACCTCGTGAACGAGTATGTCCCCGGGGAGTCGCTCCGCCAGCGGCTCAACCGGGTGAAGCGGTTCGACCCGCGCGAAGCGGTCGAGGTCCTCTCGCAGGTCCTCGCGGCCCTCGGCGCGGCGCACCACGCGGGTCTCGTGCACCGCGATGTGAAGCCGGAGAACATCCTGCTCGGCCCGGACGGCGTCGTGAAACTCTCCGACTTCGGCCTGGGGAGGCTCACCGAGTCGGCTGCAGCATCGGTCGCCCTCTCGCGGGGGCGGAATCTGACGGAGGGAGGCGGCGTGGTGGGGACGTACCACTACATGTCGCCGGAACAGATGAAGGGCGGGAAAATCGATTTTCGCACCGACCTCTATGCCTGCGGCGTGATGCTCTACGAGATGCTGACGGGAGAGCCGCACCCGGTAAGGCTGCCGATCGTGGGGGCGCCCGAGGGGCTCTCGGAGGTCGTCGACCGGGCGATGCGAACGATTGCAGGAAACCGATTCCATTCTGCCCAGGACATGATCGCCCACATCGAAACGGGACTCACGCGCGAGCGAATACGTCCGTCGGGTCGCGCCGGCCGCCCCGTCGCGCCACGGCAGGGCGGCGCGGGCCTCGTCGCCGGATGTGCGATCCTCGTGCTCCTCCTCGCGGGAATGACGGCCTTCATGGTCACCAGGCAGACCTCAGACGTACGGAAGCAAGCAGAGATAGAAGCGGCGCGAGCAAGGGAGGTAGCGTCCCGTGCAGCAGCGGCGCGATCTTCGATGCCGGGAGCGACGCCGATCAGGCCGGACCCCGGCGGGACGGCGAAGCCGGAATGGGTCACCTCCATCAAGAACGGCGACGCGGCGCTCGCGAGGCGCGACTACGCCGCCGCGCGGCAAGCCTACGAAGACGGGATCGTGAACTCGGAGCTCGACGTCGACAGCGACGAACAGGCGAAGTCGATCGTCCGTGGGGCCTGCTACGACCTCGCGCGGGTCTTCTCCATGCTCTCCACAGGTTCCTTCACGTCGAATATGGCGAGGTCGCTCTCCCCGGCGGATGCGGAGGACCTCCGCACGAAGGCATTCAAGATGCTCGAAAAAGCCCGCGGCCTCGGCTGGTGTGACTCGGCGGGGGCGCAGGCGGAGTCCGACCTCAAGCCGCTCCGGAGCGACCCCCGCTGGCGGAAGCTCCTCGACTCGCTCTGTCGCTAATCCCACAACGTCGCTCTCCAAGACAGCCCCGAAGGGGCGAAATCGGCGCGCCCGCGCAGCGGGCCGGCCCAGGGCGCAGCCCTGGGAAATCGGCCGCAGGGAGAAGTCGCAGCCCCGGAGGGGCGACCTGCAACCCGCGGCAGTGTATGTCGCCCCTTTGGTGCTCGGAATCCTCACGCGCATCGTTGTCCCCAGGCCTTCGGCCTGGGCTCTTCATTTCGCCCCTTCGGGGCTGTTCGCCGAAGCAGCGTTGTAGGAATGGCCCGAATTCCTGTGACCGCGCGGCGCCCCGGTGTCATAGAATCGTGGCGTTCGTGACGGGAGGGACGCAATGCAGCACGTAAGGGCCAGACGGGGAGACGCACCCGCAGGCGCGCTCACCGCCGTCCTCGTCGTGGCCATGGCCTTCGTCGCGGGCGCCTTCGTGTTCGCACGGCGCTCCGCCGAGATGCGGCGGGCGACCAAGGCAATGCGATTGGAACAGGAAACGAGGGCGGCGCAGGCTGCGGCCAGGGCGGCGGCCGGCAAGGGCGCGACGCAGACCTCTCCTGTCCCCGCGTGGGTCGTGGCAATCCACAAGGGAGACGCCGAGCTCGCAAGGGCCGATTACTCCCGTGCCTGCTCCCTCTACGAGGAAGGGATGGTCGACGCCGGCGTCGACGCCGGAAGCGACGAGGGGACCCGCTCGATCGTCCGGGACGCGTACTTCAACCTCGCCCGCGTGATGTCGATGATGTCGACAGGGAGGACCTCGCCGAGCTCCGATGCGCGTGCGCTCACGCCGGAGGAGGCGGAGGAGCTCCGCGCGAAGGCGTTCAAGATGCTGGAGAAGGCGCGCAACCTCGGTTGGAAGGACCGCGCCGCCGCGGAGGCAGAGAAGGACTTCGAGCCGATCTCGAAAGACCCGCGCTGGCAGAAGCTCCTCGAGACCCTTGGCCGCTGAACGGAGGACGGGATGGCAGGCGAATCTCCGGTGAAGGACCTCTCCCCCGCGCAGAAGGCCGCCTGGTGGAAGGCGCTCCTCTCGGTCGCCTTCGCCGACGGCGAGTTGAACGAGAAGGAGCCGAGCCGCCTCGGCGAGTGGGCCAAACGGCTCGGCACCGAGGCGAAGCTCGCGCGGCCCGGGCGGCTTGACCCTGCGGAGCTGACGAGGGCGTTCCCCGAGGCGCGCGAGCGCGTGAAGCTCTTCCAGTCCCTGTGCGATCTGGCGACCTGCGACGGGGATTACCACGACACCGAAGACGAGATGCTCGACGAGATCGCGCAGGAGTGGTGGCCGCCGTCGGGGCCTCGGGTCGAGCGGTTCACCGACCCGCAGAAGCTGGCCTTCTGGCAGGGGCTCATCCTGCTCGCATGGGCCGACCGCGACGTGTCGGGGATCGAGAGGCACCTCCTCGCGAACTGGGCGAGGCGTCTCAAGCGGAAGCCGGACCTCGACGACACGCGGCCTCCGAGCCTCGCGGAGACGATGGGGGTGTTCGAGCACGAGAACGACCGGCAGGTGGTGCTGAAGGCGTACCACGCCTTCGCGATCGCCGACGGGCCGATGAAGGAAGGGGAGAAGAGCCTCCTCACGTCGCTGGCGAAGCGATGGAACCTGCCGCTCACGCCGTAGGGGGAGTGGATGTCGCGCGCGCGCGTCTGGAAGGCGAAAGACCCGGGGTTCCGCCGCCTGATCGAGGAGTGGGCGGTGGACGCCGATCGCCTTCGTGCGCAGGGCGAAGGATGGCGCGCGCACGGCCTCCTCGACTGGCCGATTTCGCGAGTCCTGTGGCGGCTCGCGGCGATGGGCCTTCCGTGCGCGCGCGAGGAGGTCTTCCAGGAGGCCTCCGACGCCGACTCGCCGTACGCGCTCGCCTCGCTCTGGGCGCTCCGGACGCGGGCGAAGGGGGAGGCGCGGGAGTTCCTGGAGCTGGCGACGGAGGCGATCTGGCCGTGGGTCTTCCCGAGCGGCGGCGGCCCGGAGGCCGACTTCGTCGCGGCGGCGGACCTCGCGATCGAGGACGAGGTCCGCGGATTCCCGACGGAGAAGGAGGCGTTGACGCGTCGCCTGGCCGCCGCGAAGCAAGTGGCGGAGCAGGCCGCGCGCGTCCGACCCGAGGACCCCGCCGCATGGGTCGCGATGATGGAGGCGCGCTGCCGCGTGTCGGTCTCGATCTGGGCGGCCGAGCTGATGCCGCACCTCGCGGTGGTGAACCTCATCGCAGAGACGCTCGAGCTGGCGGAGAGGTGGGCGCCGATCGCAGAGCGCGAGCGGTTCCTCTCGGAGGCGCCCATCCTGCTCGCGCTGCTGCACCGGGACGAGGAGGCGCGCCAGCGGATCGCGGAGCTCCAGCGCGCGTACCCGCGGAGTCTCGCGGTGACGTTCATGATCGGAGAGGCGCTCATCACGTTGGGGGAGCGCGAGGAGGGGTACGCGGTGCTGGAGCGCGCGATGGCGCTCGCGGAGGGGCGGGAGGAGCGGCTCTGGATCCGCGAGCACCTGGCGTCGGTGGCGGACCTGATCGACGGGGAGGATGCCGCGGACGAGGCGCCCGTGCCGGACGACCCGCTGGAAGGGGAGGAGCTGGATGAGGAGGACGTCCCCGCGCCGATCGTCGGGTCGGAGCGGGTCGGGCGGAACGACCCCTGCACCTGCGGCAGCGGGAAGAAGTACAAGAAGTGCTGCGGCAAGGGCGGCTAGGGCCGAACTCCAATTCCAACTGCCAACTCCAAGAAACTCCAACTCGAATTCCAACTCCAAGGGCCCTTGGAATTCGAGTTGGAGTTTCTTGGAGTTGGCAGTTGGAATTGGAGTTGCGTCAGCCTACGCCAGCCCGTGCCGCTCAATCAGGTTGATCAGCCCCTGGCGTGACAACCCGAGGAGCTGCGAGGCGCGGCTGCGATTGCCCGCCGTCTTCCGCAGCGCGCGCGACACGTACTCCTTCTCCAGCCGCTCCTGCGCCCCCTTCAGGTCCAGGTCGTCCGGTTCCGCCGCGCGCGGCCCCTCCTCCTCCCCACGGAGGCGAGGCGAAAGATCGGGCGCGTCGATCGTCCGCTCCCCCATCACGTCCGCCCGCCGCAGCTCGTTGTCCAGCTCCCGCACGTTCCCCGGCCACGCGTACGTCACCAGCAGCTTCATCGCCGCCGGCGTCACCTCCTTCGCCGCCCGCCGCGACTTCTCCGCGAGCATCCGCACGAAGTGCGCCACGAGCAGCGGGATGTCCTCCTTCCGCTCCCTGAGCGCCGGCACCCTTACCTTCACCACGTTGAGGCGGTAGAACAGGTCCTCCCGGAACGTCCCCTCCCGCACCATCGGTTCCAGCTCGCGGTTCGAGGCGCAGATCACCCGCACGTCGACCCGCTTCACGTCCTTCCCGCCGACCCGGCGGATCTCCCCGTTCTGCAGCGCCCGGAGCAGCTTCTTCTGCATCTCCAGGCCCATCTCTGCCACCTCGTCGAGGAAGAGTGTCCCTCCGTCCGCGCTCTCGAACAGCCCCTCGCGGTCGCGGTCCGCCCCCGTGAACGATCCCCTCACGTGGCCGAACAGCTCGCTCTCCAGGAGCCCCTCCGGGATCGCCGCGCAGTTCACCGCCGCGAACGGCTTGTCCCGGCGCGGCGAGAGGCGCGCGATCGCCTGCGCGACCAACTCTTTGCCCGCCCCGCTCTCCCCGCTGATCACCACCGGGACGCTCGACTCCGCCACCCGCGCAACCAGCTTCCGCAGCTCCAGCATCGGCTGGCTCTCGCCCACGATCCCCTCGAACCCGCTTTCCTTCGCCTGCTCCGCCCGGGTCCGCGCCAGGCGCCTCTCCGCGTCGGTCAGCTTCTCGTTCAGCGTGCGGTTGAGCGACTCCAGCTCCGCCTTCGAGCGCCGCAGGTCCTCATAGAGCCGCGCGTTCTCGAGCGCGATCGCCGCCTGGTGGCTGAAGGCGACCAGGAAGTCGAGCGACTTCTCCGTGAAGCACCCCGCCACGAACCGGTTGTCGACGTAGATGAGGCCGATCACCTGGCCGCGCGACAGGAGCGGCGTGCAGAGGATCGACTTGAGGCGAAGCTCGCTCACGCTCCCCCGCTCCCGGAACCGCTCGTCCGCCTCCGCGTCGCTCGTGTGGATCGGCTCCCCGCCCGTCATCACCATCCGCGCGACCGTCATCGAGAGGCGGCTCTCCGGCCTCTCTACCGTCTCGCGATCGAGGTTCCGCGCCGCCCGGAAGCGGATCGAGCCGTCCGCGTCCTTGAGGAGGAGGAAGCCTCGCTCCGCCCGCAGCTCCCGGATCGCGATGTCCATGATCGCGTCGACCACGCGGTCGGGGTCGTGCAGCGAGGTCACCTGCCGCCCGACCTGGATCAAGGCGTCGAGCGAGGCCCGCTCCTCCTCCACCGTCTCCAGGCGCGCGAGGAGCGCAAGGTTCCGCTCGGACGCCTCCGCGATCTTCTCGTGGAGCGTCATCCGCGCCTCTTCGACGCGGAGCATGACGGCTCTTGTGTCGGACCCCATGCGGGTCTCCTCCTCCTTCAATACGCGTGCGAGCGTCGCGTCCACCTCTTCGTGAATCCTCGTCGCCGCGAGGGCGATCGAACCTCCAGCAACCAGCAAGCTGGCTTTGCCAGGCTGGCCCTGCCAGTCTCCCTCGGTACGAGTGCGCCCCAGCAAGCTGGCCCTGCCAGTTCGCGTGAGCTCACGCCCGACCTGCGCCGCCCGCTTCGCCGCGAGGGCGCATCCCGCCGTGCGGAAGACCTCCTCGGCCCGCAGGAGCGATTTCATCAGTTCGTCCAGTCGCGCGGGCGGAGAGGCCTGCTCGAGGAGAATCGTCGCCTCCTCGACGGCCGCCTCGGCGAGGAACAGGGGCGCCGGGCCGCGGTCGAAGACCTCTTGCGCACGCAGGAGGTGTCGTCGTCCCTCCTCGTTCCCGCTTCCGCGAGCAAGCCGGGCACGAAGCAGCGCCGCGCGCCCCTCCGTCACCGGGTCCTCCGCCTGCGCCGCCTCCGCCTCCGCCTTCCCGAGCCAGTGGACCGCCTGCGCCCCCTCCCCCGCCGCACGGGCCGCGCGCGCCATGCCGAGGTAGAGCGCCGCGAGCGGCCACTCCAGGCCAAGCTCCTGGAAGGCGACGATCCCCTTCTTGAAGCTCGACCCCGCGGCGATCGCCTCCCCCTTCGCTAGGAGGCTCTCCCCCGCCGCCCAGCGGCCCCACGCCGCGAGGCCCCGCGCACCGCACTTCTCCGCGACGGAGATGGCCAGCTCCGCGGGTCGCCTTCCTTCCTCGCCGCGGCCGCGCCACGCGTGAAGTGCCGCGAGGAGCACACTGGCGGCCGCCTGGAGCCGCGGCTTCCCGAGCGTCGCGGCCGCTTCACTGGCCGCCCCCGCGCGGCGGAAGGCCTCGTCGAGGGCGCCTGCGAGCGCCGCGTGCGCCGCGGCGACGAGGTCGAGTCGCGCCCGACCCGACGGCGTCCCCTGCCCGCGAAGCTCCTCGGCCCGGGCGATCTGCGTGCGCGCCTCCGCGAGACGCAGCCGCGCGAGCTCGGCGCGCGCGAGGGCGACCGCCGCGTCGAGACGCCAGCGAGGCGCGACGCCCACCCAGCCAGCTGGCTCTGCCAGATCGGGGATCTGTCGGAGGTGGCTCACCGCGAGGCCCCACTCCCCTGCCGCGAGCGCCCACTTCGCGCGCGCGAGGGCCAGGCGCACAACCCTGCTCACGGCCGGCGCCGCGTCGAGGACCGCACGCGCGCCGGCGAGGTCGTCCTTCGCGAGGAGCGCCTCCGCGAGGAGGGCCCGCGCCTCGTCGCGATCCGGGCCGTCGGCCGACAGCTCCACGGCCCGCCGCGCCGCGCGTTCCGCCTCTGCGAGCGACTCTGCCTCCGTCGCAGCCTCGGCAAGCGCGCGCAGCAGGCGGGCCTCGTCGACGCCTCCGCGTGAAGCGTGCATGAGCGCCTCGCGAAGCCGCTCCTCGGCGGAGGCAGCGTCGCCCCGCGCGAGGAGGGCCCGGCCCAGCCGCTCGAGGGCCTCCGCGCGACGTTCGCCATGCTTCCCCGCCGCCTGCATCTGCGCCAGGGCCTGCTCGCACGCCTCGAGGCACGCCGCGTGGGCGCCTCCACGTTCCGCCTCGGCAGCCTGCTCGAGGAGGCCTTCGATCGCCTCCCGGTGCCTCCCGGCCCCGATCGCGTGGCGGATCCGATGCGAACCCGTCGCGGCCGCGAAGGCCCGCTCGTGTGCGCTCACACGTTCCTCGCGGCCCCACCTCGCGAGGAAGGCCTCCTCGGCCGCGGGGTCGACGAAGTGAAAGGCCGCGCCGACCTGCCGCAGGACGCCCCGGCGCACGAGCTGGTGGAGCGCGTAGGCCAGTTCCAGCTCCGAGAACCCCGCGATGACGCGGACGATCGCCTGCGGGGCGCCTCCCCCCGCGAGCGCGAGCGCGCGGAGCGCGGCGACGTCTCGCTCGGAGAGGGCCCCTCCCACGGCCGTTGCGAGTCCCTCGCGTTCCCAACCGGCGACGAGCTGCCAGCGGCCCCCCTTGCGCACGAGGAGGTCCCGCTCCGCGAGGGCGCGGAGGGCCGCGGCGACGGGGCCGGGCTGGGCGCCGGCGTCGCGCTCCAGTCGGGCGAGCGCCTCGTCGGGGAGGCCGGGTCCGCCGAGGATCGACTCCACATACGCAGCGAGCGCCGGCCGCGCGAGGGCCGGGAGGGGAACCTCCTCGGCGAGGCCGTCCCGCTGCATCGCCGCGAGGGCCGCACGGGCGGGGCAGCGCTCATAGCGCGGGTCGGTGGAGAGGCTCGCCGCGACGAGGACGGGGAGTGAGCGCACATGCCGGGCAAAGGGCAGGAGCAGGTCGGCGGTCGAGGGGTCGAGCTGCTCGAGCGCGTGGAGGAAGAGGGCAACGGGGCGGGCGGCGAGCGCGAGCAGCTCACGGAGGACGGAGGGAATCTCCTCGGGCGCCGCGTCCCAGCGCGGGGGCGGGAGCAGGTGGCGAAGCGCGGGGACGAACTTTGCGAGCGCGGGACCGACGCGCGATGAGGCCTTATCGCGAGAGGCGGCGTCGAGCGCGGCGTACGCCTCGGCGAGCAGGCGGCGGAAGAGGTCGTGCGCGCCGGGGGCCTCTTCGACGGAGACGACGATGGTGAGGAGTCCCGCGGGCCACGGGCCGGCCTGAACCTCGTCGAGGAGGCGCGCCCGCCCGGAGCCGGTCGGGCCGGCGACGACAGCGACCCCGCCGGCGCCCGCGACGGCGCGCTCGCAGGCCCGCTCGAGCGCGCGTCGTTCCCGCTCGCGGCCGACGAACGCGGGGGCGTGGAGGAGGTCGGCTCCGCGTTCGACGCGGGTCGCAACGATCGCGGGCAGCTCGAGGATCGCGGAGAGGTGCTCGACGACGGCCTCGGCCGTCGCGGGGCGTGTCGAGGGGGCCTTTGCGAGAAGCTTGAGCACGAGCCGCTCGAGCGGGTCGGGGATGAGCGGGTTTGCCGAACGTGGCGAGGGGGCCTCGGCGTCCAGATGCATGGCGAGGAGTCGCTGCGGGTCGGGGTCCTCGAAGGGCGGTCGGCCGGCGATCCACTCGTAGAGCGTCGCTCCGAGGGAGTAGAGGTCGGAGCGCGGATCGACATCTCCGCCGCGGAGCAACTCGGGGGCGAGGTAGCCGAGGGTCCCCTCGGCGGCGTCGGCGTGGGAGCCCGCCTCGCGGGCGAGGCCGAAGTCGATGAGTTTGACGCCTCCGTCGAGGAGGAGGACGAGGTTGGCGGGCTTGACGTCGCGGTGGACGAGGCGGCGGCCGTGGAGGTAGGCGAGCGCGGAGGCGATGTCGCGGGCGACGCGGACGGACTCGTAGAGGGAGGCGGGCGGGCGGCGGGAGAGGATGTCGCCTTCGATCAGCTCCATGGAGAACCAACGATCGCCGACGTCGAGGACGTGGACGACGCCTGCGTGGTCGAGGCCGGTGAGGAGGCGATGCTCGCGGCGGACGGCCTCCTCTCCGTCGCGCGCGAGGGCGACTTTGAGGGCGACCTTCGCGCCGCTCCGCGTATCGAGGGCGCGGTACGTAGCGCCGACGGCGCCTCGCCCGAGCGCGGAGAGGATCTCGAAACGGTCGATGCGCATGGGGTCGCCAGCACTCCAACAACTCGCGTTTCTGCCCGAAGTCGCGCGCTCCGTCCGGTCCGTGCCCGCGCTGGCGCGCCAACTCGCAATCCGCCCCGCGACGGCGTGCCACCTCGGGGTCCAGCCCCGAAGGGGCGCGCCAAGATAGCCAGGGACGAAGTCCCTGGAACAGATGCCTACCCTATCGGGGAAGCCCTGAAGGGGCGACCCAAGCGCGTGGGTCGCCCTTTCAGGGCTCCCTCAGGTTGGGGTATCCCGGAGACCCAGGGCTTCGCTTCGCTCCGCCCTGGGCTGTCCTGGCACGCCCCTTCGGGGCTCGACGCCATCTTCCGCGGTCGGCAGGCCCCTGTCAACGGCGTGGATTGTGGGTGTCCACGGAATGGCGAGTCAGCCGGCGTGGAGGCAAATTCGATGGCGGAACGCCTTGCTATGCAGTAGCTTGCGCCTCTGCCCCCGGGAATTCGCTGGCACCCGGGTTGCTAATTGAAACTTCCACTGCGCATTGTCGCCTTGCTCCTTACATGCACATTGCGCATTGAAACTTGCACATTCGCCCCGGAGGTCCCTCGATGAAGCCTCTCTCCCGCTTCGCCCTCCTCGTTCTCCTCGCCCTGCCGCTCCGCGCCGACGTCGTGTTCCTCAAGAACGGGGAACAGGTCCAGGGGCAGGTCGTCTCGCAGGACGACAAGGAGGTCAAGGTCGTCGTCACGAAGAAGGGGATGTCGCTGACGATGACGATCCGTCGCGAGGACATCGAGCGGGTCGAGACCGGCGACGGCCTCCGCACCGAATTCGCCAAGCGCTCCTCCGAGGTCGAAGCCCTCCCCGCCGGCTGGGAGAAGGCGACGAAGTCGCTCGAGCTCGGCCGCTGGGCGCGCGAGGCGGGCCTCTACGACGAGGCGCGCGGCGCGTTCGAGGGGTGCAAGGCGGCGATGCCCGGCTACGACGACGTCGCCGACCTCGAGATCGCCCGGACCTGGCTCGCCGCGAAGGACCACGACAAGTGCCGCGAGGCGATCCAGAAGATCCTCGAGCGGAACCCGAACCACGAGCAGGCCAAGCTCCTCGCCAGGGACCTCGGCGACGACGTCCGCGAGGAGGCCTCGAACGACATGGGGAAGGGGCTCGAGTTCTACAAGGACGGCAACGCGCGTCGCGCGCTCGGCGTCTTCGAGAACGTCGTCCGGACGCACTCGAAGGACGAGCTCACGGCCCTCTCGAAGGCGTGCGAGGAGAAGACCGGCGAGCCGCTCGCGGCGATCATGATCGACTGCCGCTTCCGCCAGGGGTGCCCCGTGAGCGGGTGTCTCCAGGGATGGACGCGCTGCCCGAGGCCGACCTGCCAGAGCGGCATGCAGAAGGAGTATCACAAGATCGTCGAGGGATTCGGCGGGAACATCCAGAACCACCCGGTGACCGAGCACTACTGCGAGACCTGCAACGGCATGAAGTACATCATGTGCGAGAAGTGCCACGGGACGGGGATGTACCTCGGCCGCCCGACCGACTTCGAGCGCGAGGAGATGGTGAGGGTCCTTGGGCTCCAGAGTCAGAAGTTCCTCGAGGGCGCGAAGTCACTCGTCGAGGAGACGAAGAGCAAGGACGCGGAGATCTCCGTCCGCGGCCTCGACTGCATGAACATGCTCGCCGACGCGCGGCGCGCGAGGTACCTCCTCGAGATGGCGGCGGCGCTCGCCCCCTCGCTCAACGCCCCGGGCGGGGCGGACGCGCAGGGCCAGATCCGCGGCCTCGACGGCCTCGTGTTCAACTGCATCGGCGGCATCGCAAGCGCTTACATGACCGCGGGCGAGGAGGCCTACCACGACGCCGTGAATTCGAAGAACGGCGACAAGTCGGACAGCCGCTCCATCTCCAGCCGCGTCGTCCGGGCGCGCGAGGCGCTCGAGGCGGCGGAGCAGGCGCGGATCTTCCTCCTCTACGCGCTCAACGATTGCCCGGGGAGCGTCGTGCCGATGGCGGGCGACCTGAAGGACCGCCTGGCCCTCACGGACCAGTTCGTGGGCCGCTGCCGGGCGACCTACCAGAAGCTCGCCGACACGGAACGCAGAGGAGCGGCCTTGACGGACAACGAACTATATAAGATCCTGCAGGAGATGACCGGCGGCCTCATGCCGTCGGGGAAGTAGGAGCCCTCACATGAATCGTCCTGCGGGCCTGTGGATCGTCGTCGGCGTATCCTCGGCCGTCCTCCTCGGCTGCGTGGCGACGTGGGTCGTGATGGACATCCGACTCCGGCGCGAGAAGGAGTCGATGCGCGAGGAGATCCGCAGGGAGATGCAAACGGAGGTCCGCGGCGCCATCAAGGACGGCATCAAGGGGGCCGCCGACGACATGCTCACGAAAGAATACGTCGAGAAGAAGGTGACGGAGGAGACCGCCAAGCTGCTCTCCGACCCGAACGCGATCCCGAAGACCGCGGAACAGGCGGCGGACACCGGCGTGAAGCTCGGCGCCGGGACGGCGAAGGGGGTCCTCGGGGCCGTGACGAAGAACGAGAAGGAGATCCGCGACCTCGGCAAGCTCGCGGGCGATGCGGCGCGCGTGGGGCTCGACACGCTCTTCGATGCGGCCGGGCGGGTCCTGCAGGGGCCGCCGGCGCCGACGCAGAAGAGCGAGGGGCGAGGGGAGAAGGGCGAAGGGAGAGACGAAATCGATCCGCGGGTCGGCCAGGGAGCGAAGTAGCGGATGGAACGCGCGGCCGCCGGGATCGAGGGTCCTTCCGGGACCACCCCCACGGCCGCGGGGCCGCAGGCCCGGCAGCCGGGCATGCGCCTCGATGCCCTCCACCTCTCCCGCTCCGCCGGCGAGGCGTCCCTCCTCCGCGACGTCACCCTCACCGTCGAGGCCGGGGAGTTCGTCGGGCTGCTGGGCCCCTCGGGGTCGGGGAAGTCGACGCTCCTGAAGGCGCTCATGGGGATCGCCCCCGCCGATGCCGGGCGCGTCGTCTTCGACGGGAAGGACCTCCCGCTCGCGTACGAGGAGCTCTCGCGGCGCATCGGCTACGTCCCGCAGGACGACATCATCCACCTGACGCTCACGGTCGGCGAGGTCCTCCGCTACGCTGCGGCGCTGCGCCTCCCCGCCGAGATGCCGGAGATGGAGGTCCACCTCCGCATCCATCGCGCGCTCAAGTCGGTCGACATGGAGGGGCGCGAGGACTCCCTCGTTCGCACCCTCTCCGGCGGCCAGCGGAAGCGGGTCTCCGTCGCGGTCGAGCTCCTGACCGACCCGGCGATCCTGTTCCTCGACGAGCCGACGAGCGGTCTCGACCCGGCGAACGAGGCACGCTCGATGGCGCTCTTCCGTTCCCTCGCGGACGGCGGGCGCACGGTCGTGATCACGACGCACATCGTCGAGAACATCGACCTCTTCGACCGCGTCGCGCTTCTTTCGAAGGGGCGCCTCGTCTTCTTCGGCCCGCCGTCGGCGCTCTTCGGGGCGTTCGAGGTGACCCGCGTCCTCGACGTCTACGAGCGCCTGAAGGAGCGATCGCCGGGCGAGTGGGAAGGCGAGTTCCGCGCGGGGGACCTCTACCGCGCGGAGGTCGTCGAACGCGAGCGGCAGGTCCCGCGCACACCTCTCCCGTCGCCGCGCGTCGGCGCGGGGCGCTTCCAACTCCCGACGCTCGTCGCGCGGTACTTTCAGACGCTCCTGCGGGACCGGATCAACCTCGCGATCCTGCTCGTGCAGGCGCCCCTCATCGCGGCCGTGCTCGTGCTCGCCTACAACGCGGGGACGAAGGTCGGGGACCAGAACCTCATCTTCAAGATGAGCATCGTGGCCGTCTGGTTCGGCTGCATCAACTCCTGCCGCGAGATCGTGAAGGAGAAGCCGATCTACGAGCGGGAGCGGATGGTCGGGCTCGGGATCCTCTCCTATGCCCTGTCGAAGGTCCTCGTCCTCGCGGTGCTCTGCGCGGTGCAGACGGTGCTCCTGCTCGGAGGCGTCCTCCTCTTCGAGCGCCTGCCGGGGAACCCGCTCCAGTACGCGCTCGTCCTGTTCCTGACGGCCGCGTCGAGCCTGACGCTCGGGCTCCTGCTCTCCGCGCTGGTCGACTCCAGCGACAAGGCCCTCTCGATGCTGCCGATCGCGCTCATTCCGCAGCTCATCTTCGTCTCGGTGCAGGGGGAGCTGACCGGCGCGGCCCGCCAGATCGAGAAGGTCATGATCTCGAAGTGGGGATATGTGGGCGTGCAGCACGTCCTCGAGCGGAAGGGGATCGTGAACGAGCTGGGGATGCTCGGGGTGTTCGCGGTGGTGCTCTTCGCGGTGACCGTCGCGGCGCTCCACGCGCGCGACCGGAAGTAGAGGCGCCATGGATACCGGCAACGCCAAGGCTGCGAACGGGACCCGGTTCGAGGTCCACTCGGCGAAGGGGGAGGCGTACTTCTCCACCGGGGCGTTCGACGCCGCGGTCGTCGAGTGGAAGAAGGCGATCGAGATCCGCCCCGACGCGGGCTTGAAGACGCGGATCGAGGAGGCGCGGGTCCGGCTGCGCGACCGCTCGATCGCCGAGCAGGTCGCGCGAGGCGACAAGCTCGCCTCCGATCGCCTCTACCGCGAGGCGATCAAGGCGTGGACGGAGGCCCTCGAGCCGCTCACGGAGAGCGACCCGCGCCGGAGCGACGTGTGGAAGAAGATCGAGGCGGCCCGGCGGCGCGAGAAGCTGCGCCGCGCGGTGGTGTGGGTGGCCGTCGCGATTCCCCTCGCCGCGATCCTGTTCACGTCGGCGAACTACTTCGTGCGGACCTCGGAGACGGACCACCAGAAGGAGGCGCTCGAGGCCTTCCGGCGCGCGAAGCGGCTCAAGGAGGACGGGAACGTCGAGGGGGCCGCGAAGGAGTTCGCCCTCATCCTCCAGCAGTACTCGGACGTCCACGACGTCGTCGACCAGACGAAGGACGAGATGAGCGGCATGGAAAGCTTCGGCCGCAAGTCCGGCACGGCGCTCAAGGACGCGGAGGAGTTCCTGAAGGCGAAGCACTTCGATAAGGCGATCGAGGCGTTCGAGAAGGTCCTCGCCGACCCGCAGTACCGCGCGACCGACGTCGCGCAGGCTGCGGAGAAGGGGATCCGGAAGGCGCGCTTCTTCAAGGCAGCAAAGCGGGGCGAGGACTTCGTCGCGGACGGGAAGCCGGAGGCGGCCCTCGCGGCGTTCCGCGCCGCGAACGCGCTCGCGGCGGAGGCGGGGGAGCCGGAGATCGCGACGAAGGAGCTGGAGGAGAAGCTCGACCAGAAGGGGGACCTCGACTTCGCGGTGGCCTTTGCGAACGGCCAGTGGGCGCTCTGGAAAGGGGACCGCGCCCGGGCGGAGGCGTTCTTCGCCGCGGCGGTGGCGAAGAAGTCCGACGACGAGTGGGCCCCTCGGCTGCGGCGCCTGGCGCAGTCCGGGGTGCCGGAGGGGATGATCTTCGTCCCCGGCGGCGAGTTCATCATGGGGGACGCGGACCCCAAGTCGCCGGACGAGGCCCCTCCGCACGTGGTCGACGTGGACCCCTTCCTGATCGACGAGCGGGAAACGACGAACGGCCAGTACGCGGCGTTCGTGACGGCGACGAACCATGCCCCGCCTCTCCACTGGGGGGGCCTGAAGCCTGCGGCGGGCACCGAGGACCTTCCGGTGGTGAACGTGACGTGGGACGACGCGGACGCCTACGCGAAGTGGGCCGGAAACCAGCAAGCTGGCTCTGCCAGACGGCTGCCGACGGAGGCGGAGTGGGAGAAGGCGGCGAGGTGGCCTGCGCCCGAGGAGGTCGACAAGGAGAAGCTGATCGATCGGAAGGGGAAGTGGGAGGCGACGAAGGCGGAG
>Ga0209514_10004904_pt1 | contig 17598 bp, 22 predicted proteins | sample Subgrocontami58m_FD_187452 | JGI IMG/M metagenome (GOLD analysis project Ga0209514, IMG submission 187452) | Subsurface groundwater microbial communities from S. Glens Falls, New York, USA - GMW37 contaminated, 5.8 m (SPAdes) (version 3) | ecosystem: Environmental > Aquatic > Deep subsurface >...
TGGATAAAATAATGGAGTGGATAAAACACCGTTGACAAGTATAGCAATTTTGCTATACTTTGCATATTATTTGTGAAGGTCGAAACCCGACAAAACATGAATCTACAGATACTGGGTACTTTCACGAAGTTTCTTGACAGTTTGTCGGCAGGTGATAGTGGGAAAATATACGCACACTTGAAATCGCTCGAACGAGATCAAACCGAGGGACTCACCATAAAACCACTCAAGGGGAAAATTCAAGAGATCGTTGTAAAACAATATCGGGTCGTATTTTTTCGAATCGGCGCCACGGGATACGTCGTGGACGCCTTCAGGAAGCAGAGTAAGAAAACACCTAAACGGATCATCGAACGAGCTGAAAAAATATACCGGGGCATAAAGAAATAGTCGCTAATCTAGTACAGAGGCCATGAAAAAAATAATCTCCACAAAATATAACTTTATCCCGCTCGATACAATCATTGGGGGGAAACTTAAAAATAAACAATTCCGCACATCATTTTCTGAAGAGATGGGCAGATTGCGTTTAGCCCACGAAATCAAAGCATTGCGCCAGAAACGAAGGATGACGCAAGAGGAGGTGGCTCTCAAGGCCGATATGCCCCAGTCAGTCGTCGCCCGAATAGAATCAGGTACGCACAGTTTCTCGCTTACAACCCTCCATAAAATTGCGCAGGTCTTCGATAAGGAGGTCGGTCTCGTCGGGTAGGGAGAGGAGAAATTTTAATGACGGCTTTTGACTGATTTGAAAATTCTTTCTATAACGGAGGATATCAAGAATGGGAGTGGACGTGGGGTTTCGTGAATATCGGGAAAATGCTATAATGTAGAAATATGATACCGCCGTACATAAAGAAATACTTTTGGGAGGTGGACACAAAAAAACTTGATTCCAGAAAATACCCCGAATATGTTATTGCGAGAATTTTAGAGTATGGCGATCCCCGCGCTATTAAATGGATATGGCAGAGTTTTTCTAAAAAAGAATGGCTCGCGGCTTTGAAACTGCGCGAGGTGTCTCGTAAAACTAGAATTTTTTGGCCTCCGCTTTTATCGCGTAAAAAATGAATTTTAGTTTAGACAATGTCCTCCCAAATGTCAGAAAGCCGCTCGATAAGCTAATCGGGCAGGCGTTTATTAAAAAATTTTATCTGGCTGGGGGAACTGCCGTAGCTTTGTTTTTTAATCATCGAAGATCGGACGATCTGGATTTTTTTTCCATGGAAAGTTTTCAAAAAACAACCTTAATTAAAAATTTAAAGAAAACCGGCAAATTCCAAAATCTTAAAAGCGAAGAAGATACTTTGATCGGTAGATTAGACGGCATCAAAATCAGTTTTTTTACTCTGCCTTACGCCCTTTTAGAAAAACCGCTTAAATACAAAAATTTATTTGTGGCTAATCCGATCGATTTGGCTGCGATGAAAATTTTAGCTATTTCAGATCGCGGCACCAAGCGTGATTTTATTGATCTTTATTTTTTATGCAAAAAGATGAAACCGCTGGACGAATTTCTTATTTTATTTCAAAAAAAATTCGGCAAATATGATTTTAATATTCAGCATATAATAAAAAGTTTGACATATTTTGAAGATGCCGACAAAGATGAGATACCAGATATGTATATTAACATCAGTTGGCCGACGGTAAAAACTTTTTTTAGGGGAGAAAGACTATCTTTGGCAAAAAAGTTTTTTGGTATATAGAAGAATAGAAAATTCGCGCACGTGTGAAGCAGATTCAAAAAACTCCCCGCGCGGGGAGTTTTTTGATTTCAAGCCGCACATGTAGTAATATCAAGGTAAGAATACTCTAACAGTATAAACACATGCTTATGCCACATATACTACTTGTGCTTCTATCCGGTCTTTTGGGCGGAGTTTTACGCGGACTGGTCGGCTACGTCAAGTACCGCAGTTCCTATAAAAACACGCCCTTTATGCTTAGCTACTTTGCTTTGAGCGTTGCGGTCTCGGGCGCTGTGGGGTTCTTGGCCGCCTGGGTTGCCGAAGACCTGGGCATCACCTTTTTGGGCTTACCGTTCATCACACCGGCGCTGGCATTGGTCATCGGATACGCGGGAGGCGATTTTATTGAAAATTTGTTTAAGATTTTGACCGGCAAGACCTCGCTGTATGAACTACCCACTTTTAAACAATGAACGAGAAGCTCCACACCAGAGAAAGGAAAATACACAATCAATAGCCGACAAGCTATTCTGGGATATACCATGAGAAGGAGATAATTCCGTTGTATCAAAAGCCCTCTCGAGAGGGCTTTGTATTTTTTGGAATTCGGAATTGAATCTTCCTATTCCGCCGCTGCCGTAACAATCCTATTAGCGATTCCTCAATCCCCGCCTTTTTGGGTGCGGGGATTGAATTTTGTATCATTTTGTGCTATAATAGAACACGTTTATGAGAAAGCACCTCCGGGACTATTTTATTCCTCATGAGGGGAACGAATACCGGCCGCATTCCTTGCGCGAGGAAAGCGCTCTTATGTTTGGTGCCGCGGCGGTTCTCTTGTTTGCGGGCGCGCTTCTCAATACGTATCTTGTCACAAAGACGAATTTTTATGCGGCAATCGTTCCGTCGGTTCTCGCGGATTTTGCGAATGATGACCGCGCAAATCTCTCTGTCGTGCCGCTTCAATGGAACCCTATTCTTGCAGAGGCCGCACGCGGGAAGGCCGAGGACATGGCGCAAAAAGGATATTTCGCGCATACAAGCCCCGAGGGTGTTACGCCGTGGCAATGGTTTCGAAAAGCGGGATATAGCTATCGCTACGCCGGGGAAAATCTCGCGGTCTATTTCAGCGATTCTTGGGATGTCCATAAGGCGTGGATGGATTCCGCGGGACATCGCGCGAATATTGTGAACGGGAAATTTACTGAGATCGGCATCGCGGCCGCGAAAGGAATATACCAAGGCAAGGAGACGATTTTTGTTGTCCAGCTTTTTGGGAAGCCGCAAGCAGAAGCGAGCAAAGCGCCGGAAACCGCTCCGGCGCCTCCGGTTGTATCGGGGATTGAGAAAGCGCCGACAGTCGAGAAACCCCGTGAGCAAGTTGCGAGCGTCGAGAGCAAATCACAGAGCGAGCTTTTTATCGCTCGCGCGGGAGAAGACAAAGAAGCGGATACGCCCTCCGTCGCAAGCGCGGCCCCGCGCGTTGAGTACTCGTCTATCGTCGAGCGCGCGGCCGCGACTCCGCATTCGAATCTTCGTTTGGCGTATCTTATCCTATTTGTTACAATATCGTTTGCGCTTTTCCTCGGTATTTTTGTTGAGATCCGGCGCCAGCATTCTCTCCACATTGCATACGGCATTTCGCTTCTCGCGTTTCTTTCGTTTTTGTATTACGCAGGGGAGGCATACGTATTTACGAATGTTTTCATAATTTAACCATCATTATGGTAATGCGCTTTCTCTTGTTTTTTAAGCGTCCTCGTGTCGCGATCCCCGCGATCGTCGTCGTTTTCCTCGGCGTCGGAGGATATTTTTTGTTTTGGAAGGACGGCGAGCCCGCGCGCGAAATCGCCGTCGCGAAGAGAATGGATCTTCGCCAGGAGGTGAGCGTGACCGGGCGCGTCGAGCCGATTGAATCGGTTGATCTTTCATTTGAAAAAAGCGGGCGCGTGCGGCGAGTTCTAGCGGATGTGGGCGAGCGCGTTTCCCCAGGAATGATTCTTATGTCACTCGAAAACAGTGATCTCTACGCGAATCGTGATCAGGCCCAAGCCGATCTAAAAGTCCAGCAAGCAATTCTTGATCAGTATAGGCGCGGCACGCGCCAGGAAGAGATTCTGATTTCGGAGGCAAAAGTAAAGAGCGCGAAGTCCTTGGTCATTGACGCAACCTCGAATCTCATTGATAAAATTTCCGATGCCTATACGAAATCGGACGACGCAGTAAGAAATAAAGTGGATCAGTTCTTCTTGGGCCCTCGCGGTTCCAATCCCCAGGTTTTGTTTTTATCTTCTGATTCGAAATTAAAGACGGCGGTTGAGCAGGAGCGTTTCGCGCTTGAGAGTGAACTCGTGGCGTGGGGCTCGTCTCTTGTGGCGGTAGAAGCTGATATTCAAAAGGCGCTTATCAATGCAAAAGACCGCGCTTCGCGCGTCCGGGCGTTTCTTGATAATACCGCGCTCCTTCTTTCAACCCTGACGCCGTCGGGCGCCTTGTCGCAGACAACAATCGACGGCTATCGAGCGGATGTTTCAACCGCGAGGACAAACATCAATACCGCGCTTACGAATCTGACGTCAGCAGAGGAAAAACTCCGGAGCGCCGAGAATGCTCTTGTGGTTGCCGAGCGTGAGCTCGATCTCGCGCGCGCGGGGAAAACTGCAGAGGACATCGCCGCCCAGGAAGCGCGCGTCATGCAGGCGGAGGCAAAGGTGAGAAGTACGGAAGCCGAAATTGAAAAAACGATTATCCGCGCGCCGATCTACGGTATTGTCACGGAGGAAAATGTTGATCCTGGGGAGGCCGTATCGGCGAATGTTATTATGGTGAGGATTTTGTCAACGTCGGGATTTAAAGTTGAATCGTTCATTCCGGAAGTTGATATTGCGAAGGTGAGTGTCGGGGACAATGCCGCAATCACTCTTGATGCATATGGCTCGGACGTTTTATTTCCGGCGCGCGTCGGACTGATTGATCCCCGGGAGACGATGATTGACGGCGTTGCGACCTATAAAGTGACGTTTGACTTCGCCCGACGGGATGAGCGCATCCGCGCGGGAATGACCGCGAATATTGATATTTTGACCGAGGAGAAAAAGGATGTCCTTGTGATTCCCCAGCGCGCGGTCAAGGCAAAAAACAAAGGGAAATACGTTGATATCTTAGGGGCTGACGGAAAAACGATCGCGGCGGTTCTGGTCCAGACCGGTCTCAAGGGGTCGGACGGGAATATTGAAATCATCTCCGGCATTACTGAAGGGCAAAATGTCGTCGTGTTTTCGAAATAAATCCTTCCCGCGGGGTATTAAACCCCGCGGGAAGGATTTATAGCTTCCATTCATCCCTGCGGCAAGACCGCAGGGTATTCTGGAAGGTGCTGGATAAATAAAAATGCACCAGATCGAAGCAAAAAATCTCCAGATGACATACGTCAATGAGGGCGTAGAAACTCCGGCGCTTCGCGGAGTTTCTTTCGTAATGAATGAAGGAGAGTTTGTCGCGATCATGGGGCCGTCGGGGTCCGGGAAATCAACGCTTCTTCACATACTTGGATTTCTTGAGCGGCCGAGCAAAGGCGAGTATCGGTTTAACGGAAAAAAACTTACCGATTATACGGACGACGAGCTTGCGGCGGTGAGAAACCAGGAGATGGGGTTTGTGTTTCAGGCGTTTAATCTTTTGGCGCGGGCGACTGTGTTCGAAAACGTAACACTCCCGCTTTTATATTCCAACGTGCATCCCCGCGAATGGGACCGCCGCGCGAAAGAAGCGATTAACGTTGTCGGTCTTTCCCACCGCGCGGGCCACTACTCATCCCAGCTCTCCGGAGGAGAGAAACAGCGCGTCGCAATCGCGCGGGCCCTTGTGATGAATCCGAAAGTCATTTTTGCGGATGAGCCGACGGGAAACCTTGATTCAAAATCCGGAGGCGTAATTATGGAAACGCTCGCGCGCTTGAATCGCGAACGAAAACACACGATTATCTTGATTACACACGAAACGTATACCGCGGGGTACGCCGAGCGCGTAATCCGGCTCCACGATGGCGCGATCGAAGAGGATAAAAAACTAGAACCCATTTCAAAAATATATCCAGGCCGCGTTTAGAGCGATTTTCTCGCTAGCGCGAGGCGCGCCGAGGAAACGGTAGCCAGTGCGCTACCGTGACGAGAAGCAACGAAGCGATGGGAGAAAATCGCCTAAACCCGAAGGGATACAGCCAATTGCGCACGGATACGTCGTCCCTCCTCCTTGACGTACCGCAGAGGGTACGTCATCGTCGTCGTTCCTTGTCCCGCGCGCAATTGACTTGTATCGCGGCCGGAGATATTTTTGAGATGGGTTCTGGAGAAGCAAAACCACGTTGAAAGCGGATTCATAAAATAATCTTATTACCATGAGATTTTTTTATACGTTTCATACCGCATTTGAGGGGCTTCGCCGGAACCGCTCCCGATCCGCACTCACAGTTCTCGGAATCGTCATCGGGATTGCCGCAGTTATGCTTGTGATGTCGATCGGCTCTTCCGCGCAAAATCTCATTTTGAGCCAGATTCAGGGGCTCGGGACGCGGACTATTGCAATCATACCCGGGCGCGAGCCCACGGGGCCTTCGGATGCCGCACAGCTTTTCAGCGATTCTTTGAAAGCGCGCGATCTTGACCTTTTGAGACGGAAAGAAAATGTGCCGGAGCTTAAAAATATCATGCCGATTGTATTCGGGTCAGAATCAGTTTCATTTGAAGGGGAGACATATCGCGCGACGATATTCGGCGGGACAGAGCTTGCAACGGAGATTTTCGATCTTGCACCAGAGGAGGGTGCATTTATATCCGATGAGGATGTCCGGAGCCGGGCAGATGTCGTCGTAATCGGCTCGAAAGTGAAGGAGGAGCTTTTCGGTGACTCCGAGGCAGTTGGGAAGCGAGTTCGTGTCAAGGACCGGTCGCTTCGCGTCGTCGGGGTTCTTCCCACGAAAGGCCAGGTTTCTTTTTTCAACTTTGATGAAGCGGTATTTGCGCCATACACGACGGCACAGCAATTCATTTTCGGAATTAAATATTTTCACCGTTTTATCGTTGAGGCCGAATCAGAGGGTGCGATCAATCGGACCGTGGAGGATTTGAAGGCGACGCTCCGCGAATCGCACGGCATCACCGATCCCGACAAAGACGATTTTTTCGTGCAGACCCAGGCGGATCTTGCTTCGCGTCTTTCTATAATTACGAATGTCCTTACGCTTTTCTTGGCTTCTGTCGCGGCTATTTCCCTTGTCGTCGGCGGAATCGGGATTATGAATATCATGCTCGTATCCGTAACCGAGCGGACGCGGGAAATCGGGCTACGCAAAGCCATCGGCGCCCGGAGAAAAGACATTTTATATCAATTCCTTTTTGAGGCGATTCTCCTTACCGGGATCGGCGGCGTTATCGGAATTCTCGCGGGGTCAGCGTTGTCATTCGTCGCGGCGCTTCTGATTTCTCAATTCGTTGGACTCGCGCTTTCATTTGCGTTTCCGGTGTTTGCGGCTTTCCTCGGCCTCGGCGTTGCGGCGCTCGTCGGGCTTATATTTGGCATCTATCCCGCGCGAAAAGCCGCGGAAAAAAGCCCCATTGAAGCGCTCCGGTACGAATAGAACGAGGGGTATTAGGAAAGAGAAAAATTTGATATACTGATTGAAAGGGGTGACGGCGCATTTCGTCGAGCCATTTTCTCTTATTATTCGCGTTTTTTGAATTTTTATGGAACTAACATTTCTCATCGGTCGGATTCTCTACGGAGGATTTTTCGTTGTGATGGGCATGAACCATTTTACGAAATTCAGCGCTATGGCGGGATACGCATCCTCAAAACGAGTGCCGTTTCCCTCGGTCGCGGTCGTGGTTACGGGGCTCATGATTGTTTTCGGCGGGCTCGGGATCGTTACGGGCGTCTATGTCCAGCTTGCGGTTTTATTCATCGTAATTTTTCTTTTTTTTGTAACCATCACGATGCATAACTTTTGGGCTGTTACGGATGAGCAGGAAAAAATGCTCCAGATGGTTCATTTTTTAAAAAATCTGGCTCTTCTCGGGGCAGGGCTTATGATGTTGTCGATCCCCGGACCGTGGTCCTACGGCATTTTTTAAAGGGCTCTTGCATGGCCGATTTGAGAGATACGAGGAAGAATATTTTTTTTGTTCTTGCCGTGGCGCTCGGCGTTTTTTTATTCGCGGGGAGTATCTCTGCAAACACGGACGACGAGCGTGCGGCGGATCGGGCGCGTTTCAGGGACGCAATCGAGGAACGAAAAGACGCGCTCAATGGCCGCGTGCGTGGGATTACGAATGATCATGCGGGTAGCGAGGCAGAGGTCGAGGCCGCGGTAGATGATGGTTTTTTCAGGCGAATCCTGGATCGAATTCACAAAAGCCGTGACGAATTCAACCGGAGTATTTCCGAACGCCGCGATATTCTTGCGAAAAAAACAAAAGGGGAGCGCGTGGAGTATCTCGAGGGCTTTTTCCCTCGGATGGCGGAGAAGTTTAAAACCGCCTTCTCACGCGTTGCTCAATAGTTTATCGTTAGAGTGCAGGATTCGAACTAGAATCAATTGAGCGGAGTGAATTTGGGCAAGATTCAAGGCGTGAGGAGCGATGCGTACCTGAACGGTACGTGAGCGACGAATAACGCGGGAAGCTTGCCCAAATTCACCCGCCTTGAGAGGAAGCTAAAAAATGGCCGATTTCTTCGTTCCTCCTCCTCAATGTACCGTTTAGGTACACTTTCGTCGTCGTGCCTCGAAATCGTCTCATTTTTTAGCTTCTCAAGCTGATTCTAGTTCGAATCTTGCACTCTTAGGAACGATATATATGTATATATGATTGAATCCGGGAGTAAAGAATTTTTCTGGGGCGTTGCGACTTCGGCGCATCAAGTTGAGGGCGGACTCTCGAACGATTGGACGCCGTGGGAGAAAGAAAACTCACAGCGCAAAGTCGAAAGCGCAAAATCGAAGAAATGGCCGGATTATATTCTTGAGCGCTATCCGAGTCCCTTCGAGGAAGAAAATTATATTTCTGGAATGGCGGCGGACCAGTATCGCCGTTTTACGGAAGACGTGGGGCTCATGGCAACGCTCGGTATAAATGCGCATCGGTTTTCGATTGAATGGTCGCGCGTGGAGCCCGAGGAGGGGAAATTCAGCGATGAGGCGATTCGACACTATCGAGCCGTCATCCGCGCCCTTCGTGAAAAAGGCATAGAACCCTTTGTCACGCTTTGGCATTGGACACATCCGGTATGGTTTTCGAAAAAAGGCGGATGGGAATCAAAAACCGCGGTGGAGGATTTTCTCCGTTTTGCAAAACGCCTCGCCGATGAGTTTAGGAATGACGTTACATTTTGGATCGTTTTAAACGAGCCCGGAATGTGGGCGGCGGATGCGTATCTTTTTGGGACAAAGCCCCCGGGAGAGAGAAGTTTTTCATCGCTTGTCCGGGTGTATTTCTCGCTTGTGAGAGCCCAAAGACAAGTGTATGCGGTTTTGAAAAAGATAAATCCCGATTGTGAGATTGGAATTGCCGAGAGCATGGAATACATTTCGCATTCCGGGGTTCGCGCCCTGTGGAATTACTTCAGAAATTTCTTTTTTATTTCGCGCGTCCGCTCTTCGCTCGATTTCATCGGCGTGAATTACTATAAGCGAGTGGGCCTCTGGGGGAAGGACGCCGGGCAGGTATCGGATATGGGATGGGAAATATATCCCGAGGGCCTCGGATATCTTCTTCGGAGAATCGCGAAATTCAAAAAACCGCTCTATGTCACGGAAAATGGCATTGCGGATGCGAGAGACGCAAAGCGCTCGGAATTTATACGCCGCCATGTTGAGGAGGTTATCCGCGCAAAGAAAGAGGGCGTCCCGGTCAAGGGATATTTCTATTGGTCGCTTCTCGATAACTTTGAGTGGAATGATGGCTTTTGGCCCCGATTCGGGCTTTTTGAGGTGGATTACAAGACAGAGGAGCGAATTCCCAGAGAAAGTGCTAGAGTATATGCAGAGATAATAAAAAAATCCCAAATCTCAAATTCCAAATTCCAAACAAATTCGAAATTCTAATGTTCAAAATTCAAAACACGTTTTGATCATTTGAATTTCGGGTCAAAAGCAAAAGTATTTGCTTTTGACGGACGCGCTCATACATTATTTAAATCGCGTCCAGGAATTTACCGAGAAGGTAAATTTTGAATTATTGTTTGGAAATTGGTGTTTGGAAATTGGAATTTCGTCTTCTATGTGGTTATTTTTTGCCCTTTTTGGACATCTGATGAACGCGTTCGTGTTTCTCACGGATAAAGCGTTCGTTGAAAAGATTTTTCCGAGTCCGAAGGCGCTTGCGTTTATTGCGGGGGCGAGCGGAATTTTTACGTTTGCCCTTTTTCCATGGTTTTTGACGGGCGGGCCCTCTGACGCGGTCTTCGCATCAATATTTTCCGGCGCGATCACTGTTGTTGCGCTTGTTTTTTTCTTTACCGCAGTGGGACGGGATGAGATCTCGCGCGTTGTGCCCGCGACCGGCTCTCTCACGCCTATTTCCACGTTTCTTTTGAGTTATTTTCTTCTCGGCGAGCGTTTCGACGTGAATATACTTGTCGCGTTTTCCCTTCTCGCGTTTGGAGGAATCATTATAGGATTCCGGTCGTTTTGGTCACTTTTTCGGAAAAAAGATTTTTCCCTCTTTGGTCTCGAGTTATTCGTCGCGTTTCTTTTTGCCGTCGGATTTGTCACCCAGAAATACGGGTTTAACGGTTTTGAGAACGATTTCTCGTCATTTTTGTGGGCGCGCGCCGGCGGAGTTCTCGCCGCGCTCCCGCTTCTTTTTTATTCCGATGTGAGAGCGCGGTTGAGTTTTTCCGAAATCCGATCGGGTGGCGCAAAAAAGGGTCTTTTTTATGTTGTATCGCGAATATTCGCGGGAATTTCGCCTCTCATGATTACGGTCGCGATTTCGTTCGGGTCTGCTACGCTCGTCAACGCGACCCAGGGCGTGCAGTACATATTTTTATATCTTCTCGCGATATTTTTTTCCAAGCGCTTCCCCGACATTTTTAAGGAAGAGCTTGATCGCGCGGTCGTGTTTCAAAAAAGTATTGCCCTTGTCCTTATCGTTATTGGCCTTATTTTGGTATCATAGCGGTAATGAGAAACGGCGTTCTGGGGAAAATTATCCGCATCATCGGGTTTCTCGCGTTTTTGACGTTTGCGTTTTTTCTCGTCACGTGGTACGGAATTTCGGAGCGGGGAAGCACAAAGTACGGAGTGACGTTTAGTACCGTGATGGCGCGCCAGCTCGAGATTGATCCGCGAGAAACGTATGATGCAATTGTAGACGATCTCGGCGTTCGCCTCATTCGGCTTCCGGTGTACTGGAGCGATATTGAGCGCGAAGACGGAAAATTCGACTTTTCCGAATATGATTATTTTTTCGCGCGTGCGGAGGAAAAAGGAGTAAGAATAATTCCTGTTGTTGGGAGGAAACTCCCGCGCTGGCCTGAGTGTCATATTCCGGAGTGGTCGCGATCGCTTTCTCAAGAAGAATTTCAAAAACGGGTCGAGGCCGAGATTCGTGCGGTTGTGTCGCGCTATGCGAAATCGCCCGCGGTCATCCGCTGGCAAGTTGAAAACGAGCCGTTTCATATATACGGTTCTGGGTGCGCGGACAAAAAAATATCTGCGGGAGATATTGACGCCCAAATCGCGATTGTCCGTTCGCTTGATTCGCGCCCGATCATGCTTACCGATTCGGGCGAGCAGGGGATTTGGACGACCTCGCTTTCCCGCGCTGAATACCTCGGCATTTCAACATACTATCAAGTATGGAACGATACATTAAAAGTGGTTCGGTTTCCGTTCGGGCCCGGATTTTACCGCATCAAGGCATGGCTCGTGAATCTGTTTTATCCGGACGGAAGAATCATAGTTTCTGAGCTTCAGGCCGAGCCCTGGGGGCCGGTACTTCTTCCGTATGTTGATTTTGAACTTCAGCTCCGGCTCATGAATGAGAAGCGTTTTCGCGAGGTGATACGCCGCGCGCGCCTCGCGGGATTTGAAGAAAATATTCTTTGGGGCGCGGAGTGGTGGTATTGGCTCAAAGTAAAACAAAACGATTCCCGGATGTGGGAAGAAGCAAAGAAGGTATTTTAATTCGCCGATGCATTCCCAAATCCGCACTTACGTACGATCGTACGTAAGTGCGGATAATGGAGATTTCCGGGTTGCAATGGTGCGTGTCGTTTGACAGAATGGCAATATGTTTTCACAATTTTTGAAAGAATCTAAGTTAGTTCAAGATTCTCGGTTTCTTACGAGGAGAGCTGGGGGGATGATTCCAGAAATCGAAAGCTATCTGAAAAAAGGTGACCGGATACTCGATATCGGGTGTGGAGGTTGCCACATTGCGAAGCAACTGAAAGAAAAAGGATATACCATAGTTCCCCTTGATATCAAAAACGAAAGCTCTTTTAAGGAAATTGTGCCGATTATATATGACGGCAAAAAGATTCCTTTTGAAGATAATTCTTTTGATGTCGCCCTTCTCTTGACAGTACTCCATCATATTCGGGATCCGATTATGATACTTGGCGAAGCAAAGAGGGTCTCCCGTCGTATTGTCATTATTGAGGATTTATACGATGGTTGGTTCCAAAAATATCTTACTTTTGCGATGGACAGCATTTTAAATACAGAGTTTTTTTGTCATCCCCATTCGAATAAGACAAAAAAAGAATGGGAGACGGTTTTTCATGCTCTAGGTTTGAGAATCATTGATGAACGAAGTCATTCATTTTGGAAATTTTTTACAAGCGGAATATTCTATCTTGAAAAAGTTTGATTTTCGAAGTACCATCGGGTAGGATGTTCTTATGTCTTTCGGAAGAAATAGCTTGGTAGGCGATAAATATCTTTGGACGACTCACTCGCGGATGAAAATGCGCCATTACCGTCTTACCGAGTCGCGTGTAAAGCGTGTAATTCGGCACCCCGCGCGGATTGAGGAAGGAATTCTCGAAAATGCGGTTGCGTGTATGCAACCGGCCGAGGGAAAGAATTATTCGGAGATTTGGGTTATGTATGTGTTGGCTCGCGGCAATGCGATTTCGCGACACGACTCACCCGGTCCAGTGCCGGGCTCGCTAAGGAAAAGCGAGATTTCCGCCGAGGGCGGACCAAGCAAATCTCGCTTTTCATTGTCGCGAAAACGCATTGCCGCTCGCAATGGTGGGGAAGGCGCGGGAAGGATAAAAATAATCACCGCCTGGCGCTATCCGGGCAAAAGCCCGGCACGCGATCCAGTGCCGCAGGAGATTTTGAAAGAAATACAAAGCATTTTATAATGGAGTTCGTACTGTTCGGGAAAGAAATATAAGAAATGTCATGGGGAATAAAGAAAGATTCCTCCGGGGGAGGAATCAGGATGAGGTCGAACGTCTACGCGCTTGATACCAAAGAACGAGTTTAGTGATGCCGTAAAGGGTGTAAGTTACAACGAAGCCGAAGATGATTGATATTATCACCGCAAGTCCCAGCGCGAATGTAATCTTCTGCCAAGTCGGCATATACTCACCTCATTTCCGCGATCTGGTCACATAGTATCACAAAAAAATGAGGTTTGCAAAGACGTACGGACGGGGTAAGAAGTATAAAAAATGTTATGGGAGGTAGGAATAAAAATTTATGAAAATCATTCACAAAGATCAGACAGAAAAATTCAAAAATGGCGAGAATTGCATTGCGACTGAATACCCTTTGGGAGATAAAGATATAAATGGCGCTATTGTGGAATTGACTGGCAGGTATCCAAATACAGGAAGAGTTGTAAATTTGAAATGTAAAGAATTAGCTTACGTGATTAAGGGTTCTGGCAGGATTGTTGTCGAGAATGAAGAAATTAACCTTAAGGAAGGCGATTTGATTTTAATCGAGCCAGGGGAAAAGTATTTTTGGGACGGCAATTTAATTATATTTACCTCGTGTACTCCAGCTTGGCATCCTGATCAACACAAGGAAGTGGAATGATATACTCTTGCGGATAGAGAAATAAACTCAAAAAGTGACACGGGCGGTGAGGGTAACGGCTCAACGCGTTGAGCCGTTGGAAGATACAATAAATGTCATGGAAGCCAAAAATAATATATATGAATACACTCAATTTTTTAAAAATCGCATTGAAGGATCCTAAAGTCGCGGCAATCTCCGAAAGCTCTTCATGGGCGGTTGACCGCGTGGAAGAGCTTTTGCCGAAAGACACTCGGTTTGCAGTGGAATACGGTCCAGGAACAGGCGTGATAACGCGCCGTATTCTTCGCGTTCTTCCGGATGACGGGAAGCTTGTTGCAATTGAGCTCAATAAGGAGCTTTTTGGCGCGCTCGGGAATATTCGGGATGTTCGATTTGATTTGGTACAGGGCAACGTCTTAGATTGGACAAAGGATTCTCTCGATCGGGAAACACATCTCGTGGATGCCGTGGTTTCTACGATACCGTTTTCTTTTTTGAGCGCGCGCGAGCGACGCATGCTGATTGAGCGGACCGCGCACATGCTTCGCCCCGGCGGGCGTTTTATCACGTGCCAGTTTTCGCTCTTGGTTTTTCCTTTGATTCGCCGGTATTTCCGGAAAGCAAAATTTTCTATCGAGGTTCGGAATTTCCCTCCGTATTTTATCATGTGGGGAGAGAAATAAATCATGAGAAAACCATGCGAATAAAAGTTATATTTTTGCCATCGAGTATAGATTTTCCAAATGCGGATAAGAATAAAATCCGCAAGATTATTCTCAACCACGCGAAGAAAGCTGCCGCGATCCTTCGATTCCGCGAGGGTGAATTTACGTTTACTGTTTATCCGTGGGAACGTGACGGAGTTCAAGCATTTACACAAGCAAAAGATTGGGTAAGGGTTACTATCAATCCCCGGCAGTTAGCTTTTAGAAGGAAACGAGCCGATATGATTGAACGATTGATATATATTGTGTATCACGAGATGCATCACGCCGCTCGAGGCTATGCGGGTTTTCTTCCAAGAAAGAAGCATCACATATTGATGAACTCCATTTTTTCTGAGGGACTCGCCGACATTTTTGCACGAGAACAATATCCTTCGAAATACGTTTTAAAAGTGACAAAGTATAATCTGCAACAAGTCAAAAAGTGGCTCCCGAGATTACGGAAGATAAAATGGCAGAAAGAAATTTTCGATGACCCCTGGCTTTTGGGCGGACAAGGCAAGCCAAGGAAGTTGGGATATAAGATAGGAAGATATCTTGTAGAGAACGTTACGAAACGTCACCCGCGCCTAAGTGCTGCGAATTTAGTGCGTAAAGACGCTAGAGAAATTTTAAAATTAGGTGGAGTGAAGGTATAATTTCTCATTCGTATTGTGCATCAAGAGGTGCCATGGTAAACAAAGAACGATTTAAACTTATTCCATCGGTCTATGCGCTGTTCATTCAGGATGAGAAGATATTACTTTCGCGAAGATTCCAGACGGGATTTGAAGATGGAAATTATGGTCTTGTGTCGGGGCATGCCGATGGAAGGGAGACCATGAGAGAGGCAATGGCACGGGAGGCACTTGAGGAAGCGGGTGTGAGGATCGATATTAATGACTTTGAAATCGTTGTGACCATGCACCAATGGTGCGGAGACCACGAGAGAATTGATTTATTTTTTATAGTAAAAAAGTGTAATGGCGAGATTAAAAACATGGAGCCGAATAGGTGTGATGATTTATCATGGTTTTCGTTGAATCAATTACCTGATAATACTATTCCGTATATTCGAGCCGCAATTAATTGCTATCTCGACGGAGTAAAATATTGCGAGTTTGGATGGGATAGGCGATAAATACCAAAAATATCATGGAAGCGAAAAAAAGTATAATCAAAGTTTCTCCATCAGGAATAAGCTCGCTTCTGGAGTGTCCGAGGTGCCTCTGGCTCCAGATGAACGAAAATGTAAAGCGCCCCCGCGGCATCTATCCGTCTTTGCCGAACGGCATGGATGACGTGTTCAAAAAATACTTCGACGAGTATCGGGGAGGGGATTCGCTTCCCCCGGAAATTGAAGGGAAAGTGGAGGCGCGGCTTTTTGACGACATGAAAAAGTTGAACGCATGGCGCGAATTCAATTTTGGCCGGGGCGGAATCCGGGCGTCATTCCCCGAATTCGACATTGAAGTTGCGGGCGCGATTGATGAGCTATTGGTGGCGCCTGACGGGAAATTCATTCCGTTTGACTTTAAGACCAGGGGTTATCCGACGAAAGAAGACACGCACGAGCACTACCGAACCCAGCTCGATCTCTACGCGCTTTTGTTTGAGAAAAATGGATACAAGGTTGCGCCTTTTGGGTATCTTCTTTTTTTCTGGCCCCAATCGTACGGAATAGGGAATGCGAATTTCAAATCAAATCTCATACGAATGGAAGTGTCTCCCTCGCGCGGGCTTTCCGTGCTTGAAGAAGTTCACACGATCGTGACTGGTCCCGCTCCATCGGCGCATGGGAATTGCGAATATTGCGTGTATCGGGGATCGTAAGTATGCGGATCAAGGTTATAAAAACCCGAGTTCTCCTGCCGCCTCGCGATGATCTCCTCGGGGTTATTAAAAATTCCCTCAAGCGGATTCCCGAGCGAAGCATTCTTGTTGTAACATCAAAAGTTGTGAGTATATGGGAGGGGCGCTCGATTCCGAAGGATCGTTTCCCGGACAAAGACGAGCTTATCAAAAAAGAAGCCGACAAATATTTACCCAAGCGCTTTGTTCCCGGGAAATGGATTATGCATACGATGAAGCATGATTTATTCATTCCTTCTGCGGGAGTTGATGAGTCGAATGCAAACGGGTTTTATTTATTATGGCCTACACATCCGGAGCGGACCGCAGAGATTCTTCATCGCTGGATTCGGAAAACGTATAGAGTAAAAAATTGCGGAGTTATCATTACGGATTCGCATACGATTCCTTTGCGGCGCGGCACGATCGGCATTTCGCTTGCCCACTGTGGGTTTAATCCGCTGAAAGATTATCGGGGGACCAAAGACATCTTTGGCCGGAAATTCACCATGACACAGACAAATATTGCGGACGGGCTTGCGGCCGCGGCAGTCGTTGTCATGGGCGAAGGCAGGGAGCAAACGCCGCTTGCGCTCATAACAGAAATTTCCGGCGTTCGGTTCACGGCGCGCGTACGCCGCTCGCAAAAGTCGCGTTCGCTTTTGAAAATACCGGAAAAAGAGGATTTGTATTATCCATTTTTGTCTTGCCCGCCGTGGAAAAAAGGCGGCGGAGGAGTCAAGATGAAAAAATATATGTATCGGGGAATATAGCGCAATGCAAGAGAAAATTCTCGAAGTAAAAAATCTTTCGAAGACGTATGACGGGCTCGAAGCAGTCCGCGATATTTCGTTTTCGATAGCGCCCGGAGAAATTCTCGGGCTCTTGGGCCCCAACGGCGCAGGAAAAACCTCGACGATTTCGATGGTACTTGGGATTCTTGAGTCGACCGCGGGATCTATTCGCATCAATGGTTTTGATATCCGACATGAGCGGACAAAAGCACTCACCTATACGAACTTCGCGGCGATCTATGCTCAGGTGCCGGGTAACCTTACGGTCTACCAGAATCTTTATATTTTCGGTCTTCTCTATGGAGTGAAGAATCTTCGTGCGCGAGTTTTAGGGCTTTTAAAAGAGTTCGATCTTGAGAAGTTCCGTTACACGAAGTGCGGACTCCTTTCTTCCGGAGAGCAGACGCGGGTCCACTTGGCAAAGGCAATTATCAATGAGCCGCGTCTGCTCCTTCTTGATGAGCCGACTGCATCGCTCGATCCGAGCGCCGCACACATCATCCGCGAGAAAATCCGATCGT
>Ga0209514_10004905_pt1 | contig 17597 bp, 13 predicted proteins | sample Subgrocontami58m_FD_187452 | JGI IMG/M metagenome (GOLD analysis project Ga0209514, IMG submission 187452) | Subsurface groundwater microbial communities from S. Glens Falls, New York, USA - GMW37 contaminated, 5.8 m (SPAdes) (version 3) | ecosystem: Environmental > Aquatic > Deep subsurface >...
ACCTCCATCGTCTGGTTGCGAAGGTCCAGGGTGACATCGCTCATCCTCAGGAAGTAGTTGGTGAACCACTCCTTGATGACGTCGCCCTTGTAGCCCAGGCACAGCACGAAATCGTTGATGCCATGCACCGACAGGTGCTTCATGAGGTGCCAGACGATCGGCATGCCGCCGATCTCCACCATTGGCTTGGGGCGTACCGATGTCTCTTCGCTGAGCCGCGAGCCGACGCCCCCGGCGAGAATGATGGCTTTCACGACGTGGAGTGTACCGGGCGCCCCAATGGCGACGCTGGGGCTTCTCCTGTGTGCCGCGACAGACCCCGGGAGCGGACAGCGCCGCGGTACCTCTCTTCGCAGAAGGCCTGTGGCACGGCGCTTCGATAGGCACAGCAGCCCGACCAGTCCTGAACATTCACGGCAAGAAACGGCCCCACCCGGGTTGCATCACCAGAACGACCCCTCTCGGGCCTCTAGCCCGGGTTGGTCGCGATGTCGTGAACAGCATCCAACGCGTAGTCGATGTGCGCGTCCGACAGGCCCGGGTAGACGCCGAGCCAAAAGGCATTCTCCATGACGAAGTCGGCGTTGCGGAGGTCGCCGACGATGCGATGAGTGATGTCCGTGTACGCGGGCTGCCGAAGCAGATTCCCAGCGAAGACAAGCCGCGTTCCGATTCCCCGGTCGTTGAGCGCGCGAACGATGTCATTGCGCTGGAGGGGGCTGTCCCTCTTCACGGCAATGGGGAACCCAAACCAGCTGGGGTCGCTGTTCGGTGTGGCCTCGGGCAGCAGGAAGTGATCTTCGAGATCGCGGAACCCATCGTAAAGCCTGGCGAAGTTGCGCCGGCGGGCCTCGATGAACGAGTCCAGCTTGCGCAGTTGCGCCACCCCAACTGCCGCCTGCATGTCCGTCACCTTCAGGTTGTACCCGATGTGCGAGTACACGTACTTGTGGTCGTAGCCGGCGGGCAGGCTGCCGAACTGCTGGTCGAAGCGCTTGCCGCAGGTGTTGTCCTTTCCGGGCTCGCACCAGCAATCACGGCCCCAGTCGCGGAATGACTCCGCGAGGATCTTGATACGCCCCTCGTTGCACAGCACCGCCCCGCCCTCGCCCATGGTGATGTGGTGCGCGGGGTAGAAGCTGACCGTGGCGAGATCGCCGAACGTGCCCACCGGCTGTCCGTCGTAGGTCGACCCCACGGCGTCGCAACAATCCTCGATCAACCACAGGCCGTGCCGGTCGCAGAAGTCCTTGACGGTGGCCAGGTCGAAGGGGTTACCCAGGGTGTGGGCCACCATCACGGCCTTGGTGCGGCTGGACAACGCCTCTTCCAGGCCCGAGACGTCGATGTTGTATGTCGGCACATCGACATCCAGGAACACCGGCACGGCCCCGTACTGGATGGCGGGGTTCACCGTGGTGGGGAACCCCGTCGCCGTGGTGATCACCTCATCGCCGGGCAGGATGCGTCGGTCGCCCAACTTCGGTGAGGTCAGGGCCGAGAATGCAACCAGGTTGGCCGACGATCCCGAGTTGACCAGCACGCAGTGACGCAAGCCCATGCGCCGGGCGAAGTCGCGCTCGAACTCATGGGCGAAGCGCCCAGTGGTGAGCCAGAAGTCGAGGGAACTGTCGACGAGCGACGTCATGTCATCATCGTCGAATACCCGGCCGGATATGGGAACAGGCGATGAACCCGCCTCGAATGCGGCTGCCGGAAACGCGGTGGCGTGGTACTCACGGACCAAACCGCGGATCTGGCTCCTTAGGGCATCCGCGCGCACCTGCGGGGAATCTGCGTCGCTCGTCACCTGCTGAGCATATCCGCTGTCACGGGAATGGGATGACCTCTGGCAGGCCAACATCGCCTACTCGCGCCCGGTTCGCGAAACCGGGCGTTATTCTGGCCGAACCGTGGACTCCTCCAACGCCCCAGCGCCGGCGCAGGCAGCCAGCCCACCGAGGTCGCCCGTGGCCGGGCCTGGCGGACGCGTGAAGCACCTGTGGACCTCGCGGCCCTGGCTGCAGGAGGGCACATGGCTGGTTGCGACCATGCTCCTGTCGCTGATGGTTGTCGCCTGGGCGATGCAGCTGTGGGACGCACCCCTCCGGGTGCCATTCGCACCGGGTGGCGATGGGCTTATGGCGCTGACATCAATCAAGGACATGATCGAGAACGGCTGGTACCTGACCAACCCTTCCCTGGCCGCCCCGCACGGGCAGGACCTCTTCGACTTCGCCGGCTTTGGAGCCGACAACCTGCAGTGGGGCATCATCAAGGTGCTGAGCCTCGGTATCCGCGATCCCGGACTTCTGCTGAACGCGTACTTCCTGCTCGGATTCCCGCTCGTCGGTGGGTCGGCATTCATCGTGCTGCGGTACTTCCGCATCTCCCGGCCCGCGGCCCTCGTGGGCAGCGTGCTGTTCGCGATCCTGCCGTACCACTTCGCGCACGGCGAGGGCCACCTGATGCTGAGCAACTACTTCGCCGTCCCGGCGGGGTGCTGGCTCATCCTGCGCGCCCTTCTCGGCACGCCGTTCATGAAACGGAAACGTGGCAGCACGGGCATGCGGGGGTGGTGCGCCTGGGGCAATGCTGGCGTGGTGGTGGCCTGCGTGCTGGTGGGCGGGTCAACCCTCTACTACGCCGTGTTCACCATGGTGCTGCTGGTCCTGAGTGCTGTCGTACGCACCGCGACCGTTCGCAGTTGGCGTGCACTGATTCCCGCCGCAGGGGGATTCGCAGGGGTCGGCGTGGTGTTGCTCGTGAATCTCTCGCCGGGACTCATCTATCGGGCCATGCACGGCGCCAACACCGTGGCTGCAGTGCGGAATCCCCAGGAGAGCGAAGCCTACTCATTCTCACTGACGCAGTTGCTGCTGCCGGTGGATGCACACCGCCTCGCGCCACTGGCCGAACTACGGCAGAACTGGGTGAGCAAGACGATGGCCTTCGGCGAGAACGGCAACCAGTTGGGATTCCTGTTGGCCGCCACGTTCGTGAGCGTGCTCGTCGCTCTGTGCGTGTGGGCCCTCACGGGCAGCCGCAAGATCAGCAATCCGCTGGTCGGCGCCGCGGCGGTGGGCGCGTTCCTCGTATTCCTGCTCGGCACGTTCGGCGGGATCTCGAGCATCATCGCGTATCTCATCTCACCGCAGATCAGGGCGTGGGGGCGCCTGACGCCATTCCTCGCATTCTTCTGCGTCATCCTCCTGGCCCTTGCACTCGACTGGTGCCGACGGCGATGGGCGAAGCGGCGGTACGGCGTGGCAGGCGGCGCGGCGCTCCTGGCGGCCGTGGCCGTTGTCGGCGTGCTCGACCAGACCTCGCCATTCTTCATCCCCGCCTACACGGCGAACGCAGCGGCGTGGCAGATCGACGCCAACTTCGTGCAACAGATCGAACAGACCGTCCCCAAGGGCTCAGAGATTCTGCAGCTTCCCCTGCACCCGTTCCCCGAGGCCGGCCCCGTGGGGACGATGGGGGACTACGACCACTTGGCCGGGTACGCCCACTCTCAGGGGCTGCGCTGGAGCTACGGGGCCGTCAAGGGGCGCCCAGAGGACTGGACGACCCAGGCCGCCGGCCTGCCAATCCGTCGGCTGCTTCCCGCGGCCGCTACAGCGGGGTTCGCGGGTCTCTGGGTAGACCGCAACGCATACCCGGACCATGGCGCTGGGATCGAGGCGAGCATCCATCGCGTTCTCGGCCCGTCCGCTTCATCATTCATCTCCGAGGGGGGGCGGCGGGTCTTCTACGACCTGCAGCCCCTGGGTCGCCGACTCCGCGCCACGCGCACGAAGGCGCAACTTGCCGCAATAGCCCATGCCCTCATTGAGCCGACGATGGTGGCGTATGGGGAGGGCTTCTATCAAGAGGAGGGGGATGCCCGGCACCATTGGCGATGGGCGGCTCGCCGGGCGACGCTGACCCTGACGAATCCCGGGCACGCCGTCGCCCGGGTCCGCATCACATCAGTACTGCGCGGCACTTCGGGCGCACGGGTTGTTGTGACCGAGGATGGCAAGGTGGCACGGACCCTGCTCTTGGGCAACGGGCAGGCGCCGGTCGACCTCGTCGTCCCAGTTAAGCCGGGGCGCACGACGATCACCCTGGCGACAAACGGGCTGAACAACGCGCCACCCACCGACCCGCGTGAGCTCTACCTGCAACTGGACCAACTGAGCATTCTCGACACAGGCTTGGCTGGCGCGCGGTAATGGCTCCCACCTCGGGCCTCGCGTCAACGCGTGTGAGCGGACTGCGTCGACCCTAGGCAACCGACTTCGCCGGTGGGGAATCGCCGTGCCGCCAAATGGCGAGCAGACACCCCGACACGGCCAGCACTCCGGCCGATGACAGCACGATTCCCCACCCGCCCCAAGCCTCTGACAGGGCAACCAGCACCGTTCGCGTCGGTTGCCATGTCAGCTGGATCATGCACTGAAAGTACCCCGTCGGATTCGACTGGATCACGGTGTCCTGGGCGCACGCACCGACGGGCACGAAGAAGGTCTGCGCGAGCACCTTCCCGGCGGCCACGGTGGCGCCAACGTTCACCAGCAGCCCCCACGCGGCGAGGGCACCGACCAGCACCGCCACCCACGCACGCTGCAGGTGTCGCACGAGTGCTGAGCCCACGGCCACCAGCAGGATGAGCGCGGCAGCGGGGATGATCGGCAGCGACAGGCGTGGGCCCCATGCGACCCAGCCGAACGGAAACGCCCATGTGGCCAATCCCGCGGTTGACAGGGCCAGCACCAGGAGCACCGTGAGCACGGCAACCGATCCGCGGCGATTCCTCCTGATGGCGCGCACTGCCCACACGGCCGCGAACACGATGAGCCCAACGAGGACCGGCCATAGGGCGATGAATCCTGCGTTCGGAGACAGCCACAGGCCTGTGAAGAACTCCGCCTTCAGCCGATTGCCGGGCGTGCGGAAGGCTGGCTGCAGCAACACGGGATTGCTGAACGCGCCGAAGCGGATCTGGTTGAACAGGGCGTTGGCCGTCGCGCCGCCCAAAAGGCCCAACCCTACTGGCAGGCCCCACGTGAGCAGGTCGCGTCGACGAAACGTGCCAGCGCGCAGGAGGTAACACGCGAGCACCAGTAACAGAAGGAGGGGCGGGGAGGTCTCCTTTGAGATGGCGGCCAGGAGACCCAGGATGACGACGGCCCATGCTGGCCAGCGAAGCAGCAGTGCCACGACGAACGCGGTAACCGCCCATGCGGCGAGGGCCTCGCCAAAGGAGGCCGTGGAGTACCAGATGAAAGGCCCGCTCAGCATCAGAAGCAGCCCCAGCGCCCAGCCGCCACGGGGCACGAGGCGGTTCAACGCCACGACGATGAGGAGGGTCATGCCCGCATAGGCGATCAGGCTGAGCACGGCCAGGGCACGCATGGCGTGGTCCACCGAGAGCCCGATCATGTCAAGAACGAACGCCGGGAGGTATTGGAGGAGCGCGAAATGCTGCGCCTGGGGACAGTCGCCGATGTGCCCGTTCTCGATGCAGTCGCGCACGGCATGTGCACCGGTCACCAGAGCGCTCGTGTCGCCGGAGACCTGGGGACGCACGATGACGACGTACAGGAGGCCCAGCCAGAAAAGACCGGCCAGCGAAGCGGCCGCGTACCCGCAACGTCGAGCCGTCATGGAAGGTGCATCTGGAGAACGGGGGCACGCTCAGATGAAGGCGGGGCCTCGACCCCAAGTCCGTTGTGGCACCAAGAGCGCCACCCAGCGCCACGAGCTACGCGGTGACCGGCATAGCATGGATTGATCATCGCTGCCCCCAACTCGCCCACATCATTGCCGGGCCCACCACCGGGCCCCACGAGGAGCGCCAACGATAGGGCGGCCGTTTGACCACCGGCCCGGGGACGAGGAGCCACCGGTCGGTGTCGCCCGCGATCTGTGGGGGGCTGTGCGACGCCACGCGATAGCCCAGCGTGTGTGCGTAGGAGCGCACGGGGAATAACACCGTGGGGTGTTCGAACCAGATGATGGGGTGGTGGCCGTAGATGAAGCGTGCTCGGCCTGCCGGGCTGCCAAGCGAGGGCCACGCGAGGAAGTACGGGTCCGCATTCGCCATGTTCCGGCCAAGGGTGAGTCACAGGCCATCATTGCTCATCATCATGATCGGGGCGCCTGGCCTGCGCCGGTACTGCTGCCACGCACAGCAGCCCATCACCTTCGCGGTTGCGTTGTTCAACCCTTCGTGGGGGCGTTGTCCGTTCCCTGTCGAAGGATTCGTCGAGCGGAATTCCCACCTGATGCGACCCTCAAGACGTATGGCGCCGTGGGACCGCGAGGAAGCCGCCCGTTCCATCAGGCATCACGGTCCCAATCCTGATGCCAGCCTGGAAGTCCAGCGCGGCTTGACAGGTCGCATCCTCCTTGAGATACGCCGCCGAGTCGGGAAGCACTATGACGAACCGACTCTCAGTCTGGGCCAGCCTCGCGCACTGCCGCGCAACCAACTCAGGACTCAGCCCAAAGTATTCGGGGCTGTTGAAGACAGCCGCGCTTGCAATGCCGGTTTCGAACTGAGTCACCGTCGGCTGCGCCAGCAGTTGCTCGACCGAGTTGGCATCAACCGCCAGGCGAAGGCGTGCCGGTCCATCGGCAATGGCCTTCTCGAGGTCGGGCGTCTGCGTGGCCGTGAGCGCACTCTTGGGGCGGGCATCGAAGGTTGTCCCTGGCACAAAGGTAAGCATCGTGGCACACACTCCGATAGCCAGCACGCCCAAGGCGAGAGATACCTGGCGGGCGAGGACTTGGCGGCTGCGCGCCCTTCGCGAGATACGCCAAGCCGCCGCAATCAACGGCAGAAGACAGGCCGTCGTCCATCCGATCTGGAGGGCATATCCACCGAGGAACGTGGGCGCAAGCGATCGCCCGGCAAAGTATGGCAGTGTGAGAAGCGACCATCCGGAGACGAGCAGCAGGGCGAGGCCGTGCCTCCGCTGACGGCTGTTCATCATCCCCCGCGCAGACCGCACGAGAAGCCAACCGATGATCGTTCCCGTGGCGAACAGGGTGGCGCCTCCGACATGCCAGCCGAGCGCATCCATCGGCACATTCATGTAGCCATCGCCCCCGAACAACGATGGGAAGAGGAGCCAACCGCTCCAGTCCACGGGCTTGCCGACCAAGGACGTGCATATCCCGTACAGAGCAAAGACACTGACAGCGCCAGCCGGAATACCCACTAAGCCATGAAGTCGTGTACGCCTGTCTCGAGCCGATAGCAGCGCCGCGGCCCAGACGACTACCACCACCGGGACCCCGAACTCGGGGTTGTTGAGCGCTGCGAGTCCGCTCAGGCCCCCAAGTGCAATAAGGGCACCGGGCGCGACCCACCCCTTGAGCCGAGGGCGGTTCAAAATCACGCAGGCAGCAGTAATGGAAAGAACGGGCAGCACGGTCCTAATCGGGTTGTCGGGGAAGTACGAGAAAGAAAAGAGTCCCGGTGACCCGGCTGCGAAGACAACAGACGGCACGATCAACGCTGCGGGTCCAAGGAACCGTCGGCCAGCAGACCAAACAACAACCCCGATGGCACTGACCACGGTCACCACTTGGAGCGCGAGCATCCACGAAAGCGATATCCCGACGGCATTACTTGGGAATTTCGCGATGAGGGGCGCGACCGGGAATCCGAGCAGGAACGTGTACTGGGGGAAGAAGTCGTGAAGAGGCGTTAGACCTGCGCCGACAGCCGCCACCTCATTCATTGTGTATCTGGCATTGGCGAGGTCGAGGAAGGCCGTCGGCGTCTCGATCCACACAGGGCCGAACAGTGCCAGCGCGGCTGCGAGCATCAGAAATGTGGCCGTCCGCCGCCATGCGCCCCCGAAGGAAGCGAGATACACCACGAGGCCGAGAGCGAGAGCGACGCCAAGTGCCAACTGCGCCAGCCCGATAGCGGGCGTTATTGTCGTGGAGTCGCTGTGGTGTAGCAGCCCCACCAAGAGAAGAACCAAGCCGGGCAGCAGACCCCACGGAAGCAGCCGGCAGACGACCGGAGTCCAGCGCGGGCAGGGGTCGAACTCACCACCGGCTCGACCGAGAACCCATACCCCGAACGCGGCAAGAACCAATGGAACAATGATCCAACACGCCAAGATGAGTTGATCTGTTGGTTCGAACAGCGCTCGAGTGGCGAGTTCGGCACGGATTCGCGTAGGGCCGTCGGGTGGCGACGGCGACGGACCGAGCCAAACGAGCAAAGCAGTAAGAACCGGAAGGATGGCCACCGCGACCGGACCGGCCCAAGAGAGTAACTCGTCACGTTGGCGCACTAGTTGTTGTAGCCAACCTCAACGACGCACAACAACGACTGCCCCAGTGGCAGGTCGTGACGGCCATGGAGGACGGGGTCGAGTCGGCGAAAGATCGGCACAACCCGCTCCATTGCGTTAACGCTTCCGGGCCCAAACGTCGGCTTCCTCAATACCTGCCCCAGTACCATCCAGCCCGGAAGACCGAAGGTGTTGAAGTATCGCAGCCGCATCCGCGATGGGCCAATTTGCGCAGCCGCGATAAGTGCGGTCATCGAACGCTTTGAGTAGCGCCGGCAGTGCTCGAAGGTCTGGTCGACTGTCCCATAGGCCCACTGGTGTGCCGGAACGAAAATCACGAGGCGACGGGGGCCTGCTCCGCCGCTCTCGCGCAGGACGGCGAGCATCCCGCGAACCGCCGCGAGGTCGTCAGGGATGTGCTCAAGCACGTTGAACGAAACGACTGTGTCGATCCCAGCAAGCCACTCCTGATCGCGCATTTCGTTTGCGATGTCGAACACGTGAGGCCCGATGGGCCGGGTACTCCACTCGCCGGCAGCCTCGGAGAGCCGCTCGAGGAGCGAGGGGTCGATGTCCGTTGCGACCGTTGGGGCATGGCGTACCAGCCAAGAAGTCATGGTCCCGATCCCCGAACCGACCTCGAGAATTCGCTCCCCGAGATACGGACGAACAAGGTCGAAAACCCATTCCTGATATCGATGGGCGGACGCCATGGCATCCAACTCGAAGGGTAGGTCCCCGACTGGAGTTGCACCCGATTCAGGCCTCATGAGGAAGGCCCGCGCGCCGCGCGGGTGCCCCCGAGCCCCACGCGCACGACGAGCAGCACGCCGATGGCGCGCACGCCGTCAAGCCAGGTCAGCTTCTTACCCTCCTCGCGGCTTCGTGCGTTGTAGGCGATGGGCACCTCATAGATCCTCTTCCTCTTCGACAGCAGCTTGCCCGTCACCTCCGGCTCGATCCCAAAACGATCAGACCGCAGGTGGAGAGATCTCCAGAGGCTCAGGGGCATGACCTTGAAGCAGGTCTCCATGTCGGTGATGTAGGCGTTGAAGAGCACATTCGTCGCCAGCGTGACGAGCCTGTTGCCGACGACGAACCAGAACGAATACGCGGCGTGGCCCCCGAACGAACGGGACCCATACACAACCTCAACCCCCTCGCGCGCAAAGGGCTCGAGCAACCGGGCGTAGTCCTCGGGGCTGTACTCAAGGTCGGCATCCTGGATGAGCAAGAGATCTCCGGTGGCCACGCTGAGCCCTGTCCTGATCGCTGCGCCCTTGCCCTTGTTCACATCGTGCCGCACCACCCGCGCAGGGATACGAAATCTGCGTGCGGCAAGAATCTCTGGGGTTCGATCCCCCGAGCAGTCGTCGACGATGACCAGCTCGGCTACTACGGCAGCCTGTTCCTCGACCCGATCGAGGAGCCGCGTAAGAGTTGCCTCCTCGTTGTATACGGGGATGAGGACCGAGAGGCGCTTTCGAGGCACGTGGCTCCTTGCGGGGAGGACAATCGGCAGTGTGGCGTGTGCGACGGGCACGCCCAGATGCAAGACCACAGGTCACGAGGGCAGGCTAGCGGCCCTCATCGACGCGGGTTAGTTCGCCAGCACCGCATCGGTTTCCCCCTGACCGCATCGCGTGCGCCCGAAGGTGTGGCGCCATGGAGCCAGAGTGCCCAGACACTTGCGACCGGGGTGGGTCTCCGTGCACCCGAAGATGGCGGCAACCTACATACATGTTGACAGTGTGCGACCGGAGCGCGGCGCGCACCTCAACGACGGGCCCCTGGTGATGCGCGACGCGCCGAACGGCACCTGTTTGGGACGACACCACGTTAAACACCGACCTTGTGGGGCTACGCCGGGTAGCCGTAACGTCCGAAGTGTGATCCCCCGCCTTACCACCACGCTCCTCTCACTCGTCGCCGTGGTCGCTGTCGCGGCACCCGGCTACGGCGCTCCGCGCGACGTCGTGCGCGACTACTTCGCCGACGGCCATATCAACGGTGCGTACTCGGTGGAGGATCTGCGGGGGGCACTGATCTTCGCCGAGAGGCGCACGGGGTCGGGGTCGCAGTACTCGGCATTTGCCGATGCCGTGAGCCAGGCCATCACCGATGATCTGGTGGGGTCGGGGGCAGCGGCGGCGGAGCAATTGAAGGCCCAGCGCAAGAACACCGAACTGAGCCCCGCTCCCGCGCCGGCGGAGTCCCCGCCCAGCAACGGCGGGCTACCCACCCCACCGAGCAGCGCACCGGGCGACTCGCTGCCCACCGCCGTGCCGATAATGGGGCTGGTGGCGGTAGTGCTGGTGCTGGCGGGAATCGGGTCGTCAGTGTGGCGACGCCTGCGGCGGTAACCTCGGCCTTTCCGGGCACCCACGGTGGGCCGCCCATTCCCCGACGGAGGCTGCATGGCTGAGGCTCGCTTCACGGGCACCGACGACTACATCGCGAGCCCGGACCTTCAGGCTGCGGTCAACGTGGCCGTCGCACTTGAGCGCCCGCTGCTGGTGCGCGGCGAGCCCGGGACCGGCAAGACCCTGCTTGCCGAGTCAGTGGCGTCGGCTCTTGGAATGCGGCTCATCACCTGGCCGGTGAAGAGCACCACCCGTGCGCAGGATGGCCTGTACGTGTACGACACCGTGCAGCGTCTGTACGACTCGCAGTTCGGTGAGGGCGACCCGGCAGACGTGGCCAAGTACATCCGTCTGGGGCAGCTGGGGCAGTCGTTCCAGGCGCCGGAACGCGTGGTGCTGGTGATCGACGAGGTCGACAAGGCCGATCTGGAGTTCCCCAACGACCTCTTGTGGGAGCTCGACCGCATGTCGTTTCACATTCCCGAGACCGGGGAGACCGTTGCGGCCCAGAAGCGGCCAGTGGTGATCATCACGTCCAATGCCGAGAAGGAACTTCCCGACGCCTTCCTGCGCCGGTGCGTGTTTCACTACATCGCGTTTCCCGAGCCGGATCAGATGGAGCGCATCGTGCGGGTGCATCACCCCGACCTGGACGACCGGCTCATCCAGGCGGCCATGGAGAGCTTCTACCTGCTGCGCGAGATGGACGGGCTACAGAAACGACCCAGCACGTCGGAGCTGGTGGACTGGGTGCAGGCGCTGGCCGTGGCCGGGGTTGACCCCGCCAAGATCATCCAGGAACTGCCGTTCATGGGCGTGGTACTCAAGAAGCAGGCCGACCTGGACATCGCCCGGCGACACCTGGCGGTTCGGGCACGCCGGGTGGCCATGCAGGAGCGCAGGTAGCCGCCAGGTGTTCGAGGGACTCTTCGCCACACTGCGCAATGAGGGTGTGCCGGTCGCACTCGACGAGTGGCTCATGCTGCACGAGGCCCTCGATCGTGACCTGCACGAGAGCAGCCTGGCCGGATTCTACCTGGTGGCCCGCAGCGTGCTGGTGAAGGACGAGGCCCACTACGACGGCTTCGATGTGGCGTTCGCCCGCTACTTCTCAGGCATCGAGCCAACCGCTGATGCCGTTGATGATCGCGTGTGGAAGTGGCTTGAGGACAACCCGCGCATGCTCGAACTGACCGAGGAGCAGCGCGCGCGGCTGGACGCCATGCGCGAGACGCTGGAGATGGACGAACTGCTTCAGAAGCTGAAGGAGAAGCTCGAGAACCAGGATGAGGAGCACCATGGCGGCAGCGAGCACATCGGCACGGGGGGTACCTCGGCCTTCGGGCACTCCGGGTACCACCCGGGCGGCGTGCGCATCGGTGGCGAGGGGCGCTGGAGGAGCGCCGTCCAGACCGCCGGTGAGCGCCGGTGGCGCGAGATGCGCACCGATGCCGAGCTCGGCGTGCGCGACTTCGGGGTGGCGCTTCGGCGCCTGCGGCATCTGTCCACGCGCCTGGACGGCCCGGCCACCGAGTTCGACATCGACGACACCATCCGCCAGACGGCCAACCACGCCGGGCAGTTGCGCCTGGCGTTTCGCAGGCCGCGCAGGAACAGCATCCGCGTGCTGCTCATGCTCGATGTGGGCGGGTCGATGGACGACCACGTGCTGCTGGTGGACCGCCTGTTCTCGGCCGTGGACCAGGCCGGGCACTTCCGCGATCTTCAGGTGAGGTACTTCCACAACTGCGTGTATGACCGCGTGTATTCCACATCCGAGATCCGGGCGTCACGATCGGAGTCGACCCCGCACCTGCTGGCGCAGATGGACCCCGAGTACAAGCTGGTGATGGTGGGTGATGCCTGCATGGCGCCCACCGAACTGCTGGTTCCCGGCGGGGCCATTGACTACCAGCACATGAACGAGGAGCCCGGCGCCCAGTGGCTGGAGCGACTCGAGGATCACTTCTCGCATGCCGCGTGGCTCAACCCGGTGCCCAAGGGCTGGTGGGAGGGGGTGCACGGCGCCTACACCCTCAGCATCGTGCGCAAGATCATCCCCATGTTCGAGCTGTCGGTGGATGGGCTCGACCGCGCCGTGCGGCACCTGATGGTGCGTCGCTGACGCACTCGCCGAGGGGCGTCCCGGCTGCCCACTAGCCTCCCGCGGCCGTGGCACCCCGATCCCAGACCATCCGCCTTCGCCGGTGGCAGAAGACCGCCCTCGATGCGTTCGGGGCCCGGGATGGGGATGACTTCCTCGCCGTGGCCACGCCCGGGGCCGGCAAGACCACGTTCGCGCTGGCCGCGGCGCGGCAAGATCTGGCCGCGCACCCGGGCAGGCGGTTGGTGGTGGTGGCACCCACGCAGCACCTGAAGGGGCAGTGGGCGGCGGCGGCCGAGAGGTTCGGGCTGCACCTGGATCCCGCGTGGACCGCCGGGGAGCCACTGCCGGCCGAGGTCCACGGAATCGTCACCACCTACCAGCAGGTGGCGGGGCAGGCGATCGAGGTGCGACGTATTGCCGCCGGGGCGTTCGGGGTGCTGGACGAGGTCCACCACGCGGGCGACGACCGCGCGTGGGGCGATGGCGTGCGCACCGCGTTTGAGACGGCGCCCGTGCGGCTGTGCCTGTCGGGAACGCCGTTTCGGTCGGACAGCCAGGCCATTCCGTTCGTGGCCTACGACAGTGGAGGCGAGGCCGAGCCGGACATCGAATATGGCTACGGACCCGCGCTTGCCGACCGTGGGGTGGTGCGGCCCGTGCACTTCCCGCGCCTGGGTGGCGAGATGGAGTGGATCGGGCCCGACGGCAGCGCGCAGTCGGCGTCGTTCGACGACGCCCTGGATCGCCGCCTGGCCTCGCAACGGCTGCGCACGGCGCTCGACGTGGGCGGCGAGTGGTTGCCCGATGCGCTGGCACGGGCGCACGCGCAACTGCTTCAGGTGCGCGAGACGCACCCCGACGCCGGTGGACTGGTGATCGCCATGGACCGCGACCACGCCCGGGCCGTGGCAAGGCTGCTGCGTGATCGCATCGGCGTGAAGGCCGTGGTGGCGACCTCCGACGACCCCAATGCCTCGCGGCACATCTCGGCGTTCGCCACGGGGCGCGACCCGTGGCTGGTGGCCGTGAGGATGGTGTCGGAGGGCGTGGACATCCCACGCCTTCGCGTGGGGGTGTTCGCCACAACCACCACGACCGAGCTCTTCTTTCGTCAGGCGGTGGGGCGCATCGTGCGCTGGGTGCCCGGAGCGGGCCGGCAGCCCTCGTACATGTTCATCCCCGACGACCTGCGCCTGCGTTCCCACGCGCAGGGCATTGCCGAGGAACGCCGCCACTCCCTGCGGGCGAGGGGCGAGGACGACGGCGAGCTGGGCGACCAGGCCGGGCTCGACGAGGTGCCCCAGGGCCGCGAGGACGAGCAGCTGTCCATGTTCGCGGCGGTATCGGCCACTCCCGCGGGGCCGCCGGTGGTGCATCGGTCCGACGAGGGCATGCGCATGTTCGGGTCGCTCGACGACATCGAGGAGGACGGCTTCGATCTGGAGCTGGCCGATGCCCCGCACCTGGCCTCTGCTGGTACTGGGGCGACCGGCGCGAGCCCCGTGCAGCGGCGGCGTGTGCTGCGTGATGCCAACTCGCTACTGGTGCGGGCCATCGCCGGGGGCCTGGGAATATCCCACGCGCAGGTGAACGGCGAGCTCAACCGCATGTCGGGCGTGAAGAGCGTGGCCCAGGCCAGCGCCGACGACCTGGAGACGCGGCGGGCGCACGCCGCCCGGTGGCTGGGAAGGATCGGCGTGCAGTCGGGATCGCGCTGACGGATGCCCCCCGGGCGGCGCAGGGCGGGATGATGGCGCGCCGCTTGGATAGCCTGAGGGAGTCCGTGACCCGAAGGAGCCGCCCGTGACGCCGCCCGCCCCGCCCTCGATCGACATCCTCGCCCTGGGCAATGCCATCGTCGACGTGCTGTCGCACGTGGACGACTCGGCCCTCGAGGGGCTTGGACTGAGCAAGGGCACCATGACGCTCGTCGACAGTGCGCAGGCCGACCGGCTGTATTCGGCGCTGGGGCCCGGGGTGGAGTGCTCGGGGGGGTCGGCGGCCAACACCGTGGTGGGCGCCGCCATGCTGGGCGTGCGCACCGCATTCGTGGGGCGCGTCAGGGCCGACCAGCTGGGCGAGATTTTCACCCACGACATCCGGGCTGCCGGGGTGCGGTTCGACACACCCGCCGCCGCGGATGGGGCCGACACCGCCATGTGCCTGGTGATGGTCACCCCGGATGCCCACCGCACCATGTGCACGCATCTGGGGGCATCCGTGGAGCTGGGGCCCGACGATGTCGACGAGGCCCTGGTGCGCGGCGCGGCGGTCACGTACCTGGAGGGCTACCTGTGGGACCCCCCGGGAGCACGCGAGGCCATGCGGCGCGCGGTGGCCGTGGCCAAGGACGCCGGCAGGGCCGTCGCGCTGACGCTGTCGGACCCCTTCTGCGTTGACCGCCACCGGGCCGACTTCCTCGACCTGGTGGACAACGACGTGGACATCCTCTTCGCCAACGAGAGCGAGATCACGTCGCTGTACGAGACCGACGACCTCGACGACGCCCTGCACTCGGTCACCCCGCTGGTGAAGGTGGCGGCCATCACGCGTTCCGAGCACGGTGCGGTGATCGTGGGCGATGGCGAGATCCACGTGGTGCCCGCCGAGCCCGTGGCTCAGGTGATCGACACCACCGGCGCCGGCGACCTGTTCGCCGCCGGGTTCCTGGTGGGGTGGACGGGCGGGCGCACCCTGCACGACTGCGGACGCATGGGCGCCGTGGCGGCCGCGGAGATCATCTCGCACCTGGGGGCTCGGCCCGAGGCCGACATCGCGGCGCTCGTGGCGGCACGCGTTCCGGGCTGAGGTCGGCAGGCCCCATGCTGGGGACACGGCGCGGGGCAGCGTGGATGACCCCGCCTCACGCGGGCGAATTCGGCACACCGCATCACACACCGATGAGTAACGAAGTGTGAGAAAGGGGGGCCGATGGATGGCCCCGATGCCGGGGACCCGCGGGGTGATGAGCCCGGGCGCAGGCCGCACCTGGCACCGATCCGCCAGCGCATCGCGTCGATCTTCTTCACCCGCAAGGAAATCCTCACCCTGGAGCGCCACGGCGCCCGCACCCTCGCCAGGCTGCGCGAGCAGATCGCCCAACGCTTTCTCTGCCTGGCCGTCTGTGCCTGGCTCAACCACCAGCTCGGCAGGCTGATCCGCTCGCTCGTGACCGACGTGGCCCGGGTACCGGGAATCAACCATCGAGGCCTACCCGCCGATCTCATCATGAGAGAGGAAGTTCGTCCTCGCAGGCAATCGAGGGCCGACGCGTAAGAAACGAGCCGGTCGATGCTCTTACTAGACAGGAGGGTCGCTCGACCCTCCTGTCTCGCTCAGGGCGATGCCGAGCGAGACACGCACGGACGAAGAAGAGGCTCACCTTGAAGACACGGATACCTGGATGTGTCGCCCTCGCCGGCGTGACCGCCGTGCGGGGTGGCACCGCCCGCTCCCGTTCCCGCCCATCACGCCTGAGGACGGAGCGAAACGGGCACGACGTGGCCAGCGGATTCCGCCTGGTGAAGGACTTCGACAGCCTGCGGCGCCCCCTGACCGCCCGGCACGGGGCCCGGTCGCCCATTCGCGACCGGGCCGACCATTCCGGGCAGGAGCCGTGTCCGTCATGCGAAACCACTCCGCGGTGGCCTATTCACGCCGCTAGGATGCCGCTTTCTCCCGCACCACCACTCCAAGGATCGCCCATGTCCGCAAACGCCAGCGTCATCGTCCGCGCCGAGCTCTCCGCAGGTCCGGAGGTACTCAGCCGCGCGATGACCGCCATCACCATGGCGGGCGGCGAGATCGGCGGCATGGAGACCGTGCGATCCACCCGGGAGACCATCACGCGCGACGTGGTGATTCACGCCACCGACGACGCCACGTGCGAGGCCATCGTGGCAACCCTGCGGGATGTGGACGGCGTTGAGGTGCACTCGGTCACCAACAGCGTGCTCCAGGCGCACGAGGGCGGCATGCTCACCATGCGCACGCGCGTGCCGGTGCGCTCACGCGACGATCTGTCGATGGCCTACACCCCGGGCGTGGCCCGGGTGTGCATGGCCATCAGCGAGAACCCGGAGCGTGCCTGGGACCTCACCATCAAGGGCAACAGCGTGATGATGGTGAGCGACGGCAGCGCGCTGGTGGGCCAGGGCGACCTGGGGGCGCTCGCCGCACTGCCGGTGCTGGAGGGCCTGGCGCTGTTCATGCGCGAGCTCGCGAGCATCGACGCCTTCCCGCTGCCCATCGACCTCGACGACCCCGCCGAGATCGCCGATGTCATCGTGAAGATCTCGTCGGTGTTCGCCGGCATCCACCTGGCCGACATCTCGGCGCCCAACTGCTTCGAGTTGAAGCGCCTCCTCAGCGAGACGCTTGACATCCCGGTGCTGCATGGCGACGCCGAGGGCACTGCCGCCGTGCTGCTGGCCGGAGTGATGAACGGCCTGGCCGTGGTGGGATCTGACATCGGCGACGCCACGATCGTGGCCGCCGGCTCCGGCCCGGGTGCCACGGCATTTCGCCACATCGCCGCAGCTGCGGGGGCGGGCGAGGTTCGCGTCGCCGAGACCCACGAGGCCATCCACGACCTGGTGAAGGGCGCCAACGTGTTCGTGGGCGTGTCATCTCCCGGGTCGCTGTCGCGCGAGGACGTGGCGGCCATGGCGGCCGACCCGGTGGTGTTCGCGCTGGGTATGCCCAACCCCGAGCTCGACCCCATCGATGCCGGGGGTGTTGCCGTGTACGGCACCGGCCGCCCGGACATGCCGAACCAGGTGAACTCCACGCTGGCGTTCCCGGGAATGTGGCGCGGGCTGC
>Ga0209514_10004908_pt1 | contig 17590 bp, 12 predicted proteins | sample Subgrocontami58m_FD_187452 | JGI IMG/M metagenome (GOLD analysis project Ga0209514, IMG submission 187452) | Subsurface groundwater microbial communities from S. Glens Falls, New York, USA - GMW37 contaminated, 5.8 m (SPAdes) (version 3) | ecosystem: Environmental > Aquatic > Deep subsurface >...
TGATTCGCGAAAGCGACGCGACGCTCATCGCCGAAGGTTCTACCAAATTAGCCTGTCTCAACGTCAATCGCAGACCCACCCCCATGCCTGAAAAGCTCAGGAATCTTCTGCAATAAGACATGCGCCAGAAAACAGTCGGTAACAATTTAATGTACAGGAGTTTCAATGTTTTTGTTAGGAGCCAACTCCTGTTGGCGATCGGGCGCTTATGCGCTGTCATGCACCCTCAATCGCCGTCGGGAGACGACTCTTAACAATCGGGCGGGTTCAGGTTTGCAACCTGAACCCTGTAGTTTGAACAAACGATAGCCGGTTGAACAGTCACAACGCCCGGAAATACATAAACCTTCAGGTTCAAGTTGCAAACTTGAACCCGCAAAGTTGTGTTGTAGAACGAAGCGGCGCTTCGCTCTACATTTATGTTCAGGAATTTCAATGTTTTTGGTAGGAGCCAACTCCTGTTGGCGAACGGGCGCTTATGCGCCTGTCATGCACCGTCAATCGCCGTCGGGAGACGGATCGGGCGGGTTCAGGTTTGCAACCTGAACCTTGTAGTTTGAACAAGAGATACCCGGTTGAACAGTCACAACGCCCAGAAATACATAAACCTCCAGGTTCAAGTTACAAACTTGAACCCGCAAAGTAGGGCGACCCTTAGGTTGCCATCGCTCGTGCGTGTTCGGACAGTTGCAAGGCTAAAGCCTTGCCCTACGTATTAAACAGATAAAAGTTGCCGAAGGCCAAATTAAAGTTCTTCGGAAAATCCGTACCTTTATAGGGAATTCATATAAGGCGGAATCCGTAGCGCGGGTGGTTTATCCCCCGCACAATGCTGATCACGCTTGCCCCCGACACCGATCGGGGAAGGGACGTCGCTACATTTTTCAAAGAACCAAATTGTTACTACAAACGCTCTATCTGCTTGTTCCGTATGATACATCGAAAAGGTGGTCGTAGTGACTGCCGGAGCTGATGCCAACTACATATACGTCATCTTTACTCTTGCCCCATATCCCAAGCAATAAATAGTTTGTGTCGCTTTTTTGTTTATTCCACTTTGCGCCGTCATACCGGAGGATAGTTCCGCCGTCTCCCACTGCGAAGATATTGTTACCGTCAATACACCATATCCTTCTCAGCCAGTTATTTGTGCCGCTTCGCTGCCGCGTCCAATTCATTCCGTCGTAATGAAGAATCAGACCGTCTGCCCCCGCCACAAACACATCGTTTGAGTCCGTTACACAGACACTCATGAGTCTCTTACTCGTATTTAAAACAACCTTCTTCCATACCTTTCCGTTATAGTGAAGCACCGTGCCGTAATCTCCGACAGCGTAAACATTGTCCTTGCTGTTTCCCCTGATGCCGTAAAGCCAGTTGGTAGTACCGCTATTTTGATCCTTCCACTTTTTCCCATCGTAGTGCAGTATTTTTCCTAAGGCGCCTGCGACAAAGATATATTTCTCGCTAAGGCCCCAGGTGCAGCTAAGCCAGTCGCTGGACATCATACTGTACGTGGTCCACTTCTTGCCGTTGTAATGAAGGACAGTGCCGTAATCTCCGGAAACGTAAACATTGTCTCGTCCGCTGCCCCATACCCTATTGAGCCGGTGAGTGATGTTGCTTTCCTGCTTAGTCCATGAATTCCCGTCATAGTGGAGAATGACGCCGTTATCACCCGCTGCGAAGATATCGTTCCAATCGAATCCATAGATGCTGTTCAGCCATACACCATGCCCATTGTAGATACAGTTCCACGTCTTTCCGTCAAAGTGGAGGATGATGCTGTCGCTTTTTTCATGTTTCACCGTCTGTTCTTCCAAACCCCATTCAAAGTTTGGTGTTTGATCTTCCAGACCCCATTCGTGCTTCGCTGGCTGCGTTTCCAGGCTCCATTCATCTGCCGGGATAATACCGGCAGCAAAAAAATGGTGCAGGATAAAGAGCAGGCAAAGGAATAATTTTTTCATGGTTTCCCCAGTAGTAACAGTCCACCCAATCGTTTCGAATTTTGCATCAGAAATTATACCCTATGGTGCTTAAAATCGTAGCATCGTTTTTACTTACGTTTTCGGCGCTTGGCTGATTGTCGTACTGATTTATCCAGTTCAGGTTCAGCGATAGAGACCTTGTGAGCTTATGCCGTAATCCCATGTCGGACTCCAGTCGCCAATCTGCAACGTCCTCTGGCACGGGTAAAAAGTCCGCTTTAAAATAGAATAGCGTTGAGGGAAGGATTTGCCAGTCGAGGGAATTTCCTATCCTCAAGCCGGGGCTCGTCTGGTGGATATCGTCGCGAAATCTTTCATAGGTAAATGACGGGCCTATTTCAGATTTATATTTCAGCTTCTCCCGTTCGATAAACCGGTATCCAAACCCGGTTGACGTGATAGAACGCAGGTTCAGTTTTTCTATCTCATCATGCTCCACACTCTCCTGGTAAAACGAATACAGCCTTATTTTGTGTTTACGCTCATATTTTAACGTGCCCCGTTGCTCATCTGCATTTTTCACGCTATCTCTTGTCTCGAAAAGAAGGAGACCGTTAAAGTACATATTATATCTCGTTCTTTCCCAGGAAAAGTCCGTCTTTGCATTTGTTGTCAACGCCTCTTTATTTCCTTTCTGAATTGTAAGACCGGCGTCAAAGTTTCCCTTCCAGTCCTTCTTTTGCTGGGCGGCGTTCTGTTGTGGTTCCGGCGGTGAGGAGGAGAAAGGCGCCTGCGTTACTCCTTGCCCGGATTGCCCTCCCTTGTGGAAAAAGGATGGGCGGTTGGATATTATTTCTTCCGGGTAAATATCCTGTATCTTCTCAGTCGTCCTGAAACTCATGTCTCTGGCGGATAAATCGCCTGTGGTTGTTGTAAGAACAGAAAATTTCTTCCGATCATGCTCATGACTTACGACAATAATTTCTCTTTTCCTTGAAATGAGACTGACTATTCGCCATTGAATAAATACCATGCTGTCTTGCCTTTGTTTGACGGATATATATTCTTCATCAACCGCCACTATTTCTCCGGCAATAATATTGCCGTCAATGGTTTTTATATCATCGGGGAATACGCCATCCGCAAGGCTTAAAAATATCAGTACGGTGGTTATTGTTATTAAGGAGTAGTGCTTCATATAACTCAAAAAGTCCCCTCTTGGGAGGGGATATAAGGGGTGGGTAAGGCAATAACTTCGTGAAATATTCATTGAGATTTTACAATACCCTTGTCCTCGTTAAACTTGTCCTCATGGAAATGGGGAACGGGAAAAGGCACCCACCCCTTACCCCTCCCAAGAGGGGAATAATCCATGCCAACCCGTAACCCGCTTAAATGAAATATAAATTCCTATACAATTAAATTAGGCCTTCGGCAACTATTATCTGTTTAATACGTAGGGCAAGGCTTTAGCCTTGCAACTGTCCGAACACGCGCCAGGGATGGCAACCCTGAAGGGTCGCCCTACTGTTGCATGGAAATTCCTATACAATCAAGCTATTTCTTGTCTTCCTGTCTAAGGTATTTTTGTATGGTTTGGTCAGGAAAAGGCGCTATCGAACGGATATGAATATCTTGCTGGGGAAAGGCAATTTCGATATTGTTTTTTTGAAACGCTTCGTCTATGGCAAAATTCAACTCGCTTTGGGTAAACCAGCGTTTCCCGGGATCATCCGCCCAAAAGTACAATTCAAAGATCAGTGCGCTATTGCCAAACTCCGCAAACCGTACGAAAGGTTCCGGGTATGTTCTCACGTTGGGATTCTGTTTGGCGATTTCTAATAAACAATTCTTTACCAGCGCTGTATTTGAGCCATAAGCAACCCCTACCTTTACACTACCTCTTAATTGCGGGACAGGATGCGTTAAATTGGTTATCTTGGCCTCAATAAATTTTGAATTAGGCACGGTCATGGTGGTGCCTTCAGGAGTAATGATTGTGGTGCTTCTTGCGCTGAATTTTTCGACTGTCCCCAACGCGCTGTCTTCCAGGGTAATAACATCGCCAACACGCATGGGGCGTTCTATGAGGAGAATGATACCGCTAATAAAGTTGCTGATGATGTTCTGCATGCCAAATCCGATACCGATACCAAATGCACCTGCAAAGATTGCCAGACTTCTCAAAGGAATGCCGGCCACATGAAGCCCGATAAGTATGGCAATTCCTATGATGGCATATCGCGCCATGGTTGATAGCGTATGCCTTGCCCCCAGGTCGAGACGCAGTTTGTAAAACACTTTTTTATCCAGCAGGGTTTTTATATACCGCGCGACAAAAAATGAAACAATAAGCACGATTATCGCAATTATTATTTTCAGGGGCGTGGTATGTTTGCCTTCCTCAAAAACAAAACGATACCGCAATCCATCGCCAAAGGCGTTTAGAATTGCCCCAATCTGCCCGACCATTTTTTGGATCGGATAAGGAGCGGCGGGAGAACCAAGCGCATCACGAAAAGTACCAAACCAAACGCGTATGATAATTATTGCGGTAAGAATGGAGACAACGTAATTGAAAGATGTCTGGTACGCCAGGGTAAGAGAACGAAATTTCCTTTCCTCCGTTGAGCCTTTTTTGATGTTGTTTCTTTGCAGTTGCCTTTCTCTGGCGTAATTTAAGCGATACAGGAGGAACTTCCACACACAGCATGTAATAAATGCAATTGCAAAACTTTTTATGCACGTCTTCAATAACACATACGTGAGTATGGTATAACCGAGACTTCGTATTGCGAAGAGAACGACAATAAAAACGACAAAGATCGGATACAGTATGGTAATAATACGGTGGATGAGTTTTCCTAACGGACTTTCTGCGCCAGGCAATAGTTTGAATATGAGCGTTTTTTGGGTAGCAAGCCACAGTAAAAGTATGAGCATGCCCACTCTGTAAACAAACCAGAGTAGTTCAAGGACATCGCTCTTGTATTGAAATAGAATGAGTACGGAAATTATTGATAATAAAACCAGAGAAAATAACACAATAGTGCTTAGCGATTTATAAAGATGCCTTGGCGATACATACGCAAGCGAGGCAAACAGTTTTTTATCTCCCTTTTCCGGGCTAAAGGCCTCAATCAGGAAACCTTTGAATACTCTGTAAGCGGTGGTATAGATGAGCACCTGTATCGTTGCCTTTGCTACGGGGATTTTCAGGTCAAAGAAAACAGAGACAAGCACGGCAAGAATAGTCAATAATATGACCGTTATGCTTTTTCTCAGGATTATGAATAGACTGTAGAAAAGCCTTGTTTTGTAGTCAGAAGATTCCTCATATTTATAGAATTCAACGGCCTTTTTTGCGCAAAGGCGCTGGATATACCGTCTCGTAAAGTAACATCCAATGGCCAGCAGCGCTATTCCGCACAATTTAACCCAGAATATGAGGGTATGCTTGTTTTGTGCCATGTATGTTATAGAATCTTTTGTATGAAGCTGGACTGCATTGAACAAATGATCTGCTTGTGCATAGCTGCCTGCCAGGTCTTTGTACAACACGATGAACGTCTTTGTAGAAATAGAACCCCTTTGCCTGTCCCATACATTGGCAGCCTTCATAGTATTCAGGGTTTCTTTGGTCTTATCCAACAGGGCTAACGCATCTTTCTTGATTTCCAGTCGTTCGTGCAATCTGTCTAGTCTTGCAGACACGAGTCCGACCTGTTCTTCCAGTGTCTTTACTATCTGTTGTGTATGGTCTGTCGCCTTTCCTGCAAGTTCTTTATCTTCGAATAAGGTAACCTCTTTTTCAATCTTTGCTATTTCCTCATAGGCCATAGACAGATTATCTGAAACCAGCTTTCCCTCCTGCTTTACGGAAGGGATGAGACTTTCCAGTGCGGTAATCGCCTCCGAGAAACGTTTTGTTTCTGACTCAACTTTTTTCAGCGATTCTTCAACATCTTTTGCTGCCGCTCCCTTGTCTATCAAATTTTCGATTTCTGCATCTAATTCTTTGAGTTCAGTAACGTCTTTATACCGTTGTGCGCCTATGGTAATGAGTTCGTCCTTCTTTTTTGCCACTAATCCGATTTGCTTATGCACCTCAGCCTCTAACTCCAACACCCTCTTTTTCTCAGGAGCGGTTGTTATCATTTGTTCCTGCGTAATCTCCTCGGTTTTCATGGCTGTTTCCTGTATGGTCTTTTCCGCCTCTGCCCTCGAGACTGCTGCGACTTTTTGCGTCACCTCCTCGGCTTTTTTTGCCGCTTCCAATTCAGCCTGTTTCTTTTGTAATTCCTCAGTTTTTCGCTTTTCCTCCAAACGTCTTGCCTTTTCATCCAGAAAGACGGCGTTGAATTCGGCATTTTTCAATGCCTGCACCGCTTCGTCGTGACGAATCCTGGCCGTTTCCAATCGTAGGGTAAATATCGCAATCCATTGGGCATTTACTGCCTTTTGCCACACGAACGCATTGTTTACCTTCTCCAGCGCGGTCTGAATAAGTTTGTCGTCCTTGATTTCCGCCTTTATCAGTTCCAAATTTCTGGCAATGTCCTGTTCCTTTGCGGATAGCCGCGCCTTAACATCTTCCAGCTCCCTGGTAAAATGTGAGATCAGCGTCTCTTTCTCTTTGAGATTCGCCTGCACGGCCGTAACGTAGCCCTTTGCAATGTCCGCCTCTTTCCTTGCCGTGGCGGCCTGTTCGGAAGGCGTTACCGCAAGCGTTTCCGTCAGTTTTGCTATTGAACTCAGTAAGATAACGCGGTCGGCGTAAACCTTTGATTGATTTTGAAGGGCTGCAATCTGGTCCTTGTATGCCTGTATCTGTTCGTTGTCTACATCTATCTTTTGTTTAACAATTTTGAGTTCTTTATCCAATAATTCCGAGAATTTAGGATTTGTCTCTTTTGCCTGAAAGATATCCCTGCCCCGTTGCAATTCATCAAGATAAATAGCCGTTGTTTCCGCGTCATTTTCTAAATTCGATATCACAAGTTCTATTTCACTAACGGATTTACCTTGTGTGGTTTTTAACTCTTCAGCCTTTATTCGGGCTGTTTCAATATCCTCGGTTTTCACTGCGATGCCTGTTTCAGTGAGTTTTACTTCGTCGGTCTTTTTCTCTGTATGTTGAGCGTTCACATCAACACCTATGAGCTGGAAGCAAAGACACAAATACAAGAGCAGCCCCTTTACAGAGAAAGGAACAATCGTAAGAGGCGCTCTTTTTTTAAGTAGGGTGTACTTCATAAACATCTCCAAGTTACATCGAAATCCAGGTATTAACAGTAGCAATAAGCCAGCTTATATTTTCCAGAGACAAATGCTGTTCCAGTTTTAATCGCGGGTGCAGGTGGTGTACTAGGTAAGAATTCTAAGTTTGTGCGAGGTGTAATTATACCTGTAATCGGTGTTTTCAGTTAGGGATTATATAATATCGTAACCAGACGTAAACAGTCGCTATGATAATCGTTTCAAGGGTAATGGGTATTGCATAGAGAATGAATTTTTTGAATGATATGGGGTACCCTGCCTTTCCCGCCAGACCCAGCGTAATCACGTTCGCGGATGCGCCAACCGGCGAGCCGTTTCCGCCAAGGCATGCGCCCAGCGCCAGCGACCACCATACGGGCATAAGGGTTGGGTGCTGAACAACCGATTTAAAATCCGCCCCGGCAGGCAACACCGCATGTGCGGTATCTATTACCAGCGGAATCATGCTCGCCACGAATGGGATGTTATCAACAATCGCCGAGCTAATGGCGGAAAACCACAAGGTGGTAATTGCGGTAACAAACATGTTGTCTGCGCTTGGTTTTGTCAGTGAAATCATGCTTTCTGAAAGGCTGGAAATCAGCCCGACCTTAATAACACCGCCTACAATGATGAAGAGTCCGATAAAAAAGAAAAGGGTTGGCCATTCCAGTTCTTTCAATACATGATGCGGGTCTTCCTTTGATATAATGAGCAAAACAGCCGCGCCCAAGATGGCAATGGTTGCAGGTTCGTAATGGAGGATGCCGTGAAAGATAAATCCCAGAATAACCATGCCCAGCACACTGAGTGATTTTTTCAGCAGGCTGTAGTTTTTGATCATGGTAAATTCGTCTATTGCAAGTATCTTTTGCCGTACTTCTTCTTTTACATGAAGTCTTCTGCCAAAGAGTAATTTTATTGTCAGCAGGAAGAATCCGAAAATAAAGAGGACTGCCGGCGTTAGATGGTAGATAAAATCCATGAAGGTGAGTTTCACCTTGCTGGCAATCATGATATTTGGCGGGTCGCCAATGAGTGTCGCCGTGCCGCCGATATTGGATGCCATTACTTCTGATATGAGAAATGGGAATGGGTCTAACTCCAGTTCGTCGGCAATGAATAAGGTAACCGGAACCAATAGCAACACGGTAGTCACATTGTCGAGGATGGCAGAAAGTATGGCAGTGATACAGGTAAAAAAGATGAGGATCAGGAATGGTTTCCCTTTTGCCAGCTTTGCGGACTTTATAGCCAGGAATTGAAACAGACCCGTTTTGCTCAGGATGTTGACGATAATCATCATCCCGATGAGGAGGAATATGACGTTATAATCTATGGCAAATTTCTCGTCATAAAAGGCCTCGTGCTGACTTACGATTTTAAGAATCAACATCAGTCCGGCGCCAATGAGCGCGACCTTTGTTTTTTCGAGCTTTTCAGAGACAATTAATCCGTACGATGCAAGAAAGATGATAGTAGCAATCCAGAATACCATGGGTAATTTTCCTTATGAATGAGGCCTTCGGTAACTTTTTCGTTGATGTAGAGCGAAGCGCCATTTCGCTCGGACGAAGCAATCGCTTCGTTCTACAACACAACGTTGCGGGTTCAAGTTTGCAACTTGAACCTGGAGGTTTATGTATTTCTAGGCGTTGTGACTGTTCAACTGGGTATCGCTTGTTCAAACTACACGGTTCAGGTTGCAAACCTGAACCCGCCGATTGGTAGGAGCCGTCTCCCGACGGCGATTGACGGTGCAGACAGCACACATGCACCCGATCGCCAACAGGAGTTGTCTCCTAAAAACATTGAAATTCCTGAACATTAAATTAGTTTTGATTTTGATTCACAAAACCAAGCGATTTAATCGTGTGAAAAAAAACTTATTACACACCCCTTTTGAGAGACAGGTAGGGGCTGAAGATTTTCAGCCCCTACATTATGGTACATTATAAGACTTTTTGGATAGCCCCAACGCCATATCTCCCCTCTATCAAGAGGGGCCGGGTGTGTGTTGGTTTTTCGAACCTTACAAAAAGAGTAACAGTTTAGGTTTTTGAAAACACACAGAGAAGAAAATGCTTTAGTGACCGTATGTAGGGGTAATTCATGAATTACCCCTACAGGTACGATAATCCACCGTTGCAGGAATTTTTCAAAAAACGTAACAATTTAGCTTTTTGAAAAACCCGTACATTTATATAAAACCAACATAAAACGGAATACGTAGCGCGGGTGGTTTATCCCCCGCCCAATGCCGACCACAAGGGATCGGCGCTACATTTTTCAAAAAGCTAAATTGTTACCAAAAAACTAAGCTGTTACAGTTACCAAATACCACGGTTATGTTTCAGCAAGGACTTTTGTAATGTGCTTCAGCAAGATTGAGCGCGGCACAATTCCAACGACTTTGCCGTTTCTTACTACCGGAACTGACTGTATTTTATTAACAACCATAAATGCCGCCGCCTTTATTACAGGATCGTCTTCTCCCACAACGAAAGTCGCCTTCGACATTATTTCACTAACAGTAAGATTTTTACTTTCTATACATTTTTTTTCAAAATAGTTGACGTCCATTACAAAAATAAGCGTTTCATCTACGGTTATGTATTTGGGGATAAGCACCTTGATAATATCCCCTTCGGTTATAATTCCCACCAGTTTGTCTTCTTCATCAACCACGATGATAACATGATATTTGACCTCACTCAGAATTTTTATGAGACGTTCAAAGGTGTCTGAGGTTCGAATGACATCTGGCGATGGGTCCATAATATCTCTTATTTTCATAGTCTTACATGCCCTCTTATAATAATTTTAAAGTTGAAGATATTAGCGATGACTTTCCGGATTATACCCAACAATATAAATGTTATCCTTTCTGTTCCCCCATATACCTAACAAGAGGTAATTAGTGACGCTTTTCTGTTTTGTCCATTTTGCGCCATCGTAAAAGAGTATGGCGCCATTATCTCCGACTGCGATTATGTTGCTTTTGTCAATACCCCATATCACTCTCAGCCAGTTCGTGGTATTGCTTGTATGATGAGACCACTTTGCTCCGTCATAATGGAGAATCATGCCGTCAGCGCCGACAATAAAGACGTTGTTCGCGTCTGTTCCCCAAACACTCATCAGCCGTTTATTGGTAATTTGAGCGGATTTCTTCCACTTCTTACCGTTATAATGAAGCACAGTGCCATAATCCCCAACGGCATAAACATCGTCTTCCCCACTGCCCCAAACACCGTAAAGCCAGTTGGTAGTGCCGCTGCTTTGCTCTTTCCATGTCTTTCCATCATAGTGAAGTATCTTTCCTAAACTACCAACAACGAATATACAATCATCACGAAAACCCCAGACGCCGCTCAACCAATTTACTAAATATTGATCGAGGCTTCTCCATTCAATGCTGTCGTGATGAAGGATCGTGCCGTGGTCTCCCACAATATAAATGTCGTTACGGCTTTTGCCCCATATTTGGGTCAGTTTTGAAGTAATACGGCTTTTTTGCTCTTCCCACGATTTCCCATTGTAATGGAGTATCGCGCCATGTTTGCCAATTGCAAAGATATCGTTATCATCGAACCCGAAAATATCATTCAGCCACATATTGAATCCATGATAAACAGTGTTCCATGCCTCGCCGTCATAGTGAAGTATGATGCTGTCGCATTTGTCGTGTTCCAGTTTTTGTTTTTCCAGTCCCCATTCATTGGCAAGGGTTATATTGATGACAGATAAACAGCACACAGCCAGAAGAGTACAAAAACAAAGGGTTGCAGTCGCTTTTATATATTTTACAAGCATGTCGTGTGTCCAGAAAAACATAAAAGTATAATAACCATTTAACTTTTCTTCCACGGCCTTGACGTGCCGATTCGTTGACTCCAGATTTTTTTTACCATTCCATCATCGTCTTCATCATAAATTTCACCTACGACTTCTTCCATGATATCTTCTAACGTTATGATACCCATAGTCCGGGCGCCCTGGCGCACTATTGCCATGTGAATCCGATTTCCCTGAAAACTTTTGAGTATCCTGAGAATGGACTCGCTGACCTCCACGAAGTAGGGTTTACGGAGCAGACTGGTTAAGGAGAATTCCGTTTTAGTGTCCATCATAGCCACAAATTCTTTTGTGTGAAGGATGCCCGCTATTTGTGGTTCGATTTCATCGGATATGACAGGAATCCTCGTATGTCCACAGGCAATAATGGTTTTTAATATTTCCTCTTTGCCCATAGAACTGCGGATGGTAACAACCTTGAGAAAGGGGAGCATGACATCGGACGCCCTCTTAAAATGCAGCGCAAATAAATTAACCAGGTAGTCCCGGTGAAACGGGTGTAAGGATTTTAGAGATAACTCCGACACCGTTTCTTCAGAAGAAGCCGTGGGGCGCAGCCGTATAAGAGAAAGAAGTATTATCGTTAATTTCTCTAAAATATGAACCAGGGGCGATGCAATCTTCGTCATGAGCATTAACAGACGACTAGAGAACAAAGACACCTCTTCCGGGTAACGGATTGCAATCGCTTTGGGCACCAGCTCGCCGATGACAACGGTAAACAGGGTAAATGGGACGACGAAAAGCGCGATCCCAAAGATTTCCGCCAATGTGCCGGAAACATGGAGAAGCTCCCTGAGGTATGGAAGAATAGACTCCTCGACTTCGGCGCCGCCCACTGCGGCCGACAATATTCCAACCAGCGTGATACCTAACTGAATAACGGCAAATGTTCTTTCCGGGCGTCCCTTGAGATGGATAAACATTTTTGCAGAGGTATTGCCCTTCGAGGCAATATCCCGGAGAAGGGGAACGTTGGCAGAGGCAAATGCCATTTCCATGCATGAAAACATGCCGTTAAAAATGACCAATACGATTACTATTATCCATTCCATGGTGATTCGTTCACTCTTTCCTTATATTTTAAACGAGGAAATATGTCCCCAGGGAAAAATACGAGGTTAATGAAATAATGTCGGCAATCGCCAATACCAGCGGACACGAGGCATGCGCCGGATTTGCGCCGATCTTTTTAAAGAGAATCGGCAGACTGCACCCAAGAAAGGATGCATTGATAAGGGTCAGCAAAATAGTGAGAAACAAAACTAAGGAAAAGTCCCGGTTCCCAATCCAGAAAAAGGATACGAAATAGAGCAACCCGCCACACAATAAACCCATTTTAGTCCCAACCAGCACTTCATAAATGACCAATCTCCTCAATTTAATGGTTTTATCAAGACAGGAAAGGGTGACTGCTACGGCCTGTGTCCCAATGCTTTCGGCAAGACCCAATATGATCGTGATGAAGAAGGCGATAAAAATAAATTCATCTATGGTCCTGTTGAACAGCTTTGTAATAAATGCGCATATGAGTCCGCTTGAAATGTTAAAAAACAGATAGGGAAATCTCAACAAAGTGCTTTTGAAGATCGTGGGTTTTCTAAATTCTTCCAGCTGAATACCGATTATTTTGAGAAGATCGTCTCGTTCATGTTCCGTTTTCTGTTCAATTGCCAGGGTTTCTTCTATAAAATCATTTGCCCGTGCAATACCAACAAGTCTTCCGTGTTCATCAACGACGGGAAAGGCAATGAACTTATAAAATAAAAAAAATTCCAATGCCGTATCTGCGGAAGAATCGGCGGTTAACCGGATCGGGTTGCGCACCATAATGTCAGAAATTTTCGCTTCTTTATGAACAGTTATAAGTTTTCTTAAAGGTACGACACCTGCCAGTTTTCCTTCTTTATCAGTAACGTAACAGTAAAAAATATTTCCAGCAAGGTTACTGCTGCGAATTAATTCAAGTGCGGTCTGTGCCGTATCGTCTACTGAAACGGCAAGCATTTCAGTGCTATACTTGAATTCAAATTTGTTTTTAGTTGTTTTTTTACGAATAAACATAACTGGTTATCCCTGTCTAATCCGAACGAATCGAAAGAGTACTTATTTTTAGATAGGTAGCAAAATTATTATACGGTTATTATTATATAAAGCAACTTCAGAATGAATGTTTCTCAGGAAAGTTTTCTATTTATTTATGCTGATTACAGGGTGGCATGGCTTATTCCCTTTTGGGAAAATTTAGGGGTGGGTTTCTTGGCCGTGAAATCTCAGTAAACATTTCACGAATTACCGCCTTTACCACCCCTGAATCCTCAGCCAAGAGGGGACTTTTTCTATTCCCCTCCTCGGAGGGTCAAGGGGTGGGTAAAACAAATAAGACTCCTTACATTTTTTATGCATCGGCAATGTTGATTGATAACCATCTTTCTCTTCTGTTTGTGACCGTAATGCATACTCAATTTATAATCCAAACTTATCCACCAGATGTACCGTAACCGATATATTGTCATCACCAACGTAAAATTTAACGTCGTCCCATTTTGGATGACGTCGTACTTTTTGCACGTCAAGCCTTGAGAAACCTATGGGCTCCTGAGGTATCCCCAGGATGCCGCTCCGTTCTAATTTCCCGCTGTTATTGAGGTCATGATATGCAGAGAGGGAGTATTCTCCCGGTACTACGTTTTTAATCCTGTATTTCCTGAAATTATCAGTACGTTCAATGAGTTCTGCCTCAATATCCACATATCCCTTATCTCTTTTTATGTGACATTCTTTACTGTCACAGATTGAAAAACGTACAGGTGCCTCATTCAGATGCATGAATCTATCCACAGTAACATTTATATCCCCTGCAAATACTCGAAAAGAAAATATAATAAATAGCAAAGGCAACCAAACAAAAATCACGCTTTTTTCCTCCATCTCCTTATCCATTTATCAATCTCAACGGCAATGACAATGGTTACCGTTATCACGCCGATATTTATCCATTCTTTTGCGGTAAGCGGTACTGTTCTGAAAACCCACTGAAGTGCTGGTACATAAAGTACTGCGAGGTGGGCAAAGAATGCTGCTATCATACTAAAGAATAAGAAAGGGTTAGATATTGGATTCATCCTAAAAACTGAATGTGTCTCAGAGCGGCAATTTAGCGCCTGATAGAACTGAAAGAATACCATTGTGGTTAGGGCAACAGTGCGTGCCTGTTCCAACGACACACCTGAATTAAGATTCGATATGAACATCAGAACAGTTCCTGCCGCCATAACGAATCCCATTAAAAAAGTCCTCTGTATCATAAGACTCGACAGAATACCTTCTTTCGGCGGCCTTGGCGGTCTCCGCAAAACCCCTTTCTCTGCCGGTTCGAAAGCCAGGGCAACGTCTTGCAGCCCATTTGTCACAAGGTTCAGCCAGAGTATTTGCGCAGCGATATATGGAATGGGAAACCCCATGAGTAATGTTGCAACAATGGCAATTAATTCTCCAAAACCGCAGGATATAAGAAAGAGGGTAACTTTCTTGATATTATCGTATACTACTCGTCCCTCCTCAACTGCTGCAAAGATACTGGCAAAGTTATCATCCGCAAGTACGGCGTCAGAAGCCTCTTTTGCGACATCAGTTCCCGTCCGGCCCATAGCAATACCTATATGCGCAGCCTTAAGCGCCGGGGCGTCATTTACACCGTCTCCGGTTACCGCCACTACTTCACCGTGCTTTAACAGTTGCTGGGTGATTCTTAACTTATGCTGAGGAGATACCCTGGCGTATACCGACACTGTTTTTACCTTAAGAAAGAGGTCTTCGTCACTCATTGTTTCGAGTTCCTTACCGACTATCACTTCATTGTCATCTCCACCCAATCCGAGCTTTTTTGCAATGGATATTGCAGTGACTGCATGGTCACCCGTTATCATGATCGTTCGGATACCCGCCTGTTTGCATCCTTTTACAGCCTCTATTGCTTCTGGCCGGGGAGGGTCTATCATTCCCTGGAGACCCGCGAAGATCATGCCCGACTCCACGTCATGATGCGGAAGTTCTTCCCCGTCGTGAGAGGCTTCCTTGTAAGCAAAGGCCAGTACCCGCATACCCTCTTTTGCAAAGTTGTTTGCAATATGCAAAATCTCTTTTTTCTGAGAACCGTCATCAGCATCAGTCCCGGTACACATGTCCAGTACCCTCTCAGGCGCGCCTTTAACAAATATAAACTTTTTACCTCCGTGTCTGTGAAGGGTGGCCATGTAACCTCGTTCAGACTCAAAGGGGATGATTGCAATCTGCGGGTAGTGCTTTTTTTCCTCCTCCGGCATGAGACCTGCCTTCATTGCAGAAACAATAAGGGCGCCTTCCGTAGGGTCTCCATCAACTTTGTATTGACACTCTTCTTCATACATATTTGATTCGTTGCAGAGAAGCCCTATACGCAGTACTTGAAGATGTTTCTTCTTATCCTCTGCTTTAACAGACATTTGATCATGGAGTATCTCACCCTTTGGTTCATATCCGCTTCCGGCAACATCATATATATGCTCTCCATCGTAAATAAGCCTGACAGTCATCTCATTTTTCGTAAGGGTTCCCGTCTTATCAGAACATATAATCGTGGTACTCCCAAGTGTTTCAACCGCGGGTAGTTTTCTAATAATTGCATTCCGCCTTGCCATCCTTGCCACACCAATTGACATGGCAATGGTTACGGCAACAGGGAGTCCTTCGGGTATTGCCGACACCGCTGTTGCAACAGCAACCATAAACATCTCTGATATCTTTGATCCATGTAGTAATCCTACCCCAAAGATAACACCAGAAAATCCGATAATAACGATTCCTATTAATTTTGCAAATCGTTCAAGTTTATCCTGGAGGGGGGTTTTTATTGACGTCGTTTCTCGGACCTTCTCTGCAATCTGCCCCAGGACAGTCTTCTCTCCTGTCTCTACCACGATACCCTTTGCCCTTCCGGTCAATACGATGGTTCCCATAAAGGTCATGTTTTTTTGGTCGCCGGAGGTCAAATTGTCTTCACTTATTGCTGATGTTGATTTTTCAGCGGGGATTGATTCGCCCGTAAGCATGGCTTCTTCAACCTTTAATTCATACGTCTTGATCAGCCTCAGGTCCGCCGGCACCTTTGTACCGGACGCAAGGAGGACAACGTCGCCCGGCGCAAGTTGCTCACTGTTTATCTCTTTCTCTTTGCCGTTTCTTAAAACCCTTGCCTTTAATACAAGCATCTTTTTGAGCGCCCTTACGCCCTGTTCTGCTTTATATTCCTGTATGTAGCCGATAATTGCATTAAGGGTTACGACGGCCATAATTACGCCGGTATCAATATATTCTCTGAGAAGCGCCGTTACAACAGCGGCAACAAGAAGGATGTAAATGAGCGGACTGGTGAATTGATGGAGAAGGATTTTCAGCCTGCTGATTTTCTCCTCTTCGACAAGTTTGTTCAGGCCGTATTGCTCAAGACGCGCCGTGACTTCATTATCGGTCAATCCTTCTTCAGATGTCTTAAGCTTTTGCAGTATTTCTTTTATAGGAAGCTGGTACCAATTCATATTTCACCTCTCATTACGTTTCCAAGATAATATTTCGAGGTTGGTTTTAATCCCTCATCAAGTTCATACACAAGAGGTATACCCGTCGGGATGTTTAACGCTGTGATTTTATCGTCTGGTATATTATCAAGATACTTGACCAAAGCCCTTAAACTATTCCCGTGAGCCACAATGACGACCTTTTTTTTCTCACGGATAGCGGGTGATATTACCTCGTTCCAGTAAGGTAAAAATCTAAAAGCGGTATCTTTTAAACCCTCTGTTAAAGGTATTACTTTTTTATCAATATCAATATTTTGGTATTTTATATCATTGCCAGGATAACGATCGTCTGTTATTGTGAGAGAAGGGGGAGGCACATCATAACTTCTCCTCCATATAAGCACTTGTTCCTCTCCGTATTTTTTCGCCACTTCAGCCTTGTTTAAACCCTGCAATGCGCCATAGTGCCTTTCATTCAATCTCCATGTATTGTATACTGGTATCCACGTTAAATCCATTTCGTCTAAAATATACCACAAGGTTTTAATTGCTCTTTTGAGTACGGAAGTGAAGGCTATATCAAAAACATAACCCTCTTTTTTTAATATTTTCCCTGCTTGTTTTGCCTCTGCAATTCCATTATCTGATAAATCAATATCCGTCCACCCTGTAAATATATTTTCGTAATTCCATATACTTTCTCCGTGCCTTACTATTACCAGTTTTATCATAAAAACACCCTTATTTCTTTGCGGGTTCAAGTTTGTAACTTGATTGTATAGAAATTTCCATTTTATTTAAGCGGGTTTGCGGTAGGGTGGATTAAGCGATAGCGAATCCACCTTTCCCGGAAACAGTATTGGTGGATTCGGCGTAAAAACCAACGCCTTAATCCACCCTACACATAACTTGAATCTGGAGGTTTATGTATTTCCGGGCGTTGTGATTGTTCAACTGGGTATCGCTTGTTCAAACCCCAAGGAT
>Ga0209514_10004909_pt1 | contig 17586 bp, 24 predicted proteins | sample Subgrocontami58m_FD_187452 | JGI IMG/M metagenome (GOLD analysis project Ga0209514, IMG submission 187452) | Subsurface groundwater microbial communities from S. Glens Falls, New York, USA - GMW37 contaminated, 5.8 m (SPAdes) (version 3) | ecosystem: Environmental > Aquatic > Deep subsurface >...
AGCGCGGCAAACACAAACGCGGCGATCAACAGGATATTCATAGAAAGCCTCCCAATTTATATCGTATCATGAGATGTATTCCTCAGTCGAACATAGCTCATCATTAATCAGCCCCTCGCGGACAAGAAAAACGAGCAGCAGATTCTTTTCCACCACTCGTTTTGTCTACAAATCTTCTGGCTTCAGACCAATGACCTTTGCCATTCTCGCCAGCATCTTCGGCCCAATTTCATCATTGTCATGAAAAGCAGGAAATACTTTCCCCGTTTTCAAGACGATCTGCAACTACGCGTAATGTCAATGCTTGCACATGAGCAACCGCGTCATCTGGGTCTTTTCCATAGACCATCACACCTGGCAATTCCTTCACCTCTGCCAGCCAGCGACTGTCTTCTTCCTGTTCGTATTCGACAGTAAAAGTCATTTCAGCCTGCCTTTCGTTGAAGTGATTATACTCTTTTACGATACTCTCTTATCCCATCCCACCATTGACTCTCCCCCTCGCACGGACATGGCTCATCATTAAACAGCCCGTCGCATACCCACCACCCTCCTCACGTTCGGGATAAACCCCTCGCTCAATACATGGAAGCACTTCGTGCTAATCACACGAGTCCACTTTAGTGGACTTTCACGAACTGAGGTAGGGATTTATCCCACACCGCCTGTGAGCCGCGCATGATGTTCTTGCCTGGCGTGAAAATTGGACTGTATCTTTTCTTCGGGTCGAAATAGTAGAGAATTGGCAGCAATTGACTCGTGGATTTAATTTGATATCTAACCGCCAAGCCAGCCCAAGTTTTATGAACTTGCGATTGATATCAACAAACCTGCCAGTATCATGGTCATCGTTATATTTCTATTCTGTATCGTTGACGAACATCATCCAAACTGATCAAGCCGCCATTTTCCTGTAAATACCAATGTTCCCATCCATTGCAGGGAGAACCGTTCATGTAATGGCTGCCTGTCTGATGGATACTTCCCTCAAAACCATCTGCCGTGCGAATCCGCGCATCAGGTTTGATTGTTGCAGAACGGGACTTATCTTTTGAGAACAATAACTTTTGACCTGCCTGTAAAAAGCCATTTTCCACAAGCACTGAAAACTCCACTTTTGGAGCGGATTTACTTTTACTTCTTACGTCAAAAATCTGCGGATCGAACACCTCTGATTGAACTGCGTCAATTCTTTTTTGTGCGATTTTAATATACTTGTCTTCTCTTTCAAGTCCAATCCAATTTCTGTGCAATCGTTTTGCAACTGCGCCAGTTGTGCCGCTCCCAAAAAACGGGTCTAAAACAACATCCCCAGGGTTGCTTGACGAAAGAATTACACGATACAACAAAGGTTCGGGCTTTTGTGTAGTGTGCGCCTTATCGCCATTTTTGTCTTTGATACGCTCCAAACCCGTAGCCAATGAAAGCAGCCACCAGTCGGAACGCATTTGTTTTTCTTCGTTCAAGCCTTTCATAGCCTGATAATTAAACGTATATTTTGCGCCCTTCCCTGAACTCGCCCAAATCATGGTCTCGTGGGCATTTGTAAATCTCACGCCGCGAAAATTAGGCATTGGATTCGTCTTGACCCAAATCACATCATTCAACATCCAAAAACCCAAGTCCTGCATAATTGTCCCAACTCGGAAAATATTGTGGTATGAACCGATCACCCAAATTGAACCAGTGGGCTTCAATACTCTCTTGCAAGCCATTAGCCATTGTCGGGTAAATTCATCGTAGGTTTGAAAAGAATCGAATTGATCCCAATGGTCATCCACCGCATCAACCTTCGTCATATTGGGACGATGTAATTCGTTTTGTAACTGTAAATTGTAGGGTGGGTCAGCGAAGATCAGGTCAATTGATTTTTCAGGCAATGAGCTCAAGTTTTCAATGCAATCGCCTTTGAGGATTTGGTTAAGGGGTAATTTCATAGGTAATTCTCCAATACTGCAATTATAGCCGAATGCCTCCCCCCTCACGCGGACATGACTCATCATCAATCAGCCTCTCGCATCCTTAAACAAAAAACATCCAAGCTATTCACTTTGGATGTTTTTTTGAAATTTCACCTACACAGCAACCGTCTCAAATGCAACTTTGATTGCATCACCCACATGACCTGTGAAATTCAATTTCTCAAACCCAATAACTTTGCCCTCATGGTCTTTCATCAGCACAATTTTCTCCCCTGTCTCTTCCGCGACATATTCGTCGGCGGGATTACCAAACCAGACGGTGTACTCTTTCATGCAGGAACTCCATCCAGGCGAATATTTCGGAGCAAGGGGGTATCACTCTTCTTCCATTGCAATTCTTTCATAATCACGCGGCTGATGCTGATGCCATATTCCAGGGATAAATTACTGGCCAATTCTCCAGTGCGATCAATTTCTTTTCCATAACTCTCATAGTTATTCAATACGATCATTACATCAATATCTGAATCAGATCTTGCATCTCCGCGCGCATAGGACCCGTATAGATACAGTTCTTCAAGCCTGTCCCCATAAATGCGGACAAGTCCTTCTTTCAATTCCTTCATTAATTTCCTGATACGAGCGGGTATTTTTGCTTTCATGCCCTTATTTTACCCCACCTGACCATCGCCGATGCCTCTCCCTCATGCGGACATGCCTCATCATCAATCAGCCCCTCGTGCATCCAAACATTATCTACACCCAATCCCCGCCCTGACGTAAAACGTCTGGGCTATTCCTACAAAATCGGCTCAAGCCGATTAGTCCGCAAAGCGGACTTCGTACGCGTAGCGCGCGGGATTTATCCCCGTGCGCTGCCCATCTCGTCAACAAACTTCTTCACTACCTTTTTCACAAACTCTGGAAGTGGGGATGAATTTTGTTCCGCCTGTTGTTTAAGTTTTTCATAAACCCGAATTTCATCTTTTTCCCAAACAATATCTGCTCTTCTAATTTCACGCAAAGAAATATGAACGTAATTTTCAGGGTTTGCCCAATAGCAACTCAAGCAAACTTTTGGAGATTTATCATTAATCCAATTTTCACAGTGTTCACATGACCACGACTTAGCGCGATTGCACGAGCCACATAACAACATGAAATTTTCAGGGTTTAATTCGCCTTCTATCTCACCAACAACTTCATAGGGCACGCAATGATCAACTTGTAAATAGCGCGACTCAAATATTCCAGCGCAAATTGCGCATTTGCCGTTTTGTTTTTCATAAAGAGCATCTTTGAATTGTTTTGGGAAAGTTTGTCTGCCGTGCAATCTACCCATGCGGACTTGCGTCATATCACCAAAGCGATAAGCCGCAATTGAACGTCCATCTGTATGTTTGACACGAAAGGTTTCTAATGGAATTCCAAATTCGCGGACATCTCGCGCAGCTCTCGGCGGATGGTTATAACCATATTTCTTTTCGAGTTCTTCTGTAGTGACAAATCCGTGCGCAAGAATATGTTCAATCACAATACGAGCACGTTTATTCGAGATTTGTTTAAGCAGTCGCTTTATTTCTTTATGCTGCTTTGATATTTTCGCCATTGAATATCCCTCGATGATTTAGAGCTCAAAAAGAGCAGGCTGTCGATTGATTTTCCTTTTGAGAATGTGAATTGGCTCAATTCCAAGTTGTTCGACCAGATTTTTAGACAGGTAAACAGATTCAATAGTGATATCATCCCTGCCGAGCAAAGTCGCCTGTGTAGAACGCCCCGCATCTACTTCAAGACGATACATACTAAGTTCTTCGGGCAAGCTTTGACCGTAGGATTTTTCTCCTGTCCGTCCGTCATAGCTAAGAATAAATGGGACATTTCGTTTATTAAGTTTTTTCAATTCCCGCATGAATTCATCGAAGTCAATCCCACTGAAATAGCGGGGGTCGCCAGTAGCGCACACACCCTGATACGGCGGATCCATGTAAACAAGGTCTGTTGGTTTGGCGAGCGCAAGTATTTCTTTGTAATCCTGGCTAGTTTCTGTTGTTTTTCCAGATAAAAGTTTTGAAACAAACAAAATATCACCCGTCATTTTTTGAGGATCGCGTCCCAAGCGGCGATTATCAGGGCTTTGATTGAATTCTCCGTTTGCGTTGTAACGCACAGATGCTTTCACACACCGTGCCAATAGATAAAGCAGATAATCAGGACGTTTCGTTTTATTGAATTCATCACGCACAAAATCGTAATATTTTCTTTCGTTCCCCTGCTGTTTCAACCAGAGATGTTTATATTGTTCAGAAATTTTCTTTGGATGATTAATGATTTCATCCCACAGGGCAATCAATGGTTGATTTACATCATTGATATGGAAGCGAAACGCCTTCTTATGAAAGGCAGTTGCAATTGAAATTGCTGCTGAACCCGCAAAAGGCTCAAACAATATATCAACATCCTGCGGGAAAAATGGCAGGATATATTTCGCAAGATTTCGCTTGCTGCCTTGATAGGGGATGGGATGAGGAATTTTCATTGGTTGCTTCCTGTAAAGCGATTATACCTCGCCAGAACCTGACCTATCACGCCCGACCGTTTACCCTCCCCTTCACGCGGACATAACTCACCATCAATCAGCCCCTCGTACAACAAACATTCTCCACGCCCAATCACCGCCCTGACGTCCCCATACGGGGATGATATAAACGTCTGGGCTACTCCTACAAAATCGGCGAAGCCGATTAGTCCGCAAAGCGGACTTCGTACGCGTAGCACGCGGGATTTATCCCCGTGCGTTGACCATCGCCATTGACCCCCCTCACACGGACATGACACATCATTAATCAACCCCTCGTACAACAACATAAATCCGCATCACATTCGGGGTAAACCCCTCCCTCAATACATGGAAGCACTCCGTGCTTATTGCACCAGTCCACGCCAGTTGACTTTCACGAACTAAGGCATGGCTTTAGCCTGCACCGACCCTCCCCCTCACGTGGATATGGCTCACCACCAATCAGCCCCTCGCAAAAATATGTTAATCCACATCCTGATTAAATATAAATAACTGATCTTTGTCTCTGAAACTTAACTTTTCCAGCAACAAGAAGTTTATTCCTTGCTCTTTTCTTCTGGAATTGGAAATTTCACTGCACTACCATCAGCCTCAAAAATTGCTTTTCTACAAGCCTTTTTGCAACCTTCATCTTCTGGATGTTGAAGGAAGTATATAGTCACGTTATATAAATCGATAGTGGTTATCAAAGCATAACGATATTGCTTGGCAAGGCTGATTACCGTCTTGGTAAAAGGCTCTTCTCTTTGGTCTAAGGCTTTGAGTCGATAATGATTACCAATTAGAATACCTTTCGCAAAAGAATCTCTTTGTTCAGCATCTTGATTAATAGCTGAAAGTAATTGGTCTATCTTGCCTTTGTGAATCGCACCATCGTCCCTTCCTTCAACTTCCGCAATTGCGCGGCCTTCTTCTGATTCTAAAATTACGTCGAAGTCGGTGTTTTCTCCGGGAACTGTCTCAGCCTTGAAACCCATTAGTCTTAACGCATCTAAAACTTTTTTCTCCAACACATGGCCTTGTTCATAAAGCAAGGATTTATAGTCGTTGAGCCTACTTCGTTCTATTTCAATCTCAGATTTTTGAGACTCAAATTCGAAAATCTTCTTCTCAACATCGTTAATTTTTTCGTCCAGCAAATCTACACCGAACAGCAAAAGAGCTTGTCCAATCTGGTGGAGGAGATTTCACTTCTGATCCAAAGTATTTCTTTGCAATTTGTAAAAGAACGCCTACAAACTTTGTGCTATTCTCTTCATTGAAATTAATCCTAGGAAGAAAAACTACAATTCCTTTTGAAATATTGAACGAAAAGCCCACTACCAGATCAGCAGAATTTGCAGCGAACACATCACCTAAGTCAAATGCTGAAATTGAAATGTCAATATAAGCTTTGAAATTAATTTCCTTTTGGAAGACTAAAAAATATGGGGCAAACAAATGATTCTTCTCGACCAGATTCAACCCTGTTCCAGCTCCATCAATCAGTCGATTTGTAAATCTCCTTTTCTCATCGTTTGGTATCCAAGAGTAATTATTCACCTCTACATTTTTTATACTATTGCTTATTAGTTTCACATTAAAAAGCGGGTCTAAGAAAGAAACTATAATTTTTCCTTTATTCAGCAATGCTGAAATTTCAGATTGCCTCCGCTGTATCAATTCTGATAAAACATGAGCGTTTTGCTGTATGATATAACGTTTGTTGTCTGATTCAATACCTGATTTTGGAAAAGAAGAAACAACATGCGCTGGGTCAATTATTATTATGTCATAATCAGTGAGGCTAACGTTGCTAGAAAAATCTGTTGTTTCGACATTGGGAAATTCATTTGATATAGAAATTATCTTATACATTTCGTTACCCTTTCAAATTATGGTTTGATTGTATCAAAACCCAAGTTCAAATTCTGCGCCTCACTCTTCTTCGCTCCCCATCGAGCAACTCCATCCAAAACGCATCATCCTTTACGACCCCGCGCCTTTGTAATGGCTGTCTTAATATCTTCCCGTTTTAATCCAGTCTCTTTTGCCTGCTTGCGAACTTGTTGAATGAGAATATCAAATTCCCCGAGATTTGGAAAATCGGAACGTTTCAAATTTTGGATTAAAGCAGATTTTGCATCACTCCAATCGAGATATTCAGAAGAATCGTTTTTACTCCAAAAGTCCCGTTCTTCATCTTCGTTCTTGAATTTAGGAATTTGCTTTTTCATTACGCTCTCGCCAAACTTATCTTCTTCGGCATTTGATCCCAAGTTTTACCATCAAGCAGCCTGCCAGCCTTTTTCTTTTGAACGCCTCCCCATTGCTTGAAGAAGAAAGGCACTTTTGCTTTTAGACATTGATCTCGTACACCAACAACCCAATCCCTCTCAAGCGGACGCGCTCCAGGCCCCGACTCGCCGCCAGCAATCACCCAGTTAATTCCCTTCAAGTTCATCTTTGATATTGGACCAAGAAGTGGCTCGACAGAAAGAAACTTTACCTTTGCGTCAGTTTTTCGTAAGTGATCAATTCTAAAAGTGTAATCTGCGTTCTCAACGCTGACGCCCATCCATATATTATCCGTCCATTCAAGATAAGGACTCAATTCCAACAATCTTTCAGATCGTTTCGTTAAAACCTGGAATTGGTGCCAGTGGGCGCGTTTCATCACATCAAAGACGCGTTGAATAAATTCCAAGGGCACATCTTTGTGGAATAGGTCGCTCATCGAATTGACAAAGATAAACTGCGGAGTTTTCCATTCCAATGGTTTTTCAAGCACATGCTCGTGCATAGTCAACTTGAAGCCATTGACATAATTTGCCTGTCCCATTGCTTGCAAGCGTTTTGCCATGCGTTCCGCATAGCAATGCTTACAGCCAGGACTAATTTTATTACAACCAGTAAGCGGATTCCAAGTGGATTCTGTCCACTCGATTCGAGATTGAGCCATTTTCTCCTCCGAGAGTCAAGATGAATTTATTTTAGCACAAGTGTTCTAAAAGCACATTAAAAATGGATTACAACTCCATTGGGAAACGTACCCTTTCTACGCTTGCTCCCATCTATTTTATTTGTATCAACTCTTATATCAGACTTACCTTCAAGGTGACCTAACGCTTTTTTACAATGAGACTCTATATAGGCAGTTTCATCTACTACATACTTAACTACATTCTCGGATAACTGAATTGATCCAACAAAATGCCTCTTGATTTGTAATGCTAAATCACTTGAAGGATCAATTTCAAACAATACAGGCTGGTTGGGGTCAGTATTATCAGAAAACGTAAATCCACTTTGGTTGTCAACTCTCCAAAAAGCTTCTTTCATCTTTGCATGTCCTAAAGGATGATTACTTGCGAAGAACAGGTAATAAATGATTTTGTTTCTGTAGTCACGCATTTCAAAAAAACGAACAAATTTGGCGTGCTGAAGAAGTTTGCTTTGGTAAAGTTGACGAAATGCAAGAATACGATCTGAAGAAGATGTAATCTTACTCATTTCTTCATCTGATGCTCCCAATAAATTCTTGATATGTTGTCTGTCAGCAGAATCAGGATGTTCAGCAAAACGATTGATGAAATCAACCATAATGTTGATAAAGATTTCTGTGCGTTGATTATTTAATAGTCTGCGGGTTAATGCAAACGATGCTCCTTTAAATCCGAATGGGTCAATAAAAGCAAATGTAGGCGCTAACTGACGACCGCTTTGGTCTAAGTCATCAAGGATTTGGGTGATGGTATTCTCAAATTCATTCACTCTTGGATCAAGATGAAAATTACTTGGTGCATTCAACGAAGAAAGTTCTGATTTCAAATGATCAATGCGATCTTGTCTTTCGTCAATAAATAAAAAACTTACATCTGAATTAGTCAAGAGAGGCATATATTCCATCGCCTCTTTAACGGCAATAACTGGTGACCCATCTTCACCTCCTTTATACCTTCCAGGTCCACAAAATCCATCAATGTAAACAATCCTTGGAATCTTTGAACCCAAAATAGGAAACCATGCCCCCAAATATCTTTTGAGAATTTCATGTTTTGCTTTGGTATGTGGTTCAATTTCCCAAAGAGTTTCAGTCGGTTTTGTCATATTGACCTCCCTAAAAAGGGTATTATCTGATTGATAAGAGAATACAACACTACAAATTATTTGTCAATCAAAATGGGCTGACTTGCATCAGCCCACTAAGTCCGGCTCTCAATATTACTGAAAGAGCTTATAAGTTTTGGACAAACTCTTTTTGACTTTTCTTATATTCTACATATTCTATTTTACCTCCCAAAACCAATCGGACAGACATCAAAATTTCTGAAATAAGTTTTTGTCAGGATATTTTATCGATAATGCATCCTGTAATTTTGTCCTAGAATTGGTCTTCGTTATCTTCATCACTAAGGATATCTACTCTATAATTATCTAATTCTTTCTGAATTTCCAGTAAAAGTTTGAGAGCCAAAGCCTCAGAGTAGTTTTCAAAGATTACTATGCCTCTATTAGCCATTATCTTTACTAACAATTCCATACTATTCATTTGCAGCCTAAGATCTATAGCCTTTAGTTTTCCAAGCTCCTCATATCTTAACCATTCCTCACTCTCCCCTACGGTCGAGCCAAATATACCAATTGTACTGACATCAGCAACTTTTAAATCTCCGAACCACCCACCTCTAATATTTTGTCGTAAGTCATTACCCAATTTGATAAGGTTTATTTCATTAAGTTTAACCGAAATACCAGCATTGGAGTTATGCAGACGTTCCACCATCTCTTTGCAAAAATGCCGTTGAGCATCTACAAACAATATTCTTTCTTGTGGATGATGATAGAGATGAAATTCCATTTGTGCAATAAAGCCATTAATTTGTTGGTTTTTGTATCTCCCTCTAACCTTTTGATATGTTTCGTGTAAAACATGATATTTTCGAAAATTTCCATTATCAGCGAGCCCCACGGTAGTAACCACCGTTCTCGGCGATTCGTCTACATCGGAGAGCATACTATCCTGATGTTGGGTTTCAAATTTCTCACCAAGTTCCCAGGTGGGGAATTGTTCAACTTGATAGTATTGATAACCTTTTGCTGTCATAATAACCTCCCATTTCAGAAAATCATCTTACCGAAAGGGCTAAATATTTAAAACTCAACGATTGTAGTGCGGCTAAATTATCTGTGACAATTTCAATTTTATCCTTCCGCACCGTGACATTTTGTGAGTTTCCACTGATACCACTTTCTAAAATATCACAGGTAAATGAAACAACCTTTGGCAAGTCAAGCTTTCGAACAAAATAACCAAAAAACGGGTTAGCTTCAGAGTAACCTATTTTGGCGACATATTTTTGATTAGTGGGTTTAATTATATTGCTAATTTCATTCAACAAGGGGATTATTTCGTTTTCAATTTTTCTTCTAAACGATCTGAACGGAAGTTCAAGATTTGATATTTGAATCACTATTAAATAGTCTTTTTCTTCAACAGCGTTATTTACTTCGGTTTCAATTATTCTTAAAGAATATCCTGGCAGATTAACAATTGCTGAGTTGACATCTTTATGCCATGTTATTGACTTTGGGCTGTTACTCGAAATTAGCTTGCTTATTTTTGAAAGAAAACTTATTCTTTTTGAAGGATAAAAATCAACCGTAAAATTCCATTTTGTTGTCTCATTGGTTGCCCATAAACGTACCAAATTAACCCAAACATAAAATTTTTCTGATTTGTTATAGAGATATTGGATAATAAAAAGGGTCCAACCTAAAACTATCGTGACAAATTCAATCTTGTTAGCCAGATCCGATATAGCCGTTGACATGCCTGTTGGAGAAAGAATAGCGCCAATCAAGGCTATTGCTAGCAAAAAGATAGCTAATATTCCAAGCCAATATTTGCGAAACATAGGATTCTCCAAAACAGAACGGATGTTTTATTTGTATACTATACCATAAGATATTACAAAATTCATTGGGATTTTGCACTCGTTCGACGCTGGTCTCCTGACCAGCATCCCCACACAACCTAAAACCCCAACTCCTTCAAATTTCGCCCTTCACTCTTCTTCCCCCCACCACCAAGCAACTCCTTCCAAAACGCATCATCATACCTGCGAGACCCCTGCGGGCAGGCAAACGGCATCGGCACACCCCAGCCCAGGAGCAGAACTTCCTCTTTCGGTTGGAGTCGCGCCAGCATACCGCGCAGGGCGTCCCGTCCAGAAAGACCCGAGACGCTTTGCGCGGCTTGAATATCCAAGTCATTACCCCGCGTTAGGCAAATGGCGCGACTTGAAATCCTCTTCAATGCGTTCCTGTAAAAAAATCTTAATCAAGGATTGATAAGGCACATCACGTTCATTTGCCAGTTGGCGCAAGGCATCCAAAAGTGATTCGGGCAGGTGCCTTGATGGACGGTTTCAAATTGGGGAATAACATCCGCTCGGCGCTTTTCCAATTCAGATATTCGGAGGAATCATGTTCCTTCCAAAAAGCGCGTTCCTCATCTTCGTTTTTGAATTTAGGAATTTGCTTGCTCATAAAGTTTTCACTCCTTCTTGCTCATATCGCGGGCGGGAAGTAACTTGAATTTTATCATGCTCGAAATTTTTACATCTTGCGCAACAGTATCAATAGTGGTATCATGCACACATGCCTAAAATTACAGACCTCATCGCTGAAATGAAACGCACCCCAAAGGGAATTCGCTTTCAAGACCTCTGTAAAGTTTGCGAACATTATTTTGGAGAAGCGCGGCAAACAGGGAGTAGTCACAGGATATACAAAACTCCCTGGCAGGGCGACCCGCGCGTTAACATTCAAAATGACAAAGGCATGGCAAAAGCGTATCAGGTCAAACAAGTATTAAAGGCAATTGAACGATTGGAGGAAGAAGGATATGTTGAAAAATGATCGTTATACATATCGCATCACCTGGTCTGATGAAGATCAGGAATACACAGGCTTATGCGTTGAGTTTCCCAGCTTAAGCTGGCTGGATGAAAACCCCGAAGCCGCGCTGGCAGGCATCCGTGGCGTGGTGGCGGAAGTAGTCGAGGATATGAAGGCAAACGGTGAAACCCCGCCCGAACCGCTTTCCAGCAAGCGCTTTAGCGGCAAGTTTATGGTGCGCATCCCACCCGAACTGCACCGCAAACTCGCAATCGAAGCGCAGGAGGAAGGCATCAGCCTTAACCGTCTGGCAAGTGACAAACTCAGTAGACAAGAAGCATAAAACAAAAACAGGCTCTGCGAATGAGCCTGTTTTTGTTTAAAAATCTTTGCAATTAAAACCCCAACTCCTTCAAATTTCGCCCTTCACTCTTCTTCCCCCCACCACCCAACAACTCCTTCCAAAACACATCATCATACCTGCGTGATCCCCTTCGGGCAGGCAGCGGCATCGGCACGCTCCAGCCCAAGAGCAGGACTTCCTCTTTCGGCTGCAGACGCGCCAACATACCGCGCAGGGCGTCCCATCCAGAAAGACCCGAGACGCTTCGCGCGGCTTGAATAACACGCGCAGCGTCAGGCAATGGGTGCGCGAAGCGAGATGCGAGTGCTACGTTAATTGGGAGAGCACAGCGGATGTTAGAATCAACTTGCTTGGCAGGGTCCATTTTGGAGCGCAGGAAATCCAATTGAGAATCATATTTAGAACGTTTGCTGCAAAATTTTAGCCGTAAATGAACTAAAATACAAAGTACCGCTGCTTCCTGCAAATTTATAATAGTTGCGGTGCAAAGGAACTTTTTTAGGGCGGGCTCGTCTATGAAATAGATTACAAAACAAAAGGAGATAAAAATGCGTACAAAAATTTTAGCTATTGCAGTTCTGGTTTTCGCGCTCGTCTTGAGCGCCTGTGGGCCGGCTACCATCAATGAGGCGGCGACCGAAAACCTGCGCACCCTGAATGTAAATGGTATCGGACTGGTCTACCTGACACCCGATATTGCTTACATCAACATTGGTGTCAACACCCAGGGTCCGAGCGCTTCTGATTCAGTGACAACCAACAAGGAGCAATCCAACGCTGTGATCGAAGCCATCAAGGATGCCGGCGTGGACGCAAAAGATATCCATACCACCAATTTCAGCATCTGGTCGAATCCTCAATATGACGACTTGGGCCAAATTTCCGGCACGACCTATGTAGTGGATAACACCGTCAACGTAACCATGCGCGACCTCGATAAACTTGGCGACCTGCTCGACGCCGCGATCAGCGAGGGTGCAAACAGCATCTACAGCATTCAGTTTGACGTGGCCGATAAAACCGCGGCCACAAAGGAAGCCCGCGCAAGCGCGGTAGCGGATGCAAAAGTGCAGGCCCAGGAATTGGCGGATGCCGCTGGTGTTTCACTCGACGTCATCCAAACGATTAACTTTTACGATAACAACCCATATCCCTATTACGAGGGCAAGGGCGGCGGCGGTGGCGGCGCCTACGAAGGCGCGGCAGTCCCGATCCAACCCGGGCAACTTGCGATTTCTGTAACCGTCAACGTGACATACACTATTAAATAACCGCTGCTTTCTTAACGTTGAGCCTGCTCCTGTTTCCTGGGGCAGGTTCTGCTCTTACCCAACCTCCCCCAAATGCGAAGTTCGTCGCATTTGGGGGAGGTGTCGCGCTGGCGGCGGAGGGGGCTTATAATCTCAGGCACCATTCTGGCGGGATACCATCCTGACCTGTGTTAAAGGAGTCTCCTCACATGCTTAAAGTTGGATATATCGGTTTGGGATTAATGGGCAAGTCTATTGCGCGGAATATTCTGAAAGCAGGCTTTCCGCTGGTTGTGCATAATCGTTCCCGCGCCGCAGTGGATGAACTAGTGGCAGAGGGAGCTATTCCTGCGTCCTCACCTGCTGTAGTTGCCGCGCAAGTGGATATAGTCTTTACCAACCTGCCCGATTCACCGGATGTTGAAAAAGTTGTATTGGGTGAAAAGGGAATCATCGAAGGCGCACACGCAGGACTTATTTTTATAGATAACTCCACCATCAAACCCGCATCCGCAAGAAGGATTGCCGGGAAGTTAAAAGAAAAAGGTGTGTTCTCACTCGATGCTCCCGTTTCAGGCGGTGACATTGGCGCGAGAAATGCCACGCTGACGATCATGGTCGGCGGTGAGGCAGAAGCGCTGGAAAAGGTCATGCCTATTTTTCAGGCAATGGGCAAGACGATTACACACGTCGGGGGTGCCGGCGCGGGGCAGGTGGCAAAAGCCGCCAACCAGATCATGGTCGCCGCGCAAATGGTGGCCATGGGCGAGTTGCTGGTCTTCTCGAAGAAAGCGGGCGTTGATCCGCGCAAGGTGGTGGAGGCGATCAAAGCTGGCGCGGCCCAATGCTGGGCGCTGGATATCAAACCACCAAGATTATTCGAAGGCAATCGCCAGCCTGGCTTTAAATCCTTTATGCAATTAAAGGATATGAATATTGTTTTGGATACTGCCAGGGAATACAACGTCCCCATTTCGGCAACACAAGAAAATACAAAATTCTTTCAAATGATGATCGAACAAGGCATGGGCGAGTTGGATAATTCCGCTGTGGTAGGTGTGATCGAAAAATCGGCAGGTGTGGAGATCGTTTAACGTTGAACGTCCAGATCAACCACCCCGTTCCCGATTTTGAATTGCCTGATCTTGAAGGCAGGCTTCATCGTCTCAGCGATTATCACGGCAGAATCGTCATCGTCAACTTTTGGTCTTGTGAATGTCCACATTCGGAGCAGACGGATAAAGCCATCCTTTCGATGTTTGTGCAATGGCGCCTGCACGATGTGGTGATGCTGTCCATTGCGTCGAATCGGAGCGAGAATTTTCAAGATGTGAAAAATGCCGCTGACGCCCGCCGCCTGCCAACCGTCCTGCTTGATGTGGATTGTACCGTTGCTGACTTGTTCGAAGCGCAAACCACTCCGCATGTTTTTGTGATGGACCGTGAGGGAATCCTGCGTTATCGCGGCTCTGTGGATGATGTCACGTTTCGCAAAAAAATTCCATCGCGCTTCCACCTGGACGAGGCAGTTGAGTCATTGCTCGAAGGACATTTACCTGAGCTGACGGATTCACCTGCCTATGGTTGTACGATTGTGCGTGAAGTTTGATAGAATAAACCTGTGGTTGAGATTAATGAACGCAACGTATTATTAAACAAGATCCACCTCTTCAACGGTTTGATGGATGATCAGTTGACGGGTATTTCAGAAAAACTGGAAGAGCGCGTATACCCGGCGGATGCCATCATCTTTGAAATTGGCGCAAAACCTGAAGGGTTTTATTTGATCTACGAGGGCAAGGTGAAGGTAGTCCGGCCGCGTGACCGAGGCAGGGAATTTATGGCCTGGCTCACAGCGGGAGATTATTTTGGCGAAGAGGCTTTGTTTGAACATCGCAATCGCTCGGCAACCGTGATCGCCACTGAGGAGACCGTGATTCTTTTTCTCTCACGCGAGGGATTTGAAGACCTGCTTGAAAGGTATGAAAAATTAAAACCGAATTTTCTGATATCCATCAAAAGCCGTAAATTGGCGCGTGTCAGCGTGTTCAAATGGCTGGGTCCTAATGAAGTGATTTTTTTCATCGCACGCAGACATAAGATCAGGTTGGTCCAGGCTTTGGTCGCTCCATTTTTTTCCCTGGCCTTACCCATTGCCCTTTTTTCATGGTCATTTCTAGCAGGGGTAACCACGCCCGTGGTACTTGGAGTGATCCTGCTGGTCGGCATCTTATTATGGGCGCTCTGGCAGGCCATTGATTGGAGCAATGATTATTATATTGTGACCAACCAGCGTGTGGTTTGGGTGGAGCGCGTGATCGGCATCTACGACAGCCGCCAGGAAGTGCCGCTCGGGACGATTCTGTCGGTCAATGTGGAAACGGACTTGATTGGGCGGGCATTCGATTATGGCAATGTGGCGGTGCATACCTTCGTCGGCAATATCCAATTTGATTATATAGATCATCCCAATCAGGCAGCGGATATCATCCGCGAGCATTGGGAACGCACAAAGTCAAAAGGCACACAGGCGCAAAAAGAAGCGATGAAGAATGCCCTGCGCGCCAAGCTGGGGTTGACTGTGCCGCAACAAGCGCAGGATGAACTGCCTCCTCATATTGTGTCGGAAGATCAGAAAATCCAAAATAAGAGACTGATCCGCATTGTACTTGCAAACCTGTTTAAACTGCGCGTGGAGGATGGCGGAACAGTCATTTATCACAAACATTGGTTTGTGTTATTGAAACAAATGGGACGCCCTTTTTTATTCCTTTTGGGCCTGGTCGTACTGATGTTCATACGGATTTGGAGCCTGTACAACAACCCAAATGAGGCAATGTTTGAAAAATTGGAAAGCGGCGGTTTTCGTCCGGATACGATCCTTGTCACAATTCCGCTTCTCATGCTGCTCTTCTTTGGCTGGATGGTCTGGGAATACGTTGACTGGATGAATGACATCTTTCAAGTGACGCCGGACGAAATTATAGATCTTGATAAAACCCCGCTCGGCACACAGGAGCGACGGTCTGCACAGATCGAGAACATATTAAGCACCGAATTTAAACGCAAAGGCCTGATAGGCTATTTATTGAACTTTGGCACGGTCTATATTTCCGTGGGCGGCTCAAACCTTGAGTTTCAAGATGTGCTCGATCCCGCCAGTGTGCAAGCAGACATCAACCGCCGCCGCATGGTGCGGCTCGCCAGAAAAAGCGAAGATTCCACCAACATGGAACAGGAACGTATGGCAATCTGGCTGGCGGCATACCACCAAAACCTGAAGGAATTTGATGCGCCGGCCTCAACTGAGGAAGATGATGAAATATTAAAAGCGGGTCTGGCCAGTCAGCGCATGGATGATCTTGAAAAAAATGATCAAATAGACACTCTGGTGGATAACCAATCCATGGATGACATGGATTTCTGAGAGCCTGTCCGACACACCCATCAGAGTGCGGACTGAAGTCCGCGCTCCATTATCCAAACAGGCATCCGCAAAAAAGAGGAATTTAACAAGCATGGCATTAAGACAAATTGTGAACTTGCCCGAACCCATTTTAAGGCGCAAGGCAAAACCAGTCACGAAGTTCGATAAAGACCTGCAAATATTGATAGATGACATGATCGAAACGATGCGCGAAGCGCCGGGCGTTGGGCTTGCCGCGCCCCAGATCAACATTTCGCAACAGCTGGCTGTCGTTGAATACGCAGAAGGCGAAGAAGAAGAAAGCGAAGACGCCCCGCCCAGGCCCAAGAAACTTTTTGTGTTGATCAACCCTGAGATCACGAAGGCTTCGGAAGAAAAAGTAATTGGCGTGGAGGGCTGTCTGTCCATTCCCGGCTTACTGGGAGAGGTGGAGCGGCACGAATCCGTTCAAGTGAAAGCGCTCAACCGTCACGGCAGCCTTGTCAAACTAAAAGTAGAAGGCTGGATGGCGCGCATCTTTCAGCATGAAATTGACCACTTGAACGGCGTTTTATTCACAGACCGTGCCACAGAGGTGTGGACTCCCAAACCCGATGAAGTGGTGGATTTGGATTAATTTGGTCAAAAGTCGAAAGTCCATTACCTTTTGACCTTAGACCTTCAACCTTTAACTTTTTCGACCTGCAACCATGTATCTAAAACATCTCTCCCTCACCAACTTTCGCAGTCTCACCTGCCTGGATGTAGAACTTCCACGGCGGGCTGTTTTGCTTGTGGGGGGTAACGCGCAAGGCAAGACCAGCGTGCTCGAAGCGATTTATTTTCTGGCGGCATTCACATCCTTTCAAACACATGTGGATCGGCAGATCGTCAACTTTCACGAAGCAAAAAATCCGCTGGCGGTGGCACGGCTTGTGGCAGATTATCAACGCGGCAAAACAAAGCATCGTCTCGAAGCGCGTTTGATCCTCGAGCCAGCGGGCGTCAACGGTCAGCGGCTGCGCAAGGAAGTATTACTGAATGGAGTTAAGAAACACGTCAACGACATTATGGGACATTTCAACGCGGTCATCTTTGTTCCGCAAATGTCACAGATCATCGAAGGCGGGCCCGATGACCGCCGCCATTATCTCAACCTCGCGCTCGCACAGACTGTCCCC
>Ga0209514_10004912_pt1 | contig 17582 bp, 17 predicted proteins | sample Subgrocontami58m_FD_187452 | JGI IMG/M metagenome (GOLD analysis project Ga0209514, IMG submission 187452) | Subsurface groundwater microbial communities from S. Glens Falls, New York, USA - GMW37 contaminated, 5.8 m (SPAdes) (version 3) | ecosystem: Environmental > Aquatic > Deep subsurface >...
GGGCCAACAGGCGGAGAAGCCCTTCATGTCCACCCGGGCCACGGTGTTGCCCGCCACGGTTGAGAGGTGCCTAGAGGCGCATGCAGCGCTGGGCAGGGAGCACGCCCTGGCCCCGGCGGTGGTCGGTGGCCTGGGCACGGGCGTCGTCCAGGCCCACTGGTGGCCTGCCGGCGGCGGGCCCGCCCTCGCCGACAGCAGCGTGCGGCATATCGTCGACGTCCTTGTAAGGGAATGCCAGGCGTGCTCCGGGGCGCTGGTGGTCACCCACGCCCCGCCCGCGGTCAAGGCCTGGCTGGACATCTGGGGGTCGGCGCCCGCGGCCCTCGCGCTCATGCGGACGCTGAAGCAGCAGTTCGATCCCACGGGGACCTTGAATCCAGGCCGCTTCGTGGGAGGAATCTAGGTGGACGCGCCCCTGGCTGGCCCCCGGGAAGCCGATCTTTACCGTTGCGTGCACTGTGGACTCTGTCTGAACCAGTGTCCCACCTATCTGGAGACAGGGCTGGAGACGGAGTCGCCCCGCGGCCGCATCGCCCTGATGCGGGCGCTCCACGAGGGGCGCGTCGAGGTGACGCCAGGGGTGGCCCGGCACTGGGAGAGGTGCCTGCAATGCCGGGCCTGCGAGCCCGCTTGCCCCTCCGGTGTCCCCTTCGGCCGCATGATGGCCGCCACGCGGGCCCAGCTCCAGGCATCGGCGCCTCCCCGCCCTCTCGCCCGACTGCTGCGCTGGCTGGCGTTCCAGCAGCTCCTGCCCCACCAGCGACGGCTCGAGCGGCTGGCGCGGCTGCTACGGCTGTACCAGCGCACTCCGCTCCAACGCTGGGTGAGGGCGACCCGCCTGCTGCGGCTGGCCCCACCGCTGGCCGGGGCCGAGGCCGCGCTGCCGCCAGTCCCCTCCCGGTTCTTTCAGCAGGGCGCAGCCCGCGGTCGCGACCAGCAAGTTGACCGGCAAGCCTCAGGGCGCGGCGCCGTGGCCTTGTTCTCCGGCTGCGTCATGCCCATCCTCTACGGGCGGGTCCACGAGGCCACGCTGCGGGTGCTGGAGGGGGCCGGGCTCGGCGTGGCGGTCCCGCTGGGACAGCTCTGCTGCGGAGCGCTCCACGTCCACGCCGGCGAGGTCAGAACGGCGCGAGAGCTGGCGCGCCGAAATATCGACGCCTTCCTGGCGGCGGGGGCGCAGACCGTGGTGGTGAACGCGGCTGGCTGCGGGGCCCACCTGAAGGAGTACGCTGAGCTGCTGGAGGACGATCCCGCTTATGCCGCCAAAGCGCGCCAGTTCAGCACCGCGGTGAAGGACGTGAGCGAGCTCCTGGCTGGCATCCCCTTGCCACCCCTGGGCGAGGTCCGGCAGCGCGCCGTCTACCAGGACTCGTGCCACCTAGCCCACGCCCAGCGGATCAAGGAGGCGCCCCGGCGGCTGCTGCGCCTCATCCCGGGGCTGGAGCTGGTGGAGATGCCGGAGGCCGACGTCTGCTGCGGCGCGGCGGGGAGCTACAGCCTGACGCAGCCAGCGATGTCGCGGGGGCTCTTGGAGCGCAAGCTAGCCCACATCCGGCAGGCCGCGCCTTCCATCGTGGTGACCGCCAACCCCGGCTGCATGCTACAGCTAGAACAGGGTCTGCGGGCGGCTGGGCTTGACATCCCCGTCGTCCACTTCATCGAGCTGCTGGACCAGGCGCTGCCGCCCGGCCAGAAGGGCCGCCCCTGACAAGACCACTATAAGAAGCGACTGCCCCTACTTGTCCTTGAGCATCCGGCGCAGCACTGTGTTGAGGACGCCGCCCTGGCGGTAGTACTCCACCTCCACCTTATTATCGATACGGGTGATGGCGCTGAAGGTCACGGCGGTGCCGTCGTCCCGCGTCGCGCGAAGCGACACCTCCTGCCCGGGCTTCAGGCCCTGGGCAATTCCCTTGATGTCGTAGACCTCGCGGCCGCTGAGGCCCAGGGTGGCGGCGCTCTCACCTCGCTTGAACTGCAGGGGGAGCACTCCCATGCCCACCAGGTTGCTGCGGTGAATGCGCTCGTAGCTCTCGGCCAGGGCAGCCCTCACACCCAACAGGTAGGGGCCCTTGGCGGCCCAGTCGCGGGAGCTGCCGGAGCCATACTCCTTCCCGGCGATGACGATGGTTGGGACGCCTCCGGCCCGGTACTTCATGGCGGCTTCGAAGATGCTAGTGGGCTGGCCGTCAGGTAGAGAGGCCGTCCAGTCGCCCTCTTTATCGGGGGTAAGGCGGTTGCGCAAACGCACGTTGCCGAAGGTCCCCCGCAGCATCACCTCGTGGTTTCCGCGCCGGGCGCCGAAGGTATTGAAGTCCCGCGGCTGCACGCCCGCGCCGATGAGGTACCGCCCCGCCGGCCGGTCCGCGGGGATCGAGCCCGCCGGCGAGATGTGATCGGTGGTAATGGAGTCGCCTACCATCACCAGCACCCGGGCGCCTAGAATATCGCCCGGCTCGCTCACCTGGAGCTGCAGGTCCTTGAAGAAAGGGACTTCCTGGATATAGGTAGAACGCGAGTCCCAGCGGTACAGGTCTCCTTCTGGCACTGGGAGCGCGCGCCACTCCTCAGGCCCCAGGAACACCTGAGCATAGCGGTCCCTGAACATCTCAGGCTTCAGGGCGGCTGCCATGGCGGCGCTAATCTCGGCCTGGGACGGCCAGATATCGCGCAAGAACACGGCCTTCCCCTGCTGGTCGTGACCCAGGGGTTCCCGAGCCAGGTCCACGTCCACTGAGCCCGCCAGGGCGTAGGCCACCACGAGCAGCGGCGAGGCCAGGTAGTTGGCCTTGACCTCGGGGTGAATGCGCCCCTCGAAGTTGCGGTTGCCGCTCAGCACGGCAGCCACCACCAAGTCGTGGCCCTTGATGGCCTGGGAGACCGGCTCCGGCAGGGGGCCGCTGTTGCCGATGCATGTGGTGCAGCCGTAGCCAACGGTGTGGAAGCCCAGGCGCTCCAGGTAAGGTGTGAGTCCAGCGGCCTCTAGATACTCAGTGACCACCTGGGAGCCGGGCGCCATGCTGGTCTTGACCCACGGCTTGGGGGCCAGGCCGCGCTCCACCGCCTTCTTGGCCAGCAGTCCTGACCCCACCATGACTGATGGGTTCGAGGTGTTAGTGCAGCTCGTGATGGCAGAGATCACCACCGCCCCGTGCCCGATCTCGACCTTCTGTCCGCCCAGCTCCACTTCTATGCCCTTGAATCGCGACGTTGCGGCGGTGGCGCCGCGAGAGAGCTGGTCCCGGAAGCTGTCCGAGAAACCCTTCTTTACATCGCCCAGCGCCACCCTGTCCTGGGGCCGGCGAGGCCCCGCCAGGCTGGGCTCCACCTCGCCCATGTCGAGGGCCAGGCTATCGGTGTACTGCGGGTAGGCGTCATCGGTGCGGAAGAGCCCTTGGGCCCGGGCGTAGTGCTCCACCAGCTCCACCTGGCTCCGCTCCCGACCGGTGCCGCGCAGGTACTCCAGGGTGACCTCGTCGATGGGGAAGAAGCCGCAGGTGGCGCCGTACTCCGGGGCCATGTTGGCGATGGTGGCACGGTCGGGGAGCGGGAGCTTGCTCAAACCAGGGCCGTAGAACTCCACGAACTTTTCTACCACGCCCCTCCGCCGGAGCATCTGGGTGATGGTCAGCACCAGGTCGGTGGCGGTGACGCCGTCGCGCAAGGTGCCCGTGAGCTTGACTCCAATGACCTCCGGGAGCTGCATGTAGTAGGGCTGTCCCAGGAGGACCGCCTCCGCCTCGATGCCGCCCACACCCCAGCCCAACACCCCCAGCCCGTTGACCATGGTGGTGTGGGAATCCGTGCCGACCACCGTGTCGGGAAACGCGACCCTGCCCCCCGCACCCTGCCTGGCAATAACCACTTTGGCCAAGTACTCCAGGTTCACTTGATGGACGATGCCGGTGCCCGGCGGCACCACGGAGAGATTGGCGAACGCCTTTTGCGCCCAGCGCAGGAAGACATAGCGCTCCTGGTTGCGCTCGAACTCGCGCCGCACGTTAAGTTGCAAAGCCGTGGACGTGCCGAAGTAGTCCACCTGCACGGAATGGTCTATCACCAGATCGACCGGCACCAAAGGGTTCACCCGCTTGGGGTCGCCCCCATGCCGGGCGATGGCCGAGCGCATGGCGGCCAGGTCAACCACGGCGGGCACCCCGGTGAAGTCCTGCATCAGGACGCGGGCGGGCATGAACGGGAACTCCCGGGACGAAGAGGCCTTCGGGTCCCAGCTGGCCACGGCTAGCACGTCATCGTCGGTCACCAGGTAGCCGTCCACGCTGCGCAGGGCGTTTTCCAGCAGCACGCGGATGGAGTAGGGAAGCCTTGGCAGGTGTGCCAGGCCCCTCTCCTCCAGATAGCCTAGACGGAAGTAGGCAAGGTCGCCGGCGGTTGTCCTCAGGGTGGCTCGCGACCCGTCTTTCAAAGACTGCTGCATAATCTCTCATCCTGTTGCATGTTAGGCGGCGATGCGCGGCCCCAGTATAGCGGAAAGGGCGTGGCAACCGCAGGAGGCGCCAGCTCTCGGCGGGGCCGTAGGCTAAGAGAGGGCTGGGAAGACTTCGATCTCATAATCGAGCAGCTCGGCGTCCCAATGCCCGAGGCTGACGAGCTCCACCACGCTGGAAAGCACCTCGTTGGCATGACGGGCATCGTTGCTGACGCAGACAACCCCCAAGGTCAACTGGCGCCAGTGGTCGTTGTCGTCGACCTCGGCCACCGCCACATTGAAGCGGCTCTTGATCCTCCCCGCCATGGAGTTCTTAACCGAACGCTTGCCCTTGAGAGTATCGTTCTCGGGCAGACGCAGGTAGATCTTGCACGCACCTATCTGCACGGCAACACCTCATGAACGAGGCGGTCCAGGCAAGAGTTCACGGCTGCGCTCTCAAGACAGGGCGCCCTGGACACCATTTGCCTCGGGCTCGCAGCCATGCTAGCATGTCAGCCGGTCGGCGCGCAGCGCAGCCTGGTAGCGCGCCTGCCTGGGTGTCCGGGCCGGGCACCGGTGTTATTCGTCGGGGCGTAGCGCAGCCTGGTAGCGCACCTGTATGGGGTACAGGTGGTCGGAGGTTCAAATCCTCTCGCCCCGACACCACTGACAGGGACCTCTCCTGGGCATCCTGGCCCCCAGTATGTGAGCACTGGCAAGACCGTCTGGCCAAGGCAGAGTTGGCGTAGTGTCCGTGCTGTCGGTGGTTAAGGTCTCATCGCAGCTACTATAAAGGTAGGGTTAACGCGCCCATGGCCATCGCCTCCCAGGTAGGTGCGTAATGACGCCCGACGAGGATATCTTCGCGCTGCTGCCCGACGAACACCGCCGCCTGGACAATCTGTTCCTCCAGCATCAGGAGGCGGTCCTGGTCGGCGACTGGGAAGGCGCAGCCTCTAAGCTGGCGGAGTTCCAGGCCCTCTTGCGCCGCCATATCAAGGTGGAGGAGGGGGCGCTGCTGCCCATTTATGGGGAACGGGTGGGGGAGGTGCCAGGCGGCTCCGCCACGGTCTTTCTCCTGGAACACCGCCGCATCGAGCAGCTCTTGAGGCAGGTCGAGGAGCGACTCCGAGAGCTGGCCCGGAGCCCCACGCGGCGGGGCACCATCGCCCACCTGGACTTCGAGAAGATGTTCAAGGACTACCTGGAGCACCACGACCTGCGGGAGCGCAACCTCCTGTATCCCAAATGCAGGCAGGTGTTCTCCGCTCCTGAGCAGGCGGCGGCTCGCGACTTCTGGGAGCGGGCGTAGTGGCCAGCGGGGGCGTGATAACTACAGACCCTCGAATCAGTAGGGCGGCTTGACAGCCTCGCGGCCTGGTGCTAGCCTCCCTGAGTCGCCCAGTCCATCCCATGGACATGAGGCGCTACCATATGGCGTCAGTGTCGGTAGGAGTGGCTGACAGAGCTAAATGAAGGGGGAGTGGAGACCATGGGCACTATGCTCGCGAGCAAAGTAGCGGTCGTCACGGGAGCAGGTCGTGGCATCGGCAAGGGTGTGGCGCTCCTGTTCGCGGAAGAAGGAGCCAAGGTCGTCGCTGTCGACAACGGCTGCGATGTGGACGGTAGGAACACCGATCCCAGCCACGCCAACCAGACGGTGAAAGAGATCATCGCCGCCGGCGGACAGGCCGTGGCGCAGACCCAGGGGATTGAAACCTCGGCTGGTGGCGAGGCCGCCATCAAGAAGGCTATCGACAGCTACGGCAAGCTGGATATCCTGGTGAACGTACACGGGATCCTGCGCGATCGCATGATCTACAACATGACGGAGGAGGAGTGGGATACCGTGATCCTGTTCCACCTGAAGGGCGTCTTCAACACCCTGAAGCCGGCCTCGATAATCATGCGGCAGCAGCGCGGAGGGCGGATCATCAATTTCACCTCCGTCTCCGGGCTCTGGGGCAACAGCGGCCAGGGCAACTATGGCGCGGCCCACGCCGGTAAGGTAGGGCTCACCCGGGTGGCGGCCCGCGACCTGGGGCGCTACGGCGTCACCGTCAACGCCATCTCCCCCGGGGCCATGACCCGCATGGGGGCCTCGGTGCCCGCGTCCGCGAGCGCCGCCCGTGCCAGGGTTGGCGTCGTGCCCCTCGGTGGGACGCCGCCAGCCGGCCAGCGTGAGGCACCCCGCCCCACCGAGCCGACCGCGGGTAAGAATCATCCCAACGACATCGCTCCCATGGTCGCGTTCTTGGCCTCCGATGCAGCCAGCAATGTGAATGGGCGCGTCTTCCACTGCTCGGGGGGGAACGTCAGCCTCCTGAGCGAACCGGTGATCTTGAAGACGCTGTACAAGAACGGACGCTGGACGCCGGAGGAGATCGCTGACATGTTCCCGACGACCCTGGGACAGGGGCTCATCAACCCGGCTCCGGCCCTGCCTCCCCAGCAGTAGGCTGGGCGCTGCCCTTAGACACGCCTGAAACCGCCGCCTGCGGGTGACGACGCTTGAAACCGCCGCCACCCACGGGCGGCGTCTCCAAGCACGGCGCCGCCGTGTTGTCGTTATCATGAGGACAGCAGGGCCACTCGGGAGGAAGTTGTGGGCAGGAGGCTGTTTTTCGAGGACGTCGACATAGGGGACTCCCTGCCGACCCTCGCTTTTCAGTTCACTCCCGAGGCTATCCGTGTCCTGGTCAAGATATGGACGCCCGAGCGTGGCCCCACGCACTTCGACAACCAGGCCCTGGCCCAGCAAATGGGTTTCCGGCGGCCCATAGTCCCCAGCCACCTGAGCATGGCCTACCTCTCCCACGTCGTCCTGGCCTGGTCCGACAACATCCAGCTGAAGAGGATAGACGTCATCTGTAGACAGGTGTTGTTTGACGATGACCGTGTCACCTGCAAGGGCGTTGTGGTCGATAAGGTGGCAGATGACGGCGAACCCCTGGTCTATGTGGACCTCTACATGGAGAACGAGGGGGGCGAGCGGCCCCTGACAGGCAGCGCCAGAGTGCTGCTGCCTCATCGTCCCGTCCAGTAATCCTGGAACAGGGTTGTCCCAAGGCCGGCTAGGAGCTAGAGAAAGAGTATGACAGAGGAGACGCCCCAGCTGGACTACGACCGCAGCGTTATCGGTGTGGAGTACGATCTGGGCACCTTCAAGGTGACACAAGAGATGCTGGTGAACTACGCGCGGGCCGTGGGCGCGTTCGACCCCATCTACTGGGACCCCGAGGCCGCCCGCAAAGGGCCCTACGGCGGCCTGGTGGCGATGCCCACCTTCATCTCCGTGTTTGCCTCCAGGGGTCCGGGCGCCCCGGGGCCGGACGTGAAGCTGAACTTCGGCACCAAGGGGCAGGAGGCAGCCCTGGCGGTAGAGAACTACCTCCCCATCCGCCCCGGCGACACTCTGCGCGTGGTGAGCAGGGCCAAGGAAGTTTACGCTAAGACCGGGCGCAGCGGCCCGATGGTCTTCACGGTCTTCGAGGAGACGTTCCACGATGGGCAGGGCAATAAGGTGGCGACGGTGACCCGTCAGAGCGTGAAGTTCTAGCCACCAAGGGCACTCCCCTCCCCGCACGAAGGGCCGCAACCATCCCCTGAGCTGGGCCGCTGAGCTGGCCCTTCAGCCCGGCCCCGATTCCCGCGCCACCTCAGCATGCTATCCATCAACGTCCCGATGCCAGCGCGCCAGTCGGCGCCGCTTCCGGCGGTTGCGGCCGTCGCGCCAAGGCGAACAGGACCGCTGCTGCCAGGGCCAAACCCACGATGACCAGGAAGGCAACTTGGTAGCTCCCCGTGGCGTCGTAGAGGAGGCCGGAAAGAAGCGGGCCCAGGCCGAAGGAGAGCAGGGAGATAGGGGCGAAGGTCCCGCGGATCGTGCCCAGGAAGGTGCGGCCATAATACTCAGGCCAGATCATATTCTGCAGCACGGGTATGGCCCCGGTGGTGAAGCCGGCGAAGACCGCGTAGGCGAAGGCCAGTCCGGGCGAGCTGGCGAAGAGCAAGACGGTGAAGGCGCCGGCGCTGAGCAGGGCGTTGGCGACGGTACAGACCCGCACGCTGACTCGCTCTAACACCAGCCCCCAGATGGGCTTGGCGCACAGGGCGCTGAAGGAATAGATGGTGGCCACCGTGGTAGCCAGGGTCCGCGAAAAGCCCTGGTCGGCGAAATAGGCCAGTTGGTGGAACAGGATAGTGGCGATGGTCAGCCCTAGCAGGTTGGAGGCTAGCAAGAGCAACCACAGGGTGGGCGTTCGCGCCGCCTGCCTAAGGGTCCAGATGGGCTCGGCCGAGGTCGCGGTGGCCAGGCCGGGGACTGGCGCTGGCGGGGCCGCGTCGCCGTCGGGCCGCAGCCCCATGTCTTCCGGTTGGCGGCGCATGAGGAGCAGCGCCACCGGCGTCACGATGACCATCACGGCGACGCCGATGAGCGCCCACGCCAGCCGCCAGCCCAGGGCGCTCTGCAAGACTTGGGACAGGGGTGTAAACACCACGCCTGCCAGGGAGATGCCAAGAGTGGCGAAGGCCACCGCCCGGCCGCGCCGGCGGATGAACCACTTGGCCACGGTGGTGCTGGTCACCAGGCCGCTGGTCATCCCCATCGCCAGGGAGAAGCCCAGCCCGAACAGCAGGTAAAACTGCCAGATGGCGTGGACCTGGCTCAAGAGGATCAGCGTGGTCCCGCCGATTATGGCTCCCCCTGCCATCAGGAAACGGGGCCCGTGCCGGTCCAAGATGGGTCCCACCACGGGGCCGACGAACATGCCGGTCAGGGCCCGCAGGGTAGGCGCCAGGGCGATGGCCCCGCGGCTCCAGCCGAGCTCCGTGGTGATGGGGACGAGGAAGACGGCCAAGGCGTAGGTGCTGGGGCCCAGCATCATCAGGTCGCCGACTACGGCGGAGGCGACGATCCACCAGCCGTGGAACAGCTTGGGGCGCGGCTGGGCCACAGCGGTTTCTGTCACCGTGCTCCTGGCAATCTAGGCTGGAGGGCTCGCCCCCACGATGGAGATAGCCCTGGGTGATTGTACGCCCTCGCCGTAATCATCCGCGACCCTCTCCCAGAGGGAGAGGGAGCCGCCCGGGGATTCGTTCCGAGGGTTGTGAACCTGGCGAAGGCTTTTTTCGGGAAACGAATGGTTCAGCGCCGGAAACGCGTCAGGCGGTGATGGACGTCGAGGAGTCGGGTGACGGTGCGCACGGCCTGGATGAGGACCTCGGGACGGCAGGTGGGGTCAACGGCGAGATGGAGGAGCTTGACGCGCATGAGGGCGAGCTCGGGGAGCAAGTCGGTGAGCTGCTCGGCCTCCTGGATGTTGAGCTGCTCGTCGGGGGAGAGGTAGCGGGAGTAGAAGCCGTGCTTGCGGGCGTTCTGGTTGGCGGGCTGGCCGCCGCGGCGGCGTCCGTCGGCAGGCTCGGGGGGAGCGGGCGGAGACACAGATTCTTCGTCCGCTGGGGGCGGACTCAGAATGACAGGGGCCGGGCGAATGGGGTCGGCGTTCATGACGCCAGGATAGGCGAGGGCGCGGGTCCGGGGCAAGGGGCGGATGGCAGGGGGGTGGCGACCGCACCGCGGGATGAATCCCGCGGCAGGGGCAGTGCAGAGGGCTCAGAGCAGGGGGTGGTATGATGGGCGCGACATGGACCTAATAGGCTGGACCATAAGTGGTATCGGGGCCGTGCTGTCGGCGCTGGGGCTGCGGAGAAAAGACGCGAGCCAGTCGCAAACGGCGAAGGCCGACCGCGGCGGCAGCGTCGCGCAGACGCAGGTGGGTCGGGACGCAAACGCCCCAGTTATCAGCGTGTCTGGTGGCACGGTGAACGTCGCTGGCGCGGACCCGGCCGTCATAGAGAGGGTCTTCGAGCATGAGGGGCGGATCGTAAAGCTGGAGACACAGTTCGCGCAATTCATGGACGGCATCCCACAGCTAGCTCCCGACAACCCGGTCCGCCGGGCCTCCGAGAGCGCCCGGGCGCTGCTGAAGGAGTACAGGTGGGCGGAGGCGGCGCGGGCGGCGGAGGTGGGGCTGCGGCTGCGGACGACGCCGGGGGAGCGGGCGGCGCTTTACAACCTGCTGGGCCAGGCTCGCTACCGGCCGGGGGAGTTGGCGGGGGCGGAGGCGGCCTGGCGGGAGATGTTGCGAGAGGTGGAGGCCATTCCAGAGCCGAGGGAGCGGGCGGCGGCGCGGGCGGCGGCGCTGGGGAACATCGGCATTGTGCTGCGAGCCAAGGGCGACCTGGACGGCACCCTGAAGCACTATAACGAGGCGCTGGAGCTGTACAAGAGGCTGGGCTCGCTGGAGGGGCAGGCGAACCAACTGGGGAACATCGGCGTCGTGCTGCGGATCAAGGGGGACCTGAACGGCGCGCTGAAGCGTTACAACGAGGCGCTGGATCTACACAAGACGCGGGGCTCCCTGGAGGGCCAGGCGGCCGACCTGGGGAACATCGGGAACGTGCTGCTCACCAAGGGCGACCTGGAAGGGGCGCTGAGGCAATACAACGAGGCGCTGGAGTTGGAAAAGAGGCTGGGCTCGCTGGAGGGCCAGGCGAAGGCGCTGGGGAACATCGGCGTCGTGCTGAAAACGAAGGGCGACCTGGAGGGGGCGCTGAAGCACTACAAAGATGCTTTGGAGCTGGCCAAGAGGCTGGAGTCGCTGGAGGGGCAGGCGAACCAACTGGGGAACATCGGGAGCGTGCTGCTCACCAAGGGCGACCTGGAAGGGGCGCTGAGGCAATACAACGAGGCGCTGGAGCTGGCCAAGAGGCTGGAGTCGCTGGAGGGGCAGGCGAACCAACTGGGGAACATCGGCGTCGTGCTGGCGAAGAAGGGCGACCTGGAGGGGGCGCTGAAGCACTACAAAGATGCTTTGGAGCTGCACAAGAGGCTGGGCTCGCTGGAGCGGCAGGCGATCCAACTGGGGAACATCGGCGTCGTGCTGGCGAAGAAGGGCGACCTGGAGGGGGCCCTGAAGCACTTCAACGAGGCGTTGGATCTAGACAAGGGGCTGGGGCGGCTGGAGGGGCAGGCCATCCGGCTGGGGAACATCGGGAACGTGCTGCGGATCAAGGGGGACCTGGAGGGGGCGCTGAGTCGCTACAACGAGGCCCTGGAGCTGTACGAGCGGATGGGGGCGGGACGGTCGCAGGACGCGGAGATCGTGCGGGGCAACATCGCGCGCGTTGAGGAACAACGGCGGGCCAAGGGGTAGTCAGCCCTCACCCTAACCCTCTCCCAGAGGGAGAGGGAATGCTCTCACCCAACTCTCTCCCAGAAGGGAGAGGGGAGTGCGCCCTCACCCAACTCTCTCCACGCCGCGGGGAAAGGGGCCGGATTCTTCGCTGCGCTCAGAATGACAGGTCCGCCGCGCCTAGGGGGTAGTGAGTACCCTCACCTTCTCCCAGAAGGGAGAGGGGAACACACCCCTTGCCTCAGGGAGCCAGGGACGGTACAGTAGCGGTCACGGGCGAACGCGATTCGCCCCTGAGGAGGCTCCCGTGGCACGTTACCGTGTCGTGCACATTGGCCCTACGGCCGATCCCCTGACGAACGAACGGCAGGGTCTGCAAGGGGTGGACTGCGAGATCAGCTCCGTCGCCTGCCGCTCGGAAGGCGAGATCATCGAGGCCATCAAAGGGGCCGACGCGGTGCTGAACTCCAACCTGCCCATGACCCGCCCCGTCATCGAGGCGCTGGAGCACTGCCAGCTCATAATCCGCTACGGCCATGGCTACGACACCGTGGACGTGCCCATGGCCACGGAGCGCGGGATCATGGTCGCGAACATCGCGGGCTTCGCCACCGAGGAGGTCTCCAACCACGCCCTGATGCTCCTGCTGGCCTGCTCGCGCAAGCTGGTCGCGCTCAACAGCGCCCTGAAGGCGGGGCGCTGGGACCGCGCGCCCATGCAGTCCGCGCACGTGGGGAGCATCTGGGGCGAGACCCTGGGCATCGTGGGGCTGGGACACATCGGGCGGGCGATGGCGCGCAAGGCGCACGCCCTGGGGATGCGGGTCATCGTCCATGACCCCTTCGTCTACCCCTGGATCGCCAAGGAGTACGACGCGGCGCTGGTGCCCTTCGCGCAGCTACTGGCGGAATCGGACTACATCTCTGTCCACTGCCCTCTGACCAAGGAGACCCGCCACATGTTCGGCGAGGCCCAGCTACGGGCGATGAAGCCCACGGCGATCCTGGTCACCACGGCCCGCGGTCCGGTGGTGGACGGGAAGGCGTTGGCCAAGGCGCTGCAGGAGAAGTGGATCGCCGCCGCTGGCGTGGACGTCTTCGAGCAGGAGCCCACGGCGCCCGATGACCCCTTGCTGAAGCTGGACAACATCATCTGCACGCCGCACATGGCCAGCTACTCGGATGCCTCCGCGCAAGGCTTGCGGCGCCGGGTCGGGGAGGAGGCGGCACGGGTGCTGAAGGGCGGCTGGCCCCAGGTGCTGGTCAACCCCGAGGTGGCGGGCCGCATCGCGCCCCGGGGGCCCAGCATCCGCCTCTACTGATAGAGGGCGGCTTCCTGAGAAAAGCGAAAGGTGTACCGATGACGACCGCTAAGAGACAGCCACGGCTGAAGTTCGGCATCCAGACCGCCCAGCAGCTCGTCACCTACGAGCAGCTAAAGGAGGTCTGGCAGGCCGCCGACGAGCTGGGCTTCTACAGCGCCTGGTGCCACGACCACTTCCTGCCGGCGGGGGTGAAGGAGCCGGTGGGGCCCTGCATGGAGGGCTGGACGATGCTCTCGGCGCTGCTGCCCCAGATGAAGCGGCTGCGGGGCGGGCTCTTCGTCGCCGGCAACACCTACCGCCACCCGTCTGTCATGGCCAAGGCCGCCACCACCCTGGACAACATCACCGGTGGGCGGGTCGAGCTGGGCATCGGCGCGGGCTGGTTCGAGGCCGAGCATACCGCCTACGGCATCCCTTTTTACACCACCCCCGAGCGCATCCACCGTCTGGACGAGGCGGTGCAGGTAATCAAGGCTCTCTGGACGCTGGCGCCGGGGGCCGGGGCGAATTTCCAGGGCAAATACTACCAGCTGAAGGACGCGCCCATGGACCCGCCGCCCGTCCAGCGGCCGCACCCTCCCATCATGATCGGCGGCGGGGGCGAGAAGCTGACCCTGCGGGTGGTGGCCAAGTGGGCGGATCGCTGGAACATCTTCGTCACCACCAGGTCGACGGTGCAGCGCAAGCTCGGCATACTGCGCGAACACTGCGCCGCCGTGGGCCGCAACTTCGATAGCATCGAGCTGACGGTCGGCCTGCCCCTCATGGTGACGGGGGACCGCGCTCGCATCGACCGCACGGCGGAGGGCATCGCCCAGCGCCAGAAGACGAGCCTGGAGGACGCGCGGACCTCCCTGTTCGCAGGCACGCCGGACGAGCTCATCGCGCAGGGCCAGGCCTGGTACGACCTGGGCATACGAGAGATCATCATCCCCTTCAACCGCGTGCCCTACAACCTGAAGGAGCTTCAAACCCTGGCCAAGGAGGTCATGCCCGCTTTCGCCTGAGCCGGGCACTCCCCCACCCTGCCCCGCCCTGCAAGGGAGAGGGCTCCGAAAAACCATCCAGTCGTTACCCGGTTTGTCATGAGCATATGAGGGGCTAATGTCATCCTCGTCCGACTCCCACGCCCTCCATGGTCGGCGGTTCCCGGTGCTGGACAAGGGCTACGTGATCCTGCTGGAGCACCTGGGCTCCGACGCGCGGGTGGTGGATGCCGCCCGGGTCTCCACCGGGACCAAGACTGGGGTGGACGCGGAGCGAGACCGTAACCTCATCTTCTTCCTGATGGAGAACAAGCACGGCACCCCCTTCGAGCACGTGGTCTTCCAGTTCGCTATCAAGTGCCCCCTCTTTGTGGCGCGCCAGTGGATGCGCCACCGCATCGCCAGCTACAACGAGCGCTCCGCCCGCTACCGGGTCTTCGAGGAGGAGTTCTACGTGCCCCGGCCCGCCGACATCCCACCCATCTTCGATGAGGCCGATCTGAAGGAGTACGAGGCGTTGCTCAAGCACGAGCACGATGTCTACCAGCGCTTGGTGCAGAAGGCGCAGCCGTTCAAGGAGCACCGCCAGCGGGCGCGGGAGGTGTTCCGGGCCCTGCTGGGGACAGCCTACTACACGGAGTTCTACTGGACGGTGAACTTCCGGTCGCTGATGAACTTCATGGAGCTACGAACGGGCGCCGGCGCCCAGTGGGAGATCAGGCAGTACGCCGACGCCATCGCCGGCATCGCCAAGCAGACAGCGCCCCTCTGCTACGAGGCCTACGAACGCTACGTGCTGAAGAAACCTGCCGCCGGCGACCTGGAACGGGGGCTGCGGCAGTAGTACGGTCATAGGCGTGCGCCTATTGTCCGTAGATGATGAACTCCAGCAGGTTCTGGTCTGGATCGCGCGTGTAGATGCTGACGCCCTTGGCGCGGCCTGAGTCACGTCCGCCAACCCGCTCCACCGGCCCCTCTTCGATCACCGCGCCCGCTTTACGTAGCGCTTCGCGGAGGTCATCGAGGGACCCCGACCAGACAAAGCAGAAGTCTCCGCAGCCCGGCTGCGCGGACCTGCCGCGCAAAGTGAAGGCGCCGCTCTTCCACAACGCGGGAGCGTGAACATTGATCTTGTTTTCGCCGAACTGGAGGGAGAAAGATGGGGCGCCGCGCGCCCGCCACTCTTCCAGAGAGGGTGCGAGGAACCCCAGAGCACGATAGAATCGCAGCATCTGCGCCGGGTTTTCAGTTGGGATCGCCACGTGGTCGAATCCAGCAACAGACATAGCGCCACGCCTCGCCGCCTAAGGCCTTGCCCTTCCCTACCGCGTTCGTTTCACGGACGGCCCGACTGGGCCGCGCCCTGGCGCGGGTCGGGGACGTTGACCACCAGCATGCCGCCGCAGTTGCGGGCGACGATGAACTCCGCGGGCTCGGTGGCGCTGAGGTTCACCTCTTGGTGGATTGTCCCCGGCTCCACATACAGGAAGTCGCCGGGCTGAACGTCCAGGGAGCGCTCCAGCAGCTCCCCGAAGAGGAAGCGCATCCGTCCCCGCAGGATATAGATGCCGCTCTCGCAGTCTCCGTGGTGGTGGACACCAGAGGCGCGGCCGGGCGGGGTGCTGACGAAGCCCATCCACAGCGCGACGCTGCCGGTGGTCTCGGGCGCCACGCCGGCCTCGCGCGCCATCCCTGGGGTCTGAGCGGTGGCGGAGCTTCGCTCGTGGGGCCGGACTAGCCTGAGGGCGCCCACGGCGGTTACTGGCCGCTAAAGCGGGGCTCGCGCTTCTCGGCGAAGGCCTTGAAGCCCTCCTTCACGTCCTCGGTGCCGAAGAGGGACCACATGGTGAGCATGGAGTAGTCCAGGGCGTCGTCGAGCTCCATCCGTGTGCCCGCCCGCGCGATCCGCTTGGTCATCTGGACCGCCAGGGGGGCGTTGGCCGCCAGCTTGTGGGCCAGCTCGTCGGTGGCAGCCTTGAGCCCCTCAGCGGGCACCACCTTGTTTACGATGCCCATGCGCTCGCAGTCCTTGGCCGAGAACAGGTCGCCCGTAAGCAGCACCTCACAGGCACGGCTCCACCCGATGAGGCGGGGCAGGGTGAAGTTCAGGCCGTTGTCTTGCACCAGCCCCCGCTTGACGTGGATATCGCCCAGGCGGGCCTCTTCAGCGGCGATGCGGAAGTCGCAGAGCAGGGCCAGCTCGAAGCCCCAGCCCACGGCGGCGCCGTTGACGGCGGCGATAGTGGGCTTGTTGGTGTTAAGGATGAGGCGGGCCATGCTGGAGCCGCGGAAGGCGGGGATCTTGCGCCCGCCGCCGGGGCCAGCGGCATTGTCCCTCATATCCAGGCCGGCGCAGAAACCGCGTCCGGCGCCGGTGAGGACGATGACCCGGGTTTCGGCATCGGCGTCGGCGTCTCTGAAGGCGGTGTCCATGCTCTGGGACAGGGCCCCGCCCAGGGCATTTAGGCGGTCGGGACGGTTCATGGTGATGGTGGCGATGTGGTCCCGCTTGTCGTAAAGGATGTCTTTGAGCTCCACTGCTGTCCCCTTTCGCTACGCTCGACTTTGGGGCGATGATAGGGCCTTGCGAAAGCGCCGTCAATCTGTCCGGCTCAATGGGCTGTCCGGCTCAAGGCGTGGGATAATGTCTAACGGGAGGAGACTTCAGTGCCATCTACCCGCCCCGCAAGCGGAGGCAAAAAGCCCGCGCCTGTCATCCCGGCGCCAGCCATCAAGGTTATAGCTGAGAACAGGAAGGCCCGCTTCGACTATCATCTGGATGAGCGCATCGAAGCTGGGCTAGCCCTGACCGGCACGGAGATCAAGGCCATCCGGGAGGGCCGGGCCAACCTGCGCGAGGGCTATGCCCGTATTGTCGGGGGCCAGGCCTGGCTGTTCAACGTCAACATCGCCCTCTACTCCCAGGGAGGGCGCTACAACCATGACCCGCTGCGGCCCCGCAAGCTCCTGCTGCACCGCAAGGAGATCGCGCTGCTGGCAGGTCGGGTTAGTGAGAAGGGCTACACCCTGGTTCCCTTGCGGTTGTACTTGAAGCGGGGGCGAGCCAAGGTGGAGATCGCCCTGGCGCGAGGGAAGAAAACCTACGACAAGCGGGAGACGGTGGCCAAGCAGGACGCCCAGAGGGAGATGGCGCGGGCGCTACGCCAGCGCCTTTAGAGGAACCGGGCGTGGTGGAGTAGTCGCCCAGGGCTGATTAGAGGACACTCGAGCTAGGCTATAACGCTGTGTATCGTGGCGGAGGCAGCCCCGGCACAGGAGATTATTGCTATACTGGAGGCACGGGGACGAGTGGAATCGACAGGGAAGCGGGCCCCCGAGCAGCAAGCCGAGGATGCCATCTGCACTCGTTAACCACGGTGGCAAAGAAGTAACTGGCGAGCATCAGCTTGCCCTCGCTGCCTAACTAAGGCAGTGACGTCCGCCCAGGCCCTCCCCCGGCGGGCCTGAAGCGGGCGACGCTAAGCTGGGGTGCGGCGGGCCGACGCCGATAGTTCCCGCCTAAGACCATCGGCTCAGCGCCTGACATACCATGCCGGTCGGGCTGGCGGGCGCGAAGCTTTAAAAGCCGGCTGAGCTTGGAGACACTCCGGGCGCGCTTCCGCTGGACGGGGAGTTCGACC
>Ga0209514_10004914_pt1 | contig 17581 bp, 29 predicted proteins | sample Subgrocontami58m_FD_187452 | JGI IMG/M metagenome (GOLD analysis project Ga0209514, IMG submission 187452) | Subsurface groundwater microbial communities from S. Glens Falls, New York, USA - GMW37 contaminated, 5.8 m (SPAdes) (version 3) | ecosystem: Environmental > Aquatic > Deep subsurface >...
GTCGCAGCGGCCGGAAGTCGAGGGCTACGTGTTCCCGAGCAAGCTCTACGGCATTCTCGCCGCCGGGCGGCCGCTGGTGTTCATCGGCGATCGCGAGGGCGAGATCAGCCTGCTGGTGCAGCGCGAGGGCATCGGCGTGGCGGTGCGCCAGGGCGATGCGGCGGGGCTCGCTGCCGAGTTGCTGCGGCTCGCGGGCGATGCGGCGTTGCGCGAGGCGATGGGGGCGCGCGCGCGCGCTGTTGTGCGAGCGCTACGACAAGAGGATCGCGTTCAAGGCGTGGCTGGCGTTGCTCGGGGAGCTGTGACGCCCTTCCCGAATCATCCGCCTTTTCTGTCTTCATATTCCCATGGATTGATCACCATCCCTGGCGGATCATCAAAATGGCGGGTATTGCGCGTCGCGATTCGAGCGTTGCGGGCCAATGCGATACCGGCGATAAAGGTGTCCCGCATGTCGACAGGTCGGCCGGCGTTTTTGCGCTGTGCCGCCAAATCAGCCGCTCGCCGTGCCGCTGCTTGATCGAACAGCAGCACCCTGTTTTCCAAATCGCTTACCATCAAGTCATCGAAACGCACCGTCAGCTGTTGGCGATGAGCGCCCTCCGGCAGTAAGGCCAAGCCAAAACGCGCCTCGAACAGGGTGATGCTGGTGATCCAGATCGACTCAGCCACCTGGTCATCCAGCCAGTGCATCACGGCTTTATCGGGTTCCGACCGCATCAGCGCGGACAGCACGTTCGTATCCAGAATTATCACGAATTGAAGTCCATCCCCGCGATTATCTGGCCATGCAGTTCGGGCAAATCTTCAGCGAGCCCGCACCCCGCAAACCTGGCAGCGATACGAGAACCCAGCGGGGTTGAAGAAGCCGAATCCGCCAACACCGCCTTGCGCAAAATCTGGCGCACCTCTTCTTCCATGCTCCAACCATGCAGCGATGCGCGGCGTTTGAGACCGGCCTTGACCCCATCTTCGAGATTACGCACGACGACTTGAGACATGGCATACCTCACGAGAAGATATTTGATATCACGATATCATGTTAGTCAAGCTCTGGCAATACTGGGACTTGAAATGCCAAGAGGGTCAGACCCCGGCTTCCCTGATGTGGAATCCGCAACAGGACGAAAAGAGGCTGACGGCCGAGTTCCTGCGCGGCTACTACGGCGCCGCCGCGCCCCACTTGCAGGGGTATCTCGATCTCATCCACGAGGCCTTTCTGCGCTCAGGGCAAAGGCTTAGCACCTACCAGACTGATCACGCATATCTAACGCTGGGGGTGATGAACCGGGCTACGCGCCACTTTCGCAAGGCTGCGCAACCCGGCGCAACCCGGCGCAAACCGGCGCAAACCGGCGCAAACCGGCGCGCTGAAGCTGCGCCCTACGCTGCGCCCTACGCTGCGCCCTACGCTGCGCCCTACGCTGCGCCCTACGCTGTGCCCTACGCTGTGCCCTACGCTGCGCCCTACGCTGCGCCCTACGCTGTGCCCTACGCTGCGCCCTACGCTGCGCCCTACGCTGCGCCCTACGGCGGCGCGATAAATCCGCGCCCTACGCGGTGCGTTGGAACTGAGTTCGCCGCAAATCGCCGGTCTTGACTGAGCGAGAATATAATATATACGTCAGGCATATACTTTTTGAGGTGTTGCAAATGAAGACCGCCAAGCTGTTTCAGAATGGGCAAAGCCAGGCTGTACGGCTTCCAAAAGAGTTTCGCTTCGAAGGCGATGAGGTGTTTATCAAGAAATCCGGCAGCGCCGTGGTTCTGATCCCTCTCGTCAATTCCTGGGATTCCCTGATTGGCAGTCTCGACAAATTCACCAAGGATTACATGGCCGACAGGGATCAGCCCGAGCAACAAAAGCGGGAGGCACTATTTGAATGAAGGTCATGCTCGATACCAATATTTGTATCGCCATCATCAAGAGAAAGCCACCGCAGGTATTGAAGCGCTTCAGCGCTTACACGGTCGGCGAAATCGGCATTTCATGGGTAACACTCGCTGAACTGGAATTCGGTGTTGCCAAGAGCCAGCATCGGGAGAGGAACCAGGCAGCTCTCGACGAGTTCGTTTTGCCCTTGGAGATTGCGAACTTCGATCGCGAAGCGGCCAGAGTTTACGGGCGGGTTCGAGCAACGCCGGAAAGAAAAGGAACGCCCATCGGCTCGTTGGACGTGATGATCGGGGCGCATGCCCTGGCCTTGGGCGCAATTCTCGCCACGAACAACACCAGGGAATTTTCTCGCATCAAGGGATTGACCGTCGTGGACTGGCTGGATAGCAAAGCCTAGTCTTACTGCGTCGGTAAAAACACGGCATTATGGTGAACATCTCAAGTTCTGAGTGAGGTGCCACCATGCGGATGATGAAACGATTTGATGCTTATCTGTCGAGGCTGTGCGAAGTGCTGGGGCACGCCGATCGTGAGGCGCCGATGCACGAATACTGCACCGGACTGATGTTGCCGCTCAAGAGAAAGAGCGTGGAGCCGATTGCTGCGCACGTCGGGCCGCAAGCGGTGAGCGCCAAACACCAGTCGCTGCTGCACTTCGTGGGCAATTCGGCGTGGTCGGATGAAGCGATATTGCGCAGCGTTCATGACTACGTGATGCAGCGCGTGCCCAAAGATGGGCGCAAGGGATGGGTCTTGGTGGTCGATGATACCGGCCACCCCAAGCAAGGGCGCGATTCGGTCGGGGTCGCGCGGCAGTATTGCGGCATGTTGGGCAAGACCGACAACTGCCAGGTGGCGGTGAGCGTATCGAAGGCCAACGCGCTGATGAGTCTGCCGCTGGCTTACCGGTTGTATCTGCCCCAGGAGTGGGTGAAGGATACGCGGCGGCGCAAGGCCACCAAGGTGCCCCCGGAGATGGGCTTCGCCACCAAGCCGCAGATAGCTCTGGAGCAACTGGCCTGGGCCTGCGAGCAAGGCATGGCCGCCGGCGTGCAGGCGGTGCTCGCCGACAGCGCCTACGGCACCGAGTATGCGTTCCGCCAAGGCATTGCCGAACTGGGGCTGCGTTACGCCGTAGAAGTAAAGTCCACCAGCAAAGTGTGGGGGCCGGGCCAAGGCCCCTTGCCGCCGGTACCCTGGACAGGCAGCGGACGCGTGCCCACGCGCTGGCGCAAAGACCCGCGGCAACCGGCGCAAAGCGTGAAAGAGCTGGCCTTGGCGTTGCCTGCTGCGGCCTGGCGCGTGGTGCGCTGGCGCGAGGGTACCAACGAACCCCTGCAATCGCGCTTCGCGCGCGTGCGGGTGAGGGTCGCCCATCACACCGATCAGCACCAACGGCCTGAGCAAGAATGGCTGCTGGTGGAATGACCCGAGGCAGAACCTGCACCCACCAAGTATTGGCTGTCGAACCTGTCCAAGTCCCTCTCCATGACCAAACTGGTCGACACGGTCAAAATGCGCTGGCGCATCGAACGCGACTACCAGGAACTCAAGCAAGAGTTCGGTCTGAGTCACTATGAGGGGCGAGGATGGCGCGGGTTTCATCATCACGCGACTCTCACCATCGCGGCGTATGCATTCTTGGTTGCCGAACGGCTCATTGATCCGTCCTCGAAAAAAAACACCGTATTTCGCAAACTGCCTGCCTTACCCAAAGGTTTCCGCCCACGTGGTTCCACTGCGCGCCAGTCGCCACGTGCTCGACTCGATCCCGACGTTGCGCTTGGCCATCGCGCGCGCGCTCGCCATGCGCCTGCCTCATTGCCCATGCTGCGGGAGAAGCAATCCGTGAACACAACGTTATTGACGCAGTAAGACTAGGTAACCTCTGAAAAACCTCGGGCGATGGTTTCTCGGCCGAGGTTTTTCACTGAGATGGGGGGATAGCAAAAGGGGGCCATGGGCCCCTTTTTCAGAGTTTCCCTACGGTGCCGTTTCGAGCAGCCGCTGTTCCCAGGCCAACGCTGACCGCGTAATCGCGTCCAGGCCGGTGCCGCACGGCTGCCGGCCGAAGGCGGCTTTGAGCCGGTAGTTGGCGGCGACGAGCCGCGCCGGGTCGCCTGCGCGCCGTTTGCCGACGCGGATTGCGAAATCCACACCCGAAGGCTGTTTCACCGCTGCGGTCACTTCGCGCACGCTGTGGCCGCGGCCGTAGCCGAAATTGAGCACGGCGGAGGAAGAGCGCTTCTGCCGCATCAAGCACTGGGTGGGCTTTCCTTCGGAGGCGATCCACTTCTGCCTCGCCGAAGCGGGCGTTCGAAGAAACGGTCGCGGTGTCGCTGGACCGGCGAGCGCCGATTGCAACCGCTCGATATAAGGCTGTACCATTCAGATGACGCTTGGGACAATCGATGATCTGCGGTAATACTTTTTGGATCGGGAAGACAATCAATGAACGAGATCATTTTTGTTGTCGAAGACTCGCCCGAGGGTGGCTACGTGGCCAAAGCGGCAGGCGAATCCATTTTCACCGAGGCCGACACGCTCGATGAACTGCATGCGCAGGTGCGTGATGCGGTGCGCTGCCATTTCGACGCGTCCGCCACTCCCAAGCTTATTCGGCTGCATTTCGTGCGCGATGAAGTTATTGCGGCATGAAACTCCCGCGCGACTTATCCGGCGCGCAGCTTCCCGAAAGCGCTGGCACGGGTCGGTTATAGCGCCACACGCCAGACGGGCAGTCACTTGCGGCTTACAACCGCCAGCCCATCCGAGCATCACATCACCATCCCCGTTCACGATCCGTTGAGAGTCGGCACCCTGGCCGCAATTCTCGCTGACGTTGCCGCTCATCAGGAAATCAGCCGAGACGAATTGCTGGACCGGCTCTTCGGTTGAAACCGGGCGACACGGCAGCAGAGGTCTGAGGTAAGGCGCAACCGCTACCCCTCGCCCCGCTTGACCCCCGCCAGCCTAGCGCCGCTTGGATGGTCACGCGCTGCAGCGGAAAGAAAATCGTGAAAGTGTGAGCGTTTTCACTGCTGAGGGTGCATCATCCAATTGCGCTTCTGGATTATCAGCATACTTCTAGCTTTGGTCTCCACTCTGGCCGTGGCCGCGCCAATGCGCTCAGTGCACGCGCAGACCGCGCCGGCACTGGCCCGGGACGGGCGCACGGGCTACGTCATCGCGCTTGCCGGTGATGCGATCCCCGCCGAAGCTAGAGCGGCACGCGAGCTCGCGGACTATTTGCGCCGAATTACCGGCGCGACTTTCGCGGTGCGCCCCGAAGCACAGGTACCGGCTGCGGCGCCACAAATCCTGGTGGGCGCCGGAGCACGGGTTAAGATGCTTCTGCCCGCGCAAGACTGGGCGGCGCTGGGCGCGGACGGCATCGTCCTCAAGACCGTCGGGCGTAAGCTGGTGCTGGCCGGCGCGCTGAAGCTGCGCGATGCGCCGGCGCGATGAATCCGCGCCCTACGGTGCGCCCTACGCTGGTATATCGTCGTGCGCGTCGAGCCCAAAGCCGGCGCCGACGAGAATGCGTGGAAGAGCCGCGCCGTGATGTACGGGCTCTACGACGTGGCCGCGAAAGCTTCGCCGGTGCAGGCGGGCCATACGCTGGGCGAAATTGGCGATGACGAGTATCACGTGGTGGATCTTGGACGACAGGGGTTGCGTCCCGGGATGTATTTTTATGTTGCGCCGGCACGCAATGCCGGGGTCGAGGCGGTTTATGTGGATCGTGTGGTGCTTGTTCGCGAGAAGGGTGCGGCGGGGCGGTGAGGTGGACGGCGCGCTAAAGCCGCGCCCTACGCGCGCGCCCGATGGCGGCGCGATGAATCCGCGCCCTACGCGTGCGCCCGACGGCGGCGCGATGAATCCGCGCCCTACGCGTGCGCCCGACGGCGGCGCGATGAATCCGCGCCCTACGGTGGCGGTGCGGTGAGGTGGACGGCGCGCTAAAGCCGCGCCCTACGCTGGTGTTTCGTAGGTCGCGGGTTTACCGCGACGGGGTCGCACGGATTTGATCGGGGTTACGGCGCGATGAATCTGCCCTACGGCACGGCGGGGAGCGGAGGCATCACTCGTTCTCCTGTGGTAGGTGAAGCGGTGAACGAATACATGTTTGGCTAATTGGCAATTGAATTGACAATTAGCCAATCGTGACTTTGGCTCTTTTGCCATGCTGATCCTCAGACATGCCGAAGCCGCCTTGCTGCAACTGGTCAAGGCGCCGAAGTTGTATTTTTGCGATACCGGTCTGGCGTGCTGGCTGCTCGGGATTCGGACCCCGGCTGAACTGGGCAGCCATGCGCAGCGCGGAGCGCCCTTCGAAACGTGGGCGGTCGGAGAATTGCTCAAAGCCCGCTATAACAGGGGGCTGGAGTCGAACCTTTATTTCTGGCGCGACCGCTCGGGCAGCGAAGTCGATGTGCTGATCGAGGAAGGCAATAAGCTTTCGCCGGTCGAGATCAAGGCCGGGCAGACTGTATCGAGCGATTATTTTCGCGGGCTTGATCGCTGGCTGGCGATGGCGAAGAATATATCCGGCGAGGCTTGGCTGCTCTACGGCGGGGACAAAGCCCAAACGCGGCTTGGATACAACGTAGTGCCCTGGACGGAAATCGGACGCTGCGCGAGTCAACTCGTTGCAGATGAAGCGATGTAGCGGCCCTGCCCTCCGGGCCGATCGGTGCTGTCGGTGTTCACGCCGTGCCTGCCACGCGCGGCACTTTCCTGATCTAGATTTCGACCGCTTTACCGACAGCGCGGGCGGCTTTGATAAGGGTGTCGGGCTGAATCGAAAGATTGTCGGGGTCGCACTCTCCGGCTCGGGTAGATGAGCCGGCTTGGGGCCCAGGAAGATGTCTTTAGCCGCGATCGTTGGGCATCAATGCCGAGAATGCGCGACAATTAGCCCATTTCTTGCGCGAGGTTTAGATATGGAACTCACCGCTGTTCTAACACCCGCCGAAGAGGGTGGATACATTGCGCTGAACCCCGAAACCGGCACCACTACACAAGGTGAAACGGTGGAAGAAGCTGTCGCCAACCTGAAAGAGGCGACGGCACTCTATCTGTCGGAGTTCCCGTTACCTGCTCCGGGACATCCAGTAGTAACCACGTTCAGCCTTCCGGCGAATGCCTAGGCTGCCTCGCACCTCCGGCGCGGCGATCGTCAAAGCACCTGAGCGCCTGGGTTTCGTAAAGATTCGCCAAACCGGTAGCCACGTCATCCTGCGGCGCGGGGCAAAGGGCTGCGTGGTGCCGATGCATTGCGAGGTCAAAGTTGGAACTCTTGCGGGGATTCTGCGCCAAGCCGAAGTTTCTCAAGACGATTTCATTGATGTGGCGTGAGGATGACCGCACGTGCCATCAGCGACGCACTGCTGCACGACATGATCGAGACAATGCTGTCCGAGACCACCACGCAGCGTGAGTCGGTGCCCAGGATCGTCTTCATCAACCGTCACTTCTATCCGGACAACTAGGCCGCGCCCGTTTTCTCGCTCTGTCGGTTGCGAAGCGACGCTCAGTGGAGAATCATCCTGCAATTGCGTTTCGCGATTATCGGCTTGATCTTGGCTTTGGTCTCGACTCTGGCCGTGGCCACGCAAGGGCCCCCGGCACACGCGCGGGTGGCGCCGGCGCTGGCCCGGGACGGGCGCACGAGCTACGTCATCGCGCTCGCCGGTGATGCGATTCCCGCCGAAGCTAGAGCGGCGCGCGAGCTCGCGGAGTATCTGCACCAAATCACCGGCGCGACGTTCGCGGTGCGCCCCGAAGCACAGGTACCGGCTGCGGCGCCGCAAATACTGGTGGGCGCCGGAACACGCGTCAGGCGGCTACTTCCGCGGCAGGACTGGGCGGCGCTGGGCGAAGACGGCATCGTCCTCAAGACCTTCGGGCGTAAGCTGGTGCTCGCCGGCGGCCGGCCGCGCGGCACGCTCTATGCCGTGTATCAGTTCCTGGAGGGGCAGGCCGGCGTGCGCTGGTGGACACCGACTGAGGGTACGGTGCCGCACAGGCGGACCTTGCGGCTGCCGCTCCTGGATGTGGCCTACACCCCGCCTTTTCGCTATCGCGAGCATCACACGACCTCGGTGCTGCGCGATCCCCTGTTCGCGACGCGCCTGCGCGAGAACGGCCATAGCCAAAAGCAAGGCGAGGAGCTGGGCGGCCATTATTCGATCCTTGGTGGCGTGCACACCTTCGACCAACTGCTGCCGCCGGCCAAGTACTTCAAGGAGCACCCGGAGTGGTATAGCGATGCCTACAATGGCGGCAAGCCTTCCACCGCGCTATCGAGGGAGCCCGCGCCGCAGACGTCGCAGCTTTGCCTTGCCAACGAAGCGGCGCGGCGCGAACTGACCCGGGTCGCGCTCGAATGGATACGCAAGAATCCGGGCGCGGGCATGATCTCGATCTCGCAAAACGATAGCCGCAACCGCTGCACCTCCGACGCCGACCTGGCGCTCGAAGAGCGGGAGGGTTCGCCCGCGGGGCCGCTCCTGCACTTCGTGAACGCGGTGGCGGCCGAGATCGAGAAGGAGTTCCCCGATTTCCTGGTGGAGACGCTCGCCTATAAATACACGCGCAAGCCCCCGCGTCACGTTCGGCCGCGGCATAACGTGTTGGTGCGCCTGTGCTCGATCGAAGCCGATTTTTCCACGCCGCTCGCGAGCGAATCCAACCGTGAATATCTCGCCGACCTCGAGGGCTGGAAGGCGATCGCGCCGCACCTATACGTGTGGGACTACGTCACCAACTTTGCAAATGGCATCTGGCCGCACCCCAACCTGCGCGTGCTGGGGCCGAACCTGCGCTTGTTTGCTGCCAGCAACGTAAGCGGCGTATTCGAGCAAGGCGATGCCTTCACCAACGGGGTCGGCGATTTCGTGCAATTGCGCGCCTGGTTGGTGTCGCACTTGATGTGGAATCCGCAACAGGACGAAAGAAAGCTGACGGCCGAGTTCCTGCGCGGCTACTACGGCGCCGCCGCCCCCCACTTGCGGGCGTATCTCGATCTTATCCACGAGGCCTTTCTGCGCTCGGGGCAAAGGCTTGGAGCCGATTATAAAATGAGGGGATATCCCTCAAGGGGACTTCCCTGGTGGCAGCAGTTGCTTTCATGCCATTCGGGGCGCCTCCCCTCATACTCCCCTGCTTCAGAGGCCATTTCGGTAATTCCGAAATGGCCTCTTAGCACGTTCCAGACCGATCACGCGTATCTCACGCTGGAGGTGATGAACCAGGCTACGCGGCATTTCCGCGATGCGGCGCAGGCGGTGGCGGGAGACCCGGTGCTGGCGCGGCGCGTGCGGCGCGAGCGGCTGGCCCTCGATCATGTGTGGGTCGTGCACTACCGGGCCTACCAGCGCGCGGCGCAGGCGGCGGGCGAGCGCTTCGAAGGGCCGCCTGACGCGGCTGCCGCGGCGGCGGAGTTCGTGCGCACCGCGCAGGCGTTCGGCGTCGAGTACCACCGGGAAGACCAGAGCTTCGCCGCCTACGCGCCGCAATTGCTGCGGCGCTACCGGGCGGCTGCGCCGCTGCCGGCCGCGCTCGAGGAAGCGGTGCGCGGCAAGGACGCGAACGACATCATCGACGCCCAGGACGACGTCCTTCACTACCACACCTTCCAATTGGGCACGCTGGTAGATCTGGTGGACGATGCCAAGGCGAGCGACGGCAAGGCCGCGCGCATGACAGGCGCCACCGATCAATGGGCCACGCGCTACGTTCTCGAAGAAGATGCGAGGGTCCTCGCGCACGGGCCCTGGCACGCGTATGTCGTCGTGCGCGTCGAGCCCAAAGCCGGCGCCGACGAGCAGGCGCGAAAGAGCCGCGCCGTGATGTACGGGCTCTATGACGTGGCTGCCAAAGTATCGCCGGTGCAGGCGGGGCATACGCTGGGTGAAATTGGCGACAACGAGTATCACGTCGTGGATCTTGGCCGGCAGGCGCTGCGTCCCGGGATGTATTTTTATGTTGCACCGGCGAGTAATCCTGGGGTCGAGGCGGTGTATGTCGATCGTGTGGTGCTTGTTCGGGAGAGGAGCGAGGCGCGGTGATGCGTAGGTCGCGGGTTTACCGCGACGGGGTCGCACGCATTTGGTCCGTGTTGCGGCGCGATGAATCCGCGCCCGACGCAGGTGTTTCGTAGGTCGCGGGTTTACCGCGACGCGATCACCATGCCTCTCGGATGCCACTGACCGCGGGGGTTAGCGACCCTGGCATGTGTAGTCGGCACACGTGCTCAAACAGTGGGAAAATGCCCGTATGCGCTTATCCATCGATCAAATCCAGACGAAAGCGCTTTGCTGGCGCTGGATCTCGCTCGTAAGGAGGCTGCGCACTGCGGTACGCCATCCGACGCTGTTTGCCCAACCCATCGACGCCGGGTGGGTTCGGCATCTGACCGTGGACTCATTCTCCAAAAGGCGGCTGGCGTTGCGATGTGACTTTGACAGGAACTCGGGTGAGTGAAACATTCCGGCAGATCGTCGGTCTGATTCAACGTGGCGAGGTCCGAATTTCGGATCACGGGTACGACGAATTGGCAGCGGACGGAATATTTGCCAGAGACGTGTTGGCTACGGTGGCTGACGGAATTGTTGTAGAGGATTATCCTGACTACGCCAAGGGGCCTTGCGTCTTGGTTCTGCAAAAGGATCGCCGCGGCGAACCGATGCATGTGGTTTGGGGTATTCCGAAAGGGGCATCATCCCCGGCGGTTTTGATCACGGCGTACAGGCCAGACAAAGACCAATGGGAACCCGGTTTTGCGAGGAGGCGAGAATGAATGGACGGCGAATTGCCAAGCTGGTGCATGAGGGAACCTACGTTGCAGAGGTCGATGTGGAGTCGATCTTCACTGCGGATGGCTGGTCTCCCTATCTGACGGTCGAGGACGCCTGCAAGCTTGACGATGTTCGTGACGCCCTGAGGCGAGGAGATCTGAAGGCGGCGACGAAGATTGCCCGGGTCTATAGCCTGACGCCTGTTGCAGCATAGCTAGATGAGCGGCGCGCTGAAGCCGCGCCCTACGCGTGCGCCCTACGGCGGCGCGATAAATCCGTGGTCCGGCGCGATGAATCCGCGCCCTACGCGGTGATTCGTAGGTCGCGGGTTTACCGCGACGGGGTCGCACGGAGATGATCGGCGTTACGGCGCGACAAATCCGCGTGATGCGGTGGCGCGGTCCGGCGCGATAAATCCGCGCAACCCGGCGCGATAAATCCGCGCAACCCGGCGCGATAAATCCGCGCAACCCGGCGCGATAAATCCGCGCAACCCGGCGCGATAAATCCGCGCCCTACGCAGGTGATTCGTAGGTCGCGGGTTTACCGCGCCGTTCGTTGCGGGGGGAGAGACGGAGAACATTGCGCCTCAAGCGGCCCGGCGCGCGCCCGACGGCTTGATCAGGCATTCCGCCGGAATGCCGAGCCCCTGGTGCAGGCGCCAGATCATCTTGAGCGTAAGCGGACGTTTGTGGTTGAGGACTTCGTAGATTCGGTTGGTGCGGCCGATCATGGACTCCAGGTCCTTCACCGTGAGCCCGCGCTGCTCCATCGCAAACTTGATCGCTTCCACCGGATCGGGCATGTCCATCGGAAAATGCTTGCGCTCGTAGGCCTCGACCAAGGTAACGAGGACGTCCAGGCGCTCGCCATCGGGCGTGTTGGCGCGCGCATTCATCAAGGATTCGATCTCCTTCAGCGCGGCCCGGTGGTCGGCCTTGGTCCTGACTGGATTGATATTCATGGTGCTGGCTCCGTCAAATCTTTTGCGCGTCGATCCGGTCGTATTGAGCATGGGTGCCGATGAATCGGATATACACCACGCGATATGCATAGTTGATCCACACCACCAAACGGTACTTGTTGCCCGCGATGTTGAAGACCACCCGGCCATCCTTGAGGACGCTGGCGTTGCCGAAGTCGGCTTTCACCTCGGCTGGGGAGGACCAATCCGCGGCCAATGCATACCGGTACCATGCCAATGCTGGCTCGCGTGCGTCTTTGCGCGCCGAAGCATGTTGCCAAAACGCCTTCAGCGTGGACAGGGCGATGACACGCATGACCCAGTATAGTCCCGTTCTGGGACTAACGCAAATTTGCCGGCCACCATCGGGTGGTGTTGATCAAACGCCTGATCCTGGTGTTCTTGGGCGACCGAGAGGGCGAGAGCTGCTTGCTGGCGGAGCGCGGAGGCATCGGCGTAGCGCTGCGCCAGGGCGAGGCGACGCTCACTGGGGAAGCATCATGCAATTGAGCTCGGCGATCATCGGCATACTTCTGGCTTTGGTCTCGACCCTGGCCGTGGCCACGCAAAGGTACTTGCCCTACGCGCAGGCGTCGCCGGCATTAGCTTGGGACGGGCGCACGAGCTATGTGATCGCGCTCGCCGGCGATGCGATTCCCGCCGAAGCCAAAGCGGCGCGCTGCGGCGGCGCGATAAATCCGCGCAACCCGGCGCGATAAATCCGCGCGATCCGGCGCGATGAATCCGCGCGATCCGGCGCGATGAATCTGCGCGATCCGGCGCGATGAATCCGCGCCCTACGCAGGTGTTTCGTAGGTCGCGGGTTTACCGCGACGGGGTCGCACGGATTGGATCGGGGTTACGGCGCGATGAATCGGCGCGATGAATCGGCGCCCTACGCGGTGATTCGAAGGTCGCGGGTTTACCGCGACGGGGTCGCACGGATTTGATCGGTGTTACGGCGCGATGAATCCGCGTCATGCGGCGGCGCGATGCGGCGCGATGAATCCGCGCCCTACGGTGCGCTCTACGCTGCGCCCTACGGCGGCGCGATGAAATCGCACTGGACAAATCCACTCGTAAGTTATAACGTTGTTATTACGCTTGGTGTGAGGAACGAGGTGCTTCGCATGAAAATCGCAATCAGGAAGATGGGCAATTCCCAGGGAGTGATCATCCCCAAACCGGTTTTGACGCAGCTGGGTCTCGAAAGTGAGGCCGAGATGTCGATCGAACGCGATGCGATCGTTTTGCGCAAGCCCCGGAAGGCCGTTCGCGAGGGCTGGGCCGAGGCGAGCAAGGCGATCGCAGCAAGCGGCGATGATAGGCTGGTGTGGCCGGAATTTGGCAACGCTGGAGACTCGGAGTTTGCGTGGTAAAGCGAGGCGAAATCTGGCTCGCGGCGCTCGCTCCGACGGTTGGCAGCGAGATCCAGAAGACACGCCCGTGCGTGATTATCTCTCCTGCGGAGATGCATGATTACCTGCGCACCGTGATCGTGGCGCCGATGACCACTGGGAGCCGGCGAGCCCCATTCCGGATTCCATTGAACTTCGCCAGTAAGAAGGGACTGATTCTGCTCGACCAAATTCGGACGCTTCACAAGAGCCGCCTCGCCAGGCGACTGGGAGCAATCACGCCCAAGACGTTGGCGGCTACGTTAGCCACTTTGCAGGTGGTATTCGCAGACTGATCGTGGTGACGCTGATCGCGGCGATGGGCGAGGCGGTGCGGTGAGTTGTGCGGCGCGATGAATTCGGGCCATGCGCCAGTCTTGTAGGTCGCGGGTTTACCGCGACGGGATTGCGCGGGTTTGGCCAGTATTGCGGCGCGATGCGGCGCGCTGAAGCTGCGCCCTACGCTGCGCCCTACGCTGCGCCCTACGCTGCGCCCTACGATGGCGCGCGGGGGCGAGGCGGCGAGGCTGGCGGAGCAGCTGCTGCGACTGGTTCGAACTCGCGTATTATCAGGTGAGTTATTGAACGGGGCGCGGGGCTGGATGGCGGCGGGCGTTGCTCGCTCTATTTCGATAGAATCAGGGCCCAGGGAGGAAAAGAACATATGCTAAGTGAGTTTGTCGCGCCGGTCGCTTTTGTGGCAGCAATTTCCGCGACGTATTGCCTGCGGCCGATCTGCCTGAGAATCGGCCTGGTCGATCATCCCGACGCGATGCGCAAGCAACATGCCGCGCCCACTGCGCTTGGCGGCGGACTGGGAATTCTGGCCGGCATCCTGACCGCTGCGCTGCTCATCCCCGAAATGCAGCACGACAGCTTACGGTCGTTCTTCTTCGCGCTGATGCCCCTGCTCGTTGCCGGGCTTTGGGATGATCTCTTCGAGGCCCGCACCCTAGTGCGGGTGATCGCCCAGATCGTTGCCGCGGTCCTTATGGTGTACGGGGGCGGAGTCGTCATTCGCAACCTCGGAGGGCTCATCGACCCGGTTGAATCCGTGGTGCTGCACAGCTGGGCCGTTCCGTTCACGATTTTCTGCGTCATCGGCGTGGTGAACAGCATCAACATGATCGACGGCCTGGATGGCTTGGCGGGCGGGTTGGTGTTGGTCGCGCTCGGGTGGTTTGCGTTGGCGGCTTCGATTCAAGGAGCCGCGCTCGATACCGCCTTTGCCATCGCGTTCATGGGCGCGGTCGCAGGTTTTCTGGTTTTCAATTTTCGCCATCCAATTCGCAAAAGGGCATCGGTGTTCCTGGGCGACACGGGAAGCATGATGCTCGGCCTCGTGCTGGTGTGGCTTGCCGTGCGTCTCACTCAGTTGGAGGGCGGGGGCATGCCGGCGATGGCCGCGGTGTGGGTGATCGGGATGCCGCTGCTCGACACGCTTTCGATCATCGTGCGGCGCGTGGGCCAAGGCCGCAGCCCGCTCGCGCCCGACCGGGATCACCTGCATTACGTGCTGTTGCGCGCCGGCCTGTCGGTGCGGCAGACGGTGTCGATCCTGATGCTGGTTGGGCTCTTGTTCGGCGCGATCGGGATCGGGGCGTGGCGATTCGGCGTGCCCGATAGCGTCCTTTTCTACGGCGCGCTATCGGTGTACGCGGTCTATCTCGCGGTGATGCGGCGCGTGTGGAAGCGTATGGGCACGCCGGAAGGTGCGGGTAATGGAAGGAAGTAGGCGCGCGGCGTGGGGAGTGTCCGCTGTGATGGGATTGCGTCGATGTGGGCGATGTGCGGCGTACGGTGTACGGCGCGCTGAGTCCGCACGCGAGGGTTCGTAGGTCGCGGGTTTACCGCGACGGGGTCGCACGGATTTGATCGGGGTTACGGCGCGCTGAAGCCGCGCCCTACGCCGCGCGCTACGCGTGCGTCCTACGCGTGCGGCCTACGCCCTACGGTTGCGAATGGCGTTGGGTTTGGCGCGATGAGTCCGCACGCGAGGGTTCGTAGGTCGCGGGTTTACCGCGACGGGGTCGCACGGATTTGATCGGGGTTACGGCGCGCTAAAGCCGCGCCCTACGCCGCGCCCTACGCCTGCGCCCTACGCGTGCGCCCTACGTAGCGCCCTACGCTGCGGCCTATGCCTAGGTGAGGTCTTTTTGGTTGCGGGCTACCGCGGCGCTTGTCGAGGTGGCGGCCTTGACTATACTAACGCGCAACGTTAGTATTTGCTTGCGATCAAGACGTTCAGGTGCCGAGACACCGAAGCCTTGTTCGACGGCGTTCGTGAGGCGCGTTCTGGCAATATCGCTTCCGTGGCAATCCGGAAGCTTCAAATGATCCATGCCGCGACGCGCATTGCATCCTTACGCGTACCGCCGCGGAACAGGTTGGAGAAGCTCTCTGGCGATCGAATTGGACAGTGGAGCATCCGCATCAATGACCAGTTTCGCGTGCGTTTTGTTTGGCGTGATGGCGCGGCCTGGGGCGTCGAGATCGTCGATTACCATTGAGGAGCAAGGACATGGCAAGGCGTAAGCTTCCACTGGCGACGCCGGGTGAAATCCTGTTGGAGGAATTTCTTGAACCTCTGGGCGTGACGCAATACCGCCTGGCGAAGGAGATTGGAGTGCCTCAGCGCCGTATCGGCGAAATCGTGTCGGGTAAGCGTGCGATTACGGCCGATACCGCGGCGCGGCTGGGCATATATTTTGGAATGGAGGCGGAGTTCTGGCTAAATCTTCAAGCGCATTACGATTTGGTGCGTGCGCGTGAGGTGCTCGCCGAACGTCTCGCGCAGATCACGCCTCTGGTGAAAGCGGCTTGACTCTGCCGGCAAGGGCAAGGGCAAGGGCAACGGCAACGGCAAGGGCAAGGGCAACGGCAACGGCAACGGCAACGGCAACGGCAAGGGCAAGGGCAACGGCAAGGGCAAGGGCAACGGCAAGGGCAACGGCGCGCTAAAGCCGCGCCCTACGCTGCGCCCTACGCTGCACCCTACGCTGCGCCCCGCGCTTTTGTCGCTGCAAGTACCCGTACGCAAACGAACGTTCTGGACTAAGTGAATAAGCCTCAACCGCAAGAAATCGAACATGCTACAGGGCAGCCAATGAACCGATCCATCCTCGTTACCGGCGGCGCTGGCTTTATCGGCTCGCACACCTGCGTCGAGCTTCTCGCAGCCGGCTACGAGATTGTCATACTCGACAATCTCTACAACAGCCGCCGCTCGGTGCTGGAACGCATCGCGCGCCTTGCCGGGCGCGAGGCGGCCTTTGTCGAGGGCGACATCCGCGACGCCAAGCTGCTCGACAGCGTATTTGCGAAGCACAGCATCGAGGCTGTGATTCACTTTGCCGGCCTGAAGGCGGTTGGCGAATCGGTTGCGAAGCCGCTCCTTTACTACGACAACAACGTCGCCGGCACGCTGGCTCTGGTTGCGGCCATGGAGCGCGCCAACGTGCGCCGCATGGTGTTCAGCTCGTCCGCGACGGTATACGGCGAAGCGGCGCAGCCGCCGCTACGCGAAGATGGCGTGCTCGGGCCGACCAATCCTTACGGCCGCACGAAGCTCATGATCGAGCAAATCCTCACGGATATGGCGATGAGCCGGCCCGAGTGGAAGGTCGTGCTGCTGCGCTATTTCAATCCCGTCGGCGCGCACGAATCGGGCATCCTGGGCGAAGACCCGAACGGCATTCCGAATAACTTGATGCCCTACGTCAGCCAGGTGGCGATCGGACAGCTGGCGCAGCTATCGGTGTTCGGCAACGACTATCCGACGGCGGACGGCACGGGCGTGAGGGACTACATCCACGTCGTCGATCTCGCCGCGGGTCATGTCGCCGCATTGGGGGCGATCGAACGCCTGTCGTCCGTGCGCGCGTTCAATCTGGGGACGGGCCGCGGCTACAGCGTGCTTGATCTGGTGCGTGCATTCGTGCGCGCGAGCGGCCGGCCAGTGCCCTACCGCATTGCGCCGCCGCGAGAGGGCGACGTGGCGGTCAACTACGCCGATGCGTCCAAGGCCGCAACCGAACTCGGCTGGCGCGCGACGCGCGACCTCGATGCAATGTGCCGCGACGCGTGGCGTTGGCAGGAATGGCAGGCGGAGCACCGGGCGGAGTTGTAGAGAAGCACATGCCCGGTTTGGGTTTGATGGCGGAGATGGGGGGCATTCGACAGGCGCGCTGAATCGGCGCAACCCGGCGCGCTGAATCCGCGCAATCCGGCGCGATAAATCCGCGCAATCCGGCGCGATAAATCCGCGCAACCCGGCGCGATAAATCCGCGCCCTACGCGGTGCTTCGTAGGTCGCGGGTTTACCGCGACACGGCCGCGCATGGACTTGGTTGATTTCGGCGCGATGAATCGGCGCAACCCGGCGCGATAAATCCGCGCAATCCGGCGCGATAAATCCGCGCAACCCGGCGCGATAAATCCGCGCAACCCGGCGCGATAAATCCGCGCAATCCGGCGCGATAAATCCGCGCCCTACGCGGTGCTTCGTAGGTCGCGGCTT
>Ga0209514_10004916_pt1 | contig 17577 bp, 18 predicted proteins | sample Subgrocontami58m_FD_187452 | JGI IMG/M metagenome (GOLD analysis project Ga0209514, IMG submission 187452) | Subsurface groundwater microbial communities from S. Glens Falls, New York, USA - GMW37 contaminated, 5.8 m (SPAdes) (version 3) | ecosystem: Environmental > Aquatic > Deep subsurface >...
TTCACCAGCAGCCCGAGCTCGGTGTCGCCTTCCATCACGAGGCGGCGGCTGAAGAACAGCGTGTCGGGGTCCTCGCGGCGCAGCGCGAGCGCGAGGAAATCCTCGGCAGCCGCCGCGAGCGTGAGATCGGGATTGGCAGCGCCGGACGGCGCGAAGCCGCGCGGCGTGACGCGAAACGTAAGGGTCACGCCGGCATCGGTGATGCGCAGCCGGATCAGCTTGCCGGAGAGCTCAGGATGCGCGTCGGCACCGAAGGTTGCGCCGAGCGCCAGCGTGAGCGCGGCGGCGAACGCCGCGGAGGCCGGATACTGCGGCAGCCGCGCCAGCATCCGGCGCACGGGATCAGGTATTTGCGGCAGTTTCATCGCCGTTCGCCGTAGTACATGGTTACGCTTCAACAGCCTGGTGCATTGCTGTAACCTGATCGAGCCCTGGTTGGCCGTGCCAGTAACCGTTGCACGCGCCAACGGGCATCAGGCTCTCCAGTTGCCGCGCCGCGAGGTCCGCGGTCATTGAACGCTCCAGGCGTTGCCGGAACAGTTTGACAATCCCGAAAGTGTTTTCGGACTGCGGGCTGATGCGCAGCACGTCGACGCCGAGCTGCGGCAATTCGTCGAGTTCGCCGATCAGGTTGAAGGTGCGCGCGGATTGCGTCTGGATGCCGTTGAACGCGAGAAACGGCTGGTCCTCGCGCGTCAGGAGCGGCATGCCGTCGGGATGGTCGATGCAGCGGAACTCGCAACTGTCCTTGGACAGGTTGTAGCGGCGCGCGGTGAAGCAGCGCGCTGAAAACGCGAGCGGCAGGCGCCCGTAGCCGAATATTTCGGTTGCCATCCCCGCCGGGCGGTGCTGCTGCAGCTCGCGCAGACTGTCGCGCGAGAGCTCGACCGGCAGTACCCAGCGCCGCGCCCCGAGTTGCGCGAGCAGCGCCAGCGTTTGCGGGTTGTAGACATTGAGATGGAGGCCCGCGACGAACGGCACTTTGCCAGCCAGCAGATGCACCGCGCCCATGTCGTTGGCTTCGACCATGAAGGCGCCGTTGGCGGTGATTTTTCGCAGCGTTCGCAAGTCGGACTCGGATTCGATCAGCGCCTGCGTCGACAGCACCACTTCCTTGCCGGCAGCGGCGAGCTCGCGCGCGAGTTCGAGCCAGTCCGCAAGGCGCAGCTCGTGGCGCTTCGAGCACACGACTTCGCCGAGGTAGACGATATCGAGCGGCGCCGCCGCGGCAGCGGCGTAGAACTCGAATACCCGTTGCTTCGGCCAGTAATAAAGAATCGGTCCCAGCGCGAGCTTCATGTGATCATCATTTCCATGGCCGGTGATAGGCGCCGAGCGTCTGCTGCTGACCTTCGGACACTTTGCGCAGCGCATCGTTCCACGCCGGCCTCACCGCGTAGTGCGCCGGGTTCGCCTGGCAGGCGTCAATCGCCTCGCGCCACGTGCGGGTGACTTGCGCGACATAGGCAGGGCTGCGTTGCCGGCCTTCGATCTTGACCGCAGCGACGCCGGCCGCGAGCAGCTCCGGAATCAATTCGAGCGTATTGAGACTCGCCGGCTCTTCGATCGCGTAATAGGTTTCGCCCTCGACCGAGTAGCGTGCCTTGCACAGCGTCGGATACGCCGCGTTTTCATTCGCCGCGTAACGGTCGATCAGGATGCCGTTCAGGCGCGATTCGAGACCGGCCGGCGTGTGTTGCCAGCGTACCGCTTTGGCCGGAGAACACACGCCGATGGTATTCGGCGATTGGCCGGTCGCGTATGACGACAGCACACAGCGTCCTTCGACCATCACGCACAGGCTGCCGAAGCCGAATACCTCGATCTCGGCCGGCGTGCCGGCGATCACCTGCTTGACCTGCGCGAGCGACAACACCCGCGGCAGCACCGCGCGTTTGATATGGAAATGCTGGTGATAGAAATTGATTGCTTCGTAATTGGTAGCCGAGCCCTGCACCGACAGATGCAGGCGCAATTGCGGATGATTGGCCGCGGCGTATTGCATCAGCCCGGCATCGGCGACGATTACCGCGTCGACTTCCAGTTCTGCCGCGCGGTCGACTGCCTGCTCGGCGCGCGTCCAGCCGGCGACCTGCGGAAAGGTATTGAGCGCGACAAACACCTGGCGCTTCCGGTTGTGGGCGTAGCGTATGCCTTCGCGTGCGCTCGCTGCATCGAAATTGAGCCCGGCGAAGTTGCGCGCGTTGGTGTCGTCGCGAAAGCCGATATAAACGGCGTCCGCGCCGTTGTCGACGGCGGTTTTAAGCGCGGGCAGGCTGCCCGCCGGGCACACGAGATCCATGCTGGGTTTACTCTATCAGAGGAACTTCATTGCGTGCGTTCGGGGGACAGCGAGCCCCACGCATCTGTCAAACCACAATCATGCCCGCATGGGGAGCGGGATCAATGACATAGATCAAAAAAAAGGAGGATTGCGCAGGTTGTGGCGCGGTCATTGCGCGTGGCGCACGCAGAACGAGTCGAACAGCGGCGCGATTGCGCCGGACAGTGTTGCGTCGCTGAGGTACGGCGGTGCGGCGGGTGCGTTGAGTTCGCGGTGCGCGCAACCCTGGGAGCGGAACTCCTGCAGCGCGTAGTTGCGGACGCCAATCTGCGCGAGCGAACGGGCGAGCGCCGGCAGCGCGCCGGCGGGCAGCAGGTCGGGATGGACCGTAGTGCGGAATTCGTGCGCAATGCCGCTCGCGAGGATCAGGCGCACGCTTTCCAGCGCGGGTTCACCGCTGTCCGCAACGCCGGTGGTTGCGGCGTAGTCGGCAAACGGCGCCTTGATGTCCATTGCCACCCAGTCGACCATAGGCAATAGCTCCGCCAGCCGGCGCGGATAGGCACCGGCGGTGTGCAGGCCGAGCCTGAAGCCGAGCGCCTTGACCTGGCGCAGCGCGCGCACGATTCCGGCCTGCAGCGTCGGCTCGCCGCCGCTGAACACCACCGCATCGAGCAGTCCGCGCCGCCGTTCGAGAAACGCAAGCACGTCGTCCCACTCAAGCGCAGCGGCCGCGCGCGGCGGGATCAGATGGGGATTGTGGCAATAGCCGCACCGCCACGGGCAGCCCTGGCAGAACACCACTGCCGCGAGCTGGCCGGGCCAGTCTGAAAGCGAAAGTTGCGTGAGGCCGCCGACGCGCAGCGCAACGCCGGTTTCAGCAGCCGGGTCCGGCGCCCGGCCTCCGACGGAACTTCTCAAGCGGCTGCGGCAATGGTGTCGGCCGCTTGCGTGCTTGCCCGTTCTCCACCGCCAAGTCCAGCGCGCCCTTCCTCAAAAAACCGGCGCTCATGAAACTCGCCTTTCTTGCCGATATTGAACGAGGCTACCGGCCGGTGGTAGCCCATCACGCGCGTCCATACCTCGCAGCGCTGGCGCTCTTCATCGGCGAGTACGATGTCACAGGGTTCGAGGTGTTGTTGGGTCATGTCGTTCATGGCGTCCTCCTTGAAAAAGGCTTCGGGTTGACTTTTTATGCAGCGAGTTGCCGCCGCTTTTTCGCGATCAGCTCCTCGTCGCAGCGCGGGCAGAACTGGTACTCGCCCGCGAGATATCCGTGCTGCGGGCAGATCGAGAAGGTCGGCGTCACCGTGACGTAGGGGATGCCGAAGCGCTCGAGCGCGCGCCTGACCAGCGCCTTGCACGCGGCGATCGACGAGATGCGCTCGCTCATGTAAAGATGCAGCACCGTGCCGCCGGTGTATTTTTTCTGCAGTGGCTCCTGCCGTTCGAGCGCTTCGAACGGATCGTCGGTAAAGCCGACGGGCAATTGCGAGGAATTGGTGTAGTAAGGCATCTCGGCGCTGCCAGCCTGGAGGATGTCCGGGTAGCGCTTGCGGTCTTCCTTGGCAAAGCGGTAAGTGGTGCCTTCGGCGGGCGTGGCCTCGAGGTTGTACATGTGCCCCGTCGCTTCCTGGAAGGCGCGGATTTTCTCGCGCACATGGTCGAGCAGCCGGCACGCGAACGCGTGGCCCCAGCGGCTCGTGATGTCGTGCTCGTCGCGCGTGAAATTGCGGATCGTCTCGTTGATGCCGTTGACGCCGACCGTCGAGAAATGATTGCGCAGCGTGCCGAGGTAGCGTTTGGTGTAGGGAAAAAGCCCGTTATCCATGTGGCGCTGGATCACCTTGCGCTTGATTTCGAGGCTCGTCTTCGCGATCTCGAGCAGCTCGTCGATGCGCGCGAGCAGCGCTTTTTCGTCGCCGCGGTAGAGGTAGCCGAGCCGCGCGCAGTTGAGCGTGACGACGCCCAGCGAACCGGTTTGTTCCGCCGAGCCGAACAACCCGTTGCCACGCTTCAGCAGTTCGCGCAGATCGAGCTGCAGCCGGCAGCACATCGAGCGGATCATGTTGGGCTTGAGATCCGAATTGATGAAGTTCTGGAAGTACGGCAGCCCGTATTTCGCCGTCATTTCGAACAGCAGCCCGGCCATCGGCGTGTCCCATTCGAAATCCGGCGTCATGTTGTAGGTCGGGATCGGGAACGTGAAGACGCGCCCTTTCGCATCGCCCGCCATCATTACTTCGATGTACGCGCGGTTGATCATCTCCATCTCGGGCGCGAGCTCGCCGTACGTGAACGGCATCTCTTCGCCGCCCACCACCGGGATCTGCTCGCGCAGGTCTTCCGGGCACACCCAGTCGAAGGTCAGGTTGGTGAAAGGCGTCTGCGTGCCCCAGCGCGATGGCACGTTGAGGTTGTAGATCAGCTCCTGGATGCACTGCTTGACCGTCGCGTAGTCGAGGTTATCCTTGCGGATGAAGGGCGCCATATAGGTGTCGAACGACGAGAACGCCTGCGCGCCTGCCCACTCGTTCTGCAGCGTGCCGAGGAAGTTGACGATCTGGCCGACTGCGCTCGACAGGTGCTTCGGCGGCTTCGCTTCGACTTTGCCCGGCACGCCGTTCAATCCTTCGTGCAGGAACATGCGCAGCGACCAGCCCGCGCAATAACCGGCGAGCATGTCGAGATCGTGGATGTGGATGCTGCCGTCGCGGTGCGCGGCGCCCACTTCGGGCGGATAGACGTGCGAGAGCCAGTAGTTCGCGATAACCTTGCCGGAGGTGTTGAGGATCAGACCGCCGAGCGAATAGCCCTGGTTGGCGTTGGCGTTGACGCGCCAGTCCTGCTGCTCGAGATACTCGTTGACCGAAGCGGCCACGTCCATCAGCGTCTTGCGGTCGGCGCGCAGCTGCTTGTGCTGCTCGCGGTAGACGATATAGGCGCGCGCGGTCTGCGTGAAGTCGGCCGCGATCAGCGCCTGCTCGACGATATCCTGGATGTCCTCGATCGCCGGCGCGCTTCCGGGGTAGCGGTGGGCGATGACCTTGATGACTTGCGCGGTCACCTCGGCGGCCGCGTCCGCGCCGTACTCGCCGGTCGCGGCACCCGCGCGCGCGAGCGCGGATTCGATCTTGGCGGCATCGAAACGCTTGCGGCTGCCGTCGCGCTTGATGACTTCGATGGGCAGATGCGGAACCGCCGCAACGGTATTCCCGGTGTCGTGAAGCACGAAACCCCTCCCTGGGAAAAACACTATATCTAGTGGTGAGGAAAGAGCCTACTGCAAGATATTGCGTATTTCAATAGATTGAACAGTCCTGCACCCGGTTTTTTTATATTCATTGATCGAGATCAAATTGCAGCAGGTGCAGCGGTTTTCGGACTCGCGCGGCAACCGTTAAATTGCAGTGCATAACGAGCGCAAAAAACCGCCAATTGCCCGGCAGGCGATGGGGGACGTATGATGCCGGGCATGTGTCACGGAAAGCGATGCTTATCAGCGATCGTCGCGCTGTTGTCCGCGTTGTCGTGGCTCGCCGCCGAGGCGCAGGACATCGATACAACGCCATTGATTGCATGGCAATGCTGGCTGGGCAAGGACCCCCTGTACAGCATTCACTGCCTGGACATTGGCGACAGCGACGTGCTTGCCAAGGACACGGGTGCCAGCGCGCCCGTCGATCCGCAACGCTTCCGCCGCGACCTGCTGGCTGGTGGAGCACCTAATCTCGCACGGCTGATGCGCGCGGACGCGGCAACTTATCGTGGCCGATTGTGGTTGATCCCGCTCTACAACCTCCCGTTTGATATGCAACGCGTCGCGCAGCTTGCGCGCTCGGTGATGTGCGGGCGCGACCCGCGCTGTAGCGTGCACTTTGAAACTGCGGGCGCCGGAATCACACCGCAACTGCGCTGAACCCGCGTGCGACGTGTCTGCCCGGATGCGTACTGACTGGCACGGCGCTTGCTGTACTCACATCACGGCATGTGCTGGCCGCGCTTTGCAGCGGTTGTGCCGGGTGCAGGCAAACCGGTAACGAAGGACGCGCCGGAGTTCATTGGATGGTGATTCGAGGGGCAGACAGATGAAGGCATGGGCAGTAGCGGCTTTGGCGGTAAGTTCCGCCTGGTTCGCGGCGCAGGGCGCGGCGGCGGCGGACGGCAAGCTGATTTATGTGCAGACCTGCGCGCAGTGCCACGCCAACGGCTTGGCCGGCGCCCCCAAGATCGGCGACAAGGCCGCATGGACCCAGCGGCTCGCCCTCGGCCGTGCTGCGATGCTGACGACGGTATTTAAGGGGAAAGGAGGGATGCCGCCCAAGGGCGGCAACGCCTCGCTCTCGGATGCGGAGGCCCGCGCGGCCACGGATTACATGCTGGAACAGCTCAGAACGCCCTGACTTTCCGAGAGCAGTTTCGTCTTGCTCGTCGCGTGCCTTATCGGGCACGATTCATGCATGGTCAATGGGGTGGCAGTGGCAATTGGCGGTACGGCCGGCATGGCCCGCTTTGTCGCGCGCAATAACCTGCGGAGAGTACAAATGGGTCGCGCACCCTTCAACGTAATCGGGAATCCCTTGGCACGGGTGCTTGCGAGCGTGGTCATGATGTTGCTCGCCGCGTGCGCGCCCGTGCCTCCGGCGAAAAAAGTTGATACCGGCCCGATCGTATTTCCGGCGCCGCCGGACGATCCGCGGTTTGTTTACGAACGCACGATCTATGGCAGTGGCGACATAGTTCCGCAGACTCAGGAGGCCAGACTCCGCGGCATGCTGACGGGGGAAGGTGCCCGGGGCGAGGGACTCAACAAGCCCAACGCGATTGCGGTCTTTCAGGGACGCATCTATCTTTCCGATTCGGTGGACGCCGTGATCCGCGTATTCGACGTGCCGAACGGCCGCCACTTCAGAATCGGCGGCGACGACCCAGGCAAGCTTTCCAAGCCGCTCGGTATCGACGTGGATCGCAATGGCAACTTGTACGTCGCCGACAGTATCGCCAAGGCGATCATGGTCTACAACAAGGACGGCAAATTTCTGCGCCGGATCGGCGACGCCAAGTGGTTCGACCGCCTGGCGAACGTCACCGTGGATCCCAAAGGTGACCGCATTTATCTGGTCGATATCGGCGGTGTGACCTCGCAGCAGCACCGCGTGCGGGTGGTCGACGCCGTAAGCGGCGAGATCCTGTTCGACTTCGGGAAGCGCGGCAGGGATCCCGGCGACTTCAACTTTCCGCGGGATCTCGTGGTGGGCAAGGACGGACAGCTTTATATCGTCGACTCTGGTAATTTCCGCGTGCAGGTATTCGACCGCAACGGCAAATTTCTGAAGAGTTTCGGCGCTATCGGCCGGCAGATAGGACAATTCGCGCGGCCCAAGGAGATCGCGGCCGATCCGGCGGGCAACATTTATGTGGTGGACACCGCGTTCGGCAATTTCCAGGTCTTCAATCCGGAAGGCGAGTTGCTGATGTTCGTCGGCAGCCGCTCGGAACAGGATGGCCCGGCGCATTACATGCTTCCGGCGGGGATTCATGTCGACGAAGACGGCCGGGTCTATATGGTCGACCAGTGGTTCAGGAAGGTTGATGTGTTTCGGCCTTACAACCTGAAAGCCGACGCCGGCCATCTTGGCCGGCGGCCCGGCGCCAAACCCGCACCCCGCTGAAGAAATAAATTCCCGCTTGTGAGAAGCGGATTTCCCGGTCCCGGGAAATCCGCCGGCGATTTCATCCAAAAAACTCCCCTTTCCCCGACCACGGGGAGAGGGCAGGGTGATGAGCTACAAAAACGCCATTCTCACAGGCACTCTTAGCATGCATCGTCGCACCTTCCCCGGCATCGAACGCGACTGGCACGAAAGATGCTGAGCTCCCGGTGAGGACCGTCGTTGTCGAGGACGGGAAATGCAACCAGGCATCAACACAAGGGAGCGAAACATGGAACGACAGGCGAAGCTCGAATCGTTAAGCGGCTGGATTGCAATGGCAGCCTTCGTCGTGTTCTCGGCGATGGTAGCTGACACGGCACTGGCGGCGACGAGCATTACCGGCACCAAGCATAATCTGGGAACGACCGGCACGGGAACAAACCATCTGACTGCGGGAACCGACGAAGTGTGCGTGTTTTGCCACACGCCCCACGGCGGCGGTGTCGGAAACGCTCCGTTGTGGAACAAGGCCCTGCCTTCGACCACATACTCACTTTACGGTTCGACGGGGGGTGAGACAGCTACCCTCGACGGTCAGGTTGTGGCGGTTGGCTCAGTCTCGCAAGCCTGTCTGTCATGCCACGACGGCACTCAGGCGATGGATAACATGATCAACGCTCCGGGTTCAGGCGGCTTTACCGCAGGGGGTGCCAGGCCGGCGGGTTACACCTGGACGGGAGCAGGGGCGGATGGCCTGATGCCTGCCGGTATCACTAATCTCGGCGCGGATCTGAGGAACGATCATCCGATCGGCGTCCAGTATTGCGGCGGTGGGTTGACGGATTCGGGCGGCGCTTGCGTCGACCCGGATTTCAAGTCCGTCACCCGCGGGACGATCAATGGCCTGGTCCAGTTTTGGGTTGATACCAGCGGAGGCACTGCCAGCCGCGAGAAAACGGACATGGTCCTTTACCGGCGCGCTGAATTCACCGGTCCCTCGGTTGAATGCGGCAGCTGCCACGATCCGCACAACTACAGCAACCCGACGTTCCTGCGGGTCGCGAATAATACCAGCAACTTGTGTCTTTCCTGCCACACGAAGTAGTTACGGTTCCGGTAACCACGGGTCAGGCGGCAGGTCTGGCCCGTTTTTTTTAGTGAGGACAATCAGTCATGGTCAGGGTCAAGCGAGCATTTGCTAGCCTTGTGGCGGCGGCGGGGCTGCTTGCACCCGCGTGCTGGGCGGCCACGGCTCCGGACGCGGACGGCGCGCCGAGCGCGGTTTTTGCGATGGTCGACGGCGCGGTGATTAGCGCGGAGGAGTTCGAGGGCGCGCTGGCGGCCGCAATCCGCCAGAAGTTCTATCACCGCCAGCCGCCGGAAGATCAGCTCGCCGCGCTGCGCGGCGAGGTCACCGACCGGATGGTGAACCGGGTGTTGTTGCTGAAAGAGGCGCAACGCCGTGGCATTCATGCGGACGAGGAGAAGGTGCGCGCGGAGATCGCCGCCTACGACCAACGCTATCGCGACCGTTCGCAATGGCAGGAGAGCCGCGCGCGGGTGTTGCCCGCGCTCACGCGAGCACTGCAAGAGCAAAGCGCGATCGCGCGGTTGGAGGCTGCGACCCGTGTTGTCCCGCCGACCGCCGAGGCCGGGCTGCGCGCTTATTACGAATCCCATCCCGAGCTATTCACCCGGCCGGAGCAACTGCGGCTCTCGATGATCCTGTTCAGGATCGACCCGTCTTCGCCGCCCTCGGTGCGGGAGCAGACGCTGGAGCAGGCGCGGGACATCGTCAAGCAGCTTGCGAACGGCGCGGACTTTGCCGAACTGGCGCGGGTGCACTCGAATGATGACTCGGCGCGCGCCGGGGGGGACATGGGATACCGGCACCGCGGCACATTGCCCGCGGGCATCGAGAGCGAAATCGACAAGCTGGCGCCCGGAGCGATCTCGGAACCGCTCAGATTGCTGGAGGGCGTGGCGATTTTCCGGCTCGCCGAGCGCAGGCCGGCACAGTTGAGGACCCTGGAGGAAGTGCGCGGCAATGTCGCCGAGCTGTGGGGGCGCGAGCAGGGGGAAACGCAATGGCGCGGTTTGCTCGCCCGGTTGCGGGCCGGGGCCGAGATCAGGATCGCCGGCCAAACGGCGCGTTGAGCGGGGGGCGCGATTGGCGAAAGGAGCGGTGTGTGGGTCCCGGAAAAACTCGGTTGGCGCGCGGCAGTTTTCGCCATCGGGTGTGCGGGTTTGATCGTGTACGCCGGCGGCGCTCGCGCACAGTCTGCGCCGGCACTCATCGTGTCCGCGCAAAGCGTTGACGGAAGCACGGTGGTTGGTGTTCCGCCCGGTGCACCGGAAGCCGCGACGGGCGCGCCTGCTGCGGCATCGCCGGGCTGGTTCGGATGGGGACTCCCGCCGCTGCGGTGGGGTGGCGCCACTACCACCGACCTGCGGATGGATCGTTCAGCGGATCAACCGCGGCGACTGCAGCAGACTGAGATTGGCAACATCAGGGCTGCCAGTTACATCTGGCAGCCGTGGTTCGCGCAGGTGAGCGGCGGCCTGGGATTGGTGACCAGCCGGGAGCGCGGTGGCGGAAGCGCGGGACTGAGCGCCAATCAGCCACAGCAAACGCGCTCGAGCGCGGTGACCGGCAACGGGGATGCAACGCTCTTCCCGGTGAGCCGGTTTCCGTTCAACGCTTATTTCGACGTGAGCGACAGCCGCGCGAGCGGTGAGCTGACTGCCAGCGACAGCACCAACACGCGTTTTGGCATGCGCCAGGCCTATCGCCCGCTCGAAGGCAACGCCAATTACTCCGCAAGCTTCAATCGCAGCACTCTGGAATCCTCATCGTTCGGCCGGGATACCGTGAACGCCCTTGCGGCGAGCATGAACCGCAACTTCGGTCCGCAATCGTTCGACGTTTCCGGCAGCCATACTCGTAATACGCGCAGTAACACCGGCGAGGGCACGGCGTTCAGCAATTTGTTCGCTCGCCATAGCTACCGCCCGGAGGAGACGGACCTTTCGGTCGAGAGCCTTGCCAGCGCGAGCAGCAGCGATTTTCGTCTCCTCTCCACCGGCGTGCCGTTTAATAATCGCTCGCGTTTCGCGCAGGCCAATACGTTCGTGACGTGGCGTCCCGGGGAGGACTCACCGCTTTACCTGACCGGGGGCGCGCGGTTTTTCCAGTCGGCGATCGCCAATAATGCCGGGGAATCACAGTCGATCACGATGAGCGGGAACATGGCTGCGACGTACGCGCTCAGCCACCAGACGCGCGTCTCCGGCAGTGCGACGGCGACGCAATTGCTGACGGATACCGCCAACGCGCTGCTAACAACGCAGGCTGCCAATGCCAGTCACATCGGCAATCCGGCTGGAATTCTGGGCTTCGTTTATCACTGGAACGCCGGTGCGAACATCGCCAATCAAACCGGCGCCGCGGAAGGCAGCCGGCAGAACGCGGGCGGCCAGCTGGGACATAACGTGACCCGCAACCTGATACTGGGGGAAAACTCGCAAATTAACTTCGGCCTTGGACAGAACGTGGGCGCCACTTTCGACACTGTGACCGCGCGCGCGCAGACGCTGAGCCACAATGCGAACGCGTCGTGGCGCCTGTTACGGAACGCAACGACCAGTGCTTACTTGAGCGCGCTCGGGGCGGATTCGCGCACCAGCGGCCAAAACGCAAGTCAATTCCAGATGATCAATTTCCAGGCAAGCGGCCAAATCCAGTTCAGCCGCAGCTCCACCGCCGCGGCAAACCTGACGCTGCAAGGCGTACGCCAGAGCACGCCTTCCACGCCGAGCGCGGGGTTCAACTTCAGTTCCAGCGGCAATCTGAGCTATTTCCATGCGCGCGCGTTCAATGTACCGCGGCTGAGGTACAGCGCGCTCTACAACATCAACGAATCTCAGTTCAGGACGCGGCTGCAGGGGGACGTCAACGCCCCGCGGGAGCGGGTGAATCAATCGTTCGAACAGCGGCTGGACTACAGCGTGGGGCGCATCGCAATGCGGTTGTCGATGCGCGTCGCCGAGATCGAGGGGCGGCGGAGCTCGATGGTGTTCTTCCGGTTGGGGCGGGAATTCGGAAATTTTTAGTCTTGGGGAATCAGGTGATTGGAGCGATCCGATGAGCGCGAGCTGGAGAGCGGTGGCCTGCGCAGCGCTGGCCGCGAGTGTCGTGGCGTTGTTTGGCGCAGCGCAGGAGGCTCACGCCGAGTACGGCGACGTGGTCATAAACAACTATTCAGACAGTGCCGGCATGCGCCCGGTGGTGTTCCCGCACTGGTTCCACCGCGTGCGATTCCGCTGCAAGGTGTGTCATTCCGACCTCGGGTTCAAGTTCAAGGCCGGGGGCAACGAGATCAACATGCTGAAGATCATCGATGGACAATTCTGCGGTGCCTGTCACAACGGTTCAGTCGCCTGGCCGGTGGAGAACTGCGACTTGTGCCATTCCGCCAAGCCCGGAACACCGACGCAACTGCACGAGAGCTCCATCAATCTGCTGAGCGTGCCGGGGGCGGCGTCGACGGGCGCATCCGCGGCGAGTCCGATTGCAACCAAGCGTGTGCCTGCCGGCAAGAAATAAGGTGCCCGAATGAAGACTCGACGATTTGCCAGCGGGCTCGCGCTCGCAGCGCTGTTTGCCGCATTAACGCACGCGGGGGAATTGCCGAATGCCAAAGCGGTGTACGACGCGAATTGCGCGGGGTGTCACGCAACGGGCATCGCTGGCGCGCCGCGGACGGGCGATGCTGCCGCATGGTCGGCCCGGTTCGACACCGGCATCAACACGCTTTATGGCAATGCCATCAAGGGGAAGGGGGCGATGCCGCCGAAGGGAGGTAACGCGTCACTCACCGATGCGCAGGTCATGGCGGCGGTGAATCATATCGTCGGCTTGACCGCCGCGCCAGGCGCCGCCCCGCCGGCGGTACGGGCGAGCGCCAAACCGGTCGAAACCGTGAAGGGCGGCGCACGCGTCGCGGCGGATGTCGCGAAGGGCAAGCTGGTATATCAGGCGGCCTGCGCGGCCTGTCACACATCCGGGCTGGCGGGAGCGCCGAAGCTTGGCGATGGTGCGGCCTGGGCGTCGCGCAATGGCGCGGGGGCGGGCTCGCTGTACATCAGCGCTATCAAGGGCAAAGGGGCCATGCCGCCCAAGGGCGGTAACGCGTCGCTTCCCGAGGCCGACGTGCGCGCTGCAGTCGACTTCATGCTGGCGCAGGTGCGGGGCGAGCTTGCGCCGCCCAAACCCACGGCGTCATCTGCTTCAACCGCGCTAACAGCCGCAGCAAGCGCGGCCACTGCCGAGAACGTAATGGCCGTATCCGCGCGGGGTCCGGTCGCACACGAGTCTCAGGATCCCAACGCATTCAATCGGCTGATGGTACCGCCCGGGAGGCGCAACCCATCGCCGGCCGAAGACGGTATCCACGATCCGTCAAGCCCGGGCACCGCGCAGTTGCAGGCGCCACTTCGGTCGTTCCAGTCGTTGCCTCGCAGCAACCTCGGCAACTACGTGAACTGGGGGGCGGCGCTGGGCAAGAAGCAGATCCAGCCGCGGTGGGATGCTCGCGATCCCAAAGCCGAGGCCACGGTCATGGACTTGAACATCGTGCGCGAAGTCAAGGGTTCGATGCCTGACGTCGTATTTCCGCACAAACAGCACACCGAGTGGCTCGATTGCTCGAACTGCCATCCGGCGATATTCGTACCCCAGAAGGGGGCCAATCAGATCAGCATGGCTTCCATCATGCTCGGCCAGAAGTGCGGCGTGTGTCATGGCAAGGTTGCGTTTCCGATTTCAGAATGCCGCCTGTGCCACGCGCGGCAGAAAAACGCCGGGACACGGACGGCGGAAGCAGCGACCGCCGGAGGCGAAAAGAAATGACGCGCATCCGGCAGGAGCAAGGACTGAAATGATTTCAATGATGGCGGAGAAACCATGAGGATAATTCGAGTCTGTAGGTCCGTGCTCGCCTTGAGCGCGTGGCTTGCCGCCACCGGCGCGTACGCGCAGCACACTGCGGCCGACGCGGCCGTGGATCGGGCCAGGCTGGAACAGCGGTTCGCAGCAGTGGAGACGCTGCTCGAAAAATCATCGGCGGCGCGCCAGGTGGAGACCAGCGGCGGCGCGCCCGCACAGCAAAAACGCGAGCAGGCCCGCGGGATTTATCGCGAGGCCCGCGCCGCATTTGAGGCGGGCCAGTACGCACGCGCTTCGGTGCTGCTGCCACAAGCCAGCGTGCAAATGTTCGAAGCGGTGCGGCTCGCGGCGTCCGCAGACGTCACGGCGCCCAAGGCACGCAACGACTTTGCCGCGCGTCTCGACAGCGTCAATGCGCTGCACGCCGCGTTTCGCCGCGTCGCCGCCGAAAAATCAGGCGCGGACGGCGTGGCCGAAACCAGTCGCGACATCGAGAATTTGATCCGCGACGCGCAGCAACTTTCGGGCGCGGGCCAGCTGGAAGCCGGTCGGGCGGCGCTCGACCGTGCGTACCTTCTTGCCAAGGCCGCGGTGAGCTCGCTGCGCAACGGTGATACGCTGGTGCGCTCGTTGCACTTTGCGACCAAGGAAGAGGAATTCCGTTACGAGGTTGACCGCAACGACACTCACCAGATGCTGATCAAGGTCCTTCTGGAGGGTAAAGCGCGCAGCGCCGGTCAGCAAGCCCTGATGGACAAGGCGTTGCAGTTGCGCGCCCAAGCCGATGCCGCGGCGGCCGGGGCCGACCACGCCACCGCCGTGAAGCTGCTGGAGGAGTCGACGCGCGAGTTGATACGCGCCATCCGCAGCGCCGGTGTGTTCATTCCGGGCTAGGCGGCTTTGATGCGCAGCGGGCGTGATACGCGGCGGTGGTGCATAGCGGTACTGATCGCGATGGTGCTGGTTGCGCAGGCGCCCATCGCTGCCGAAATCGTGAGGCGCTGGCTGCCACTGGTCAAGGACGGGATGCACGATCCGGCGAGTCCGTCGCTCAAGCTGCTGCAGGAACCGGCTGTGGCGCTGTCGCCGTTGCCGGCAGACCGCGTTGGGAATCAGGTGAACTGGGTAGCGGCGCTGGATCAGGGCCGCATCAATCCGCGCACCAACATCTTTCCGGAAACCAAAGTGCGCGTTCTCGACACGGATATTCTGCTCAACCTGCGAGGCGGCATGCCCATCGTCCGTTTTCCGCACCGGCAGCACACGTTGTGGCTCGATTGCAGCAACTGCCACGAGCACCTGTTCAAGCCGAATGCCGGCGCCAATAAATTCAGTATGAGGCTCATGCTGCAAGGCGAGCAGTGCGGCGTCTGCCACGGCGCGGTCGCGTTTCCGTTGACCGCGTGCGAGCGCTGCCACAACACGCCGCGCAGCCAGCCGCTGCCCGCCGCTGCCGTGCGGGGCTCGTAGATCATGCCTGACCGCATATTGACCCGTCTGGTGGTGCTGATGACTTTCGGCGCGGCGTTGGGGGTGGTGCCGGCGCCCGTGGAGGCGGAGTATGCCGACGTGGTGCTCAACAAGCGCTCGGAAAAGGAGGGTGTACGCCCGGTGATCTTTCCGCACTGGTTTCACCGCATCCGCTTTCGCTGTAAAGTCTGCCACAACGAACTGGGGTTCAAGATGCGCGCGGGCGCCAACGATGTGCGCATGGTGGACGTCGCCAATGGCAGGTTTTGCGGCACGTGCCACAACGGTCAAATCGCCTGGGGCGCGGAACGTTGCGACCTGTGCCACTCGGGACGCCCCGGACTGAAAAGCCGCATCCATGGCGGCGATCAGACGCTGGGGCCGGGCCGATGGTAGCCTTCCGGAATGTCGTGATGAGACCGGTGTATCGAGTCAGCGGCCGTGCGGCGGTGCTGGCGCTTGGCGTGCTGGTCGCCGCGTGCGCCGCGACCGCTCCGCGCGTGCTGCATTTCGGCATGGAAGATGCGCCGGAAGGCAAGCGTCTGATGTGGCCACCGGCGCCGGAGATTCCGCGTTTCATGTTTGCCGGGCAACTTGTCGGCGAGGCGAATTTCAGGGAGACGCCAGCCGAAACGGCCGGCGTGGGTGGGTTCCTGCGCCGCCTCGCCAATTTCATCATCGGTGAAAAGCCGCCGACGGAGCTGCAACGGCCGCAGTCCGGGACGGTTGACGGGACGGGACGGATTCTTGTTACGGATGCGAGCCGCCAGGCGGTCTTCGTGTTTGACCCGGTTACGGGGGGATTGCAGGTGTGGGACAAGGCGGACGGGCTCGCCAATTTCATTGCCCCGATCGGCATTACGAGCGGTGCGGATGGCTGGATACTGGTGGCCGATGCCCAGCTCGGAATCGTGGCCCGCCTCGATGCGCGCGGGAATCCCGGGCGCGCGATCGGACGCGGCGTGCTCAAGCGCCCGACCGGGCTGGCCTACGATGCGGTGCGCAAGCGAATTTTCGTCGCCGATACGTACGCGCATGACATCAAGGTTTTCGACGACGACGGACGATTGCTGAAAGTGATCGGTAGCCACGGTGAAGGCAACGGCGAGTTCAACTTTCCAACCTTTCTCGCGTTTGCACGCGGTGAGCTGTATGTCACTGACACCATGAACAGCCGTGTTCAGGTGTTCGCCGACGGCGGCGATCGCTGGCGATTGAGTTTCGGCAGGCGCGGGCTGTACGTCGGCAACATGGTGCGGCCCAAGGGTGTGACGGTGGACAGTGACGGCAACATCTACGTCGTCGAGTCCTATCACGATCACTTGCTCGTGTTCAACCGGGACGGCGACTTCCTGATGGCGATTGGCGGGCTTGGGCAGGAGACCGGCAAATTTTATCTGCCGGCCGGCGCCTGGGCCGACAATCGTAACCGGGTTTTTGTCGCCGACATGTTCAATGGGCGCGTCGTGGTGTTCCAGTATCTGGAGACGGGCGGAGATGGCGGGTAATGCGCGCAGCCTGCTGATTACGACATGGGCGGTGATCGCCATCGTGGCGGCGGGCGCGGCCCGCGCGGCGCTTGTTCCCGACGTGCGCAATACCAAGCACAATCTGTCGGCGAGCGGCCCCGGCACGGCGAAGGCGGTCTCCGAAACCCAAGTGTGCGTGTTCTGCCATACGCCGCACGCCGCTACGCCCGGCGTGACCCCGCTGTGGAATCGTGCCATGTCGAAATCAACCTATACCGTATACACGTCGTCCTCGCTCGACGCCAATGCGATCCAGGGTTCGCTCGATCAGCCGGGCGGCAGTTCCAAGCTGTGCCTGTCGTGTCACGATGGCACGCTCGCGATCGGCAACGTCAACGTGCTGGGCGGACAAGGCTCCGTCACGGCCCAGGGCACGGTTTCCATTCCGATGACCGGCACCGGTGCCGGCGGCGTAATGCCCGGAGGCTCCGGCACTGAGACCGGATTCACCCGCAATCTCGGCGTGGACCTTACCAACGACCATCCGATTTCGGTCAGTTACACGAGCGCGCTCGCCACGCGTGACGGCGAGTTGCGCGCGGTGGACGCCAACCAGAAGTGGCCGGCTGGCAGCGGCACCGTCATCGGCGTGGGCGCGCCGGGTTACCGCCCGGCAGTGCGGCTGGAGGGGACCGGCGCCGGCGGCGTGGGCCAGGTGCAATGCGGCACCTGCCACGATCCACATTTGCGCGA
>Ga0209514_10004921_pt1 | contig 17560 bp, 18 predicted proteins | sample Subgrocontami58m_FD_187452 | JGI IMG/M metagenome (GOLD analysis project Ga0209514, IMG submission 187452) | Subsurface groundwater microbial communities from S. Glens Falls, New York, USA - GMW37 contaminated, 5.8 m (SPAdes) (version 3) | ecosystem: Environmental > Aquatic > Deep subsurface >...
CCTGGGTACCGGATCGGGAGAGCTGGCCCTGGAGCTGGCTTCCCTGGGCTGCCGGGTGGTAGCCATGGACTTCTGCCAGCCCATGATGGAGGTGGCCCAGCAGAAGCTGGCTTCCAGAAAGGAGGCCAGAGTTTCCCTGGCCGTGGGGGACGCCTTGAGCCTGCCCTTCCCAGGAGAGACCTTCGAATGCATGACCGCCGGCTTTGCCCTTCGTAATTTCGCAGACCTGGGCCAGGGTCTGAGGGAGATGTTTCGCGTCCTTAAGCCTGGGGGCCGGCTGGCGGCCCTGGAGCTGACCCCGCCCCTCAGCCGCCTCGCCCGGCTGATGCACACTTTTTACAGTCACCGCTACGTCCCGTTGCTTGGCATGCTGATAGCGGGGGACGGCAGCGCCTACAGTTACCTCCCGGAGTCGGTGGACCACTTTCCTGACGCAGAGGCCCTGCGCCGGGCCATGCGCGATGCCGGCTTCGATAGGGTTAACTATCGGAGGATGGGTCTGGGCATGGTGGCCATCCATGTGGCGGAGAAGAGCTTATTATGAAGAAGCGGGTTGTTCCTGGTCATGTCTTGGCAACAGAGATCCCAGATGTGGTGATACAACGGCTGCCGCTCTATCAGCGTACGCTGAGTCTTATGTCAAAGGAAGGCGTGGAGGTAGTCAGCTCTTTCCGGCTGGGAGAGCTTCTGGGTTCGACCCCCGCGCAGATACGAAAGGACCTGAGCTATTTCGGCAGGTTCGGGAAGCAGGGGACCGGCTATGACGTGTCGTACCTGGCGGACCGGGTAAAACAGATACTGGGGCTGGAGAAGGAGTGGCCGATGGCCCTGGTAGGGGTCGGCCGCCTGGGCCAGGCCATCGCCCGCTATCCCGGCTTTGCGGCGGCGGGCTTCAGGATCGTGGCGCTCTTTGACACGGACCCCGAGAAGGTGGGGAAACGGGTGGAGGGCATCGCCATCCAGTCAGTGGAGGAGATGCCGCAGGCCCTGAAGGCGGAGGATATCCAAATCGCTATCCTGGCTGTCCCGGCGGACCGTGCTCAGCCGGTTACTGACCTGCTGCTGGAGGGTGGGGTCAAGGCCATCCTCAACTACGCTCCGATCTCCCTCCTAAGGGTGCCCCCGGACATCGTCGTGCGGAGCATAGACCCGGTGCTGGTGCTCCAGAGCATGACCTTCTATCTCAACAGCTATTGATCTCCGCTCGCGAGCGCTGATCTCGCAGAGAGAGAGATTGTGGGGGGACACCCCCAACCCCCCCGGCCTGCCGGCTGCCCACGGAAGGGAAGATCGGGGGGGACACTCCCCAACCCCCCGGCCTGCCGGCTGCCTACGGAAGGGAAGATCGGGGGGACACCCCCCAAACCCCCCGGCCTGCTGGCGTTACTCTTCTTCTTGCAGGGAGCCCTTCAGAAGATTGAGGTTCTCCAGGGCTAGCCCAGCCCCGACCGCAACGCAACTGAGGGGGTCTTCGGCCGAGTGGCAGGCCACGCCGGTCTCCTGGGCCAGGAGCCGGTCCAGGCCCCTGAGAAGGGCGCCCCCGCCCGTCAGCATGATCCCCCGGTCTATGACATCGGAGGCCAGCTCCGGCGGGGTCTGCTCCAGGACAGCTTTAACGGCGGCCACGATCTGGGAGACGGGCTCCGCAATAGCCTGGGTCACACCGGTTGAGGTAATGGTGATGGTCCGCGGGAGCCCGCTGACCTGGTCCCGGCCCCGCACCTCCATGCGGCGTTCCTCCTCCATGGGAATAACGCTGCCTATCACGATCTTGATCTCCTCGGCGGTGCGCTCCCCAATGATCAGTCCGAACTTCCGCTTGACGAAGTTGGTGATGGCCTCGTCGATGCGGTTGCCGGCCACCCGCACCGACCGGCTGACCACGAGGCCGTACATAGATATGACGGCGGCCTCTGTTGTGCCGCCGCCGATGTCCACCACCAAATTGCCTCCGGGGGAGGCCAGGGGCATCCGGGCGCCAATGGCAGCCGCCAGAGGCTCCGGGATGAGATGCACGGGCTTCTTGGCCCCGGCCTGTTCGGCAGCCTCTTTCACGGCCCTGAGCTCTACGCTGGTTACGCCCGCCGGCACGCAGATCATCACTTCCGGCTTGACCATGCGCATCCGGCCGCAGACCTTGGAGATGAAGTGGCGCAGCATGGCCTCGGTTATCAGATAATCGGCAATCACCCCGTCCTTCAGGGGACGCACCACGTTGATGTGGCCGGGCGTACGTCCGATCATTTCTCTGGCTTCTGTGCCCACCGCCACGATCTTGCTATCATTGGCGGCCAGCGCAACCACCGCCGGTTCGTTTAGGACCACGCCCTTGCCCTTGACGTATACGAGGACGTTGGCTGTTCCCAGGTCAATGCCTACGTGCCTCTTGAACATCTTCCCACCTAGACCCTCTCCACCTGAGCGCCCAAGGCCCGTAGTTTCTCATCTATGGCTTCATAGCCCCGGTCCAGGTGCTGAATTTCCTCGATTTGGCTCGTACCCTGTGCTGCCAGGCCGGCCAGCATCAGGGCTGCCCCGGACCGGATGTCGAGGGCGCGAACGATGGCGCCCTTGAGCTTGCAAGGGCCCTTGATAACTGCTGTCTGGCCGTTGACCGCTACCATGGCCCCCATCTTGCGCAATTCCTTCACGTAGAGAAGACGGTTATCATAGACCCTTTCGTGGATTATGCTGACGCCCTCCGCCTGTGTCAAGAGGACACCAAGCGCCGCCTGGAGGTCGGTGGCGAATCCGGGATATGGGAGGGCCTGGACATTGACTGGGGACAGGGCCCCGCGCCTGGCGATGTAGAGGGAATCGCCCTCTCCAAAAGCGTCCGCTCCCGTCTCCTGCAGCTTCCATATGAGCGAAGCCAGATGGTCAGCCCGGACATTGGTCAGATGGGCTTCCCCGCCTGCTACAGCAGCGGCGATGGCGAAAGTGCCGGCCTCGATGCGGTCCGGGATAGGGGTATGACGGGCGCCGCCGAGCTGGTCGACCCCCTCGATCTGTATGATGCTGGTACCGGCTCCTTTGATGCGGGCCCCCATCTTCGTCAACATGTCGGCCAGGTCTACTACTTCGGGCTCCTGGGAAGCGTTAAGGAGCACGGTCTTGCCTTTAGCCAGACATGCGGCCATGAGGAGGTTCTCCGTTCCGATGTGGCTGGGGTAGTCCATGAAGATCTGGGTGCCCTGAAGGCGAGAGCACTGGGCAGTATACACCTCTCCATCCCGGGTTATCTTTGCCCCCAGGGCGCTAAAACCCACCAGGTGGACGTCGATGGGACGCTGGCCTATGACATCGCCCCCTGGTGGGCAGGCGGCCCCCTGGCCCAGGCGGGCCAGCAGAGGTCCCAGAACGAGGAAGCTGCCTCGCATCTTTTTTACCAGCTCGGTGGGGGCTGACATGTTGCGTACGCGATCGGCCTGTATCAGCAACTGTCCCGGCGCCGGCCTCTCCAACCTGGCGCCCAGGCTACGCAGCACCTCAGCCATGATGCGGACGTCCTCTATGTCCGGGACGCCGTCCAAAATATACGGCTCAGAGGTCAGGAGGGACGCGGCCATCAGGGGAAGAGTGGCGTTCTTAGAGCCGCTAATGCGAACGGCGCCCGACAGGGGACAGCCCCCCGTTATCACGAAGCGTTGCTGGGGAGAAGTGTCTTGTGGCAGGGACTCTTGAGCGGAGGCGCCCTCTGCCGCACGGTAGGCCATCGACTAGCCCCTCTTCCTTCTTCTCTTCCCTGCTACCTTCAATCGAACAAGGGAACGGGCTAGGCTTGCGTCAGCTCTGGCCAGGTCTATCTCCGCCACGCGTTTGCCCAGCCTCTCCTCGGCCCGCCTCTTGGCCGTCTCCGCCCGGGCAATATCGATCTCCTCGGCCCGTTCTGCTGCGTCGGCCAGGATCACTACCCGGTCCGGCTGGACTTCCAGAAAGCCTCCCGTGACGGCCAGGCTTATCTCCTCGTCCCCCTTCTTCAATCGTAACTCGCCCACTTGCAGCGTGGTGAGGAGAGGCATATGGTGTGGCAAAATGCCGAGCTGCCCATCGGCCCCCGGAGCAATGACCATGTCAACTTCCTCCTGGAGGACTACCCGCTCAGCAGTTATTATCTCAACTTTAAGCTTTGACATTGGGTTATTACCCGGCCTCCGCCATCTTCTTGTTTTTCTCCACCGCTTCTTCTATGGTCCCAACCATGAAGAATGCCTGCTCGGTCAGGTCGTCGTGCTCGCCGTCCAGGAGCTCCTTGAAGCCCCGCACCGTCTCTTTGATAGGCACATACTTGCCTGGAGTGCCCGTGAAGGTCTCTGCCACGAACATGGGCTGGGACAGGAAGCGCTGTATTTTTCGGGCCCGGGTTACAGTCAGCTTGTCCTCTTCGGAGAGCTCGTCGATGCCCAGGATGGCAATGATATCCTGAAGCTCCTTGTACCTCTGGAGCACTCGCTGCACTCCTCGAGTCACATTGTAATGCTCGTCCCCCACAATGCGGGGGTCCAGTATGCGGGATGTGGAGCCCAGCGGGTCCACCGCGGGGTAGAGCCCCTGTTCGGCGATGGAACGCTCCAGGGCGATCACCGCGTCCAGGTGCCCGAAGGTGGTGGCCACACCCGGATCGGTATAGTCGTCCGCCGGCACGTAGATGGCCTGGAAAGAGGTGATGGAGCCCCGCCGGGTGGAGGTGATCCGTTCCTCCAGGTCGCCGATCTCGGTGGCCAGAGTGGGCTGGTACCCAACGGCGGAGGGCATCCTGCCCAGGAGCGCTGAGACCTCCATTCCGGCCAGGGTATACCGGTAGATATTGTCTATGAAGAGCAGGACGTCCTGGCCCTCCTGGTCCCGGAAGTACTCCGCCATGGTCAGGCCGGTCAGCCCTACCCGGAATCGAACTCCAGGAGGCTCGTTCATTTGGCCGAAGGTCATAACTGTCTTGTCTATGACCCCCGATTCCTGCATCTCTTGCCAGAGGTCGTTACCCTCCCTGGAGCGCTCGCCAACACCGGAGAAGACGGAGAAGCCTCCGTGTTCGGTAGCGATGTTGCGGATAAGCTCCATGATGATAACCGTCTTGCCCACCCCCGCGCCACCGTACGCTCCGACTTTACCACCACGGGTAAAGGGGGCGACGAGGTCGATGACCTTAATCCCTGTCTCCAGGATCTGGGAGGTGGTCTCTTGCTCATCAAAGGGAGGTGGAGGGCGGTGGATGGGCCAGCGCTCGGTGGCTTCCACAGGCCCCCGGTTGTCGATGGGCTCGCCCAGGACGTTGAAGAGCCTGCCCAGGGTGGCTCGGCCTACTGGCACTGCAATGGGCGCACCGGTGTCTATGACCTCTGCGCCCCTCTGCAGGCCATCGGTGGGGCCCATGGCCAGGCAGCGCACCCAGTTGTTTCCCAGGTGTTGCTGAACCTCCACGACCAGGTTGCTACCGTCTGCGGGTATCTCAAGGGCGTTGCGGAGGCCCGGCAATTCCTCCGGAGGGAACTCCACATCCACAACTGTGCCGATGATCTGAACTACTTTGCCTTTTGCCATTCTCTATCTCCTGTTTTATCAGGGTTGCTAAGAGGGAGTGCCCCCGTGGTTATTGCCCAGGGCCAGCGGCCTTCGATACAAGTAATAGCTCTTGCCTGATACGTTCCGCTGGTCGATGGCCTCCAGCTCCCCCAGCCTTTCGATGGCAAGGTCTATAGCCCTGTCATCAGTTAGATGAAGCATCACATGTTCCTCTTCCCCTTTGCGCAAGGGCGGATGTAACTACTCCTTAATCTCATCCACGTTAAACGCCTAGTCCTTTCGTTCTGCCAGAAAGGCGTGGATCCTCTCCGTCCAACCTCTTATCTGCCTATTTCGTGCTAGATCAAACCGCCTTCTAGTGATGGGCATCACTTCCCCCTTCCACCCGGACCCAACTGCTTTCGATAAGAATAGTAAGCTTCATCGCCAAAGTCCGCTACCTCGATGATTCCTTCTCGTTCCAGCGAACGCAAGATTTCCTTCAATACTTCACTTCGGCGCTCAGTTGCCGGTCGCGCGCTAGGGACGAGCGGATCTCCTCCAAGGTGAACGCGTTATTGGGCCGCGCACGGAGGAAACCGAGAACTACCCAATGGGGATCAATCTCCCTCCTCTCGAACTCCTCGCGGCTAATGGGCATCGCCTTAGCGGACTTTCCGTAGCTTTTGCAATGCTTCCAAGCACCTGCATTAGCCCAGCGCCGCCGCGCCACCCACGATGTCCAGCAGCTCCTTGGTGATGGCTTCCTGCCGGACCTTGTTGTAAGTGAGGGTTAGGTCATCGATGAGCTCCTTGGCGTTCTCCGTGGCGTTGCGCATGGATACCATGCGGGCGGAGTGCTCGCTGGATAAATGCTCCAGTACCGCCTGGTATACCTGCATCTCTACAAAACGGGGGAGGAGCTGGGCCAGTACGGCCTCCGGACTGGGCTCGTAAAGAAACTCCACCACATAAGCGCCACCCGGATGCAAGGGTTCTACCGGCAAGAGGCGCTTCAGCACCGGACGCTGGCTGATGGTGCTTATGAATTCAGTGTAGGCCAGATAGACCTGGTCAAAGCGGCCGCTGAGGTAGTCATCAATGACGATACGGGATATGGGCGCGATGTCCAGCAGGCCCGGCTGATCACCAAGGCCGGTAAATTCAGCCCTGACGTCCCTTCCGTAGCGGAACATAAAGTCTCGTCCCTTGCGCCCGACAGCCACCACGGTCACCGGGATCTCCTGGGCCAGGACAAAAGCCGCGGTACGCCGGTTCATATTGGCGTTCAGGCTGCCGCACAGCCCGCGGTCTGCGGTGATGTGTACCACCCCGATGCGCTGGGGCGTGCGGTGCTCCAGCAGGGGGTGGAGGGTCTCCCCGGACGGCAACTGGGCCGCCAGGTGCCCCAGAAGCTCGTTCATCTTCATGGCGTACGGCCGGCTCGCCAGCACGCGCTGCTGGGCCTTCCTCATCTTGGAGGAGGCCACCATTTCCATGGCCTTGGTTATCCTGGCCGTATTGCTTATGCTCTTGATGCGCCTTCGTATGAGGCGAATAGTGGACACAGAGCTCTCCTAGTAACTAACTGTCTTCTTGGACTCCTGGATGGCAGCCTTGAAGCCTTCTTCTATAGCTGGACTGATCTTCTTCTCCGAAGCGATGGCCCGGCCTATCTCCGGATGGCTGCTATCCATGAAGCGGTGGAAACTGGCCTCAAAGTCCCGGGCCTTCTCCACCGGCACATCATCCAGATAGCCGTTGGTGACGGCGTAGAGGATCATTACCTGTTTCTCCATCGGCATGGGCTCGTACTGGGGTTGCTTCAGGATCTCGGTAATCCTCTGGCCCCTCTGGAGGCGCGCTAGGGTCGCCCGGTCCAGGTCGCTGGTGCCGAACTGGGCGAAGGCCGCCAGCTCACGGAACTGGGCCAGGTCGATGCGCAGCGGCCCGGCCACCTTTCGCATGGCCGTGGCTTGGGCCTTGCCTCCAACCCGGGACACGGAAAGTCCCACGTTCAGGGCAGGGCGGATGCCCGCGTAGAACAGGTCTGCCTCAAGGTAAATCTGCCCATCGGTGATAGAGATGACGTTCGTGGGAATATAAGCGGACACGTCTCCGGCCTGCGTCTCGATGATGGGCAAGGCGGTAAGAGACCCGCCGCCGAGGTCCTTTGACAGCTTAGCCGCCCGCTCCAGGAGCCGGCTATGGAGGTAGAAAACGTCTCCGGGATAGGCCTCCCGGCCCGGGGGCCTTCGCAATAAGAGCGAGATCTGCCGGTAGGCCCAGGCGTGCTTCGAGAGGTCGTCGTAGACGATCAGGGCGTCCTGACCCTTCTCCATGACGTACTCGCCCATGGCGCAGCCGGAATAAGGGGCCAGGTACTGAAGGGCCGCCGGGTCCGAGGCGTTGGCAGCGACGACGATGGTGTGGTCCATGGCCCCGTTCTGTTCCAGGATACCAACCATCTGGGCCACCTTAGAGGCCTTCTGGCCGACAGCCACGTAGATGCAGATCAGATCTCCGCCTTTTTGATTGATGATGGTATCTATGGCGATGGCCGTCTTTCCGGTCGAGCGGTCGCCGATAATCAACTCTCGCTGGCCCCGTCCGATAGGTATCATACTGTCGATGGCCTTGATGCCCGTCTGGACGGGCGTGTCCACGGACTGGCGCACGGCCACGCCCGGAGCGATGCGCTCCACCGGGCGGAACTGATCGGTCTTGATAGGGCCCTTACCGTCCAGGGGGTTCCCCATGGCATCAACCACGCGCCCGATCAGAGCCTCTCCAACAGGCACCTGGGCGATGCGCCCCGTGGTTCGGACCTCGTCACCTTCTCGAACGGAAGAGTAGTCCCCGAGGAAGACCGCGCCGACGCTCTCCTCTTCCAAGTTAAGGGCCAGGCCCATAGCCCCGTTGGAAAATTCCAAGAGCTCTCCGGCCCTGGCCCCCGCCAGACCATAGATGCGGGCGATGCCATCCCCGATCTCTACTATTGTGCCCACATCCACCGCGGTTACAGGGGCGGCGAATTGCTCTATCTGCTGTTTGATAATGGAGGTTATCTCCTCAGGTCTTGCCACCATGTCTGTTTCCTCCCTTGTGCACAATCAGGGGGCCCCTTCGGGCCCTGGCCCCAACCGGCGAACTAGAATTTCGGGGGACACCCCCGAACCCCCGGCCTGGCGGCGCCGCAATCAGGGGGCCCCTTCGGGCCCTGGCCCCAACCGGCGAACTAGAATTTCGGGGGACACCCCCGAACCCCCATCCTGGCGGCGTTCCCCGGCGTAGCCATTGGCGTCGCCTAGGCGCCTGCCAGCTCCGCTCGGAGGGCTTTCAACTTGCTAATTACGCTCCCGTCGATCACCCTGTCGCCAATGCGGACCACCAGGCCACCCAATATGGCTGGGTCCACGTTTAGCTCCAGGGTGACATTCTTGCCGGTAATCTCGGAGAGCCGCTGGGCTAGCCTTTCCTTATCGTCCTCTTCCAGGGGAACGGCGGTGGTGACTTTAGCCACCGCTATCCCCCGATCAGAGTTTAGCAACCGCTGGTAGGAATCGCGGATTCCATCTGCCACGGATACTCGTTCCTTGCTGATAACCATGTCGACGAAACTGAGGAAGTAAGGGCTGCGGTCCCCTAGAAAGCGGCGCACCAAGTCACTCTTGGTGGAGAAGGGTATCTTGGGGTTCTCCATAGTCCTGGCCAGGGCCGGATGGGCCACTATCTGGGATAGGTAATTAAGGTCCCCCAGGAACTGGTCCAAGAGCCCCTGTTCCTTCCCCACATCAAAAAGGGCTTGGGCATATCGCTTTGCAACCGCGCCTTTGAGCAATAGTTACCTCGTCATTGGTAATTAGGCGATTAAGTGATTAGGTAATCTGGCACCCAGTCATTGGGAGGGAGGGAATCACTAATCACCCAATCACCTCATTACCAATGACTCAATTACCATCTAGTTCCGCAGACCGCGGCCCTCTTTCAGGACTTCTTCTATAAGGCGAGCGTGGGCGTCCTTATCCAGGGACTTACCAATCACTTTGCTCGCGGCCAGGACGGTCAGATCGGCGAACCGCTGCTGGAGCTCGATGATAGCCCGGTCCCTTTCCATCTCTATCTCGCTACGGGCCCGAACCAGGAGGGCCTCGCCCTCCTGACGCGCCTTCTGGCGGGCTTCCTCTATCAGACGCTCTCCCGTCTTGGTAGCCTGGGCCATAATGCCCTGACCCTCTTGGCGGGCCTCCTGGATGCGAGCGTCGAACTGCTGCTCCGTGCGCTCCGCTTCTCGCTTGACTTCTTCCGCCTTCTGCAGGCTCTCCCGGATACGCTTCGCCCGCTCGTCCAGCATCTTCACTACCGGCTTGTACAAGAGGGTGCTCAGGAGCACCATGAGCAGGGAGAAGTTGATTATCTGGGCTACTAAGCCCGGTATGTTAATACCCAGTGCCTCGGCAGCTTCCAAGGCTTCCTCCTAGTCCATTCTTACAAATCCACACCCAAGCCGGAGCCGGCTAGACGAACTTGATGATGAGGGCTACCACCAACGCATAGATAGCGATAGCTTCCGCCAGGGCGATACCCAGGATCATGTTGCTCTGGATAACGGGGGCCGCTTCCGGGTTCCTTCCCAGGGCCTCCATGGCCCGACCACCTAGAAGGCCAATACCAATGCCAGGACCGATGGCCCCGAGGCCAATGGCAATTCCCGCCGCTAGGAGGCGGACCGCGTCAGCTTCCATAGATAGATCCTCCTTCTCTGGTTTGTTGCAATCTCAACTAGGGCGACATCCCCTAGTGATGCGCTTCGTGGCCGTCGGTATGGCTGGTGGCAGCCATGGTGGCAAACACCAGGGTCAAGAGGGCAAAGACCAGGGCCTGGATGGCCCCAACGAAGAGCTCCAGCCCGTAAAAGAGGAGCGGGACAACCCACGCCATAAGGAACGGGATGATGAAGAGCAGGACTTCCCCGGCGAACATATTGCCGAAAAGCCGGAAGCCGAAGCTAATGATCCGGGCGCCTTCGGCTACTCCCTCCAGGAATCCCACGAACATGTCTATCACGCCCATGAAGTCGCCCTTGCGCAGCCGGCGGACATTGATGAACCGGCTCATGTAGGGGAAGAAGCCCAGGGAGGTGATGCCGAAGTACTCTATCATGCCTACCGCTACCAGCGCCAGGGCTATGGTAGTGGTCAGGGTCGTGCTGGCGCCGCGCAGGAATGAGACAAAGGCCCCGCTTATCTGCCCCGGCGGGGCTTCATGTGCAGCCCGGCCCTTTTCCTTGTCCCCTTCTTCCGCCTTGACCTCTGCTGCGCTGCCAGGGGGCATCAGGCCCAACTTGAGCGGCCCCAGTTGCACCTCGTTGAACACGTAGACCTGGCCGTGTCCAGGCTCTTTGACCAGGCCGATGGTCCCGTAGCCAGGCAAGAGCCCCATCCAGTTGTTCAGGATCACAAAGAGAAATATAGTGGCCACCAGGGGGAAGAACCGGCGGGCGTTCTTCCCGGCCACGTTCTCGCACAGGTTCAGGATCCACTCCAGGGCGAACTCCAGCAAGTTCTGCAGGCCCGAGGGCACGTCCTGCATGCGCCGGCTGGCCCGCCAGGCGATGAAGATAAGGATCGCCATGGTGAACCATGTGGCCAGAAGGGCATTGCTTACCGGGAAGCCCAGTACGGTCCCCACTACCTCCGCTTGCAAAGAGATCTCCGGTTTCGGGGTAGGGAACTGCATCCCCGCGCCGACAAGAACCAGGAGTCCTACCACAATAATCAACGTCTTGGGCTTCATCAGCGTTTCCCCATTCCCTGGTCTTCTTCGTAGACAGAGGAAATCATGCGAAACATTGCGGTGAAACCTGCTCCAATGCCGATAAAAAGGCCAATGAGGGTGGCAAGGGGGCTGCGGCCTGTAAGGCTATCCAACCAAATTCCTAATGCCAGTCCACCAACGATGCATGTTACAAAGACCCATCCGATTCCAATAAGTCGCCACGCGCCGATACTGTTCCTCCCTAAGGGGGCTCTTTGGGTCCGATGAAGTATAGCATAAACTAAAAATGGAAATCAACACATTTTTTGCCCTCTCACCCCGAAGTTGCACAACAAGTCATCTCTTGCTATAATCAGCCGGAATTCCGCCACTTAATGGAGGTTTGCCATGACTCGATTTGAATATCTGGAGGCGGGTACGGTCAAGGAGGCGGTCTCTCTCCTGGACCGGTATGGCGGAGAGGCCCGGGCGATAGCCGGAGGCACGGACCTGGTGGTGCAGATGAGATACCGTGATCTGGCTCCCAAGTACCTCGTGAACCTCAAGACCATCTCGGGCCTCGACTACATCACGGAAGAGGCGGATGGCTTGAGGCTGGGGGCGCTGGCGACGATCCGGTCCATCGAGACTTCGCCACTCATCAAGGAACGCTACGGCATCCTGGCGCAGGCCGCCCATCTCTTGGGATCGGTACAGGTCCGGAACCTGGCCACTATAGGCGGAAACCTCTGCCACGCCGCTCCTTCGGCTGAGACGGCTGCGCCTCTTCTGGCCCTGGGGGCCAAAGCGAAGATTGCCGGCACTGGGGGAGAACGGGTGATCCCCCTGGAGGACTTCTTCAACTGTCCCGGCGAGACGTGCCTCAAGACGGGGGAGATCCTGGTTGAGCTACGGATTCCCTCGCCACCCGCCAGGAGCGCCGGGGTCTACTTGAAACATAGTATAAGGAAGGCTATGGACATCGCCTTTGTAGGGACCGGCGTGGTGGTGGCTCTGGGCGATGGCGAAGGAACCTGCCGTGACATCCGCATTGCCCTGGGGGCGGTGGCGCCTACGCCCATGCGGGCCGTCAAGGCGGAGGCGCTCTTGCGGGGCAAGAAGCTGGAGGAGGGTTTGCTCAGGGAAGCCGGTGAGATAGCCTCGCAGGAGTGCAGCCCCATCTCAGACATCCGCTGCTCTGCCGAGCACCGGCGAGAGATTGTGAAGGTTTTTGTCAGGCGGGCTGCCCAGCAGGCCGCTGAGCTGGCCCGAGGGAGGTGAACTGATGAAGCATCTCATCAAGCTTACGGTCAACGGCGAAGATTATGAGGTGGCGGTGGAGCCTAGCCGCAGCCTCCTGGACGTCTTAAGGGACGACCTGGAGCTTACCGGGACGAAAAAGGGATGCGAGACTGGTGACTGCGGGGCGTGCACCGTTATTCTGGAGGGGAAGCCGGTAAACGCTTGCCTGATCCTGGCCGTCAGCGCCAAGGGCAAGAGCATCCTCACCATCGAAGGGGTGGCCCAGGGAGGGAAGCTTCATCCCGTTCAGGATGCTTTCATTAACTATGGGGCCATTCAATGCGGTTATTGCACCCCGGGCATGATTCTCTCCGCCAAGGCCCTGCTGGAGGAGAATCCGCGTCCCACCGAGTGGGAGGTGCGGGAGGCCATCGCCGGCAACCTCTGCCGCTGCACCGGTTACGTCAAGATCGTGAAGGCTATCCTGGCCGCCTCTGAGGAGATGGCCAAAGCGCCTGTGTAAAGGGTCATCCGCCAAATTCCTCGTAGTAGTGGCGGACGGCCCTGTCCGCCACGGGGTGGGGTGGGGCGGACTAGAGTTGGAATGGTTATTTACCGAATGGGCCACTAAGCAGTCCTATGGAAATACAGCGTGGAATAGGTCACGTAGTCGGCTTAGTCCCCGAAGCCGACCGTCGGGGTCGAGGACGACCCCGACTACTGACTATCTACGGACTGCTAATGTGGGGCTGCCCAGCGTAGAAAAATAAGAGTGGTACGACCTCGCGTTTGGAAAGGGTCTGACCGTCCGCGAGGCGCGACCAGGAGGAAGATAAAGTAAGTGGACAAGCAAGCCCAAGTTTCAGAAGGAACGATCACAGCCGAAGCTCTCGTCAAGTGGCGGGAGCGAATCGGCATGAAGCTGCGCATCGGCAACGTTTTCAACGAATGGGTGACGACAGACTCGATCCGGCATTTCGCAGACGGAATCGGCGATGCCAATCCATTGTGGCGTGATGAGGGTTACGCCAAAAAATCAGCCTGGGGAGGGGTAATAGCACCCCCGAATTTCTTCTATAGTGTGTTCCCAACCTGGGTCTTGCAGGGGCTACCCGGAGTACACGCGTTTCACTCCGGCAATGATTGGACTTTTTATAAGCCCGCCAGGCTAGGAGACAAGATCACTCCGGAATGCATATTCACCGGCTTCGAAGAGAAGCCCAGCAAGTTTGCGGGTAAGCTGGTTATGGAGCACCAGCAAGCTAACTTCTACAACCAGCATGGCGACTTGCTGGCCAAGACCGATCTTTGGATTGTCCGTACGGAGAGAGCGGCGGCGAGATCAAGCGGCAAATACCATAGCATTCAACTCCCCCATCCCTGGAAAGAGGAAGAACTGGCCCAGGTTGAGGAAGAAGTTCTCAGCGAGCAAGTCCGAGGAGCCAATACCAGGTACTGGGAAGACGTGGAAGTTGGAGAGGAACTTCAGCCCGTTGTCAAGGGCCCCTTCGGACTTACCGACATGATCGCCTACTGTGTAGGTGCGGCTCCCGTTCAGATCCTGGCTCACGCCTCATCCTTGAGGCTTTACCGCCAGCATCCCGCCTGGGGCTTCAGAGACCCGTACACTTATGCGATGGAGCCAGTCTACAGCGTTCATTACAATCAGGCCGCGGCAAGTGCCGCCGGATTGCCTTATCCATACGATGTGGGAGCACAAAGACAATGCTGGCTCATTCACTTATTGACTAACTGGATGGGTGACGAGGGCTGGCTGAAGAAGAATTACGCCGAATACCGCAAGTTCGTTTACCTCTCAGATGTGGTCTGGTTTAAGGGAAAGGTTACCAGGAAGTACGTCGACGAGGATGGCGAGTATGCCGTAGATATTGAAACTCACGGCGTCAACCAGCGGGACGAGGATACCATACCTGGTCGTTCCACGGTGGTGCTGCCGTCCCGGACAGCCAAGACGTCTCCAGTGAGAAGCCGCCTCGGCAGAGCCTAGCCCCAATTCGTGTTTCGCCAAAGAATATTAGAAACCCGGGAGGTCCCGTATAGGATATGGCTCTGGACTATGGTACATATGCTGAAGCAAGAGAGAAGTTCAGCTTCGACGAGCGGTGGGCGGTGTTTAGCGGGAACAAGGAAAACTTCAACATTGCCTACGAATGCATTGATCGGCATCCCAAGGAGGACGTAGCACTCAGGATTAAGTTCGATGATGGCAGAAGCGAGATTCACAGGTTCGCCGAACTTTCCCGGTTAACCTCTCAACTAGCCCATTTCCTCGCTAGAAAGGGCATCAACGAGGGAGACCGAGTGGCCCTCATTCTCAACCCTTCCCTTGAGTTCTATGTCACCCTGTTCGGTATCCTCAAGAGGGGCGCCGTCGCAGTCCCTTGTTTCCCAGCCTTTGGCTCAGACGCCATCGAATACAGGTTGCTCAAGTCTGACGCCAAAATGGTCATCACTTACCAGGAAAAAGCCTCCGCCATTAGCAAGTCTTCGGCTTACCAAATCGTAATCGCTGATGAGCTGACAGGACTACTCCCAGGCGAGGATGAGGAGTATCAACCGAATACGGCGGCAGACAGCCTTGCTGTGATGCAGTTCTCTAGCGGGACTACGGGAACACCGAAGATCGTCCCATACCGGCACGCGGCGGCGACTCTCACGGCGCTGAACATGAAAATGGTAATCGGCTTGCGAAAAGACGATCGCTATTTCTGCCCTTCCTCGCCGGCCTGGGGCCATGGGATCTGGTATGGCTCGGTTGGACCCGTTATCTTTGGCAACGCCATCGGCGCCTACGCGGGCAAGTTCAAGGCAGAAACGTTCCTGGAAGCCCTGGAAGAGTTCGAAATTACTAATGTGTCCGGTACCCCTCTTATCTACCGCCTGGTCAGAGAGTGCGGTAAGATCGGCGACTATAAACTCAAACTCAGGGACCTGTCCTTTACGGGCGGGCCACTCGACGTAGATACAATCTTGTACTTCCGCGATCGAGTGGGGGTCGCTCCCCGTTCCTTCTTTGGCAGCACGGAGGTAGGGGTAGTTGTGCTGGAGTTTCCATTTGAGGACTGGGTGCCCAAGCCAGGGAGCCTGGGTGCGCCTATGCCGGGGCTGGAAGTAGGCGTCCTTGACGAAGCAGGAAACTTACTTCCAACGGGCCAGATCGGGCAAATCGCCCTCAAGTTGAAAGACCGGTGGGTAAGGACAGGGGACGCCGCCTATGTCGATGAAGATGGACGGTATTGGCACAAAGGCCGCATCGATGACATCATTATTTCAGCAGGGTGGACGATCGGCCCTCAGGAGGTCGAAGAGGCCCTGGCCAAGCATCCGGCAGTAGAGCGCGCCGCAGTGGTAGGCAGTCCAGACCTGGAGCGCGGGGAAATAGTAAAAGCTTTCATAGTCACCAACCGTGTGCCAAGCGAAGAGCTGAAGCGTGACATACAAGACTTCGTCCGGGCCAGGCTCAGCAGGCACGAATACCCCCGGGAAATAGAGTTCGTGGACAAACTTCCAGAAACCCCTGACGGTAAGATCAAGCGTGGTGAGCTGCGGGCGCTTGAGCGTGCCAGAAAAGAAGCCTTGAGCAAGAAGTCCAACTGATACCTGCCGCGATGGCTAAATGTAGCGCGGGGGCTTGCCCCCCGCCCCAGCCCCAGCGGGGGGAAAGCCCCCGCGCTACAGGCTCCGTCGTGGACTTTACTTTTGTACAACGATCAGCAATATGGACTTCAAACGACGGATGAGATCCATGTCATGCGTTACGCCATTATCTCAGACATCCACAGCAACCTGGAGGCGTTCCAGGCAGTCTTGGAGCATATGGAGGGCGGCGGGCCCGTAGAGGAGTTGTGGTGCCTGGGGGATGTGGTAGGGTACGGCCCGGCGCCCAACGAATGCATACAACTCCTCAGAAGCTATCCCCACGCCTGCATTGCGGGCAATCATGACTGGGCGGCCATCGGCCGGGTGGACACCTCCGAATTCAACCCGGAGGCTGCCGCTGCCATCATCTGGACCTCTCGCCAGCTCACGCCTGAGAGCCGGGACTATCTGGATGCACTGCCCCTAACCCTGGTAAGGGGCGATTTCACCCTGTCTCACGGCAGCCCCCGGAACCCCATTTGGGAGTACATCTTGTCCGAAAGGGCCGCCAGTCTCTCCTTCGCCCACTTTGAGACGCGCTACTGCCTCGCCGGACACAGCCATGTCCCGGTGCTCTTCGGCATGGACGATAATGGCCGCGTGAGCCATGAGGGCATGCCCGAAGACAGGTCTTTCCGTCTGGAAGAGGGCCGCTGGATTCTCAACCCCGGCAGTGTTGGCCAGCCCCGGGACGGCGATCCCCGGGCCAGCTACGTTGCGTACGAGTCGGACACTGGGGAGTTCCGCAGCTTCCGGGTGCCGTACGACATCGAAGCCACCCAGCGCAAGATGCGGAAGATGGGCCTGCCGCGGATGCTGGCGGAGCGTCTGAGCTACGGGTGGTGATCAGATGATTGGTGATTGGGCCATTGGATGTCGATTACCCTTCATCGCCGCCGGCTGCTTCCGATGGAGGATTGAGGTGGCGGTGTTTCTCTCGCTCCCCTGATCTTCAGCGGGTTTAAGGGGAACCGCGCGCATTTCCAGGCGGGACCACATCGCGGCCAGGATAGCTCCCGCTTTCCGGACAGTGGGATTGGCCTCCCCGCTTTCCAGCTTGGCAATATATGCCTGGCTTGTGCCTAGCCTTTTCGCCAATTCGCTCTGAGACAGCCCGCTGATCTGCCGGGCTCGAACCAAGGCAAGTGCGAGGTCGTACGCTGCTGCCCACGCCCCGTACTGCGTTCTCGATTCATCATCGTTGAAGTCTATCAAACCGGTCACTTCCTCAAATGCCACAGCCCTGCTCCTGCCTAGCGCGTCCCTTTATCAGAACGGGGCTATTGGCTTCGTGCTTAATCCGCTGGACAAACTCATCGAACGGTGACTCGCCGCTGGGTCGCCTGTACTTCAGGGCCTTAAACACAACCTATTATAACCCCTGGAGTTATATTACTCA
>Ga0209514_10004924_pt1 | contig 17548 bp, 12 predicted proteins | sample Subgrocontami58m_FD_187452 | JGI IMG/M metagenome (GOLD analysis project Ga0209514, IMG submission 187452) | Subsurface groundwater microbial communities from S. Glens Falls, New York, USA - GMW37 contaminated, 5.8 m (SPAdes) (version 3) | ecosystem: Environmental > Aquatic > Deep subsurface >...
GGATCCGGTTCCACGTTGACGCCGCGGGCACCCTGGCGATAGAACAGGTAGGTATTGTTGTAATACGAAGGATGATGCGCGCCGATGTCGATATAGCTGGGGCGCGCGATCTGCAACAGGTCAAACAGGTAACGCATGATCAGATCCTCGCCGCACTGGGACCATGATTTGCGGTAGTAGATGCCTGCCCGCCTGCGCAGGTAAGCGGCGATCCTGGGCCAGCCGGATTCGCTGTCTCCCAGTGCCCGCACCAGCTTTTTCAATCGATCCACTACAACTCCCCAAATTCGCCCGGGCAAGCGCTGAAGCAGGTTTCCAGGCAGACCAGGTCGCGAACTCCGCAGCGGAGAAAGCTCAGCGAGGCGGAAACCAATCCGTATCGGCTATCGTAGCCGAAAGCTATCCGCGGCAGCAGCGTCCGTTAAACCTTGGCGTGCTTCCTAAACGTGAAAATACCGAGCGCATAACGCTGACTTGCCAGATCGGAAAGCCTCAGTTCATCCGCCGCGAGCGCTTCGACGATGCCTCCTTGCCGGATCACCATGAGTTCGCGCAGCTCAAGCGCATTGGCCATGGCCAATTTGATCATAGCGCGAGGATCGAAAACACGTTGGCCATTGAACTCGACCCGTTCGACGCCGATCGGAACAGACAGGTAAAAGATTCCATCGTTCTTGAGCAAGGCTGCCATATTTTCCAGTCCGCGCTCAAAGCCTTTGGGATCGATCGGGTCTCCATAACGCCCCAAGCCAAAGTGTTCCAAGGCATGCAGGCAGGAAAGAGAGTCGCAATAATCCGCCATTCCTGCCAAGGGCTGCATGAGATCGGCTTGTTTGAATGTTACGCCCGGTATTTGTGTGCTTATCCGCCTGACATCGAATACCTCGATCTCGCGAAAGCTGGCCACATGGGCGACGAACCCGCCCACAAGCGACCCGACATCTACGTGTTTCTTCGGTTTAGCCTTAAAAATACTTCTGGCCACCAGCAAATCCTGCCAGAAGTACTCGAGCTTGGTCGCTCCCCCTTCTTCGTGCCAGTCATGCAGGCAGGGCAACAACTCAAGGCGCCCGGTGTAGCTTACGCGGAAGCGGAAATACTCGCGCACAAATCGCGGCAGGCCCCGCACGGAACGAAGCGCTTTTATCGGGTCGATGCCGAACTGGTCTCTGAGCAGCCGGTAGAGTCGAAGCAGTATGGCTCGAATGCTCATGATTCTTTCTTGGTTTCGTGGAGCAGCAAAGTTATTCCTTCATGTTTGGCAAGCGCTGCCATCCAAACAAAATACGCCACAGAAAACAGGATGCCTGCAATGACAATGCCGCTAATGCCATACCAATACGCAAGCGCAAAGTTCAAGGCGACACCCAGCAGTGCAGTAATCAGTTTGGGCGCGATCATTATTTGCGTTTTCATTTGGCTCATCAGATTGAGGGCAATGGTCTGGCCGGCGGCAAATACCCCACCCGACAGGAGCATCCATGGCAGCAGATGAGACACCGATGCGTATTCCGCTGCCACGAAAAGCCGGAATATCTGCGCATGAAATAGCAGAGCGACGAAGAAGACCGCGCCCGTCAACCCCAGGGCGATCCCGGTCAGACGCCAGCTAAGGCTGTCTACGCCGGCGTTGCGCCGATTGTCGCTGGCGTCTCCGGCCCGTTGATAGAAAATGGGAACCAGGAACTGCACGGCCATTCCCGTAGCGATCGACATTGGGTAGTAGCCCAACTGGAACAGCGCCGCATATAGACCCACCTCCTGCGTCGTCGCAAAGCGCTCCAGCGCCCAGCGATCGGATGCAAGCTGCATCCAGGTAAAAGCCCCAAAGATTGAGATTGGCCATGAATACTTCCAGATCTGCCGCCGCCAACTGCTTCGATCTGCCACGGCGCCTTTGCCATGAATGACTTTCCGAAAAAACACATATTGGGATCCGAGCACCAGCGTGATTGCCAGGGCATAGCCGGCCATCGCCACCGTGCTGGTGGCGCCCAGCCATAGCAGCAAGGCGGCGGCGAGCAGAAACCGCGCCCAGGATTCTATTCCCTGATGCAGCGCGACGACAGATCGTTGGCGGGCGGCATTCTGTATGCCGCTGAGGATCGCATTGCAACCGCTGAGACCGGCAAATACGAGAGCTATGCTGGCGATGGCAACCCATTGCGTTTTGCCGGCGATCAGCAGTCCGGCGGCCGCGAGCAGGATCATGATGGCGATGACCGCGGTTGCCGCCAACACCAGGCCGCGGACCGCGCTCAAGTAGCTGGCGAGATCTCCGCGTTCCTGTGCCGGTGCATAGAACCGGGTAACGCCGTTGCTCAGAGGCCCGAGCACGGTCTGATTGACCAGGCCGGCTACCGTCATGCCCAGTGCCAGCTCACCGTACGCAGCCGGATCGAGCAATTCCGTAAGCAAGCGGACACCTGCCAGCGATCCGAGAACGGCGCTTGCCTGGCCGAGGACAATCCAGGCCCCTTCCTTTGATAGGCGGCGAAAACGTTCCTGACCCGGCGCGAGGATATCCGGCATGCGTCAACCGCCGCGCTGCAGCGCCATCAGCTTGGCGTATTTGTGGAAGCTGTTGCAGCAACCGATGGCGATATGCACCAAGCCGGCGGTGCCGTCGAGAAAACCCAGGCGCAGGAAATAGAATTTGGCGAAGCGCAGCACCGGCGACAGCAGCAATTGCGCCACGCCGGCCCGTTTTCCCGCCTTGAACAAGGCCACGGCCTGCATGCTGGTATAGCGGTTCTGCTTGTCCAGATAAGCCGCGAGCGTCTCGGCCGAATCGTGCAGCAGGTCTTCTTTGATGCGCGCCACCCGCGCGCCGGTGAGCACCTTCTCGTGCACCGGATCATCGCTCCAGCGCGCATGCCGCCGGTCGAACAGGCGCAGGCTCCAGTCCGGATAACCCTCGCCGTGCCTGAGCCAGCGTCCCATGAAGCGATTGCGACGCGGCATGGCATAGGCTTGTGTCGCGGGCGCCGCCAGCACCGAAAGAATGCTCGCGCGCAAGGGTTCGCTTATGCGCTCGTCGGCGTCCAGACACAGCACCCAGTCATGGCGCGCGGCTTCGACCGCGAACTGCTTCTGCGCACCGAACCCCAGCCACTCCTTCTGCAGCACGCGGGCACCGCGCAGGGCGGCGAGTGCGGCGGTGCCGTCGCTCGAGTCCGAGTCGACCACCACGATCTCGTCGGCAAAAGAGACGCTCTCCAGGCAGGCCGCAAGCTGGTTTGCGGCGTTCTTGGTAATGATGACTACGGAAAGCGGCTGGCGGGACAAAGGGCAGGATACCTTATGGGAGACTTCGAGCGATTCTGTGTGCATCCGGTCAATGTTACATTGAGATCCGGTATTCCCGCCGCCACAATTCGAACAGTACCAGCGCAAACAGGCGTTCGCTGTTTACTCTTCCCTTTGCCTGTCCGGCCAGCAGCCTGCTCACCAGGTTGTGGTCGAACACGGTGTTGTCCGAACCCAGCAGCGTTTCGCGAAAAAATGTTTTCCATGGCCCCGACTGCAGCCACACTGCCAGCGGAATCGAGAATCCCTGCTTGCGCTGCCGATCGAACTCCCGGGGCAGGACACGGGCAGCGAGTTGCTTGAGCAATACCTTGCGGCTGCCGGCCGTGGCCTTCAGGCGCGAGGGCACCTTGCCGAAGGCGAATTCGATCAGACGGTAGTCGAGCAAGGGGGCGCGCACTTCCAGCGAATTGAGCATGCTGGCGCGGTCCACTTTCACCAGAATGTCCTCGGCGAGATAGTTTCCGAAATCCATGCGGGTCGCGCGCTGCAACAGGTCTGCCGACTTGGGGATGCGCTGTTCCCGGACGCGCTCGGCCGCCAGGTCCCACACGCCTTGCCCTGCCATCAGGCGCTGCCGCGTGCCGCGATCGAACAAGGAGAAAATCAGAGGCAAGCCGGTGCGAAAGTCGGTCCCCAGTCCCTGCAACCAGTTGCGGCCCTTGAAGCCAACCGGCAGCAGGGCTTGCGCCGTCCTGGACGCTGCCAGCCGCAGGCTTTGTGGAATTGCGCAGAATTTTTGCTGCAGCCAGAGCAGACGGTTGTAATGAGGGTAACCGGCAAACAATTCATCCCCGCCATCGCCCCCCAGCGCGACCGTGCAATGCTCGCGCACCAGGCGACTGACGAGATAGGTGGGAATCATCGATGAGTCCACCATGGGCTCGTCGAACTGGCGCGCCAGCAGCGGCAGTAGATCCACGGTCGCTTCGGCGGCAACGAGCTCCACATGCTCGGTGCCGAAGTGCCGGGCAATCAAGCGGGCATGTTCGGTTTCGTCGTACTGGCCAAATCCGGGGAAGCGAATGGTGAAGGTCTTTACCTTGGACGCGGCCCGCGCCGCCATGGCGGTGACCAGGCTGGAATCCACGCCGCCGCTCAGCAGTATCCCCACGGGCACATCGGCGACCAACTGCCGGCGCACGGCATCTTCCAGCAAGGCCTCCAACTCATCCAGCAGCCCGGCTTCATCTGCCTCGCCTTTGGCTGCCGAAGCGCTCAGCTCCGGCAGCTGCCAGTAGCGCCAGAGCCGCGATTGGCCGTCATTCAGATCGAACACCAGCGCATGGGCGGGCGGCAGTTTTTTCACCCCCTGCAACATCGCGCGCTCGCCCGGCACGAAGCCCATGGCGAGGTAGCAATCGAGCGCTCCCCGGTCGATACGGCGCGGCAGTGCGGGGTCTGCCATCAGGCCCTTGAGTTCGGAGGCGAAGCGTAGCGCGCCATCGGCCAGCGTGTAATAAAGCGGTTTTTCCCCGGCCCGGTCCCGCGCAATGAAGAGTTGCCGTTTGTAACTGTCGTAGAGCGCAAAGGCGAACATGCCATTCAGGCGCGAGAGACAATCCGTGCCCCACTCGCGATAGGCGGCCAGAATCACTTCGGTATCGCTGTTGCTGCGAAAGGCGTGCCCCTTCGCCCTCAACTCCTGGCGCAGATCGGCGAAGTTATAGATTTCGCCGTTGAACACGATGCACAAGCCGCCGCCCGCGTCCTGCATCGGCTGATGCCCGGTCGCGGAAAGATCGATGATGGCAAGCCGCCGATGCCCCACGCCGACGCAACCATCGGCGGACCACCACTCGCCCGCATCGTCCGGGCCGCGGTGGCGCAAAACGTCACGCCCGAGAGCGAGCCAGCCGCGCTCGGAAACAGTAGATTGGGAAGCGACGCCTATAATGCCGCACATATAATGTGTCCAGCCCAGCTATCAATTCGGAACACGGAAAGCATGACCCGCGTTGCAAGCGCAAATTTACCGTCTCGGAACACAGCTTATAATTCCTCGCGCCTATTCTAACAAGGCCAGCCCCTCTTTCCCCCGCGCATGCCCGATATACTGCTCATCAAGACTTCCTCGCTCGGCGACGTGGTGCACAACCTGCCGGTGGTGAGCGACATCCGCGCGCGCTTACCGCGCGCGCGCATCGATTGGGTGGTGGAGGAAGCTTATCGCGACATCGTCGGCATGCATCCGGGAGTGCGCCGGGCGATTCCGGTGGCGCTGCGGCGCTGGCGCGGGAATCCATTCAAGGGAGCGCACTGGCGCGAGTTAGGCCAGTTCCGCCGCGCGCTGTCGGGCGTGCGCTACGACTGCGTCATCGACACTCAAGGCTTGATCAAGAGCGCGCTTCTGGCGCGGGCCGCCTCCGGCACGCACCACGGCTATGCCCGCGCCAGCGCGCGCGAGCCGCTGGCGGCAAGATTCTACGATGTTACGCACGTGGTGTCGCGCGACTTGCATGCCGTCGTGCGCAACCGGCGCCTCGCCGCTCGGGCCTTAGGCTATGAGTTGCCGGCCGCGCTAGACTACGGCATCGCCGTGCCCTCGGGTGTCGGGCCGATCGAGTCCCGGCCCTACTGTGTGCTGCTTCACGCGACCAGCCGCGCCGACAAGCTCTGGCCGGAGCCGGCCTGGGAGCGGCTCGGTGGTGAACTCGCGCGTCAGGGGTGCGTCTCGATTCTGCCCTGGGGCGATGCCGAGGAGCGCGCCCGCAGCGAGCGCATTGCGCGTGCCCTGCCTACCGCGGTGGTGCCCCCCGCGCTCGGCATCCTCGCCATGGCCGGGCTGCTAGCCGGGGCCAAAGTGGTGATCGGTGTCGATACCGGCTTGACCCATTTGGCGGCAGCCCTGGGCCGTCCTGTGGTGGCGATATATTGCGGCACGCATCCGGGCCTGACCGGCGTGTACGCCGGTCAGGGGGCGCCGGTGCGCAACCTGGGCGGCACTGAAGTCGTGCCCGAGGTGGCCGAAGTGTTGACAGCGTTCGATGAGGTCGCCGGCGGAGACCCGGCGTGATCTGGCGCTTCGGCTATCGGCTGCTGCTGTGGCTGCTGTTCCCCTGGGCGCTCGCGCACCTGTGGTGGCGCGGCCGGCGTCAGCCCGGCTACCGCGAGCACATAGCCGAGCGTTTCGGCTGGTATCAGGCTAGGCCCGGACGCCCGGTGATCTGGCTGCACGCAGTGTCCGTGGGTGAAACGCGCGCCGCCGAACCGCTGGTACGCGCGCTAGTTGCGCGTTATCCCGGGCATGAGCTACTGCTCACGCAGATGACGCCGACCGGGCGGGAGACCGCGCAGCAGCTTTACGGCGGCGCAGCGACCATAGTTTATCTGCCCTATGATTATCCCGGAGCCGTGGCGCGCTTTCTCGCGCGCTTCAAGCCGCGCCTGGGCATCCTCATGGAAACCGAAATCTGGTTCAACCTGGTCGAATGCTGCACGCGCCTCGGTGTACCGCTGCTTCTTGCCAATGCGCGCCTGTCGGAAAAATCGGCGCGCGGCTACGCGTTGGTGGCCCCGCTTACCCGCGCCGCGCTCGGCGGCCTGGCTGCGGTGAGCGCTCAAACCCGCGAGGACGCGGAGCGCCTCGAGCGGTTGGGCGCGCGCGGGGTCGAGGTGACGGGCAATCTCAAGTTCGATGTCGCCGTGGCGCCGCAGCTTCTGGCCCTGGGCGCAGAACTGAAGCAGCGCATCGGGCAACGCCCGGTACTGCTGGCGGCAAGCACGCGCGAGGGCGAGGAAGAGCTGGTCCTGGATGCGCTCGCGTGCATCCGAGTCGAGGGCATGTTGCTGCTGCTGGTGCCGCGCCATCCGCAGCGCTTCGACGAGGTCGCGGATCTGCTGGCCAAGCGCGACTTGAGTTACCTGCGCCGTAGCGACAAGCGCGCGCTGCCGCCGGATTGCCGCGTGCTGCTCGGCGACAGCATGGGGGAAATGGCGGCCTACTACGCCGCCTGCGATCTGGCTTTCATCGGCGGCAGCCTATTGCCTTACGGCGGGCAGAACCTGATCGAGGCCTGTGCCGTGGGCCGCGCGTTGCTGTTCGGCCGGCACATGTACAACTTCGCCGAGGCCTCGAGACTGGCCGTGGCGGCGGGCGCCGCGATCGAGGTCGCCGATGCGGCCATGCTGGGAGAGCGGGCCGGAGAGTTGCTTAAGGATAAGGCGACCCTGTCACGCATGTCGCAGGCGGCGCTCGCGTTCAGCCGCGCGCATCAAGGTGCAACAGCGCGCAATCTGGCGATCTGCGAGAGACTGCTTCCGCCGACGTAGACTGGCGGCCATTGCGCGCTCGCACGCGCCAACCGTGTTTTCCGCACGGATGAAAAGCGCATCCGCGCGGAAAACACGGTTATCGATAAAAGCAGGTAAGGCTTGGGAGTTGGTTTTATACAAGATCGCCGATTGCGTGCGGATGTGCTTTTCATCCGTACGCAATCGGCGATCCGCGCGGACGGCTACCGTCCGCGCAAGCTCAGTCACAACAGCTTGAGACATCCTCCTATGTTCGCCGACGTAGGCCGGCGGCCATTGCGCGCTCGCGCGCGCCAACCGTGTTTTCCGCGCGGATGAAAAGCGCATCCGCGCGGAAAACACGGTTCCGGATAACTGCAACAACGGAGGCGCGATTTAGGTCGCCGCGTATAGCTAATACCTTCCTGTTCTAATCGGTGCCCAGCAGGCGGTTCACCGCCTCCAGGTCTTCGTCGGTTAGCGTGCCCGACGCGGCTTTGAGCTTGAGCCCGTTCAGGAGCGTGTCGTAGCGCGCCTTTGACAGGTCGCGCATGGTCGAAAACAGCTGCTGCTGCGCGTTCAGCACATCGATATTGATGCGCACGCCCACCTCGTAGCCGAGCTTGTTCGAGTCGAGCGCGCTCTGGCTGGAAACGAGCGCCTGCTCCAGCGCACGCACCTGCGCCATGCCGTTGGTGACGCCGAGGTAGGCTTGGCGTACTGATAGCGCCGCGCTGCGGCGCGCAGTCTCCAGGTCCTGGCGCGCCTTCTCCTGATTGGCGATGGCCTGCCGCACCAGCGAGTTGACCCCGCCGCCGGCATACAGGGGGATCGCGAGCTGCAGTCCGATGTTGCGGCTGATGCTGTCGGTGCCCAGACTGGTGGTGCCGATAGTGCTGATGCTCGCCGAGTTCTTGCCGAAGTTGCCCACCAGGTTGAGCGACGGATAGTGGCCGGCGCGGCTGCGTTCGATTTCGCGCGTGGCGATCTCCAGCGCGGCTTCCTGTATGCGTACCGCGAAGTTCTGGCTTTCGGCGCTCGCTACCCATTGCTCCATCGCATTGGGCTTGGGCGGGCTGAGCTCGGTCGAAGGCCGGAGCGGGGTGAGCCGGTCGGGAAACTTGCCGATGATCTGTTGCAGGGCGCGCTGCCTGATCTCGAGGTCGCTCTGCGCCGCGATTTCCTGGCTGGTGGCAAGGTCGAAACGCGCTTGTGCCTCGTGCGTGTCGGTAATGGTGGCGGTGCCCACCTCGAAGTTGCGCTTGGCCTGCGCCAACTGCTCGGAAATGGCGGTCTTTTGCGCCTGGATGAAAGCCAGGCTGTCCTGGGACGCAAGCACGTCGAAAAAGGCCTGGGCTACGCGCACGACCAGGTCCTGGGCCACCTGTCCGAAGGCGGCTTCGGCCTGCGCCACCTTGAAGCCGGCTTCCTTGTATAACATGATGCTTTGCCAGTTAAACAAAGGTTGCGTCAGCGACAAACTGTAGCCGTTGGTGTTGCCTTCTCTCTTGGAGGGCGGCGCCACGCCGCGGAAATCGATGTCGATGTCGTTCATCTGGGTGAACCCGCTGGCGCTGACGGTCGGGAGCAGCAGGGCCAGTCCCTGCGGCAGGCTTTCGCGCCCCGCGTCGCGGGCGGCGCGCGCGGAGGCATACACCGGATCATTGGCACGCGCCTCGCGGTAGGTCTGCAGCAGGTCCGCGGCGTCTAGCGGTTGGCTGAACGCAAGTATGGCGAGGAAAATCGCGTGTCTTTTCATGGCAGGCTCAATATCTGGGCATCGCGGGCTCGACCTGGTCGGCCCAGGCATTCACTCCGCCCTGCAGGTTGTAGAGCTTGGAAAAGCCGTTCCGCTCCAAAAATAGAGCCACCTGCAAGCTGCGCATGCCGTGATGGCAGATCACTACAGTTTCGGTTTCCGGATCGAGTTGCTGCGCCCGCGCCGGGATGGTGTTCATCGGCGCCAGTGTCGATCCCTCGATGCGGCAGGTCTGGTACTCCCAGGGTTCGCGTACGTCGAGCAAAACCGGCGGTTTGCGTCCGGCATCGGCCAGCCATTGGCGCAACGACTGTGGCGTGATCTGCGTCATGGTCAGAAGCTGAAGCGCTCGCCCGCAAGCGCGTTCGCCAGGGGTGCAATGCTGGTTTCCAACAGATCAATCGAGTTATAGATTCCCTCGCCGGTGCAGGTGATGAGCCGTGCCGCCATCACCGGCGGGTTGCCGACCACGGCGAACAGGCGTGCGCCGACTTTCAGTTGCTGCAGGAACTGCTGCGGCAGCACCGGCGTCGAGCCGGTGAGGACGATGATGTCGTAGGGCGCGTGTTTGGTCCAGCCGCGCGCGCCGTCACCGAGTTCCACGCTCACGTTGGCTGCGCCGGCGCAGCGCAGATTGGCCTCGCCCAAGGCCTTCAGTTCCGGCTGGATTTCCACGCTGTACACATGCTGTGCGCGGTGTGCGAGCAGCGCGGCGAAATAGCCGGAACCGGTTCCGATTTCGAGGATCTGGTCAGTCGGCTTCACCGCTAGTTCCTGCAATACACGCGCTTCCATCTTGGGCTGCCACATGTGCTCGCCCTGGCCGATGGGGATCTCCATATCGGAAAAGGCGAGCATGCGGTAGGCGGAAGGCACAAAATCTTCGCGCTTGACCGCATACAGCAGGTCCAGCACGTCCTGGTCCAGTACCTCCCAAGGGCGGATTTGATGCTCGATCATGTTGAAACGGGCTTGTTCGATGTTCATCGTAGACATAGCGGGTAGTCTCGCGCAGATTGTTTATTTGACCAGTGGAAATTTTACCATCATTTGTGCGGCCGCCAGGTGACGCTTGTCACATAGCACCATCCGCGTCGGCAGGCCGCAGGTGCAGTGCCGGCCGCCCTAGTCGGCTTGTGACGCATTGCGATCGGGCAGCGCCGCATCCGCAGCCCGCCGCACGCTGAATTTGTTTTTCGCCCAGTTCGCAAGATCGTCGAGATAAGTGTAGATCACCGGCACCACCACCAAGGTCAACAGGGTGGAGGTGATAATGCCGCCGATCACCGCGTGGGCCATGGGCGCGCGCTGTTCGGAGCCCTCGCCGATGCCGAGCGCGAGCGGGATCATGCCGAACACCATGGCGAAGGTGGTCATCAGGATCGGCCGCAGCCGGATGCGCCCGGCCTCGAGGATGGCGTGCGCGCGGTCCCGACCCCCTTTGCGCAACTGGTTGGCGAAGTCCACTAGCAGGATCGCGTTCTTGGTTACCAAGCCCATCAGCATGACAAAGCCGATTATGGAGAAAATGTTGAGCGTCGAGCGCGCAATCAGCAGCGCGAGCAGCACCCCGATCAGGGACAGCGGCAGGGACATCATGATCGCCACCGGCTGCAGGAAGGAGCCGAACTGGCTGGCCAGAATCAAATAAATGAATATGATCGCCAGGAGCAGCGCCGACAGCGCATAGCCCAGGGTCTCCTGGATGTCTTTGGTCGAGCCGCCCATGACGAAGCGATAGCCCGGCTGCAATGCAACCTGCGCCAAGCGCGCCTTGATTTCGCTGCCAAGGTCACCCGCCGGCCGGTCCAAGGCGTTGGCGGTGACTAATACCTCACGCGTGAGATCCTTGCGGTTGATCTGTGTCGCGCCTACGGTAGGCACGAACTCGGCCACCTGGCGCAGCGCCACCATTTTCGGGTTGCCGTCGGCGCCCATCTGGTTGCTGGCGATGTAGATGCGATCGAGATCTCCCCGGTTTTCGCGTCCGCTTTTCGGCAGCCGCACCTTGACGTCGTAGTTCTCGTCGTCGGGCGCTTTCCAGCTTGAAACCGCCTCACCCGAGAGCAGCGGCCGCAGCGCCTCGCCTATTTTTCCCACCCCCACGCCGAGGTCGCTTGCCAGTTCACGGTTGACGCGCACGGCCACCGTGGGTTTGGCGGCCTTGAGGCTGGAGTCGATGTCCACCAGGCCGTCGATTTGCCCCATGATTTTCTTCACTTCTCCCGAGAGCCGCTCGATTTCCGCCATGTCCGCACCCTGCACCGAGACCTGCAGCGGCTTGCCGCTGCCAATCGGGGCGTAGACGCCGAGGTTGGTTACTTCGATGCCGGCGATCTGCTGCAGGCGTTCGCGCATCGGTCGTTGCAGCTGCTTTTGCGTGGCGGCACGCTGGCCGCGGTCCAGTAGCCTGACGAAAATGGTGGCGTAGTTCTTGCCGGGCGTGGTTCCAGTATTGACCGTGGCGTAGGTGTAAATCACCTCGGGGAATTCACGCAGCGCTGCCCCGGCCTGCTGCACCTTAGTCTGGGTGAATTCCAGCGACGATCCCACCGGGGTGTTTAATTGCACCATGATTTCGGCGAGGTCGGCCTCGGGCACGAATTCCGAGCCTATCTTCGGCACCAGGGCGAAGGCGGCGAGAAAGCTCGCCATTGCGATGGCGAGCACGCTCTTTCTGTGCGCGAGCGACCAGGAAAGCAGGCCGGAGTAACGCACGCTGACGCGCTGGATCATCTGCTCGTTCCAGGACAGCATGCGCGCGAACCGTCCTTTGCCGTGCACCCCGTGCGCGGCCGGGTCGTACCACACCGAGGACAGCATCGGGTCCAGCGTGAAGCTGACGAACATCGACAGCAAAACGGCCGCGGCCACGGTGATGCCGAACTGATGAAAGAACCTGCCGACGATGCCGCCCATGAAGCCGACCGGCAGGAAAACCGCGACGATGGAAAATGTCGTGGCCATCACCGCCAGGCCGATTTCCTGAGTGCCCTCAAGTGCGGCGTCATGATGGCTCTTGCCCATGGCGAGGTGGCGCACGATGTTCTCGCGCACCACGATGGCGTCGTCGATCAGCAGGCCGACGCACAGGCTCATCGCCATCAGCGTCAGCATGTTGACGCTGAAGCCCGCTGCATACATCACCAGGAAAGTGCCGATAAGGGAAATCGGCAAGGTGAGTCCGGTAATCACCGTGCTGCGCCAGGAGTTGAGGAACAGGAACACGATGAGGATGGTGAGCGCCGCGCCTTCGATGAGGGTGTGCTTGACGTTGTTGACCGAGTTGCGGATGCCGCGCGAAGTGTCGCGCACCACCTCCAGCGTGACGTCGGCGGGCAACTGCTTCTTCAGTCCGGCCACCACCACCATGACGTTGTCCACCGTATCGATGGTATTGGCGCTTTGCGATTTGATGATGTCCAGCGATACGACGCGTTTGCCGTTCACCAGCGCCGCGCTTTCCTCCTCTTCCTGCCCGTCGACCACGGTCGCAATCTGCGACAGGTACACCGGCTGGCCGCCGCGGCGCGCGACGATGATGCGGTTGAATTGCTCGGGCCGGGCGATGCGCCCCTGCACCTGAACCAGCTTTTCCGACTCGCGTGTAGTCACCGCGCCGGCGGGCAGCTCCTGGTTTTCGCTGCGCACGGCGGCAATCACCTGATCGATGCCCACGCTTAGAGATTCCATTTCGGCGGGCTTGAGGAAAATCTGAATTTCGCGTTTTACCCCGCCCACCAGGGTAATCTGGCCGACGCCGCGCGCGGTCTCGACGCGTTTCTTGACTACCTGGTCGGCGAGCGTGGTAATTTCCCGCAGCGGTCGGCTGTTCGAACGTACGGCTAGCGAAACGATCGGCAGATCGTCCGGATTGAAGCGCGTGATGCGCGGCTCTTTTACTTCCTTCCTGAAGCCGACTTTGACCACCGCCACCTTATCGCGCACGTCCTGCGCGGCGACGGTCGGGTCAACGCTCAGATCGAACTCGGCGATTACCACCGACAGGCTTTCGTAGGAGCGCGAGGACAGCGTCTTGACGCCGCTGATGGTGTTGATCGCTTCCTCGATCCTGCGGCTGATATCCGTCTCTACGCTTTCGGGCGAGGCGCCCGGATACTCGGTTTGAACCACCACCACCGGGAAGTTGATATCCGGAAACTGCTCGACCGCGAGGCGCTGGTAGGAGAACAGGCCCAGCACCAGGAACGCCGCCATCATCATGGTGGCGAATACCGGGTTGCTAATGGAGATGCGGGTGAACCACATGACGCGAAATTCCTGTTCGAGGCGCGCGGCGCGGCGCCTCAGTCGCGTCTTGGGGCTATTTTGACTATGGAGCCGGGCTTGAATGTACCCGGGTTCGCCCGGACCACCCGGCTTTGCGCGTCCAGGCCGTCGATGATTTGCAGCAAACCCTCGTCCTCGTTCCTGAGGCCGAGCTTCACCGCGCGCGGCTCCAGCCTGTCATTGGCGATGCGCATCACGTACGCCTTGCCGTTTTCCTCGCGCACCGCGGAAAGCGGCAGCACCTGGGCGGATTCGATCCGGGCGAGCGTCACGCTGCCCTTGGCGAACATGCCGCCCTTGAGCGCGCTGTCCTGGTTTGGCAGCACCGCGTACACGAGGATGGAACGCGAACCGCTTTGCGTCGCCGGGTTGATGCGGTCGATGCGACCGCGGAATTCGCGCTCGCCGAAGCCTTCGACGCGAAAGCTCACTTCTTGCCCGACGCGGATGCTGGGAATATCGCCCGCGGGCACGGCCGCCTCGACTTCCATTTCGGCGAGGTCCACCAGCGTCAGTATCTTGCCGTCGACCGGCAGCTTCTCGCCCGGCTGGGCGTGGCGCTGCGACACGATGCCGGCCTGCGGCGCAGTGATCACGGTGTCGGCAAGGGCTTTCTTCGCCAGGGCAAGCTGCGCCTCCAGCGCCTTCAGCTTTGCTTCCGACACCTGGTAGTTGCTCTGCACGCTATCGAACGCGTTTTGCGATATGAATTTCTGTTGCAGCAGCGCCATGTTGTTGGCGCGGTTCTTTTGCGCGAGCGCGAGTTGCGCGCGGCCACCCTCCAGGTCGGCGACCTTCTCGTCCAGGCGCGCTTGTGCGTCCTGGGTGTCGATGCGCGCCAGCACCTGGCCCGGCTTGACGCTTTCGCCTTCGCGCACCAGGATGGTCTTCAAATCGCCTGAGACTTTGGCCTTGACCGTGGTCCAGTTGCGCGGCTGCAGTGTTCCGGTGATGGAAATCGACAATCGCAGCTCGCGCGTCTGCGGCTGCACCAGGTCGTTCGCCGCGAACTCGATCACCGGCGCGCTTTTGGGCTGGGCCGAGGCGACGCTGTTGTCGTGGCTGACAAGAACGGTTGCGATCGCCGCGGCGGCAAGGCCGCCAGCCACCAGCCACCAGTGTCTAGCTCTTCTTGCGCGCATGACTCTTCTCCGGCGCCTGCGGTTTGCGCAGGCCGTGCAACAACATATCCAAGTAGGTGTCCAGGTAGCGCTCCGGCTGTAGCTGTTCGTGCTCGCAGCAGGCGAATGAGTGGCGCCACACTGCGAGCATCACCAGTGGTGCCAGCGCCACGTGCACCAGGTGGTCGACGTCGACCTCGCGGAACTCGCCGGTATCGGTGCCGCGTTGCAGCACTCGGCGGAACATGGAGAGGGCGCGCAGGATCACTTCGTCGTAATAGAACTTGGCGAGATCGGGAAAGTTGCCGGCTTCCGCAATGACGAGCTTCGGGATGCCGGCGATTTTGGTCGACCCGGTCATTTCCCACCAGCCGCGCACCAGTCGGCGCACCAGGTCGGCGGAACTGCCGGAAAACTTTTCCACGAGATCCTCGCCATGCTGCAGCACCGGCAGCACGTTGCCGCGCACCACCGCCTTGAACAGGTCTTTCTTGTTCTCGAAATACAGATACAGCGTGCCCTTGCTGACGCCGGCGCGCGCGGCAACATCGTCCAGGCGCGTGCTGGCGAAGCCGCGCTCGACGAACAGATCGAGCGCGGCGGCGATGATTTCCTCGGGGCGCGCATCCTTGCGGCGCGCCCAGCGTGGCTGCGGTTTTTTCTCAGGGGCGTTCATGATATTATTGATAACTGACCAGTCAGTAATATATATGCTTGCCGCTGAGGAGTCAATAGTTAGCTGCTGCTCCCGCCGCCAGGTCTGGCCGCCGGCCTGTTCCGCAGACGGGTGAACGGCGCGGATTGCAAAGCTTCAGCGATTGCGGTACCTTGGCTGCCTGACGTTAGGGGTCCTGCGCGCAGAGTAGAAACATGCAGCGCTGGTGAGAGAGTCCCTTTGAACCTGATGCGGATAATGCCGCCGCAGGGAAGCGTGAGCAGATCTCCCTCCTGCCTTCGCCCCTGCGGTCACTAGGAGCGATCCATGAACGCCAATCCGAAATTCATCGCTGCGACCGCGCACGTTGACGACGCTGCGGTCCAGCCGCTGCCGAACTCGCGCAAGGTGTATGTCGAAGGCAGCCGGCCCGACGTCCGGGTGCCGATGCGCGAGATCAGCCAGGCCGACACGCCCGCTTCCTTCGGCGCCGAGAAAAACCCGCCCGTCTATGCTTACGATACCTCCGGCCCCTACACCGATCCGAGTGCAAGCATCGACATCCGCGACGGCCTTGCGCCGTTGCGCGCAAAATGGATAGAAGAGCGCGGCGATACGGAGGCGCTGTCCGGGCCGAGTTCGAAGTTCGGCGTCGAGCGCCTGCGCGATGCGAAGCTCGCCGAGCTGCGCTTCAACCTGCAGCGCAAGCCGCGACGCGCCAAATCCGGCATGAACGTGTCGCAGATGCACTACGCGCGCCGCGGCACGGTCACGCCGGAAATGGAATACGTCGCTATCCGCGAGAACCTGCAACGCCGGGAATACATCGAAAGCCTGCGCGCCTCGGGGCCTCAAGGGTCCAAGCTGGCCGAACTGATGGCGCGCCAGCATCCGGGTGAGTCCTTCGGCGCCGCCATTCCCGAGGAGATCACCCCGGAATTCGTGCGCGACGAAGTGGCGCGCGGCCGCGCCATCATCCCGGCCAACATCAACCACCCCGAGTCCGAGCCGATGATCATCGGCCGCAATTTCCTGGTCAAGATCAACGCCAACATCGGCAATTCGGCGCTGGGTTCATCCATCGGCGAGGAAGTCGAGAAAATGACCTGGTCCATCCGCTGGGGCGGCGACACGGTGATGGACCTCTCCACCGGCAAGCATATCCATGAAACGCGGGAATGGATCATCCGCAATGCGCCCGTGCCCGTAGGCACCGTGCCCATTTACCAGGCACTGGAAAAGGTCGACGGCAAGGCGGAGGAACTTACCTGGGATATTTTCCGCGACACCCTGATCGAACAGGCCGAGCAGGGCGTGGACTACTTCACCATTCACGCCGGGGTGCTCCTGCGCTACGTGCCGCTCACGGCCAGGCGCATGACCGGCATCGTCAGCCGCGGCGGCTCGATCATGGCCAAGTGGTGCCTGGCGCACCACAAGGAGAGTTTCCTCTACACCCATTTCGAGGATATCTGCGACATCATGAAAGCCTACGACGTCGCTTTTTCTCTCGGCGACGGCTTGCGTCCGGGCTCTATCTACGATGCCAACGACGAGGCGCAGTTGGGTGAGCTGAAAACGCTGGGCGAACTGACCGGCGTCGCCTGGAAGCATGACGTGCAGGTGATGATCGAGGGCCCGGGCCATGTCCCGATGCACATGATCAAGGAGAACATGGACCTGCAGTTGCGAGACTGCAAGGAGGCGCCGTTCTATACCCTGGGGCCGCTCACCACCGACATCGCGCCCGGCTACGACCACATCACCTCGGGCATCGGCGCGGCGATGATCGGCTGGTACGGCACGGCCATGCTCTGTTATGTCACACCGAAGGAGCACCTGGGCCTGCCGAACAAGGCCGACGTCAAGGACGGCATCATCACCTACAAGATCGCGGCGCATGCGGCCGATCTCGCCAAAGGCCATCCGGGGGCGCAGATCCGCGACAACGCGCTATCCAAGGCGCGCTTCGAATTCCGCTGGGACGATCAGTTCAACCTCGGTCTCGATCCGGACAAGGCGCGCGAGTTCCACGACGAGACTTTGCCCCGGGACAGCGCCAAGGTCGCGCATTTCTGCTCCATGTGCGGGCCGCACTTCTGCTCCATGAAAATCACCCAGGACGTGCGCGACTACGCGGCGGCGCAGGGCGTGGACGAGCAGGCGGCGCTGGCCGAGGTG
>Ga0209514_10004925_pt1 | contig 17541 bp, 14 predicted proteins | sample Subgrocontami58m_FD_187452 | JGI IMG/M metagenome (GOLD analysis project Ga0209514, IMG submission 187452) | Subsurface groundwater microbial communities from S. Glens Falls, New York, USA - GMW37 contaminated, 5.8 m (SPAdes) (version 3) | ecosystem: Environmental > Aquatic > Deep subsurface >...
GCTGCCGCCGTGGCGCCAGATCGAGACCGGCCAGCGCGTGCGTTGCCACCTGCCCGGTGCGGCGCCGCGCCTGAAGGACGCAGGAGTCGGCGCCGGCGTGGCCGCGATCGCCGCGGGGTCGAATCTCCTGCTCGACGTCAGCGGACTCGAAGTGCATTTCCCGATCCGGCGCGGCGTCCTGCAGCGAGCCGTGGGCGCCGTGCGCGCGGTCGATGGCCTCTCGCTGCAACTGCTGCCGGGGCGCACCCTGGCGCTCGTCGGCGAATCGGGCTGCGGCAAGACCACCGCGGGCAAGGCCATGCTGCAACTGATCCGGCCCACCGCCGGCAGCGTCCGCCTCGACGGCGTCGAGCTCACCACGCGTTCGGCCGGTGAATTGCGGCCGCTGCGCGCGAAAATGCAAATGGTATTCCAGGACCCCTTCGCCTCGCTCAACCCGCGCCTGCGTATCGGCGAGATCATCGCCGAGGGCATGCAGGCGCTGGGCGCCGCGAGCGGCGACATGAGGGCGCGCGTCGCCGAACTGCTGCAACAGGTCGGCCTGCGCGCCGAGATGGCCGGCCGCTACCCGCACGAATTCTCCGGCGGCCAGCGTCAGCGCATTGCCATCGCGCGCGCCCTGGCAGTGAATCCGCAACTGCTGATCTGCGACGAGCCGACTTCGGCGCTCGACGTTTCGGTGCAGGCGCAGATCCTCAATCTGCTGTCCGACCTGCAGCGCGAACTGAAGCTGGCCTATCTCTTCATCACGCACAACATCGCGGTGGTGGATTACCTCGCGCACGAGGTGGCGGTGATGTACCTCGGCCGCGTGGTGGAACGGGGCACGGCGGAGGAAGTCCTGCGTTCTCCGCGCCATCCCTATACGCAGGCGCTGCTGGCGGCGGTGCCGCGCATCGATGGCGCGATGGGCGAGGTGCCGAAGCTCGCCGGCGACCTGCCGTCGCCGGCCAATCCTCCGTCAGGCTGCCATTTCCATCCGCGCTGTCCGCTGGCGGATGAGGCCTGTCGTCGCGACTACCCGGCGGAAACGCGCTTCGGCACGACGCATGCCGTGCGCTGCATCAAGGCGGCCTAGCGTTTCTTCGGCTTGATCGCCGGCTTGCGGATCTTGCCCGTGACGCCCTTGCCCCGGACTGCGGGTTTCTTCTTCCACTTGGTGGCCTTGGGCGGATTGGCTGGGGTCTGCGGCAGGCGCGCGGCGATCGATTCGTGGCCGACCGCATCCTTGCCGGGAACCAGCAGGGCCAGCCCGGGAATGATTTTTGTCCGCGCAGTGATGCCGTTCAACTGCTTCAGCCGCACCGGGCTGATGCCGTAGCGCTTGGCCACGGTTTCCAGCTTCTCGCCTTTCTTCAGGTTGTGCGTGAGCCAGGCCGACAGCGGCCTGTCCTCGGCTTCGTGCTGCTGGAGATTTTCGAGGAAGGTCTGCACCTTCTCGGCCGGCAATACCAGCGGGCTGTTGGCCGCGGTCGGCATCACCGGGCGGCTGTAGGCCGGATTCAGCGCGATGAATTCTTCGACCGGGATTTCCGCCAGTTGCGCCGCGAGCGCGATGTCCATGTTGCCGCTGCGTTCCACCGTGGCAAAGTAGGGGCGGTTGGGAATCGGATCGAGCGCGATGCCGAACAGTCGAGGTTGGGCCACGATGTTCTTGATCGCCTGCAGCTTGGGCACGTAGTAGGCGGTTTCCTTCGGCATCTTGAGGTGGCGGTAGTCGGTCGGCAGCCCCTTCGCGTGGTTCTTCGCCACGGCGCGGCCGACGGCGTTCTCGCCCCAATTGTAGGAAGCCAGCGCCAGGTGCCAGTCGCCGTGCATTTCGTAGATGGTCTGCAGGTAGTCGAGCGCGGCGCCGGTGGAGGCGACGATGTCGCGGCGCTGGTCGAACCAGGCGTTCTGCTGCAGCTTGTAGGTCTTGCCGGTGGCGGGGATGAACTGCCACATGCCGAGCGCCCGCGCCGAGGAGTAGGCCAGCGGATTGAAGGAGCTCTCGACCACCGGCAGCAGCGCCAGTTCGGTCGGCATCCCGCGCTTTTCGAGTTCGCCGACGATGTGGTGCAGGTAGCGCCGGCTGCGCTCGAAGATGCGTTTGAGCAGGTCGGGCCGGTTCAGGTACCAGGCCTGGCGGTCGGCCACCAGCGGACTGTCGAGGTCCGGCATGGCAAAGCCGTTGCGCATGCGCTGCCAGAGGTCGTCGGGCGGCGTGGTGAGGTCGATGGTGGGGATCGGCGGCAGTTCGTCCTTCACTTCCCGCGAGGGATCGGGCAGCAAGGTCAGCACCGGCGGCGGCGCCGGGCTGAAGCTCAATCCCTGCGCGGGGGCCAGTTCGGCGCTCAGTTGCAGTGCCGTTTCGGCATGGGCGAGCGCCGACAGCATCAGCAGCAGGGGTGGAGCAAGAAAACGGAACAGGGACATGGGGCTGGGAGGGGCACCGTCAGGGGTGCGCGTGGAGGCGGCGCATCTTAGCATCCGCGGCCGCAAGATCAGAAGCGGTTCTTCCACTCCCGAATGACGGTAAAGGTTTCCACCGCGTCGGCCGGGGCGTGGCCCAGGCGCCCGGCGGCGGCGGCCCGCACGGCAGGCGCGTCCCAGCGCAGGAAGGGATTGGTTTCCAGTTCGATGCCGATGCGGGTGGGCACCGTGGCCCGCCCGGCGGCGCGTTCGCGCGCCACCTCTTTGCAGCGACGCTGCACGGCGATGCTGCCGGGTTCGACGGCGGCGGCAAAGCGCAGGTTGCCCTGGGTATATTCGTGGGCGCAATACACCAGGGTCGGCGCCGGCAACCCGGCGATTCGGGACAGGGATGCCTGCATCTGCGCCGGCGTGCCTTCGAACAGGCGCCCGCAGCCGGCGCCGAACAGCGTGTCGCCGCAGAACAGCGCGCCGTCGGCACCGATTGTTGGGCCATAATAGGCGATGTGCCCACGGGTGTGGCCGGGCACGGCGATGACGTCCAGGCCCACGCCGATTCCGGGCACCTCGATGTGTTCGCCGCCGCTGAGCGGATGTGTTACGCCGGGAATGTTTTCGCTGGCCGGACCGAACACGGGAACGGGAAAGCGGGCCAGCAGTTCCGCGACGCCGCCGACGTGATCGCCGTGATGATGGGTGGCGAGGATGGCGCAGAGGCGGTCGCCGCTGGCGTCGAGGTGGAGCAGCACCGGCGCGGCGTCGCCCGGATCGACCACGGCGACCTGGCCATCGGCGCGCAGCAGCCAGATGTAGTTGTCGTCGAAAGCGTGCAGGGCAAGTATTTCAGTCATGAAGCGATTTTCTCCAAACGGGGCGCAATGTCAATTCAGGGATTCGAGGACTGGCTGACAACGCCGGCCGGCCAGTATGTGCTCAATTGGGAGCAGCAGAAGCACGATCTGCTGGTGGCCGACATCTTCGGCTTCAACGCGGTGCAGCTCTCGCTGCCGACCCACGATTTCCTGCGCGCCAACCGCATGCCCTTGCGCTTCCGCTGCGACGACGGACGCTACGACGGCGTTTCCGAAGTGCGCTCCGACCTGCATTACCTGCCCTTTGCCAATAACAGCATCGACCTCGTGGTGATGCCGCACACGCTGGAATTCGACCCCAACCCGCACCAGGTGCTGCGCGAGGTCGAGCGCGTGCTGGTGCCCGAGGGCCATGTCATCGTCACCGGCTTCAATCCCTTCAGTTTGTGGGGCGCCAGGCGCAAGCTCTCGCGCCGCCAGGCCCTGCCACCCTGGCGCGGCGCCTATCTCAGCGTGCCGCGCCTGAAGGACTGGTTCTCGCTGCTAGGTTTCGAGATGCAGGCGGGCGTGTTCGGCTGCTACGCGCCCGCCGTGACCCAGGAAAAATGGCTGCGCCGCTTCCAGTTCATGGATGCCGCCGGCGACCGCTGGTGGCCGATCGCCGGCGCGGTGTACATCGTGCAGGCGGTCAAGCGCCAGCAGGGCATGCGCCTCATCACGCCGGCCTGGCACGACCGCAAGCTGCGCGCCAAGGCCCTGGTGTCGATCACGCAAAAGGTGGACCAATGATAGAAATTTTCACCGACGGCGCCTGCAGCGGCAATCCGGGCCCCGGCGGCTGGGGCGCGATCCTGCGCAAGGGCGACACCGAGAAGGAGTTGTTCGGCGGCGAGGCGCTGACCACCAACAACCGCATGGAAATGATGGCGGTGATCGAGGCCCTGCGTGCGCTGAAGGGGCCGGTCGCGGCGCGCGTGCATACCGATTCGCAATACGTGCAGAAGGGTATCAGCGAATGGATCCACGGCTGGAAGCGGCGCGGCTGGAAAACCGCGGCCAAGGAGCCGGTCAAAAACGAGGATCTGTGGCGCGAGCTGGACCGCCTCGCCGCGCAGCACCGCTTAGAATGGATCTGGGTCAAGGGCCATGCCGGCCACGCGGAGAACGAGCGCGCCGACGTGCTGGCGCGGCGCGGCGTCGAACTGGTCCGCACGGGAAAGTGAAATGAGAAAAGTCATACTCGATACCGAAACCACGGGGCTGGATTTCCGCACCGGCGACCGCGTCGTCGAAATCGGCTGCGTCGAACTGCGGGGCCGGCAGATCACCGGCCAGCGCTTCCACAGCTACCTGAATCCGGGGCGCCCGGTGGCCGATTCGGAACGCATCCACGGCCTGTCCGATGATTTCCTCGCCGACAAGCCGAAGTTCGCCGAGATCGCGGCCGACTTCATCGAATTCATCCGCGGCGCCGACCTGGTGATCCACAATGCGGCCTTCGACGTCGGCTTCCTCAACAACGAACTGGGCCTGCTGCAGTTGGAAAGCGTCGAGCAGATCTGCGGTGAAGTGATCGACACGCTGCGCGCCGCGCGCGAAATGCGGCCCGGCAAGAAGAACAACCTCAATGCCCTGTGCGCGGAATTCGGCGTGGACAATTCCGGGCGCCAACTGCACGGCGCGCTGCTCGACGCCGAGCTGCTGGCCGAGGTCTACCTGGCCATGACGCGCGGCCAGAACTCGCTGGAAATCGAATTCGACAGCCCTGTCCATGCGCGCGCCGGCGCCGGCACGCGCGTGCGCGCGCCGCTGCTGGTGCTGCGCGCCAGCGAAGAGGAACTGGCCGAGCATGCCCGTGTGCTGGCGGAGATTGCCAAAGAGAGCAAGGGCAAGTGCCTGTGGCGCGCGCTCGACAAGTCATGCGCATCGCCGTCCTGATCCATCTGCTGGGCGTCATCGTCTGGGTCGGCGGCATGTTCTTCGCCCACGTTTGCCTGCGTCCGGTGGCCGCCGCCCAGTTGCCGCCGCCGGGGCGCCTGCCGCTGCTGGCGGCGATCCTGGGCCGCTTCTTCACCGCGGCGGGCATCGCCATCGTGGCGATCCTGGTCACCGGCCTGATGCGTTTCGGCGAACTGAAAGGCAGCGCCGCGCCATGGCACTGGCATGCGATGGCGGGCATCGGCGGCGTCATGGTGGTGATCTACCTCGTCATCCTGCTGCGCTACTACCCGCGCCTCAAGGCCGCCGTGGCGGCCCAGGCCTGGCCGGCGGGCGGCGCGGCGATGGACGTGATTCGCCCGCTGGTACTGACCAACCTGGTACTCGGCGTACTCACCGTCGCCATCGCGCTGTCGGGCGGCTGACGGGCCAGCGGCGGCTTCGGGATACACTTTCGCCAACCTTTGCCGAGCCAGCGCACCATGCCCCCGCTTTCCGCACCGCCGCGTTCCAGGACGACGCCAGACCGCCGCCCCCTGGCGGTGGCCGCCGGCGTCTTCCTCATCGCCGCCGTGACCAGCGGCCTGTTGGTGTTGCAATCGGAACAGCAGCGCGAGCAGCGACTGCGGGCGCAGGTTGCCGACATGGCCGGCGGCCACGCCCACGTGATCCAGCGCAACATCGAGCACGCTCTCTCCGCCACCTATGCGCTGGCGGCCCTGGTGCGCCAGGGCAAGGGCGCGGTGCCGGACTTCGAAGCCACGGCACAGGAGATGTTGCCTTTCTATCCCGGGGCCGCCTCGCTGCAACTGGCGCCCGGCGGCGTGGTGCGGCGCGTCGTGCCGCTGGCCGGCAACGAAAAGGCGATCGGCCACGACCTGCTGCAGGATCCGGCGCGCAACAAGGAAGCCTTCATCGCCCGCGATACCGGCAAGCTGACGCTGGCCGGGCCGTTCACGCTGGTGCAGGGCGGGCTGGGCGCGGTCGGGCGGCTGCCGGTCTATCTTGGCGAGGGCCGGCCGGCGTTCTGGGGCTTCACCACGGTGCTGATCCGCTTTCCCGAGGTGCTCGACGACGCCCGCCTCACCAAGCTGGCGGAGCACGGCTACGCCTATGACCTGTGGCGCATCCATCCCGACAGCGGGGAGCGCCAGATCATCGCCACGTCGGCCGCCGCCGCCCTCTCCGCGCCGGTGGACCAGTCCTTCGCGCTGCCCAACGGCCAATGGACGCTCAGCGTCGCGCCGCTCAGGGGCTGGCGCGATCCCTACGGCGTGGCCGGCAAGGCCTCGCTGGCGCTGCTGTTCAGCCTGCTGCTGGGCTATCTGGCAAAGCTGCTGGTCGACTTGCGTCTGTACAAGGAGAATCTCGAAGCACTGGTCGTGCAGCGCACGCTGCAACTCTCCACCAGCGAACAGCGCTTTCGCAACATGAGCGACGCGGCGGGCGCCTACCTGTGGGAAATCGGCACCGACATGGTCTATACCTATGTGTCCGGCGAGTCGGCGCAGGTGAAGGGCTTTGCGCCCGAGGCCCTGATCGGCCATACGCCGATGGAATTCATGCCGCACGAGGATATCGCCCCGGTGGGCGAGATCGTCAGGCGCGCCATCGCCGAAAAGTCCAGCTTTCGCCTGCAGCATCGCGACATCACGCCGAGCGGCGAGCTGTGGTGGGAGGAAGTGTACGGCGCGGTATTCTGCGACGACGCCGGCCGGGTGGTCGGGCTGCGCGGCACGGGCATGAGCATCAACGCGCGCAAGCTTGCCGAAGCGGAACTGCGCCACAGCGAGCAGCGCTTCCGCGACATCGCGGAAGTCTCCGGCGACTGGATCTGGGAGCTGGATGCCGGGGGCCGCTACACCTATGTCTCGGAAGGCGTGAAGCGGATGCTCGGTTACGCGCCGGAGGAGGTCATCGGCAAGACTCCCTTCGATTTCATGGCGCCCGCGGAGGCGCAGGCGGTCGGCAAGGCTTTCGCTGAGATCGCGGCCGGCAAGGCGCCGTTCAGCGATCTGGAGAACGTGGTGCTGGGCAAGGACGGCAGGCCGCATGTCACGCTGACCAGCGGTACGCCGATACTCGATGCCGATGGTTGGTTGCTGGGCTATCGCGGTATCGATCGCGACATCAGCGCACGCAGGGAGGCGGAAAACCGCGTCAAGCGCCTGACCAATCTCTATGCCGCGTTGAGCGAATGCAACCAGGCCATCGTGCGCTGCACCAGCGCGGCCGAGCTGTTCCCGCTGATCTGTCGCGACGTGGTGCGTTTTGGCGGCATGAAGATGGCGTGGATCGGCCTGCTCGACGAAGCGAGCCGGCAGGTCCGCCCGGCAGCGAGTTTCGGCACCGGGCTGGCCTACCTGGACGGCATCATGATCACGGCGGATGGCGACGATCCGCACGGACGCGGCCCGGTCGGCACCGCGATCCGCGAGATCCGGCCGGTGTGGAACCAGAACTTCCTCGCCGATCCGCTCAGCGCACCCTGGCACGAGCGCGCCAGGCAGTTCGGCTGGGGCGCCGTGGCCGCGCTGCCCCTGCACCGCAACGGCGCGGTGGTCGGCGCCTTCAACCTGTATGCGGCGGAGATCAACGCCTTCGACGAGGACGCGCGCAAGCTGCTGGTCGAAATGGCCACCGACATCAGCTATGCGCTGGATGGTTTCGAGCGCAATGCCAGCATCCGGCTTGCCGCCGAGGTGTTCGAGCAGGGCAAGGAAGGCATCATGATCACCGATACCCGCGGCCGCATCGTGCGCGTCAACCGTGCCTTCAGCGAGATCACCGGCTACAGCGAGGCCGAGGCGCTGGGGCAGGGCGCGGGCCTGCTTTCATCCGGGCGCCATGGCGAAGAGTTCTACCGCGAGATGTGGCAGGCGATCGACGACAGCGGCCACTGGCAGGGCGAGATATGGAACCGGCGCAAGGACGGCCACGTCTATCCCGAGTGGCTGGCGATCAGCCGCGTGCTCGGCGCCGACGGCGAGCCCAGCCATTACGTCGCCATTTTCAGCGACATCACCCGGCACAAGGAAGCCGAGGCGCGCATCCAGCGCCTGGCGCATTTCGACGCCCTGACCGGACTGCCCAACCGCGCCCTGCTCAACGACCGCGCCCGCCACGCCATCAGCATGGCACAGCGCAGTCACGAGCAACTGGCGGTGCTGTTCGTCGACCTCGATCACTTCAAGAACATCAACGACACGCTGGGGCACCGCATCGGCGACGAATTGCTGGTCGAGGTCGGCCGCCGCATGAAGCTCATGATGCGCAAGGAAGACACGGTTTCGCGCCAGGGCGGCGACGAATTCATCGCCGTGCTGCCCGGCACCGATGCCGACGGCGCCGCGCATGTGGCGAAGAAGCTGATCGAGACGATCGCGGTCACCTTCCACGTCGAGCAGTACGAACTGGTGGTCACGCCCTCGATCGGCATCGCCATGTATCCGAGCGACGGCGAGGATTTCGGCGTCCTGTCCAAGTGCGCCGACACCGCCATGTACCGCGCCAAGGCCGACGGCCGCAATACCTTCCGCTTCTTCACCCCGGAGATGCAGAAGCATGCGGCGCGCAAGCTGCAACTGGAAGGCGCGCTGCGCAATGCCCTGGACCGCGGCGAGCTGGCGCTGCACTACCAGCCGCAACTGACGATCAAGGACGGCCGCATCATCGGCGCCGAGGCCTTGCTGCGCTGGCAGCACCCCGAGCTGGGCGCCGTGCTGCCGGCCGAATTCATTCCGGTGGCGGAAGACAGCGGCCTGATCCTGCCGATCGGCGAATGGGTGTTGCGCACCGCGGTGCGGCAGATGAAGGCCTGGCTCGACGCCGGCATGGCGCCCATCGTCATGGCGGTCAACCTCTCGGCGGTGCAGTTCCGCCACGCCAACCTGCCCGAGCGGGTGGAACAAATCCTCGCCGAAGAGGGCCTGCCGCCGCGGCATCTGGAATTCGAACTGACCGAGAGCGTGGCGATGGACGACCCGCTCGCCGCCATCGCGGTGATGGACGACCTGCACGCCCGCGGCATCCGCATGTCGATCGACGATTTCGGCACCGGCTATTCATCCTTGAGCTACCTCAAGCGCTTCCAGGTCTGCAAGCTCAAGATCGACCAGTCCTTCGTCCAGGACATCACCGTGGATCCTGAAGGCAAGGCCATCGTCCGTGCCGTCATCAGCCTGGCGGACAGCCTCGGCCTGCGCACCATCGCCGAGGGCGTCGAGACCGAAGGCCAGCTTAGCTTCCTGCGCGACCAAGGCTGCGAGGAAGTGCAGGGCTACTACTTCTCCAAGGCGCTGCCGCCAGAGGAGTTCGCCGCCTTCGTGCGCGGACGGCCGTAGCCTTTCGGCGGCAGGGACCGACGCGAGCTCAGGCTTTCGGCGCCGGCCTGAACTGCATGGCCTTGTATTCGAGGAAGTCTTCCAGGCCGTACTTGCCCAGTTCGCGGCCGTTGCCGGACTGCTTGTAACCGCCGAAGGGCGCGTAGAGGTTGAAGGTGCCGCCGTTGATCTCGACCTGGCCGGTGCGGATGCGGCGCGCGACTTTCTCGGCGTGCTCGTCGCTGCCCGACCAGACGCCGCCGGCGAGGCCATACACCGTGTTGTTGGCGATGCGCACGGCATCCTCTTCATCGCTGTAGGCGATGATGGAAAGCACCGGGCCGAAGATTTCCTCCTGGGCAATGGTGCTGTCCGGCTTCACCTTGCCGAACACGGTGGGCTTCACGTAGTAGCCGTTCGGATTCGCGCCTTCGGGCAGGTCGGCGCCGCCGGTCAATAGTTCGCAGCCTTCGGCAACGCCCTTGGCGATGTAATCGCGGACGCGGTCCTGCTGCATCTTCGAGGCCAGCGGGCCGAGCGTGACGCCTTCGGCCATCGGGTCGCCGACGCGGTAGGCCTGGGCGGCTTCGACCGCCAGTTTCGCCGCTTCCGCATAGCGCGCGGCCGGCACCAGCATGCGGGTGTGGGCGGTGCAGGTTTGGCCCGAGTTGAGGTAGCAGTTGCCGACCACGCCCTTGACCGCCACATTGAAGTCGGCATCGTCGAGGATGATCGCGGCTGACTTGCCGCCGAGTTCCAGCGCGACGCGCTTGACCGTGGCCGAGGCGAGTTCCGAAACGCGGGTGCCGGCGCGGGTCGAGCCGGTGAAGGAGACCATGTCCACTTCCCGGTGCGTGACCAGCGCCTCGCCGATTGCGGGGCCGTAGCCGGTGACGAGGTTGAAGACGCCGGCCGGCACGCCCGCGGCATGGATGATCTCGGCCAGCAGGAAGGCATTCAGCGGCGCGACTTCCGAGGGTTTCAATACCACGGTGCAGCCGGCGGCGAGTGCTGCGGCGACCTTGGCCGCGATCTGGTGCAGCGGGTAGTTCCACGGCGTGATGGCGACCACGACGCCGACCGCCTCGCGCACCACCTTGGAATTGCCGACCTTCTCCTCGAAGGGGAAGTCGGCCAGCATTTTCGAGTACATGCCGAAGCTGGCAGTGGGCGAGCCGACCTGGATGCGCTGCGAAAACTTGTAGGGCATGCCCATTTCCAGCGTGATGGCCTTGGCGATTTCGTCGGTGCGGGCCTTGAGCCCTTCCTGGATCTTCTTCAGATACCCCGCGCGCTCGGCGGGCGGGGTATTGCTCCAGGCCTCGAAGGCGCGCCGCGCTGCCATCACTGCCGCGTCGGCGTCGGCCGCATTGCCTTGCGGCACGGTCGCCAGCAGGGCGCCGTCGGTGGGCGAGAAGACCTCGATGCTGCCGCTGCCGGCCGGGGCGACCCATTTGCCGTCGATGTAAAACTGATTGCGCGTTTCCATGCTGTTCCTTTTGATCAAGTGGATGACTAATTATTCGTCACCCCGGCGGAAGCCGGGGTCCAGGTATCCGCAGGCGCTGGATTCCGGCTTTCGCCGGAATGACGGCAGGGGGTGACTCAGTGTTCGCTAGGTGGTGGGGATGACGACGATCTTGCCTTTGACCTGGCGGTTGGCGATCTTTGCTATCGCTTCTTTCGCCGCGGCGAGCGGGAAACTTTCGCTGACGACGGGACGTATCGTGCCGGCAGCGAACCATTCGTGCAATTGGTGCAGGTTGGCCAGATGCCCGGCCGGGTCGTGCCGGGTCGAATCGCCCCAGTACACGCCGACCAGCGAGCGCTCCTTGAGCAGCGCCAGGTTGAGCGGAATCTTCGGTATTTCGCCGGCGGCGAAGCCGATGATCAAGAGGCGCCCGCGCCAGGCCAGGGCGCGTACCGCCGGCTCGGTGTAGGGGCCGCCGACCGGATCGTAAACAACGTCGGCACCCTTGCCGCCAGTGAGTTCGTTGATGCGGTCCTTGAGGTTCTCGGTCGTGTAATTCACCGTCTCGTCAGCGCCGACTTTGCGGCACAGTTCCAGCTTGTCGTCGGAGGATGCGGCGGCGATCACGCGCGCGCCCATGGCCTTGCCGATCTCGATCGCCGAAATGCCGACGCCGCCGGCGGCGCCGAGCACTACCAGGGTTTCGCCGGGCTGCATGTGGCCGCAGTCCTTCAGCGCGTGCAGCGAGGTGCAGTAGGTCAGCACCAGCGCCGCGCCGGTGTCGAAATCCATGCCGGCCGCGAGCGGCATGGTGCGCGCCATGTCGGCCAGGCATTGCTCGGCGAAGCCGCCGGTGCTGCACAGCGCGATGACGCGGTCGCCGACCTTGTAGTGTTTGACCTCGGCGCCGATCGCCGTGACGATGCCGGCGATCTCGGCGCCCGGCGTGAAGGGCAGCGGCGGCTTGACCTGGTAGAGGCCCTGCACCATCAGCGCGTCGGGAAAGTTCACCGCCGCGGCCTTGACGTCGATCAGCACCTGTTTCGGGCCGGGCACGGGGGAGGGGATGTCCTTGACCACAAGATTGTCGATCGGACCATAAGCTTCGCAGACCAGAGCTTTCATTGGGGGTGTCCTTTTGTAGTTTTTGGTTTAGCCGAGCTGCGTCGGATTGCGCAGCTGCATGATGTCGTCCATGCGTAGCTGGATGGCATTGTTGATCTTGCGGTGGGGGATCACGTAGAAGCGGTCTTCGGCCACGGCGGCGAACACCTCGCTGGCCATGTCGGCGGCGGTGAGCCGGCCCGATTTCACGGCGCTCGCCATGCGCTGCTCGTAGCTCGCCGAGAGGCCTGCGGCCGGCTTGACCTCGCCGAAACGTTCCTGCCGGTTGCGCCCGGATTCGTGGATCGCCGTCGGCACCCAGGCCGGGCACAGCAACGAAACGCCGACCCTGGCCTTGGCCGCAAGCAGCTCGCCGTAGAGGGTTTCGGACAGCGTCACGACGCCGTGCTTGGCGACGTTGTAGGCGGCCATGCCGGGCGTGGACAACAGGCCGGCGACCGAGGAGGTGTTCACCACATGGCCGCCTTCTTCCTGCTTGAGCATGCGCGGCACGAAATGCTGCACGCCGTGGATCACGCTCCACAGGTCGACGCCGAGCACCCAGTTCCAGTCCGCTGTGGTCAGCTCCCAACTGACGCGCGTCAAACCGACGCCGGCGTTGTTGCACAGCAGATGCACGCCGCCGAAGCGGGCGAATGCGGCATCGGCCAGCGCGGCGACTTCGTCCTCCCGGCTGACATCGGTGCGCTGCGCCATGATGCGCTTGGCATCGATTCCGAGGCTGGCGGCGGCGGCGTCGAGCCGGGCGGCCTCGATGTCGGCCAGCACCAGGTTCATGCCTTCGGCGGCGGCGCGGCGCGCCAGTTCGAGGCCGATGCCGCTGGCGGCGCCGGTGATGACCGCGGTGCGGTCGCGGAACTGTTTCATCTGGGAGTCCTTTGCGGGTGGGTGGGTTTGCGGCGGGTGACGGCACGCCTCGCTGAGGGGTTCAGGCCGATCATCTTGAACAGGGTCGCGGTGAGCCGGGCGACCAGCTCCTCGGGCGTCAGGCGGCCATCGGGGCGATACCAGGTGTACATGAAGCCGACCGCGCCGCCCATTGCCTTGGCCGTGACCGTGGTGTCCTCGTAGCACAGCGTGCCCTGGCGGCGGCCTTCTTCCATCAGCGCGCCGAGGTCGGCATAGAAATCGTTGGCCAGGGTGCGCAGCGCGGCGCGGAATTCCGGGCGCAGCGAGGCAGTGACGCGGAAGGCCAGCGCGCTGGCGCGAAAGTGCGTGACGCAGGCGGCGACCCAGCGCTGCAGGCCTTCGGCCAGCTTGGCATCGGCCGGGCGCTGGTCGTCGGCGGCGAACTTCATGGTCGTCAGGCAGGCCACCGAGGCATGCCAGGCCAAGGTTTCCACGATCTCGTGCTTGTCCTTGAAGTAGTAATAGACAAAGGGCTTGGTGACGCCGAGTTCGGCGCAGATCATGTCCATCGTGGTGCCGGCGAAGCCATTGCGGTAGAACAGGTCCTCGGCCACCGCCAGGATGCGCGCACGCTTGTCGCTGCCGGCCGCGGTCGGCGTGGCTGGGCCTGCGGCGGCGATGCGGCTGGCGGGCATGGCGAGGTGGTCGGGGGCGAGCGGCGCGAAGGCAGGGAAAGCGATTATACTGATCAGTACAAGAGTTCCCGCCAGGCGATAGGGAATTTGTTTTGCACATCCAGGGAGCGCCATGAAGGCGAAGCAGGGCAGGGCGGCGGGCATCGAAACGCTGAGCGGCATCGACGGCGCCTTCCTCAATCTCGAAACCGAGGCGACGCCGATGCACGTCGGCTCGCTGCATTTGTTCGAGGCGCCGCCCGGCTTCCGCGGCAGCTTCTACAAGGCGATGCGCGGCATGATGGAAGCGCGCATGGTGCCGGTGCTGCGCCGCCGCCTGGCGACGCTGCCACTGCATCTGGCCAATCCGGTGTGGCTGCAGGGCGAGATCGATCTCGATTGGCACATCCGCCGCGTCCGCGTGCCGGCGCCTGGCAACTGGGCTCAGCTCGAAGCCGTCGTCGCCGGCCTGCATGCCGAACTGCTCGACCGCTCGCGACCGCTGTGGATGATGTATGTCTTCGACGGCCTCGAAGGCGGCGCCAAGGCCTATTACTTCAAGATCCACCACGCCATGCTCGACGGCCAGGCCGGCGTCGCCCTGGCCGGCGCGCTGTTCGACACCTCGCCCGAGCCGGTGCCGCGCGCCAGGGCCGCGCGCAGGAAAGGCGCCGCCGGCGACCAGCCCGGCACGCTGGCGCTGGCGGCGACGGCCTTTCGCCACGATGCCGCGCAATACATCAAGCTGGTGCGCGAACTGCCCGGCGTGGTGCGCACCCTGGCCGCGATCGTGGGAAATTCGGTCGGCAGTTCGGTCAGGGGCTCCGCCGGCAAGGCGCGCGGCGTCGCCGGCGCGCAGGACGCACCCAGCCTGGCCGAGCTGCGCCGCAGTGTCTCTTTCGGGCCGCGCACCCCGCTCAACGTTGCCATCACGCCCGAGCGCGGTTTCGCCACCGCCGCGGTGCCGCGCGCCGAACTCAAGGCCATCGCCGCCGCCAACGAGGCCACGGTCAACGACGTGGTCATGGCGCTGGTGAGCGGCGCGCTGCGGCGCTACCTGAAGCGCCATGGCTCGATCCCGAAGAAGTCGCTGATCGCCTCGATGCCGATCTCCTTGCGCGAGCAGGGCAACACGGATTTCCGCACCCAGGCCACGCTGAGCCTGGTCAGCCTGGCGACCCATGTCGCCGATCCGGTCAAACGCCTGCGCGCGATCCGCGATTCCGCCGGCGCCACCAAGGCCGTCGCGCGCCAGGCGAAGTCGGCGATCCCGACCGACTTCCCGCTGCTCGGCGTGCCCTGGATCCTCGGCGCGCTGGCCTCGCTCTACGGCCGCCGCCGCGTGGTCGACACCCTGCCGGTGCTGGCCAACGTGCTGGTGTCGAACGTGCCCGGTCCGCCCGTGCCGCTCTATGCCAATGGCTTTCGCATGACGGGCTACTGGCCGCTGTCCATCGTCGAGCACGGCGTCGGCGTGAACATCACGCTGATGAGCTACGCCGGCACGCTGTTCCTCGGCTTCGTCGTGGCGAAGAACGCCGTGCCCGATGCGCGCGAACTGGCCGATGATTTCCTCGACGCGTTTGCCGAGCTGCGGCAGCTCATGCAAAAGCCGCCGATTGCAAGGCGCAAGCGGACCGCCGTGCCGAGAAACTGACCGGAGCCCCCATGCCCAATCCCCACGCCGCCGTCCGCCATCCGCATGTCGGCAAGCCACATCCGCTGCACTCCCTGCTCGAACCGCGCGCCCTGCTCGAAATGGCGCTGCTGCCGGCCTCCCTGCCGCTGCTGCTGGAAGCGCCGCGCGGCGACGGCCACCCGGTACTGCTGCTGCCCGGTTTCATGGCCGACGAAAAATCGCTGATCGCGCTGAAGCTGTTCCTGCAGAACAAGGGCTACGACGTACACACCTGGGGCCTCGGCCGCAACCTGGGCTTTCGCAGCAAGCACGCCAGCGCCCTGCCGCAGAAGATCCGCTACCTGCACCACGTCACCGGGCGCAAGGTCAGCCTGGTCGGCTGGAGCCTGGGCGGCGTGTTCTCGCTTTACGGCGCCGAAAGCACGCTGGAAAGCGTGCGCGCCATCATCACCCTGGGCAGCCCGGTCAGCGTCGATGCCAGCGGCAGCCAGTCGCCGGCCACGGTGAAGGCGCTCTACCGTCTGGTGTCCCACCGGCTCGGCGCCGCGGCGCACGTCATGCAGCCGCGCGCCAAGACCCTGCGCGAGCATCGCCGCCTCGCGATTCCGACCAGTTGCCTGTATTCGCTGGGCGACGGCGTGGTGCCGCCGCAGGAAGCCACCATCGACGGCGATCCGGCCTTCCACGAGAACATCCGGGTGCCCGGCAGCCACATCGGGCTGGGCTTCAACGGCATCGTGCTGGCCATCGTCGCCGACCGCCTGGCCCAGCCAGAGGGCGCCTGGCGTCCCTTCCGGCCGCAGGGCCTGCTCGACCGCGTCTGGCGCGCAACATCCGGTGCCGCCCGCGTCGACCCTGCTTCCCCCGCTGTCTGACCCGACCGAAAGCCCTGCATGCGACAACTCAGCGAACACGACGCCGCCTACATCTACTCGGACAGCGCCCACGCCAATTCCAACGTCACGTTGCTGCACATCTACGACCAGTCCACCGCACCGGGCGGCATGGTGCGCTTCAAGCAGATCCTGGCCCATGTCGAAAGCCGGCTGGGCCGTTTCCCGATCTTCCGCGAGAAGATCCTGCGCGTGCCGCTCGACCTCGACTATCCGTACTGGATCGAGGACGAAAGCTTCGACATCGAATACCACGTGCGCCACATCGCCCTGCCCAAGCCCGGCGACTGGCGCCAGTTCTGCATCCAGGCCGCGCGCATCCACGCCCGCCCGCTCGACCTGAACCGCCCGCTGTGGGAGATGTACGTGATCGAGGGCCTGGACAGCTTCCTCGACCTGCCGGTGGGCAGCTTCGCCGTGCTGCTGAAAATCCACCATGCCGCGATCGACGTCGTGCGCTACACCGAGATGACCACGCTGCTGCACGACATTTCCGCCGCATCGACCTCGCCGCCGCCGCCCGAGCCCTGGTTTCCCGAGGGTGCGCCGGGCAACCTCGGCCTGCTCTGGCGCGCCGGCTTCAATGCCGCGACCTTTCCGCTGCGCATGGCGCAGCCGCTGCTGCGCGGCTGGACCACGCTGAAATCGGCCGCCGACATTTTCGTCGGCGAGTTCCTCGGCCGTCCGCACGAATTTCCCATGACGCGTTTCAACACCGAGGTGTCGCCGCATCGCGTGTTCGAGACGCGGCGTTTCGCGCTTGCCGATTTCAAGGCCATCCGCGGCCTGACGCCGGGCGCCACGGTCAATGACGTCGTGCTGGCGGTGTGCGCCGGCGGCCTGCGCCGCTATCTCGACCTGCAGGGCGAACTGCCCGACGACAGCCTGGTCGCGGCGGCGCCGATCGCGGTGCGCGCCACGGGCGAGAAGGCGGGCGAGGCCGAAGGGCAGGCGGTGTTCTCCTGGGTGCGCATCGGCCTGGGCACCGACATCGCCGATCCGGTGGAACGCCTGGTGGCGATCCGGGCACTCAGTTCCTCCTCCGAAATCATGGCGCAGGCCGTCGGCGCGCATCGTCTCAGGGTTCTGGACCTGAGCTTCACCGCGCCGGTGTTTCCGCAGGAGCCGCTGACCCTTACGGCGACGGTGGGCAAGATCGAAGGCCACATCAGCATCGATCTGAACGCCGCAAAGGAGGACGGGACCGTGACGGCGAAAGGTTTTGCGTTGATCACCGCGACCTGACAGATGAATCAGCGGTCGATCAGCGCGGCGCAGTTCAGGGAACAGGACCCCGAGTTCCAGGAGGCGATACTCAATCTGATCAACGTCCATGTCGTCAGCGAGCTGTATGGCGGAGACTGCTTCGAACGCAGCATCCTGCGCGCGCCGACGCCGGAGATGAA
>Ga0209514_10004933_pt1 | contig 17530 bp, 13 predicted proteins | sample Subgrocontami58m_FD_187452 | JGI IMG/M metagenome (GOLD analysis project Ga0209514, IMG submission 187452) | Subsurface groundwater microbial communities from S. Glens Falls, New York, USA - GMW37 contaminated, 5.8 m (SPAdes) (version 3) | ecosystem: Environmental > Aquatic > Deep subsurface >...
TCAGTCATCAGTCATCAGTCATCGGTGATCAGTCATCGGTGATCAGTCATCGGTGATCAGTCATCGGTGATCAGTCATCGGTGATCAGTCATCGGTGATCAGTCATCGGTGATCAGTCATCGGGCGTTCCCCGGAGTGAACCATGGTTTCCGCAGGTCAGGGGCGTGCCGTCGGCGTCCACCAGGCGTCCAATTGCCGCTGGAGTTGCTTTACGCGCCCCGGATGTCTCACGGCAAGGTCGCTCTTCTCCCACGGGTCCCGGCGCAGGTCGTAAAGCTCGAGTTGGCCCGCAGGACGGTTGCGCGGGTCTGGAACGATGAGCTTCCACCGACCGGCGATCATCCAGCGGTTCTGCAAGCTGCGAGTGGGGGTGTCCACGTCCGCGATGTTATGGGCGTATTGCTCGCCGAAGAGGCTTGCCCGGCCTCCAACAGCCCGCTGGTCGGTGAGATCGATGCCAGGGAGACCCTTGGGGGAAGGCGCTTTCAACAGCGATGCCAGGGTCGGCCAAAGGTCAATCGTGCTGGCCAGATGCTCCCCGTCCATGCGCGGCTTCAGTTTCCCAGGCCAGGAAATCATGATCGGCGTGCGCACGCCGCCTTCGTAGGGAGTGAGCTTCGAGCGAGGGGCGGCTTGGTTTGCCCTCTCCGCGTTTTGAATCCAGCCGTTGTCGGCGGTGTAAATAATAATCGTGTTTTCACGAAGACCTTTCCGTTCCAGGTAGCCCAGGAACTCACCGCAAGTACGATCGAACCATTCCACGCATGCCCAATAGCGGGCAACCGGTTCGCTCGGCGCGATCTTGAGATACTTTTGAAGCAGGTCGTCGGGCGGCGTGTGCGGCGCGTGCGGCAGCATGGGCGCATACCATATCAGCCACGGCTTGTCCCCCGACTGCTCAATGAACCGATAGACAGGTTCGAGTCCTTTCCGCCCGATCTCGAGGCCCGCGTCACCGTGGCGGCTGCCCTCGGCATCGCCCCGAGTCATCGCCTGTGTGAAGCCGGCGGTCTTGAGCGGATCACCTTCCCACCATTTTCCGGTTTCCAACGCCAGGTAACCGCGCGAGGTCAGGTCACGCACCAGGTTCGGCCGCTGGCGGAAGTTTTGGATGATGGTCTCGTAGTAGCGGGCGTATTTCGGGTTGCCTCGTGACGCCATCGCATTCACCGCCTCGTCGGGCAGGGCCGGATCGTTGCCCGTGACGCCATGCTGATGCGGGTAAAGGCCGGTGACGATGGTTGCCAGCGAGGGCCGGCAGAGCGGCACAGGCGAATAACCTCGCCGAAAGGTGAGCGACTGCGCCGCCAACCGGTCCAGGCTGGGCGTGGCAATGCGCGGATGGCCCATGAACGAGTAATCCTCCCACCCCTGGTCGTCGGAGATAATGAAGACGATGTTGGGTCTTGCCGGCGACTTGCCCGCGGCAAACGCATTGCCGTAGAACGCCCAAAGTGCGCAAAAGAGACAGAGGAGCGGTTTCATGGCATCGGTCGTCACGTCATCGTCAGCTAAGTGGAGAGAAACTTAGCGCAGGGAACGGTGCGGAAGCAAGCACCTGTTAGGTCGCTGTGGCCTGCGCAGTCCAAGACTTGGCGGGGGTTCGGCGTGTTCCCGTCTCGGCGAGAAGCATGGGAAGTCGGCGCTCTTGGTTAGTGCTGTCATTCAGCCGTAACAATGAGGCAGCAGCGGTCGGAGTCAAAAAACTGGCCGACTTCCGCCCGGCTTCGTCGGGCGCGAAGGGTCTCGGACTACGATAGGCCTCTACCGCTTTTCCCCCGACCGCTGCGTCCGGGATGAGCGCCTGACGCCTTGACCCGTCTCCAGGCCCGGTTCTCCCGGCTTCCGCCATGGCGTGATCCTCAGTTGGCGTGAAAAGCACCACCGGAAAGTTTCCCATTGACAGTCGATGGGACGGGTGGCTATTCTCCCATCGACAGTCGATACAAGCGATCCGCTTATGCAAACGAACGCACTCCTTCAAGGCACTCTGGACATGCTGATCCTCAAGGTCCTGGCCCGCGAACCGATGCACGGCTTCGGTGTGGCCCAGCGCATCCAGCAATTATCGGACGAGGTGCTCAGCGTCGGCGAAGGCTCTCTCTATCCAGCACTCTTTCGGCTGCAGGAAAAGGGATGGCTGGAGTCGGAATGGCGGCAATCGGAGAACAACCGCCGGGCGAGGTATTACTCGCTCACGAAGGCGGGCCGCAAACAACTGGGAATCGAGGGCGAGGGGTGGGATCGGCTGTGCCTCGCCATCCGCCAGGTGATGCAATCCGCGTGAATAGCAAGGAACGACCGATGAACTCACTCGAAGTCAGGACCGAGAAACTCGCACCCATGCGTGTGGCACGGTTCCATGCCCTGGGTCGGAGCCCCGAGGCGGAGGCTTGGTCAAAGCTCCGAAGCTGGGCCGAACCTCTCGGGTTGCTGGAGGACGCCGCGGCGCATCCGGTGTTTGGATTCAATAACCCGAGTCCATCGCCCTCCCGCGAAGAATACGGATACGAATTCTGGATCCGCCTGGGACCTGAAACCCCGGACGGAGGCGCAGTGGCAGCGTTCGAGTTCCCAGGCGGCTGGTACGCCGTGATGACCCATCGCGGCTTTCCGAATCCGGGTGCGTGGATGCAACTGTTGGGGTGGGTTCGCAACAGTTGCCATCGCCATCGCCAAGACCACGAGTTGGAGCATCCGCGCAACGCGCTGGCGCTGGAGCCCGAAGTGGTTTTCGACTTGTACCTGCCTATCGACGAGCCGGTGGCGGCGACAGGAACGACCAACGTATGAATCCATTCCGCAGCCTGCTTTTCCAAATCAGCCCTACGTTCACAATCCATCCCACAGCCAAACCCGTATGACTCCCAACGCATTTATAGGAAAACCGGCAGCGCCAACGGACGAGGAACTGACCGCCGCGCTAGGTGCGGCAAGGTCGGTCTGGGATCAGTTGCTGGCGGAATTGGATCGCGAGTTTGGTGTGAACGTTTACGAATGGAAACACTATTCATCCAAAGCGGGTTGGAGCCTGCGGGTGAAACGCAAAGCGCGGACCATCGTCTGGCTTGGCCCGCGCGAGGGCGCGTTCCTCGCCGCGTTTGTGCTCGGCGACAAGGCCATGCAGGCGGCCCACGCAGCCAAGCTGCCACAACGGATCGTCAAAGCGATGAACGAGGCCCCGAAGTTCCCGGAAGGGACCGGGGTCCGCATCACCATGAAAACCCCAAAAGACATCGCGACGGTCAAGACCCTCGCCGCAATAAAGATCGCAAACTGAGGGGCCGCAATGAACCTGCTCAATGCAGTTTGTAGCCGATTCCGCTCGCTGTGGCAGCGGCCGGCTGTGAAGCGGGAGATTGACGAGGAACTTCGCTACCACATCGAGCAGCGCGCGGCGGAGAACGCGGCCGCCGGGATGTCGCCGGAGGAAGCGGCGATCGAGGCGCAGAAACGGTTCGGCAATTTCCAAAGCGTTCGCGAGGAATGCCGCGATGTTCGCGGTGCGAGTCTTGGCGAGGCTGCGTGGCAAGACATCCGCTTCGGTTTACGAATGCTGGGCAAGAATTCGGGCTTTACGGTCGCAGCGGTGCTTACTCTGGCGCTGGGCATCGGTGCATGCACAGCCATCTTCAACGTCGTGAACGCCGTGCTGCTCCAGCGCCTGTCTTACAGCCGGCCCGAGGAATTGGTTCAGTTGTGGGAAGACCCGAGCGGGAAGGGTTCGGGGCGGAATGCGGTTTCGGGGGGGGTGTTCGCAGACTGGCGGGAACAGTGTCAGGCCTTTCAACAAGTCGCAGCGTTGTGGGGAATCGAGGGCAACCTCACCGGAAGCGACCAACCAGAGCGGCTCAGCGGGGCGCAGGTGTCGGCGAGTTTCTTCGAGCTTTTACGGGTCAGACCATCGTTGGGTCGAGCGTTTCTGCCGGAAGAGGGGCAGCCGGGCCATGAGCGGGTGGTCATCCTCGATCATGCTTACCCGATCTACAAGAAGGCGTGGGGGGTGACGATTCTTCCGTTGAACGAATCCATGGTGGGCGAGGTGCGCTTGGCGTTGCTCGCTTTGATGGGGGCGGTCAGCTTTGTCCTTCTGATCGCCTGCGTTAATGTGGCAAACCTGATTCTCGTTCGCACGGCCGGACGCCGACGGGAGCTCTCCATTCGCGCCGCGATTGGAGCGAGCCGCTGGCGCCTGGTCCGACAGTTGTTGACTGAGAGCCTTACCCTGGCCCTGGGCGGTGGCGCGCTTGGCGTGTTGCTGGCCTTCTGGGGGAGAGACCTGCTGGTCGCGCTAAGCCCGCAGGATATCCCGCGGCTCGAGCAGGTCCGGGTCGACGGAGGAGTGCTGGCTTTCTCACTGGCCTTGTCGTTGCTCACCGGGATTCTGTGCGGATTGGGCCCTGCGTGGAACGCTTCGAAGTCGGATCTGAACGAAGCGATGAAGGAAGGCGGGCGGAATCTCCTCGGAGGCACGCGGCAACGGTTGTCTCGGGGGTTGGTGGTCGTGGAGGTGGCGCTGGCCTTGGTGTTGCTCGTTGGCGCCGGCCTGTTTTTGAGGAGCTTCGATCGCCTCCATTCCATAGACCCCGGCTTCAAGCCGAACCAGGTGTTGACGATGCAGCTTCGGCTTCCAGAAGCCATATACCCCGATGGCGACTCGACGGACCGGTTCTTCCGCGATGCCTTGGAGCGTATCGAGGCATTGCCTGGGGTGAAGTCGGCGGGAGTCTGCACGAGTCTTCCGTTTTTCAGCGCGCACGATAACGGCGTTAAACTCGCGGATCGGCCCAACACCGAGTATTTTGGAGCCGACTATGATTTTGCGACTCCCCGCTACTTCCGGGTCCTGGGGATCCCTTTGCTCAAAGGACGCCCCCTCACCGCGAGCGACCGTGGGGCATCGCCTCGAGTGGCGCTGGTGAATGAGGCCTTTGTCAGGAAATGCTTGCCGGGCGACGACCCGATAGGAAAACGATTCGTCGAGAATGGCGTTGCTGAGATGGAGATTGTGGGTGTGGTGGGAGACGTCAGGGGACGCTCCTTGGCTTTACCGTCATGCTCGTCCTCGCGGGCGCCGCCGTGTTGGCCTGCTATTTCCCTGCTCGTCGAGCGGGCAAGGTCGATCCGATGAGGGCTCTGAGGTGCGAATGATGCGTGAAACGTGATCCGTAAAACGTGAACCACCGCCTACGAACAACGAACAACGAACTATGAACATCCCGCGAACGGTTTGGACTCGAACCCGCTCGATGTGGTGTCGGCCCACGGTGAAGCGGGAAATTGATGAGGAACTGCGCTTCCATCTGGAGATGCGCGTAGCGGAGAACCTCGCCGCCGGCATGCCTCCTGAAGAAGCGGCACGCGAGGCGCGCAAGGATTTCGGCAATCTGCAGAGCGTTCGCGAGGAATGCCGCGATGCGCGGGGCGCGAGTTTCGGCGAGGGCACCTTGCGGGACATTCGCTTCGGACTCCGGATGCTGGGCAGGCACCCCGGATCAACGCTGCTGGTTGTGCTAATCCTCGCTCTGGGAATAGGGGGGAACACCGCCATCTTCAGCGTGGTGGACAAGGCGGTTCTGAATCCAATCCCCGTCGCGGACGCGGATCGGTTGGTGACGATGAACGAGGTGGATCGCATGCATGACGGGCGTTGGCCCATTTCGCCGCCGCTGTTCGCCGAACTGGCCTCGCACACCAACGTGTTTTCGGCGATAGCGGCATACGAACAGGGTGGCGCCGAACTGAAGCTGGTCCGGGATGGGGTGACCCTCCGATTCAGTGGTGCCGTGACGACACCGTTATTCTTCAGCCTGCTGGGCGCGAAGCCGCAAGCCGGACGCCTCTTTCTGCCCCAGGACGGAGCCCCGGGCGCCGATCCGGTGATCGTGCTGAGCCATCGTTGCTGGCAACAGCATTTCGGGGGCGATCCCGGTTTGATCGGACGCACTCTCGCCTTCGAGGGGAAATCCTGCACGGTGATTGGCATCGCGCCGCCAACATTTCAGTTTCCCAGGTCTCTCGTGAACGGCCAGTTCTGGCTGCCTCACAGCTTCTCGCCCGAAGAACGCACCAATCCGGATTATGTTCGATACCGATTCTGGATTCCCGTCGCCCGTTTGCGGGAGGGCGTCACTATGGAACAAGCGAGCGCCTGGCTGGGCACTGTGGCGCAACGGCGGGAAAGTGAATATCCGGAGCCTCAAAGGAAGTGGATCATTGAAGCCCAGCCGGCCCGAACGATGTTTGTCGATTCCGTTCTCAGACAAACCCTGTGGAGCCTGCTGGTGGCGATGCTCGCCTTGTTGCTGATTGCCTGCGCCAATGTCGGCTCGTTGTTGGTGTCGCGGGCATTGGCTCGTCAGGGCGAGTTTAGCATCCGGCTGGCTATGGGCGGCAGCGGGTGGCGCGTGGCACGGCAGGTGATGATCGAGTGTATGATCCTGGCTGGGCTCGCGGGCTTGTTCGGCGTGTTTTTCAGCTGGAGCAGCATCCGCGCTCTCAACTATTTCTACCTGGGCGAGCTGCGTCAATTGCGGGGGGTGGACCTGGATGGTTCGGTGCTTGCGCTGACGGCCTTGGTGTCGGTCCTGGCCTCGATTGGGTTCGGGATCGCCCCGGTGTGGCTGGTATCGGGCCTGCGGTTAAACGATACTCTGAAAGACGCGGCCCAACAGCAAACCGGGGGTTTGCTGGCGCGTTTCTTCCAGGACGGCTTGGTGGTGGTCCAGGTGTCGCTCGCGGTGGTGTTGTTAACAGGTTCCGGGTTGCTGATTCAAAGCATGTTACGGTTGCTGAGAGTGGACCCGGGGCTCGATCCGAAAGGCCTCTGCCGTCTGGAGTTCGATACTGAAACGCTGTGTCAAATGAGCAACATCAGTCACCAGAAGCTGAACGAAATGGGGATGACCGCGGAGGAATGGCTCACAGCTCACCGGCAACGCGTGCGGCAATGGCAGGAGCTGCTGTTGGAGCGTCTGCGAACCGTTCCAGGCATCGATTCCGCTGCTGAAGGCGGGTACGCCGGCAGCTCTTGGAGCGAGATGGATTTCAGAGTCGATGGCCGGGAGGATTTAGTGAATCTGCAACCCAACTACGTCGGAATCCGCGGCGGTGACTTTTTCCGCACCGCGCGCATAGCCTTAATACAAGGCCGCCTGCTGACCGCTGCGGACTGCAGCCCTGGAGAGCAGGCCGTGGTCATCAACCAAGCGCTGGCGCGACTATGCTGGCCCGGCCGGAGTCCCTTGGGCGAGCGGATCAGAGGCACCGATAAGGATTACCCGAGGGACTACCGGGTCGTCGGCGTGGTCAAAGACTTGCTGGATTGGCGCCTGGATAGACCGCAGCTCCCAACTTTCTACTGCCCTGCTGGGCGAAATGATGAACAAACTGTTGAAGGCGCTTTCATGGTTCGGAGCAGCCTGGACCCTGGTGTCCTGCGCGAAACCGCGACACGGATCGGACGGGAAATGTCGCCTGCCACCGAGGTCATCTATTTCAATAACGTCGAATCCTCGCTGCGGAATTCGACCGCTGGCCGACGCGTTTACATGTGGTTGCTAAATGCGCTGGCACTGTTGGGTTTGGCGCTATCAGCTCTCGGGGTGTACGCTGTGACGGCTTGCGCGGTGGCGCGCCGCACGAAGGAAATCGGCGTGCGTATGGCGCTGGGGGCGAGCCGCGGCGACATCGCCCGTTTAGTCATGGGTCGCAACGCCCGTCTGGTGCTCAACGGAATCGTCCTCGGAGTCGTCACTGCCTTGGTCCTCACGCGCATGATCGAATCGCTGATCTATGAAGCGCAAACCGGCGGACCTTGGGCGTACATAGGGGTGGTTCTCACCCTCGGCACCTCGGTGTTCATGGCCAGCTACCTGCCAGCCCGCCACGCGATGCGGGTCGATCCGATGGAGGCGCTGAGGCATGAATGAAATGGGTCGTTGAAACGTGATGAGTGGTGCCTATGAAGACGCCTCGGCTAGTCCCATTTCCGGGACGGATCCATCCCACAAGCGAGCGGAAACCGGAAGAATGGCGGTGTGGGTTGAAGCGCATTCCGTACGAGATAGAGCAGACAAAATGGGCCACGTCCAAAGGCATAAAGACTTAATAGCAGGCGCTTTACGACTTGCTATAGCCATATCGGCCTTGGTGTCGAAGGAGGTTTGTTACATATCCAGGCGGGTTGGCATGAGACCTGCGCCAGGGGTGTTGACGCGCTAGCGGACCTCTGCCGAGGGCCGGGTGTGCGGATGCCGTAACCAGAATGGAAATTCGACGAACTATGGACGACCTGCGCCTCGCCTCCCGCCGATTGCTAAACAGCCCCGGGTTCACAGCCGTGTCCAGACTGGTTTGCTGCCTGCCGACGCGACGGGCCGCGAAGGTCGATCCGATGGTAGCGCTGGGGAGTGAGTAATCAGTGATCAGCACATTTGTGAACGTGTTGACGGTAATCTGGCAAAGGCTGCGCTCGCTGTGGTGGCGGCGCGAGTTGAGTAATCGCATGCGGTCAGAGCAGTCTCGTGAACTCCTCGATGGTGAAGCCAGCGTCCTTGACGATCTTGCCCATCGTGAACGAGTTGATTGGGTTGTGGCGAGGGATCACAACGATGCGGACGCCGTTGCTCATGATCGTGTGCTTGCCTTGGCGGATCACCTGGAAGCCCGCCTTCCCGAGGGCGCGAATGGCAAATGGATGATTGACCCCAGGCAGTCGCGGCATAGGCCGTCAGACGAAGATGACCTCACGGGAGACCTTGGTTCCGAAACGGGCCGGAAGCTCAGCGCGCGCCTCAAGGTATTCGCGAATCGCCTCACGGATGTTCTCCAACGCCTCCTCGCGGGTGGCGCCCTGGCTGCAACAGCCAGGGAGATCATCACACCAGACGGCGAATCCCTCTTCAGATTCTACCAGCGTTACGGCGTAGTTCATCATGGAGAGAACATAATCCGCGAAAGAAGCCACGACAAGGCTGCGTTTTTTCAGCGCGCGGTCGAGGGTGTCTCGTAGTGCTGAGGAACAATGGGTGAACTCATTAGGAAATTAAGGCAGCAGGACTATGAATCGCGATGAATAAAACGTGAACCATGAAAACACTGCGAACAACCTGTTTGAGAATCCGCTCACTCTGGAATCGGCCCGTGGTGAAACGCGAAATCGACGAGGAACTGCGCTTCCACATCGAGGCGCGCACGGCGGAGAACCTCGCCACTGGCATGACGCCCGAGGACGCGGCGCGAGAGGCGCGCAAAGGCTTCGGCAATTTCCAGAGTGTTCGTGAGGAGTGTCGTGATGTTCGCGGCGCGAGTTTTGGCGAGGCGACGTGGCGGGACATCGGCTTTGGCCTGCGGATGCTGCGCAAGAATCCCGGCTTCACCGCTGTAGCCGTGCTTACGCTCACGCTTTGCATCGGCGCCAATCTGACCATCTTCGCCGTTGTCGATGCGATTCTGCTGCGGCCGCTTCCGTTTCCCCAGCCCGAGCGCCTCGTCACCATGTTCGATACGTATCCGAAGACTGATTTGGGCCGGGCGGGATCGTCCTTCCCGAATCTGTACAACCGTCGGGGCAGCATCGAAGCCTTCTCGTCTGTGGCCGCGTACAAGAACGACGCCGTGATTGTTGGCGAGCCTGGAGCCAGTCAACGCGATGAGGTGATGCGCGTCTCGCCCGAGTTTTTCGAGACGCTGGGGGTTGGTCCGGCACTGGGGCGGCCTTTCACCGAAGAGGAGATGACCTTCCAAACTCATCATGTCGCCATCCTGAGCCATTCTTACTGGCGGCGACACTTCAATGCCGACCCTAACGCGCTCGGTCGTGAGGTCCGGGTAAACGGGTTCGCCAAGATCATCGTCGGCGTGCTGCCTCCCGGCTTCCGCTTTCTTTCCTCAAAGGCGCAGATGCTCCTACCTCTCTCATCGAGCACGGATCAGCGTGGGATCAACAGCCTTCATAACAGCGCGGATTGCGAGATGATCGCGCGGCTCAAACCGGGAGCGACGCTTGCAGAAGCGCAATCGCAGATCGACGCGCGCAATGTGGTGGTCGAGAAGGACTTCCCTTACGCTAAGCAGGTCGAGGCTTCCGGCTTCCGCACGATCATGGCGCCGCTCCACGCGGATCACGTGGAAGGAATCCGTCCCACGCTTCTGCTCCTGCAAGCGGGGGGCCTTTTTCTCCTTCTCATTGGCGCCGTGAATCTGGTGAATCTGCTGCTCGTCCGAGCCAGCGCTCGCACCAAGGAGCTGGCGATCCGGCAATCGTTGGGCGCGAGCCGCCTCAACGTTGCGCGCCAGGTAATCACGGAAACCGTCCTCTTAACGGTGATTGGGGGAATGGCCGGCCTGGGGATTGGCGCGGCTGGGATTCGTCTCCTGGCGGTGTTCGGAGTGGATCGGTTGCCTTTGGGGTTGCGTGTGGCGCTCGACGGACGCACGGCCCTCACCGCCTTGGTGTGCGCAGTCGCTCTGGGATTCGCCATCGGAGTTCCGGTGGCGTGGTTCAATCTCCGCGGCCATCTGGCGCATGCGCTACAGTCGGTAACTCGCGGCGGCACCGCCGGCCACGCCGCTCAGCGGCTTCGTCACAGTTTCGTCGCGGCACAGATTGCCCTGGCCTTTGTCTTGTTGACCGGCACGGGGCTGCTTGGAGTCAGCCTCAGACGCACGATGGAAATCTCGCCCGGTTTTCGGCAGGACCACGTTCTCGCCGGACACATCTCGATGCTTCACAAGAACTACGTCCTTATTCGAACCAGCCAACGGCCAGAGGCCATTGGGCTGGCCGTGCGGAAAGTCGTCCGGGCGATCGAGCCTGAGCTTCCCATCCACGATCTGCGGACCATGGAAACCCGCATCGCCGACAGTCTCATTATGCGGCGGTCGCCCCTGCTGCTGGCCGGCGTCTTCGCAAGCGTGGCGCTGCTGCTGGCGGCGATCGGCACGTACGGCGTGCTGAGCTTTGCGGTTGCGCAGCGCCGTCGGGAAATCGGCCTGCGCATGGCGCTGGGCGCGCTTCCTGGGCAGATCGGTCGGCAATTCCTGTCGCTCGGTTTGCGTCTGCTCCTCGTCGGAACCGCCCTGGGCGCCTTCGGAGCATGGCTGGCAGGCAGGGCAATGCAGAGCATCTTGTACAATGTTCCGCCCCTCCATGCCGCGACACTGCTTGGCACGGCCCTGATCATGGGTGTCGTCTCATTAGTGGCGTGCCTGCTGCCCGCCCTGCGCGCCAGCCGCGTTGATCCCATGGAGGCGCTGCGCGATGAATGAGTCAACCAACCTGGTTTCTGACCGCCTCAACGCGGCACTCCCCACCCCGCGCCTCCGAGGTTCGGAGTCCCGGCTTCAGCCGGCCGCGCTACCGCCTTTTCGAGCGCGTTCGAACTTCTCAATGTCCTCAGGCTTTCGTGCGCCTCACCGCCTAAAGGCGGGACTCCGAACATTGAGACTGCCGCGCGAAGGCGTCAGGAGTTGCGTCCTTCGCCGGCTCGTGGCGCAACCTCCGGCCACGATGAGAATTGCCGGGCTCGTGAAAGGAACGGTTGCCATATGAATTGGTTTAGAACATCTCGATTTCTGCGTGTTGTCTTTGGCACGCTCGCCTGTGCCGCCTGCCTTTTGCCGCGAGTCAATGCCTGCACCATTTTCGTGCTTACCGACACCAATCGGGCGCTATTCTGCAATAACGAGGATTGGTCGAACCCCAAGACCCGAATTTGGTTCGTTCCGGCCGGCGAGGGGTACCATGGCTGCGCGTATGTCGGTTTTGATAACGGTTGGGCGCAGGGCGGACTCAATACCGAGGGCCTCGCCTTCGATTGGGTGGCGGGATTCAAGGAGGAGTGGCAGCCCGGTCCGGAGATGAGACGCGTTCGGGGAAACTCGAGCCAGCGAATGCTTGAGACCTGCGCCACCGTCGAAGACGCCGTCGCGTATTACCGGAAGCATCGAGAACCGGCGTTCTCGTACGCGAAGATACTGGTGGCCGACAGGACCGGAACGTCGGTCATTATCGGGGCCAAGGACGGGAGGTTGCACGTTGAGAAGGCAAATCAATGCCGCGGATTTGGTTATGGGCAGCGGACCCTCGACGAGATGCTGGCCAAGAATCCAGAACCTGCCGTGGCCAGCGGGGCCAAAATCCTGCGAGCCTGTGTGCAGAAGGGTCAATGCGCCACCAAGTACTCGAACGTATTCGACCTGAAGTCCGGCGACATCTCCCTGGTATTGTTCCCCGACCAGGACGAGGGTGTGCAACTCAACCTCGGAGCCGAACTCGAAAAGGGAGGACATTACTACGACATCCCTCAAGTCCGGCCGCAGTTGGCCCAGGCCCCCAGGCCACTGCTGAACAACATGAGGCGGTTCGTCCTGGACGAGTTGAAACCGATTCCAGACAAGGACACTCAAGTCACCAAACATCTCCGCGCCCTCCTTGAGGATGCGCTGAGTGGCGCGATGCGACCCGACGACTACACGGCTGAGTTTTGGAGGGAGATCTCTCCCAAACAAGCGGAGTTGCAGGCCGATCTGAAAGGGCTTGGAAACCTCGTCTCGATGACCCTTGTCGATCGCACTTCGGAGGGTGACAAGCGCATCTACCGTTATAGGCTGGAGTTCGAGAAAGTGACGGTGCTCCAGTGCTATGTTCTCGACGGACAACGCAAGGTGGCGCTCACAGAATCAGAAGTATCTGAACGAAAACCTGACCCAAAGTAGAAAACACAATTCCATGAAAACAGAATCCCATCGCCGGACATTTCTCAAACGGGGCGCCTTGCTAGGCGGAGGGCTCCTTGTGCTGGGCCAGCAAGCCCAGGCGGCCGAGAACCAAGCGAAACGGGCGGACGGATCGGACGCTCCAGCCAACGAAACGCTCAAAACCATCCGGAGCCTCAGAACCATTCACGGGAACTTCCTCGACAAACCCCTGCCGGAACCCGTTCTGCAAACAATCTTGAAGGCCAGCGTCCGCGCGGCCAACGCCTCGAACATGCAGAGCTACTCCATCGTGGTGGTCAAAGACCGGGCTAAAATGAAAGAGGTATGCACCTACCAGGGAAGCTGCATGTTGCTCTACTGCGTGGATTTCAGCCGCCTGAAAGCCAGCGCGGAGAATCTGGGTCTCAGGAGTGGCTCGGCGATTCCAAACCCACCGAGCATGAAACCCAGATGCTTCGCCTCCTGAAACGCAGTGGTTTTGTGGAACTCCAAAAGGCCTGACCGATGAACCTACTCAGCGCGTCAAGACTGCCCCACGGCCGCTCCGAGCCCCTCCGGTCCCTAAACCCGAGGCCGCTCCTCGTTCTCGCCACGGCCTTGCTCGCGCTGAGCGCGGCACCCGCCCGCGCTGACGCGGTGGATGATCTGCTCTCCGCCGAGATACGGAAGCGCCATCTTCCATGTCTGTCGCTGGCGGTCGTGCGCGACGGCCAGCTCATCAAAACGGCGGCCTACGGCCTCGCTGATCTGGAACTGGATGTCCGCGCCACTCCGAAGACCGTCTTCCAAATCCAGTCCATCACGAAGACTTTTACCTCGGCCGCGATCCTCCTCCTGGCGGACGAGGGGAAGCTATCCCTGGATGACCCCATCGCAAAACACCTTGAGGGAACGCCGGACTCCTGGAAGGACGTCACGATCCGGCACCTGCTAACCCACACCTCGGGGATCAAGGACTTCATTAACGAAGCCACCGCCAGTCTCCGCCTCGACGTGACCGAGGAGGAGGTCTTGCGCGCCACCGCGGCTCGCCCCCTCAACTTTCCCACAGGCGAGCGCTACGCCTATAGCAACACAAATTATCACCTCCTCGCCATGGTCATCCGGAAGCTTACCGGCAAGTGGTACGGCGACTTTCTCCGCGAGCGGATCTTCAGCCCCCTCGGAATGGCGGACACGCGTCCTGTCAGCCTATCGGACATCATCCCCAACCGGGCCTCCGGCTACTTCTGGACCGGTCAGGCCTACCGCAAGGGGGACTATGTCGCCGAGTCGATTCTCTCGTACGGTGGTGGCGGCATCCTCTCCACCGCCCCGGACATGGCTCTCTGGGCACAGGCCATGATGTCAGGAAAGCTCCTCAAGCCGGAGGCGATAGCCCAGGCTTGGACCGCCGCCCGCCTCAACGATGGGAAGATGGCGACCTATGGGCTTGGGTGGGGCATCGGGCGCGTCGAGGGCCACCGCGAGATTAACCACGCCGGAGGCCACGCCACCGGATTCACCAGTTTCCTTGGCATTTATCCGGAAGACCACTTGGCCATCGTGGTTCTACTGAACTGTGGCGGGGCCAACCCCGGCCGCATCGCCCACCGGGTGGCTGGCATCTACATTCCTGAGCTAAAGAGCAAGACGGAGGACTGATGGTCGCCAAATCCCAACTTGCTAGTCAGTGCGCTGGGAGAACGGCGATTCTCATTTCGGCGGCGAATGGCGCCAGGAACCGGCTAAAACCAGGACCCCGAACCCCCGGAGTCGCGAAGCACGGGGCGGGTGCACCAGCCGATGAGACGGAAATGCGGATGGGTGCCCGGTTAGGAGTCCCGCCTTCTGGCGGTCGGAAATCAAAATGGGAACTACTGCTGGGAGAGGAAGCAAACGTGATGCTTGATACATGAAAACACTCCGGACAATTTGGCTAAGACTCCGCTCGCTCGGACAACGACGAGTGGTGGCGAGAGAGATTGACGAGGAACTGCGCTACCACATCGAGCAGCGCACGGCGGAGAACATCGCTGCCGGCATGCGCACGGAGGACGCCGCATGCGAGGCGCACAAGCGCTTCGGCAATCTCCAGAGCATTCGCGAGGAATGTCGCGACACGCGCGGCGCCAGTTTTGGCGAAGCGTCATGGCGGGACATTGGCTTCGGCCTGCGGACGCTCCGCAAGAATCCTGGCTTCGCCGCCGTGGCGATACTAACGGTCGGGCTCGGGGTGGGAGCCAACACCGCCATGTTTGGAGTGCTGTGGCCGCTCTTGCGCCCCAAGTTGCCTTACGCGGATTCCGGGCAGCTTCTGCGCGTCTATCGCACCTCGCCCCAGGCACAGTACTTGTCTCATTCGCGCGCCGACTTTGTCGATTACCGCGAACAGAACCATGTGTTTAGCCGGCTGGCTGCCTTCTTGTGGGAGGGATTCAACTTCGGCGAAGCCGGCCATCCGGCCGAACGGCTTACCGCCTTGCGTGCCACGGCTGATTTCTTTCCCATACTGGGCATCCAACCGATTCTCGGACGAGTGTTTACGGAGGAGGATACCCAGCCTGGGCGCGATCAGGTGGCAGTCCTCAGTTACGCCTTCTGGATGAGCCACTCGGGCGGCGATACCAACGTCATCGGGCGTACATTGCGTTTTGATGCGGAACCTGTGGTTGTAATCGGGGTCATGCCGGCTGCTTTCGACTTCCCGATGTTGTTTGGCAATGTCGAGGCCTGGCGGCCGTTCCCGATGACGCTCGAAGAGCGCGGGGATCGTGAGAATCGCTTTCTCAACCTTATCGGCCGCCTTAAGTCGAACATGTCCTTCACACAGGCGCAGGCCGAGATGGCCGTCTTCGCAGCGCGGTTGGGCCAGAATCATCCGTTGCACGATGGCGGCTGCGGGGTGCGGTTGGTCAGGTTGCCGGATTCGTTTCTGGGAGACCTGCAACGGCGCGCCACCTGGTTTCTGTTCGGCCTAACCAGTTTCGTATTGCTGATCGCCTGCGCCAACTTGGCGAACCTGCAACTGGCGCGTAACACAGGGCGTTCACGCGAACTGGCTGTGCGCGCCGCGCTGGGGGCTGGCCGGTGGCGATTAATGCGCCAGTTGCTCACCGAGAGCGTGCTCATATCGCTCTTGGGCGGTGTGTTGGGTCTGCTGTTTGCGGCCTGGTGTGGCGCAATCCTGGCCAACAACGTTGATTTTGGCTTCAAGATTGCGTCTGATTCTCGAGTCGTCCTTTTCCTGCTGGCTTGCTGCCTTGTGACGGTGGTGGTTTTCGGCACGGCGCCGGCGTGGCTTGCGGCGCGGCCTGACGTCAACCAGACACTCAAAGAGAGCTTCCGCGGTCAAACGGGCTCGCATGCGCAGCACCGTTTTCAACGTGGGTTGATTGTTGGCGAAGTGGCGTTGGCGTTCATGCTGTTGGCGGGCGCGGGCGGTACGATCAGCGTGCTTCAGCGTTTTGCCCGGCTTGATCCCGGGTGGCGGGTGGACGGTTTGTTGACCGCGGAGGTTTCGGTGCCTGGCAACGAGTATCCGCCGGAACGGCGTCTCGCATTATTCCGTCAACTTGAGGAACGCCTGGCAAGATTGCCGGGCGTGCTTTCCGCTTCGTTCACTACCGATCTTCCCATCCTTGCCTACTGGAATACGCAGCCGGTTCAGCTCAGTGGCCAGCCCACTCCGTCGCGTAGCACCATGCCTCTCGCTTCTTGTCCAACCGTTGGCGCGGATTATTTCAAGACGCTGGGTATCAGCCTGCACGAGGGACGCTTCTTCAACGCGGGCGACCAAATTGACCGGCCGGCCGTCGCCATCATCAACGAGACGATGGCTCGCCAGTTCTGGCCCGCCCACAGTGCACTGGGCAAGCGGATCACCATCGGCGATCCCAACATTCCCCAATGGATGGAGATCGTGGGAGTTGTGGGCGACGTGCGTTTTCCAGCCGACGTCGTCAAACCGGAAACCCGCCTGCAGGTCTATCGCCCATGGATGCAGGACTCGATTGCCACGGGGGGATCGATCGTCCTGCGGACAACCACGTCGCCTGAAGCCCTCCTTCCCGCGTTACGCCGCGTGATGACCGAACTGGATCCCGATCTGCCGGTGTACTCGGTGAGGACCGTCCGACAAGCCATCCGCGGCATGATGCGCACGAATCATGTCATGAGCAGCCTGCTGGTTGTCTTCGGCTTATTGGGGCTTGTCCTCGCCGCCATCGGGATCTACGGCGTGACCTCGTACTCCACCGCGCAGCGGACCGGCGAGTTTGGCATTCGCATGGCACTGGGCGCGCAGAGAGGTGACGTGTTGTGGCTGGTGTTGCGACAGGGGCTAAGCTCGGGAGTGCTCGGCAGCCTGCTGGGCTTCAGCGGCTCGTTTGTTGTTTTGCGCGTCCTCGACACTCTGATACCGCAAGGGTCACTAGCGCGCGACCCAGTCATGCTAGCCGGTGTGCCTGTGTCCGGATGGCTCGTAACATCGGGCGTAGCTATTGGGTTGCTCGCGGTTGCGCTATTCGCCTGCTACTTGCCGGCGCGCAATGCCGCCAAGGCCGATCCGATGACCGCTTTGAGATACGAATGAAACCAAATCGTTACCTCCTGAATCCCCACAGCCTTTGTTTGACCCTTGACTCTGTTTCGGAGGCACTATTCCTCAAGAAGCAAATGCCGGAGTCGCAGCGCATTGCCGTGGCAAAATGGATTGCCAGACGCCAGGGATTGCCGGGCGCCTATGCGGACACGTTCGCTCCGACCGGCGAGGATACTCTCGGGATTCATCTTTTTACGGGTGAAGCCGTCCACACCCAGGCGGGGC